>Ga0310690_10000919_pt1 | contig 57157 bp, 32 predicted proteins | sample AusTroGonzalo_MG_2_FD_207661 | JGI IMG/M metagenome (GOLD analysis project Ga0310690, IMG submission 207661) | Bovine rumen microbial communities from tropical cattle in Woodstock, Queensland, Australia - Gonzalo_04 (v2) (version 2) | ecosystem: Host-associated > Mammals > Digestive system >... | reverse complement strand
TACATTTAGGAAAATTAATTTGTTCAATGTTTGTAAAGTAAAAAGCACTATATCCAATATACTCACATATTGGTAAAGAAATATAAGTTAAATTAACGCACGAGTTGAAAGCACTACTTCCAATGTATTTACAAACAGACAGAAAAACAGAATTTAAGCTAGAGCATGAGTAAAAAGCACTACACGCTATAGATATACAAGCTGGAAAATTTATTTCAGTTATATAAGGGCTTGATTCAAACGCACATTCTCCTATTGTTTCACAAGCTGGAAAATAAACACTTCCAGATAATTTACACTGTGAAAACGCATGAGATTCAATTGTAATACAAGATGGAAGATCTATTGTGTTCAAACTAATACCTTTGCAAGCCCATGCCCCAACGGTAACACACTTTGGTGCATATAAAGATGTTATAGATGCTCCCCAAAAAGCACTTGAACTAAAATACGAACATTCTGGAAGATAGATATATGATGCTTTTGTTTGTTCGAATACTTGTTCGCCAACAAAAGGTAATGCAGGAAGAGAAATACAGCTTATTACAGTGCCAAAAAAAGCTTCAGATTCACAGCTTGTACACAAAGATAACTCTAATATGGAAGCCGTACTATTAAAACGACAATTCATAAAACCACAAGTTTCAACTTTTTCACATAATGGTAAAGATATGTTATATACGTTTGATGCCATATAAAAAGCATTTGGACCAACAGTCAAACAATTTGGAAAATCTATACTAATACCATTCATTGAAAAAAACATATATTGACCTACACTTGTTATCCTTGGATTATAATAGCTGCTAAAGAAACTGCTTCGTCTATATAATAAAGCATCCTCTTTTGCTTGAAGATCAGGATCAATACCATTATAAGTTCCGATAACAGAAAATATTGTAACGCCTTCTTTAATGTTGGATGCTACTAAATTTTCATCTCCTGGAATTATTTGATCTGCTGCAATATAATAGCTTGAAAGCAATACTTGATCTGAAGTGCTTATCGTAAAAGTATGCCCATTATATCTTGATATACCTGTTCCAACATAATTAGATGAAATAGGAGAAACATATATATCACTAGTAACGTATGTTCCAGCAGATAATATTGTTTGTTCTGATTCTATTGGAGCAAATATAGTGGAAGATTGTATTGACAATTGATATGAAGCACTTAAAATATTTCTATGCAAAATAGCGCTAAATGAAGATATATATCCAGACGTATTAATAACTGGATTTAATGCTACAGAAGACTCCGAAGTAAATGTTACATATCCTTCACTTATATATGGAGTAATGTTTGGAAGTATATTAAAATATACATCTGACATACTTGCAGATCCTTGTGCAATATAATCCACAGCATTTTGCGTCAATGAATAATATCCAGCAGGAATTGTCAAAGTTGGGCCGTTAGCACTAACATCGTTTAATGTTTTTCTTGGAACTGCTGTTCCGATATAATTACTTGATATAGCACCAACATGAATGACACTAAAAGCATCATACATAGCGCCTGGTATAAGAGTTTGTTCTTCTTCTGTTGGAGTGACTTCTCTTGTTTCTAATGCTGGTTCTAATGAAATGTTAGAAATAGCGCTTACAAATCCATCAGGATAAACAAGGGGAGAACTAGTCTTTCCTTTTGTTCGAATAACATCAGCTAAAGATTTTAGTTCATCTGTATTCGTCAAATACTCAGGCATAGTATCACCCCTTTACATAGTTTTTAGAATTGTCGAATACATTAGAAAGATCAGATTGCAGTACCCAGCTGCCATTTACTTTTTTGTAAACAGCAGAAACAGCAACCCACGATCCATTGTTTTTATAATAGATGACTTGAGATGCACCAATATTGACTATAATAGTAGCATCTCCGCTGATGGTATAAGAATAAGTATAGGTTACTTCATCAGCAGTAGCTTCCACATATATTGTTGCACCGTTAATAGCACCGCCATAATAACCTAAACGGCATTGAAGTTTCATAACTGCTAATTGAGCAACAGTTGGAAGCGTGGTGCATTCTATAGTCTGAGTTGAATTAGAAGTACCAATGCTCTTAAAGTTCAATTCTGAACTTAAGTTTGTACTGCCAGATATCAATTGAACGCACATGTATTCACTTGACTGTGATGTTGATTCTGCATGACCATTAACTTGTGCATATACTCTTGTAATGGTAGCAGAAGAGGGAAGATCAAAACTAACATCATAAGTGAATACTGCTATAGTTCCATTTCCACCGGAGTAGTAATTCGAAGTAGTTTGTGTGTTGTTTACACCTTTGCCAACAAGACCTTGGAAATATGACGCACCCGATCCATTAAATGAACCACTTACTAAAGTATATGTGCCAAGGGTTCTTGAATCATTTCCGGCCCTGTGTTCTACTAACTGAGAAGTAACATCTGTTCCATTTCTTGTAACGGAAACCTCATCACTACTATTGTCAGGAGTAATGGTCAGTTCATAAGTATCGCCGTCATAATATGTTTCTGTACCACTTGGATCAATAGTACCATTACCATTTAATGTAGTAGTAACTGTTCTTGGATTAGGAACAGTATAAGTAACTTCAATTTCAGCACCGTAAACATATATATAACATTGAGTGTTTCTTGAATTACGTCTTACGGTTAATCGGATTCCAAGATTCGCACCATAATTTTTTAAAGTACTCCATGTGCCCGTATAAGGTACTGTAATAGTATTGACACTGGTACTAAAGTTTGAAGATGCTGCAGAAGCTCCTGTGATTGTGGATGTGTTATTATACAGTCTTGGCGCGTAGCTTGTAGAAGTAGCCAATCCTGATTCATATCCTCTTATCCTAATAGTGATACTACTGACATTTGCGCTGTTTGGAACATCGTTGAAGTTAAATCCTTTAAGATACAAATAATACGAAGTTGTACCAGAAGTAGTGTGCGTTATTGTGGCGTAATTAGTTGAACTGGTATCTGTATACATGTTATTAGCGTTTGATACGGTGACAGTATTATTAGAAACAGAATATGTCGAAGGAACAAGTTTAATGGTTGGCATACTTATTCCTCCTTATGTTTTAAGATATATATCACCATTTGCTCCAAGTGAAGATGATGGTTCACTCGAACCTGTATAATAATGTTGAATAATAAGATTGCCAGTTACTTTTGCGCCGTTTACATACGCAGTATATGAACTTAGAATTACAGAGGCTGTAGCTGTAGCGTCTGTTGTTACGATATACTGTGCAGGAATAGCATATACTGTAACTGTTCCATAACCATCGTAAGTAGGACTGGCGCTGAATGATTGAATAGTTGGAGCAGGTGTTACGCTCAGCGTGCTTAACGATGGCTGTGGAACCAAATCTTCAATAGCTTGAACAAAGTCATCAGGAAATGTTAATGATTGAGAAGTTCCGCCTTTAATGCGAATTGCATCAGCAATAGAAGTGACTTCTGTTCCTGTAGCATAATAATACGTTTCAGGCATTAGAAACTCACCCCATTTGCAGGTATGATAGAACACCTTGCTACGATTTCGTTCATGACTGTAACTTCTGTCCAGTCATTGGAATCAAAAGATCCTGTTGTAGAAGTGGTTGCTCTATAAACCTTGTCTTCATAAGAACAATAATCACCAATAGAATAGTTATCAGTTGGATCATATTCTTCGGCAACTATTTCTGTACTGGCGCTGCCGCCAAGCTCATATTGTAAACCGCTTGGCAACGTAATGGTTTTGATTTTGCCGACAATTGCCATGCGGCATACCTCCTTTACGATACTGTAATAGTAGAAGCAGATCCACTAAATGTGGGTTGAGTAACAGTACCTTCGGGTGTACCGCTGACAGAAACACTGCCCTGTGTGCCTTGGAAAGCAAGCTTCTTTCCCGTTCCGGTAAACGCAAGCTTCTTTTCGACACCTGTAAATGTAGGAGCAGTTGCGCTATATACAGCATCGCCTGTCTTTACTGTTACAGATTCGCCAGCAGAAGCGAGACTTCCGGCATCCCAAGAGATGGTCAAGTTTTCTTCTGATACTGTCATAGACAAAGAAGCCAAAGAACCAGCAGAACCAAACGGAGTAATAGAAGCAGTAGAACCTGCGCTAGACAAACTAATGGCAGGAGCTGCAACACTACCTTCGGGGGTATAGCTTGTTCCATCACCAGAAGCAGTATTCACAGAAATAGTCCCGGCAGGAGTAAACGCTACTCCGTCTCCATCAGAGTTATTAACAACAATAGAACCTACAGGCGTAAAGTTTCCTGTTGCGGTCATAGAAGACCCGCTGAAAGTAGGCTGAGTTACTGTGCCTTGAGGAGTATAAGAAGCACTTGCTGTATCTTGAGTTGCTAAAGAACCTAATCCAGACATATCACCGAATTCGTGCCACATCGTTCCATCGAACACGAATTCTTTTTTGTCATAAAACACTGCGTCCTGTGCGACAGCAGTATAACTTTCACCGTTAATTGTAATAGGATTTGTTGTTGCCTCATCTGCAAGAACAGTTGTGGTTGTACCTTTTAATTGAATACCACCAGCAGCAGTAGAGCGTGCAACTGCGTCTTTGATATTATACGTAGTACCAGATGGCAACGTAATTTGAGAAATATCAGGCATGTCTATCAACTCCTTATAGCCTGTTAAGTATGAGTGTTTCACCTGACAAAGTATAGTTTAATTTGTTGTTCCACTTCTCTCTGTCAGACGAAGAGACATGGATCTCAGCTTCATTAATATGTCCCTGAATCGTAGTAATAACACTCTGGATCTGGTCGTCACCAACAAACGGAAGATCTACCAGATAAGCCGAGCCATCACCAATTTTGACTCCGGGAACATTCTGAGACTGATTATTTTTTGTTATCGTGCCACGGTCTGTATATATGATAATCTGTCCACGAGCTGGAATATATGTAATATCACTGTTTAATTCAGCAGTTGTACCAAGTTCAATTGGTAACTCTGCTAAAGGCACAAGACCAGACGAATTAAGTGAAGCTACACCATTAGCTGCTCCAATTTTGTCAGAGTCAACCTTTTCATCTAACGCATCCTGTATACCTTCAATAACAGCTTCCAGAACATCATTGTTCGGATAATCATTAAGTTTTCTGGAGAAATAAGTCAGCCCCGCAGCATCCAGAAATTTTTTAGTGGTTATTGTATTAGGCATCGTTATTCACTCCTTGTTGTCTGAATTACTCAGATTCTGCAGCAGCAATAGCTGCATCGATTTCCTGATCAGTCAGAGCAACGATAGCCCCATACACATCTGAAGCGTATTGTTTTACACCGTACACAGTCATGGTTGAGGCAGTGTCGTTACTGTCTCCAAGTACATCATCAGCTGCTCCTGCTGCATCAAAGTCAGTAGTGTCCGCAAACGCGGCTGAACCGAGTCCATGAACCTCAACATCAGTGCCGTCTACACTAATAGTACCGTCTGTCGAACCTTCAGAAATAGACTGAACCGCAGAAGCACCAGCAGAAAGTTGTGCACGTACAGCAGGATGAAGCTTCGCTCCCGTAATTGAGTCATCGCTAATAGCAGCTGTAATTTCATGAGTGTTGGAATTAATAGTAAGAACAACCATGTCTCCAGACTGAGAACCGGAAGTAATAGATTCAACAAGAGTATCAACAGCAATATATAAATCAGAGTTAGCAGAGTTTGCTAATACGAGATGAATATAGGTTCCTGCATTACCCCATGCGCCAGATGTGGTTTTTGTTTCAACCGTACCACTTTGAACAACCATATCTTTAGGAATGTTGATGTCAACACCCATTTTTGTTCCGGCACCAGTTCCATTCGTATACTTCATCAAGGAATAAATAGCTGCATAGTTGCCGCTGTTTGAGGCTTTTTCAATTCCGTAAGTATCGGTGCTTCCACCGCCGCCTCCGCCAGTACTACCTACATACAGACCTTTATTTCCCGTTGTTTTCAGCTGAAGGAGGTTGCCAGCTTCAGAAGAAATCTGTACCCTAATGTCTTTCGAATCAGAAATGACAATAGAGTCATCTTTAGCGGCAACACTGTCTAGTTTGGCATCGTATCTTTCTTTGATCTTTTCCCAAAGATGACCTGTGCCATCCGCGTCTAAGAACTTTTTGTCAACAATTGTGTTGAAAGCCATTAGTATCACTCCTTTCATAAAATAAAGAGGAAGGCCGCCAAGATTGTTCCTGACGGCCTTTTAGATTATCGTTTCTTTTTTTCCATTTTTTCAATAAGCATTTCAATTTGCTTTTGTTGCTCAAGAATAATTTTTCTCATTTCTGCAATTGTCATGGGCTTTTCTTGTTCGGGTTCAGGCTCATGTTCAACAACATATTCTTCGCGTTTAGGTTCAGTCACTTCTTCAATGATTGGTTCGCCCTCTTGAAGTGAAGTTAAAATATCGTTGTATTCAGTTTCGTTAATAACGACTACATTTGCAGTATCAAAAGTTTTTGCATCCTTGGGCGCTTTCTTGAGCCAAGAAGCTTTGTATATGTTTTTTTCATCATATGTTTGAACAAACTGACCTTCGTCTACATCGCAAACATACAACTTATGTCGTTTCGAGTTCCATTTAAGAAAAACATTTCCGACACTGACAATCTTATTGTCAATCAAGATTTTAAAGTATGTCATGTGTTTTCACGCTCCTTAAATTGAGAACATCAGAACGACGCCTCTCCGCTGGTAATCTTGATAATACACGTAAGTACTTGTAACAGAACCAGTCGGATAAACCGTGTAATGATAATAACTGTTGGAAGATGTATTATTTGTACGAGTCCAGTATGTAATAGATCTGATCCATAAACCACCTTGCGGACCTCTTGCAACAATATTGTTAGCTGTATCATCTGTGAATCGACCACCAAAGTATGTGTGTTTGGTAGCTGTGTTTTCACTGACATATATGTACGCACGGTCGGATGTAATCCAAATATCTCCTTCATTTACAGTAATTGTATCTGTATAAAGGGTAGGATCATTTAGCTGATCGGTAAACACTTGTGCGTTTTCGGGTATGTTAATGCCCATAAACTTAACACGAGAATTATTGTTCGTAAACCAGCTAATTTGTCTGCCTTCAGAACTGATAAGGTTCTGTGTAACAGATGCCATATCTGCATAAGCAGGAATATACATTCTATCTGTTGTGTATTCCAAAGCGTACGGGTTGTCAGAACCGCCTTTTGTCGTAATACGAACAGGTTTGACAATAGATTGCCAACAATAAGGCAATGCATAGAAACATCTGTTGTTTACGAACGATCTGAGAATAGACTGTGTCCATCCGCCATCAGTGTTATACTGAGTAGAAGGATACATTTCGTAGAACTGAGGAAGTGGAGCGCTTGCAATAAATGATGCGCCATCAAACAAACCAGTGCCGTCATCCTTATTGTATAAACCGTGTCCACGATATTGCATTCTCCATGTTTCGTGTGGCCACCATGCAAGTTGTTTAATAACATCTGTTCCAAGATCATCGTACCAAATCTTAGCCCAGTGTATCCATCCCTTTGCCGGATTGCTATAACCTTCTGATCCGTATGCAACTCCACCGAATGAAAGCACTGAGTCAATGACTGTTTCCTGGGCTCTAACGATTTCAGTATAGAATATATTGGGATTATAAGCATCGTATCTGTAATAGTATGAATTATTAGGAGTTGCATCTCCACCATAGGAATTGGAGTGATACACGTATCTGCCACCGTTATTAGATGCGATGTAAAGATTCTTAGAACCTTTCCTATGTCTTAATACTACAATTCCTCTGTTGTTTCCGTGACCTACTATTTCAGATGCATTACCCCAAAGAACTCTGACACTTTCGTTTTCGTTATTATTATTTGACAGATAATAATGAATTCTAAAGCCTTCAGCATTGCCGGAAGCATCACAGCAACTTACAATTGTTGCATCTGTTGTTCTATCACAGAACTCATAGTCTACTGCAAGCGTAAAGCTTGGAGCATTTTCATCAAACAAACGAATATTGTTCATTCTGACAATTTCTTGACCGTTAAAGTATCTTTCTTCTAACAGAAGCTGTGACTGCACGTTGTCGAAGTCATAATCTTTACCCGTCTCGATGTCAACATAATCCTCATCTTCGAAATATGCTGACGCTTGATTTGTTTTCGCAACAGCATAGATCTCGGCAATGCTCATATCTTTGAGTTTCTTCATGCCAACAGTAGGAAGCGGAGCACGATCCCATATAGCATATACATCAGTATCTTCTGTAATGTATCCAGTAGATTTATTCCAGTTCTTAAACACCCAGAAGTATAAGTTTGCTTCTTCATCTGTTTTTACAGGCGGGAAAGGATGGTCAACATCCTCATATACAACTTCAGTACCATAAGCAGCATTTGTTGTTTTGAGCAAAGCGCCATTGGTTGCGAACCAACGAACTTGATACGTTCTGGTTGAAGTAGCATATGTAGCGACAACTGTTCTATTATCCATGACAGCGCCAGTAATATTTTCCCATCCGCTAAAGGTATAATCATACTGTGCAGTAGATTCCATCGTAGGAGTGTCAATAAGATTGTTCGCAACAGGATCAATAATAGTTTGACCACGATCAACATACTGCATGTAATTATTTCCCAGTCTGTCTTTGACAGAACTTCCGTCTGGGTTTACAAAGTATACAATAAATTCATCTACCAGATTATCATAAGTAATGTGTAAGTCACTGCCCCACGCAGCATTATATAGATCAAGACTTCTTTGTCTCATTGAAGGAGTGTAAACATCACCAGCAAGAACAGATTGCGGAATTGTAATATTATTCTCGTTCAAGCCTTGTAACACAAGGAGTCTATCAAGAATATTGCTATTCGGAAGAAGCCAGTCAACACCGATAAGCCTTACAATTTGTAAAGCAGGAGAAATATTTACAATACTATAAATATTTACATTAGGCGTATTTTCATAACGCAACGAAATAAGAGCTGAACAGTCTGCAATAACAAATGTATTATCATCAAGATACGACAGATTTACCAAACTTAAAGAGGTCGGTTTATTGATAATAGCAGTAGTAATTAAACCACCATCTGCAAACGTATATGCTGTAAAACCAGAACCTGTTGTATCAAGATATAACAACGCAGGACAATTGGAAAGATCAAGAGCAGAATCTGCATTGGGTAAGTTCTGTGCATAGAGTCTTTCAAGCATTATGTTATTACCCAAAGCTAACGAACGTAAAAATGTATTTTCATATCCGTATTCCGTTGAACCAATGGCGAGTTCTCTCAACCTGGTTGCTCCAGAGAATACACAAGTATCTGGATAAAGCTGCTCAAGTCCGCTGACTGCTTGAATCATAGAAGCTGTGTTAACAACGACAAGCATGTTGTTAATATAACCCGTGTTGAAAGGAACCGTTAAAGGAATACCTCTTTCAACTTTAATAGGTTCGATTTGTTTTGTACCTGCATCAACAGACACATACATTTTATTGTACATGGTAATTGTAATTGCGCCATTAGGCTCTATACCACCAAGAGTGCTCTTATGTACATATCCAGAATGTCCGTTGTAAGTTCCGTATCTCCATTCGTCATCTATAATCTGAGAAATTGAGATTAACTCACCAACGGGGACAGGATAGCCACTTGAAGCCATAGAAGGTGTCGGCCTCAACTGCGTTCCGTTTTCATCAATAACATAATTGTTCCATGTATTCGGTGTGTATGCACGGAAGTTAATATTAGAAGCAGTAGAAGCACTTCCGCGATATTTAGAAGAATCATACAATTCTTCAAAGAACTCGTAATGCTTTCTCTGATGGGTCTTTTGACCACCATCAAGGAACGGAATCCAGTCATCTTTGCCTACGATACCTTCTTCATAGGTTCGAAGGTAATCGTACCAATAGCACTCAACCCAGCACCTTTCTGGAACTTTATGTTGTTGAGCAGTAAGGAAGTTGTGGTAGGCAACAGCAGACCATGCACCAGCAGATTCACGGTTAATAAACATGGTGCGGCAAGCTTCGTAAAGATTCGCACAGAAGACAAACCAAACAGAGTCACTGCCGTTGAAAACTTTCATGCCTCCAATGTCGTCATTCCATTCGTTACCATAGTCAAACACTAATTGACCTTGGTTGTTATTACCATCAGAAGTATCCATATCGTAAGCCTTGGAAAGATCCCAGTGAATTAAGTCCGTAGAAGACCAGAAGTTGTTCTTGGAAACGTTATCCACCATTGTGTGACGTTCAAGATAAACATAATGGTACATGAAAGAGTCCATTACCATGTAGTCTTCACACTCAGACAGCATTTTGGCCATGCGGCGTTCAAAAGTGTCATGAGTGTATGTCCCAGAATACTGTGTAATAGTTGTTCCTCTTAATACCTGTAAACCATCACGATCATGACCCCTGAATGTATAATCGCCATACGTCTCAGGCTCGGGGAGCAATTCACCAGTCGGACGACTCGGATCATTACAGGCCATCCACCATACTAAACGATACCAAGCATTGACAATATCGCTGCTAGGATTCTTAGTATCAGGATAACGCATACCATAATACTTCTTACCGTTCCAAGTTTCTTCTGCGAAATAATCTTCATAACTTAAGTTATTCGGATTTACCATGCGCATCTGGTCATCGTTGTTGTCGTTGACTTCGATACACACTTCATTCGGATTAGACAAGTCGTGGAAAACATGGACATTCTTTTTAGAGTTGCCCATGTTGGCAATAGAGTACATATGGTACTTATTGTCGCCCCATAAGACATAGTGCGAGTCATCAGGAATTTCGCCGCTGTCCTTAATGAACTGAACACCCATAACAAATTCCATACAGTCACGAGGTGTTAAGCTGGGATAAGGATTGTACATCTGGTACCAAGCGGCATTACACATATTGTTAACCTGCTCACAAGAGGCAAAGTTAACTTTAGTATTCGAATAAGTAATAGGACAAGAATTATCAGTAAGTTTAATACCAAGAGCACGAATGTATTTCACAGGATTCCTGTTGTTGTCTCTTTCGATGACAATCCATTCAGGTCCAAGTGTGCCTTCGGCGTCTACATCATTCGTATTGATAAACTTAACAGGATTCTGCTGATCATCTTCTTCATAAACAACCCATTCCTGTCCTAAAGAAGCAACATCCTGAACTCTTGCAGCAGCTAAAGCTTGCTGAACAGTATAAGTTCTGCGAATGCCAACAGCAATCTTCGCATCAAGGACTGTAAACTGTTTTGCGTGTCCGGGATTATCTGGGTCTTCCGTGTACCAGTTGTTGCTGCCGCCATAAGACTCATCCTTAACACCACCAGCCAGAAGGTTATTGCCATAACCATCTTCCAAAGATGAAAAGTTGATATCTGTATTGGCTGCACCACGACGATAGTTAACAGAAGACGTACCTTGAATAGACATTTTGCCAGAACCGGAGATCTGATAATACTGATCGCCGTCTGTCCAAATTTGAGTAAAGTCACATCCGCTGACTTTGTCGTCTTTGCTGTTGGTGATGTAAGGTACATCATACATCCAGACACGACAATCAGGATTATTCCTTGCTAGTTCGGTAGGACTAATGTCTCCACCTTCATCTAAGATATGGTTGCGGTTATAACGTAAAGCCATTTCGGTGGCATTCGGAGCATCCATAATAAAGTTGTCAATATGACCGTCACGAGTTACCAGACGAGGATAGGCTTTTACCATATAAATATAAACATCGCAATCATCAGAACCTAATACAATGTTCTTTTGAGAACCAATGGCGTGAGTGAAACTGTCATTAGAGTCGTACACACGGCAGGAAGTAATAACGCCATCAATCCATGCCATCATGTATCGGAAACCACTGACAGGATATACATCAAATTCTAATTCCGTATATTCATCTTCGCCATAAGGAACGTTAACGGTTGTACCGGTAGAGTTAAATACTGCATTGTGAGCATACATCTGCAAACCAACATTAGAATAGCAATCTGCAATCTTAGCTTCATAGTTGCGGCAGTTTTTAACCTTATAGATGATTTTGAAAGTCATACCATAAGATTTAGGATCGGACTCAAATAACTTATGGTTAATTGTCATCCAAGTACCTGCCTTAATGCAGAAGTATTGTTGTAAGTTTCCAGAATCATCAGTTTCAGTCTTTAATCCACCGTTGACCCAGTCAAAATTGTTTGAGAATGTAGCGTCGATGCCGTTGGATTCCCAGTTCTGAACCGCAGAGTTCGATGCAAAGTCTGAGCTCTTGAAGCGGAATGTATAACCAGGCACTTCTTCAACGTCAAGCGTCACAGCATTAACCCTAACAGGGATAGTCCTTTCAGTTGTTCCGCATCTTATGGATAAGACATGGACACCGCTGATGGGAGTTTGTTCTTCATCAAATATTTGATCAACAGAACCGATATTCGTAGGAGTATAAGACCAATATTGAACAGACCTGTCAATATTATCCCAAGAACCAATTTCATTTCCGTCGACATACAGAGTTGCATCTGCCAAAACAGAAGATGGATCGTAAATGACAACAGGGATACGAATAGTATCGTATTGATTCATTTCAATATCTTTCAAGGATACAGCAATGATAGGTCTGTGGTCTCCGGGAGTAGCAAAGATCATTTCATGATACTGAGAAGCTGTGCGTTGAGGTTCACCGCCGATTGTAGCAGTTAACCATCTTTCAACACCATAAGAACCATGAAGCTGATTCGGAATTACAATAGACTGAGTTGCGCCAGTTTTACTAGTGACAGTTGTAGCTAATTCGGTTTCACCGACTTTAGTATGAGAAGTCTTCTCAACGTCACCATAAACAATCCATGAGTCAGTAAATGCTGTTGTGTTAATCTGAGTGTCATCATAGTTCCACTCAAACCGCATATTAACAGCATTGACTTTCCATGTCTTGGTAGCAATAACATCGGAATCTCCACCGAGATCTGCGCTAACAGAAACCTTGATGGTGTTGTTACCGACATTCAAATATGGCCCAATATCAAAAGTATTATTACCGTGAGTCACATTAACATTTCGAGCAACGATAATGTTATTAACGCTCCATGTGCTTCCATTTAAGGTGGCGTTGTCATCACTGCTGTCTTTAGCAACAACACTGAATTCAATCGGTACAGAGGCTCCATATACACAGTTAACAGATTCATTGGTAACTCTGGTAATGCGCACATAACCACCTGTGGCTCCGCCTCCACCACCGCCACCTTCGATATAAACATTGTCAAAAAGATCATTACCGTTTTCATCGTAGAAATGTAAGTAATGATTTTCATCATATACAACAGACTTAATAGGTAAATCGGTTTCAATTTCGATGAGCTTGGACGTGCCGTTTGCGTAATCTACACGTAATCCATCCTCGACTTTCACGACATCAGAAACGTTGTCACCTAAAGTCTGAACAGCAGCCTGTAAACTGGAAATATCTGAGTTGATAGGGCCTAAAGCAGTGGTTAAAGCAGTAGACACAGCAGACGATACAGAAGAAGATAATTCTGAACTGGAAACTGCATCAATATTGCTTCTTGCTTGTTCCTGTTCTTCAGAAGTAAGATCCTGATCGTCATCATAACGAACATAACTTCCTTCTGGAATTTCATCGGCAGAGACTGCACCAATGTTGGCTCTTGCCTGGGCTTGTTGTTCTGATGTTAAAATTTGCTCTGTAAATTTAACTGCATCAGGAGATGAAACACTAACATATTCCTCGCTTGTTTCATCCCAACGGTAGAAAGTGTTTGTTGATATGTCAACATAAATAATTCCAGTTGCACCTTCAACTGGGAATTCGCTTACATCATCATATTCAATGATGCCACCTGCATCAATAGGTGGAAGCTGACTTACGGGAATATGTCCGCTTGAATCAAGCACTGCAATACCTTCAGGTTTACCATAAGTGTTTTCAAGATTAGCTTTAAACCTTTCAAGGTTTTCCAACGTGACGAGCTTCGCTTTTGGCATTTCCGTTCATCTCCTTTCTTGGAAGAAATATAAAAAGGGAAGGAGGGTCCGAAGACCCTCCTGTGTTAGATTTGTTCCGTAGCTACGGTTAGTAACCATGTTTCAAATTCAGCGACAGTAGTTACGCCAGTTGTAAATGTTGTTGGATCAGAAGTAAATGTAATGGTTTTCTTATCATTACTAGTCCATATATTAGATCCGATATCGTCCCAACGATAAGCTGCTTCATAGTTATATCCTTCACTTGGATAATACTCTAGAATGTTGTCAACCTGTCCCGAAGGAACATATTTCAAAGCAGTATATGCATTGCTGCCTGCGTCTGTAAAATGCGCATTCACTTCTACTGCTGTGTTACTGGACGGGTCGTTATTAAATGTAAACGTTCTTCCAACCAAAGTGCTGTTAGAAGTATATGTATTAGTAAAGTAAACGTTGCTCGGCGTGTTTTGTGCTACAGCATAGCAATTTAAAACAATGATGCCGCTATGCGTATAGTTTGTAATATCGTAATTGCTTTCAGTAAACTGAATAACTGTACCAACAGGCACATTTTGGATCGTCCATAAATAACCAAGATGAGTACCTGTATCTTGTCCATTTGCAGATGTAAATACTGTATCATTATAGTTATTAGTTATCTGGAAATTTTGTGGCATCGTTCCATTTACGAACGAAGCATAAACACGAACATATCCTACTTGCTGAGCATAAGCATTGGAAACAGACACAACCGTATTAGAGCCGTCAGTAACGGTGGCACTGTTTGTAGCTGTATAATCAACAAGATATGCTGTAGTACAATCGAGGCCAGAAATAGTGTTATTAGACTCTGTAACCGTATAAGTTCCTAATGTAAGATGATTAATGGTATATACACCTTGTGTCATATCTCCATAAGTAAAAGTACTACTATACGTTGTTGCGTCTGTCGAAATCTGTTTCGGTCCTGTTACAGTAAATGTAATACCGTTCTTTTGAGTAGACGTTAATAAATTATCATCTCCGCTAAAGGCTTTAGTAATGGTAAGTGAACCTTCAAGTTTATTTACGCTATTAGTTACAGCCATTGTCTTAGCCGTACCGTTCGTTAATGTAACATGATTCGTCGCCGTACCGCCAGTTAGATAAGATGTTGTAATTGTAAAGTTCTCAATTACATTATTTGTTTCTGTGACTACATATTCACCAAGAGTAAGCCCATCAAACGTAATGCTGTTGTTTGTCATGGCTGAATACACAAAGCTGTTGCTATAACTATTAGGTCCGGTTACAGCAAACGTGAATGCGTTCTTTTGCACAGTTGTCAGACTGCTATCATCGCCAGTCCAAGTATTGGTAATAGTAAGCGAACCAAGCTGTTCGTTTGTGAACGTCATGTCAAGTCCTGTAACAGCATCCGCAGAAGGAACCTTAACAACATTCAAAGTTCCATTAGCATTGTCAGATACAGAGACACTAATCCACTTTTTAGATACATCATAACGAACATTGTTGTTAACATTGTTTGCATCAAGAGTAGGAAGAACTTGTTCAATTAAGAACCAGTAAGTAGCTTGTGTATCATCTCTAAGAGAATTCTTAGCAAAACTTACTATATTCGTAAAATCAAGATCCTGAGATGCGTTTTGATTTGCTGTCATCGTCACAGGATTTGCAAGCACAACATTGCTGGATGCCTGAACCGTACTATTGTTTCCTGTAACCTGTGTAATACGAGCCGTAAAGGATTGCGTACTCAGACTGCCGTTTGTGATAATTTCACGAACCTTGAAGCTGAGACTTCCTGTAGCAGCATATACATTCGTAAACGTAATTTTGTTGTTGCTTGTATAAGTAGGTACAACACTAAGTGTACCATCCGAATTGTCAGAAATTGTAATAACAATAGGATCTGTTGTAGCACTTGTAGTCGTACCAGCCATTGTGCATGTTTCTGTTGCAACATAGTTAAATACTTTAGAAGCCAAGCCATCAAGATCAGATACATTATATGTTATCTGAGCGAAATTAAAATTCGCAACGTTTGTAGTAGTTGTAAGAGGTACAGAAACAGAAGACGGATTCGGAAGTCTTCCTCCATCTGTTGCTGTAATTGCAACACTGAGAACATCCTCATTTCTAAAGTTGCGATTGGCTAATGTTTTTGTGCCGGTGAGGATGATAGATCCTGATGCGTTATATATGCTTGTGAAGATAAAACGCTGACCATCGCTATAGGTTGGCGTGACTGTAAGTGTACCATCTTCATTGTCCACAATAGTAATATCAAGCGTATGCGTTAACGCATCGTTTGTGGCACCTGTAATGACTGTAGCCTCTTGACATACATAACTGAATGTCTTCGAAGCTAAGTATTGGATGTCGGCTAATGTAAATGTTAATTCCATAAAGCTGAAATTGACACTGTTTTGACCGACCGTTAAAGGAACATTAATTGTAGATACGTACGGAAGTTTTCCACTATTGGTAGCCGTTAACGAAACAGACATTGTGTCTGTTGCGACAAACTTGCGATTTTCAAGATTCTTAGTACCGACAATGGTAATAGAACCTTGAGCGTCATAAGTTCCACCAAAGGATACGCAGATACCATCACTATAAGTTGCGGTAACAACGAGTTGTCCTCTTTTGTTATCTACAACGCGCACAGAAATCGTATGTGTAATTCCATCAGGTGTAACACCGGGAATGTTTGCAGTTTCGTTTACAGTATATGTAAACAACTTCTCGTCATCATACCCACTGATAACATTTCGCATATCTGTTAATGTATAAGTAATTGGCTGGAATTCAAATTCTGCAACAGATTCACCAACGGGAATCACAACAGAAGCTGTTGCAGGAGAGGGAAGTTTACCATTGCCCGTAATAGAAACAGAATACGTGTCTGTATTCTTGAATACACGATGAGTTAGGGTCTTTATCCCCTCAAATGTAACAGTACCAGAAGCTTGATATACATTCACAAAATCAAGATTGAGCTCTGTATCGTTAGTAACAATTTCCAAAGCACCATCTCTGATTTCATCCAGAACGGTAACAGTAACCGTGTATTCTGTATCATCAATAGTGATACCATCACCGGACGTACTTGTTTCTTTAACTGTATATACATGTGTACCAATATCGTCCAACGTATAATTAATGGGCGGGAAGACAATTGCGGCACCTTGTCCGGATGCAGCAGCTTGGGCTGTAGAAATATTCTCTGCAACAACAGTATTGCCTTCTTTGATCTGCACCATAAATTCGCGAGCAGCCATGCTTCTGCCGTCAACAGCAATTGTTCCACTGAACACGACCCGACCAAGGGCAGAATAAGTATGAGAGAAATAAAGAGCGTTGTAATTGCTACTCTTTTCAATCCTTACTGTGCCGTCACCCATGTCTGTTAAAGTAATAGTAACCAAGTGTTCAGTTGGATCAATATCGACGCCACTGATTGTATGAGCAGTTTCTTTAATCTTGTAGACATATTCCTGCGTTGTTTCGCCTGTGGGAATATCTGTAGAGTTATAAAGAACCGTTCCTAACCCGTAGTGCCAGCTGTTACCGCCAGTAGGGTAGATAGTTGTAGTCGTTTCCAAAGGAAGAGGAGCCCCAGGCGTGACTGCAGAAATACTCAAAGTCACAGAGTCTCCTGTTTCAAAACGACGACCAGAAATAAATACAGCACCAGAGAACAGAGCCATTGAGAACATTGAGTCGATATCTTCCTGCGTTGCCGTATAAGGAATATCGTTCTCATCAATATAATCTTTAATGGACTGTTCACTGTTCAATGAAATTAAAAGATTTTCGCCGTGAAGAAATACGTCACCGATTTCGCCATTGACGGTTGTGACAACACCGTCACGGCCTTGGTAAGTCGGAACATATAAAGGTGTAATAGATCCGTCTACCCACGTTAAATTGATTTTTACCCATGTAAATTTGCCTTGTTCATATACGGGAACACTCGACCATTGCGAGTTTTCTGCCGGATGGTTAACTCCGTCTGTAGACACCTGATAGGAGAAAGAAACTTCTGACCCGCGTATAAGCTGTGCCATATTAGCAATTGCTTGCACCCATTGCGCAGGAGTTCCGTTAAAACCATTACGAACGGCAGTTTCATATAAAGAAACGGAACCAATTTCAGCAACTGATTCGTCTTGATATCGAGCGTAAAGCATTCCTGCTGTACCAGTGGATACGCCATCGCCTACCCAGATTTGTACTACGTCACGGTATACAGGCAAAAACTCACTAAAACTTGGATAAAAAGTAAAAAGGTCATTTGTCGCCATTTAATTCACAACCTCTCTTATATGCTGCATACCGTTCCTACCGTTCATTTCTTTGCTTGTGCAACGAATGTTTGTGACAGTAATAACGTTCACCTGAACGGTAAAGGAATAATCATCTTTAAACAGCAGTGATTCTTGTTGAGAAAGAGTTACAACGAATGAACTGCCCGTTCCTGAGCTTTCATTCGTGATTTGTCCCGGGTAAACATTTTTAATTAAAATGATTCGACCGTCTTGTCTATACGAAACACTTATTTTAGAAACGTCTCCGCGAGTTAACGGAATAAAAAACTTATGAGATATAGTTTCGCCAGGAATAAACATTATCATTCACTTCCTTTCTCTGAAAATAAAAGGGATGCAGCACACTGTTGAGTGTGCTGCAATCACTTACATATTTTTAAAATTATTGATTATAGTATTGTCGTCCTTGTGTGCGTTTGCACACTTTGCAATTAGTCGTTGGGGATAAATTCGATAAAATCCTCCAATGATTCGGCTACTGTGAATGGAATACCTTTAACCATTCTAATAATTGGCTTTTCAAATTCTTCAAGCTCTACGTCCATTTCATTGAGTTCTTTTATATCTTTGAAATAGGCATCGGCTTGTTCTCCTCTGATCATGCCGTCCTGGTCTGCAAACTCAGTATATTTACTTCTAATCACTTCTTCTCTTTCATTTTGAAATTCAACAAAATGGCGAAGCTTTTTCCTGAGTTGATACAGAGCCCACTGTTCTTTTTCGTTAAGTTCAGTGTTTGTAGATAAGGGTTCAATAATCCTATAAGTATTAACAATATTAATCTGTTTCATAAATAATCTCCTTATGGATAATAGTATACAGTACAAGGTACTTTTGAAACTGATGCTTCACATCTGGCTGTAACAGAAATGCTAGTTATACGCACATGTACACCAGAATATGTTCTTTGATATAACCTAATGTACATATCATATCCTTCTGAAGCAAGATTGTATGCAGAACCTGTTCCCTTTGAAGTAAACGTAATACTACATGTACGAGTAGTTCCAGATGATTCTATTATTGACACAGGAAGTCTTATATCATAACCAGTAGTTTCACTATTTTCTGTATCTTTTGAAGAATTAAAAGAAGAAAGAGTGATTCTTTTTTCTGACGAACCATTTACAGCGTATAAAGCAAGTTCCAGTACTGGTGCTTCATCGCTTTCACAAACGATTTCCAAGTCGTATGCATATTCGCCAGCTTCATCACCAAATGATTCAGTAGCATCTTTTGATAATAACATGTTTTGTGAAAATGATTTATTTCCTATGACTTGATATAAAATCTTTGCATCATAATATGGTCTTATAAGTACCCAGTCGTGCTTTGCGTTTTGTGTTCCAACGCCCATGTGAGATTCAATACCGTCGACTGTTTTGCGCCACAACTTATCTGTTTGTGTTTCATTTGGGTTCATAACAATAATATCATCACGAGCCCACATCTCTGTTTTTTCATTTGTTTGAGCGTCTGTGATTACAACACGATTACCTTTCATTTCGATACCGGCGTTTGACATATGAACATAGTTATTAGCATCAATGTCAAGTTTTATATATTTGCTGCCGGATACGGCAACACCATTGCTATCAATATCGATACCGCTTACAACGGCATAATTGTTTCCGCCGCCACTTATAGCAGATGATGGTATTGATCCTGCTTTAAACGAAATGCTGTTTGCAGCAGAGAAATCAATATTACCCGAAGAACCAACAGTAATGCCTGTCGGTGTGATATAAACACCACTGTTACTTGTGCCAACATCGGTGCATGAAATATTTATCTTACCGTTCGAAACAGAAAGTGCACTAATCTTAGATGCAGATGCAACACCTGCATTTCCTGAAGCACTTATAACAACACCAGTTGTAGAATCAACAGAAATACCTGCTTCATTTTTTATGGCTGTTGCTGCGTTCGATGTAGATGAACTAATAACTACACCGTTTGTCGATACTTTTATTCCAGCTTCGGTTTTTATTGCAGCTCCAGCATCTGATGTCGACGAACTAATAACAACACCATTCGTTGATACTTTAATTCCGGCAATAGATTTTATTTTATCAGCATTTATTGTGGTGCCAGAACTAACAATGAAACCATTGTTATCAAGTGCCATTAGCGTTCCGTTGGAATTGTTGGTTGCTCCAATATACAAAGATGTTGCTTTGACAGAACCTTTTATGTCTGCGTTTGTTGCAGTCAGTGCACCAGATTGGGCAACTTTAAACGCTGCACTAGATGCAGTTGCGTTACCTGCCCAGAAAGCAATATCTGAATCATTTGTAGTTTTAGCAATGCCCGTTTTATTACCAGTAATTGTTGTTTGTCCAATCGTCCATCCAGCAATAGAACCTTCTTGGGCTGTGATCTTACCTGAAATGTCTACTGTACCATCTTTTGTTGCTTTAACATAATGTACAACGTTATTAACAATGCCTCTGACATAGAACCCATCAGTACCAACATAGACACCTGTGTGTGTCGTATCTGACAAAGATTCAAGTCCATTTTCGTTGTATATATAAGCATTGGTTCCATTGGAGCCGACAACGAATGCATTGCCTTGGCTACCAATAATAACGCTTCCTGAACTTGTTAATTTTAAAGTCTTTCCAGAACTAATATTAATTTCATTATTGGCATTTATTTTGATCTTGCCAACTGTTCCATCCATCACAAATTCTGTTAATTTATTGTCTGGCGATCCGATGCTAACATGTCCTGCTGTTATATCAACAGTAGAAGTATTACCACTGAATACTACTTTAACCTTTCCTCCACCAAGATTAACACCATCAGATCCGATATAGATACCATCAACTGTAGTATTAAGTCCTGCGCCTTTAGAAGTTAAAGTGAAGTTGCCAGAAGAAGCAACGTTTAATTCACCATTGCTGGTAACATTAATGTTACCGCCTGTTAAGTTTAATTCGCCGCCAGAGATAATACTGATTTCTGCTGGGATAACATTTTGATTCTCATCGGTATATCCTGCTCTGATGTCGATAATAGCGTCAGTGGTATGAACTGTACCAGCAGGTCTTGATCCATCTTCAGTCGCAAATAACGTTAGTGCTTTATTGCTGCTTATTTCGAGCTCTTGACCGACATTGCTCATAAGCTTATCTACAGTAATAGACCCGGCAGAGATGCGTTCTGCATCTAAGTGACCTGTTATAATCTCATCTGCTGTCATACCATAACCTGTAGTAGCGGTACGCCATTGCCATGTGCCATCTTCGTTTCTGGAGTTTGCAACACCAAGTCCACGTCCGCCAAGTATCATAGCAGATAAGCCATCGGCAGATTCAAATATAATATTTCCTTGCGCGTCTGTATACCAATTGGAACTACCACCGTTTAAATATGCTTGGTTTAAAAGAATAGCTCCTTCTAATCGAGAACCACTTATGTTACCAGACACAGCTTCGTCATATTGCGATTGTTTTGAACTTATTTGCTTGGCTACTTCAGCGATACGAGCAATAACGTCAGTAAATCCATGTCTTGCTGCCAGCGTTAATTTGGTATCAATTTCAACTGTTGTTTTCCAGGGTTGATCGTAGCAATCTTCGATCTTGTCTATGTATGCCCAACAGTTTGTATGAATTTCATCATCTATTAAATGAGCCACGTCTGTAATACTTAAGATAGGCCATTCAACATCATGCTCCTCATAATAATGTTCGTTCTGAACACCAAACATATCAAGATATGTAAAGTCATAATCGATTTCAGGCATTGAAACTTGCCGAAGCATATCCATTGTATCATCATACAAACGTTTTTCATCACCTGTAACATAATTGGAATCTTGCCAACGACCATCTTTAATCATGTCACAAAGGTTTTCTGTTAATGTGTTTGTAGATGTTGTAATAACTTCTTGCGATGCAAGCAACGTTCCAAGATATGTTATATATGTTTGGTCTGCTAAGTCAGCAAACTTTTCCATAAGAGGATTAATACCTATTAATTCGTTAGGATCAGCACTTGGATTAACAGGATTCAAGATAGTATAGAATTCTTGATTAATATAGAATTCAGTATTGTAATTTGTAATTCTTACGTATCCGTTTGGATTCTGTACTGGCGATCCTAAACGAATAAATCTTGTTCTTGCAGGAGTTGTAAAAGTTCCTGTGCCACCAACCGATAAAGCACTAAGAAACTTTAAGTTTACATCATAAAAGTAAATAGCAGAATTTAAAGGCAAACTGTAACTGTATTGTTTGGATTCATATACTCTTATTGTTCCGCTTCTATATGTGGTTTTTGAATCTTCTTCGGCTCCTGTTGTAAGATTTATTGCACCAAGATAGAATCCCTTATCTGCAATTTCGTTTTCTGCTGGGTAAACAACAGTCTCGTATGGAATTGTATTTAAAGTAAATACGTTAGCTATGTTTCCGTCAGGAATAACATAGCCATGCACAGTATCTATTTTTAATGTGCTTGTTGTTCTCGCGTCTGTTTTGAAAGTCCAATAGAAAGCAAAATCAGTGGCAATAGCATAATTTCCTGCCGGAAGATTTACACAAGCATAAGTGTAGTACTCGTACAATCCTTTATATAACATATCTCTGCGTCTACAATAGTAAAACACTTTTGTAAAATGATCCGCAACACGCTGTTCGGCAGCTGATTCACATTTTACCCATGAACCATTTTCTCCGTGCCAAAGAGTTTTATACTTTAAATTGTAGAAATATGCGTTGTTTTGTACACTTGGTTGATCAACCTGTGCAAACAACCTTCTCCATGTTGTATCGCTTTTAGCTTTCCAACAGAAGTAGAAGTCTCCGACAATTGCAGGATCTTTGTGATATGCATATAACCATTCATACTCCTCGCCTTTGGGAGAAGGTCTTGTTGTGTTAGAGTCAGCATTCCAGAACTGAGTAGTATGCTTGTCTGTTTTATTATAAAGATTCTCTAACAAAGCTTCATCTTCTGAAAGTCTAGCTCCCAAAAGTCCGGCCATACTGTTGGTACAGAATAAGTAAACTTTATCTGTAGAAGACCATCTAAGATCTTTTGACCATACAGTAATAGCAGTAGGGAAGTTTCCGGTACTATACTTAAAGTCGGCAGGATTTCCATCTTCGCCTACAATTAGCGTAGAATTATTATCATAAATAGATTTCAGATATACTTTATCCCACGTTACAGGATTTGTGTTATGAATTACAAGCAATACACTTGGGGTTCCAGATACAGGGTCTCCGTTTGCCTGAAGCTTTGTTGCTACATGCCACTGAAAAAACTTACGGTCAGAAACGTCGTAATCTGTTCTGAAAATTACTCCGTTATTTTCTGTCGTGTCTATTGTTAATTTAACATATTCGTTATCCATTGATTGTTGCGATATTTTCAGCTTCAATAAACCTGTATTATGTTCGGCTATGCGGCTGAGTTCCTGTTCTCCCGCAATATATGCAGCCGCAGACTCTTCACTCGCCTGATACAAGACAGGCAGATCTCTTTGGAATTGCGCCACTTGTTGAAACTGTTCATCTGTCATTAAACCAACATCATAATAATACTGTAAACCCAGTAAATAAGGAAAATGATTCTTTTCTATCGAATATGCTGGATTTGATAATATTACATATAAGTCTGTTGGTTTATCGTATAATGGATAGGCTTTTTGTTTTGTCTCATTCCAGATATAAAGTTGCGAAGTCAAATCCATATCTGAATAAACAAGAATATTGCCTGCTGAAACATTTCCTTTGAAGAAGTGTTTTTTATTTCCCAGATCTTCGAAACAATATTCACTTCCAGTTGTAGTAACAGTAAACCTGTATTCTGAATGTTCGGCAGTTTGCAATGTACAAATACCAGTCATATCGCCATGAGACCCGTAAGCATATAATCTTGTTGCCATATTGTCTGTATTAGTCGTTTTTGAAAGATTATGCGTATTACGATTGTAACATAGTTCAATGACATTGTTATTGTCGATAAGTTCGTATGGTATTTGTTTTGGATCTATATCGTCAAATGGATTCATTGAGATAATATCAACCGTTTGACTATCCCCATGATAAATTGGCTTTGCGTCGAAGACATCGCACAACTGCTCGATAAATCCAAGAGCCCCAGTTCCAGCTTCACCGCTAATAGAACGATGTTTTATAGTTCCATCATCTTCTGTAAATGTTTCTACATACCCAACGTTCCATCCAGAACCTTCAAGAATAGTTGTTAATAATTGTTCCGCTGTTCCAACATTGTTTCCTTCATCGTCTGAAAACTCTAAGTCAACGTTTTTGTTTTTTAACGTTTGGGAAACGTGTCCTGCAGTAACAGTGACATTTTTAGAAAACCCACTATGAACAATTTTAGGTTCTGAAATAATAAACCAATCAGTTTCAGTATCTGTAATAGCTCTGATTTTATATTCAGCAATAAGATATTTCAGCCTGTAGTTCTCTTCTAAACCATTTTCGTTCATACAAGAGGAAGGAATATCAAACGTTAACTCTTTCCATCCGTTGCGTTCAGTCGTGATAACAACATTTGTGGCTTGTCCAGAAATATCCGATTGATTATCGTATAAATCACACACTGCGGTCTTGCTATAATCGCAGATACTCAAATAAAGCTTTCTTGTGCGTTGCACCCTTCCTCACTTCCTTTTACGCAAAAGTTGGTTTATAAGAAAAAGACAGTCTGGATAAATCCATAGTGTCATCTGGTATTATTTCAAGCTCGTTCATTTTTGTAATCATAGTTCTTTCAGAAACTACAGTTACTGAATGTTCAAGTCTTAAAGTCTTATTATCTATTTGTTCTATTATTTTATGCCATGCATTATTAATGTATATATAAAGACCTGTTGCATCTGTATATAATGTATTATACAAAGTAATAACATCATCTGTGCAATCTTCTACATATATATTTCGCACAGCCGGATAAGCAGGTTCAAGCTCAATAAAACCAGAATCATGATATAAGAAAGCAGGAGTAGGAGAGGTGTTAGCGCCAGAAGTATTTATAAGAGTTGTACTTCCATTAATACCATCTATATATACTGCTTTGTTTACATTTGTTGTGTGTGCCTTGTCCATAGCTATAAGTCTGCATTCTTGATTTGTTGTGTTATTACGAATAACAACGCCAAGTCCTGCATTTCCTGCAATCGTAATGCTAACTTGAGCACGTTCCGTCCCAGGGTTATTTAAAATGAGCGACGTGCGAGAAGATAAGTTTGTAAACGATGTGGCCGGAGCCATGTTTGCTTTATCAAATAAGGCGGTGCTTTTCATTGCAAACTCATACTTTTCGTCTGAAGCATTTGTTGCTGATGCCGCTAACGCATACATTGATTCGCTTCTTGCGTATGGATAATAAGCTTTCATTGTAATGGTAATTAAACCATTATAAAGATTAGAAATTTCTGGCGCTGGTGAACCTGTTACTGTTGCATAATAATAACACCACGGTCTTCGATCAAAAATAAGTTTTCCTGATTTTCCGAGTCTGAACAAATAATAAATTTGTTCCATGATACCTCTGTCTATAACAGAGTCTTGGAAATAACAACGGAGGTTAAATTCTTTTGGTTGTCGTGAGACACCGTAAAAATATCCGCCGTTATGTCCATCAAATGTTTCTTCATGCACATTGACATCTGAAGGCCTGTAAACATAAACATCTTCTTTCTCTGGAGCATAGCTTAAACCTAAGTCTGCAATGTCTATCCCGCAAAAGGAAAACCCGCCCCGAATATTGTCACAACTCACAAGTTCACCCCCTTTACAATAAAGTAGAAGGAGAGAGGATTGCGAGAATCCTCTCTCCTTTATGGTTATTTTCGAAGTGTCTCATTTTCAACAAAACAAAAAGAAATAATAACAATACGAAAATTACCATGCATAGTTGGCTAAATTAAGCCCGTCTTTTTGCAACTGTTTGGTAAAAGCTTTACCAACACGTTGCGCAAGGTCTGTTATATCTTGATTGCTACTTATCTGAGCTTCGTTGATAGTAACATTTACATCACCAAACGAAATATCGTTTCCATATTTAGCAGTATCTATATTACTCATACGAGGAATAGCAACATAATTAAACGTATCAAGAAGAGTTCGTAATAATTTAGTATCTGCGGCGTCAAGGAAAGACTCGGGTTTGGCTTTTGTTCCGTCTACCCACGCAAGACCTGTGTAATCTACAAGACCGCCTGTTGCATATTTCTTTTTTTCATCGTTGACAGGCTCTCCCCACGATTTCCATGGTGATTCTAATGTTTCTGTAGATTTGATAGCTTTTGAAAGATCTGCGCCTTCTGATGTATAGTTCTTGTTTTGATCACTGACAACATCAACAAGCCTACCCATTTTTGCAGCTTCTGCGTTGGCTTTTTCCATAGCTTCTTTCATGCTTGAAGCTTCAACAGAACCACCCTGACTTGTTGGATTTCCTCTTGTGTCTGTTGTTGTAAAATAATATGTTTGATTCTTCTTTGTTGTTCCACCAGACTTGTTTTGTGATTGAACTTGAGGTGTTGTAACTTTAGGTGGTTCAACATACCCAACACCAGCATAAGAATTCTCAGCTTCAATATCGTATAAATTTGTATCTCTGTTATACACTGAATCACTATACTGAGAATTAGTGTTATATCCTTGTCTATTGCTAATATCTCTGACATTAAACGTCCACGTTTTCATTTCGGAAAGCGTCTGGAGAATTTGATGTTCATCGTCAAATTCAGCGTTGTTAATCAAAGACTTCTCATAATCGTCATATAACTTACCCATCTGATACAGATAACTTTCTTTTTCTTTGTCGGAAAGTTTCAGATAGGAGTTTTGACTTGTAACGAGAGCTAGCCAACTATCCTTAGAACGCATGGATTCGTCAACTTCGTCCCAATAGGTAAGAAGTTCATCCTTCATTGTACGCCAAGTAGTATGCCAGTTTTCTTCCATCTGCTTGCGTTCTTCATCAGTCTTTTTAATATAATCTTCATTCTCAGCAGCATTCCATGCCATAAAGTCTTCAAAAGATCCACTCAAAAGAACATCAAGTTCTTCTCTGAAGTTATTAGCGTCAGAAAGCATCTCATTTAAGTCTTCTGAATAGTTATTGACATAAGTGTCATATGCTGCGATCTGATCGTCGATAGACTTTATTGTGGCGTTTACTTCTTCCGTGGCTACGTCCCAAGCGAGTTCTTCCTGGAGGTCAGCAATCTTCTTGCGTAATTCTGCCTGCTCTTTGGTGCGCGTCGTATCAGCACTGATTAAAACGAGCTGGTGTTGGTATTCTGCCAGTTCTTCGTACTTGTTTTCTTCATCAACTGCATTCTTACGAGCATTCAGACGTTCGTTAATAAGATTCTTTTCTTCTTGTAAAGCCTGTTTCTTTTTCTCGATGGTCTTCTTTTCAAGATCCCATTGATCCTGATAGTTCTTTCGAATCACAGAAAGAATCGAGTTCTCGATAGAAACAGTAGCGTTGAGCATATCCTTTTCTTTTTGAATTCTTTCACGAATAGCTTTATCTGCTTGCTGTTCAACTGCGATTTGAGCTTTACGAATAGCTTCTTGATTCTTCTCCTGTGCCAATGTGTTCTTTTCAATTGCATTGTTTGTTTGAGAAAGTTGCTCTTCCCATTTATATAGTTCGTTTGTAATGCGCTTATATAAATCGGGTTGATCTTTTACAAGATCTTGTTGTTCTTTTAGTTCTTCAATATAAGCTTCTATTGCATCTCTTGTGTTCAATAAAGAATCATGTTCCCAGCCAAGAGCTGTTGCATAATTTGTCAATTCTCCATTTGTCTGGTACTTTGTTTCTTCATACTGAATCATTTTCTGAGTATGTTGAGCAAGCTCATATACTTCATTGAACTTTTCTTGCTTTTCTTCAAACTTTGCAACATTAAGTTTATCAAGAGCCTCTTGATATTCGTTTCCTAAAGAAGCGATGCTTTCTTCGACTTTGCGGATTTCTTCCTCGAGGCTACGCCATTGCTGACTGCCTTTTGTGATTAACCCGCTGTTCTGAAGAGCAAGAAGATCTTGCAACTCGTCTTTTTGGTTAGCCAACGTCTGAGCAATATTGCGAGATTCTTCTCCAAGAATATTCTGATATTGCGCATAGTTCCTATCTCTATTGGCGGCTTTTTCTTCTTGTTGCAATAAAGCCAGTTCGTGCTCAAAGACAGAATCTTTATCTCCATATTTTTCTGTCATTTCTGTTATTAATGATTCTTCTATTGCCTGTTGATTAGAGAGCATCGAAGCTTCGTATTGAGCACTTGCTTCTTCGAGCTGATAAAGAGTTTTGATTGCATTTTCTCTTGCAGGATCGCTTTCTTCAAGAGCGTTGATTTGCTCTTTTAATTCAGCGATTGCCGCATCGTTCATGTCTTTAAGATTCTTGTTGTTTTCAATTGAAGATTTAAGCGCATTTTGATATTGATCATAATCTCTTGTACTTTCATACATCTGAGCAAACGTATCGAGCATTGTGTTTGCATGAGTAAGAGGTGCTTGCTGATTTTCAAGATCTCTTGCAATTTGAGATATCTTTGCTTCCTGAAGGTCAATAGTATCAGCAGCAACTTGATTTTCAAGTTCTGCGTTTTCTTCTCGCATAGACCAGATTTTATCTCTTGTTTTAATCCAGTCATCGCTATTTTCCTTGTATTTTAAAAGCAAACTTTCCCATTCTTCTATCTGCTTGTTATTTTGCTCAATCTGCTTCTTTGTCTCATCGATGGTCTGATTCATCACCGCTTCGTATGTTTCGAAGTTATTCATCTTTTGATAACGTTCAGCATACTTCGAAAGCATTGAGAGCGTATGATTTGTAGGCTTGTCTTCTATTTCTTGCTTTTGTTCTGTAATTTCAATTCTCTTTCCGTTAAGATCGTTGATAGTATTGTTAATTGACGCCATCGCTTCTTCAGCTGCATAAATGGCTTCTTTTAACTTATACCAATCATCTTCGCCTTCTTTTACTTTGGCAAGCTGTTCTTCCATCTCTGAGATGTTTTCAGCATATGTACTTCTTAACTTTTCTTGTACGTTTATTTCTTCATTAACAGTCTGCTCTTGTGATACATAGTCATTTACAAAGTCATAACCCTTTTCTTTTATTTCAAGCATCTTTGACTCGTGTTCAATTGCAGTAATCTTATGTTTATGCTTTTCAAGAAGTTTGTCAATTTCAGATTTGCCGCCACCGCCACCGCCGCCGGTTTTTCCGCTACCTTTGCCGAGGTCGTTTACAACGATAACTACGCTACCGTTCGCCCCGTCGCCTGAAACAACAGCAGACCATGTAACGCCTTTCCCAGCAAGCGCAGACGCTATAGCTTGTATTCCTTGTTGAGCTTGTCCATCTAATTGTCCAGCTAATTTGCCAAAGTCTAGATGAGCTTCACCATCAACTATTGAAGTAAATTCACCAAGCGAAAGACCTTTCGATGCAAGCTGAGCTGTAACATCGCCTGCAATAGCATCCCATTCTCCCTGGATTGCGGATGCAAGCTCTTGCTTATCTGCTTCTTCGAATACTTGTAAATCTTTTAAGGCATTTTCTTTATCTTTTTTTATTTCGTCTTTATCTTTGCCCAACATTTGAACAAGTTCATCAGATATTTTTCCACTATTTTTGAATTCTGTTCTTGCCTTTTGGCGTTTTAAAACATCGGAAACAGTTTTATTATAGTTTGTTGTAGCTGTTGCAGCTTCTTTTGTGTTTTTACTATTTTTCTTTAATCCGGCATTATATGCATCCATATATTTGCCGTTTGTTTTAAGTTGCTGTCCAGTTTGGGCAACATTATCCATAAAATCATCGTGTGCTTCTGCGGCCTGCTCAACACTTGCGTAAATACCTTTTATGGCTTTTTCTGCATTGGCATACTCTTCAGTGCCCTTTTGGAGCCCTGAAAGTTGCGCCATTGTAAGACCATATTGTTCAAGTTGTTCAGAAGCAGAAAGCCATTTATCAGCACCTTCAACTCCAGAAGTATAATCAGCGAAAGCACCTATTTTATCTTGCTCTCTGAGAGATCCAATTCCATTAGCAGAGCTGCCAATACTTGCAGCAGCAATAAGCTCTTGAAGCTTTTCGAATCTTTGAATATCTGTTAAACCAGATATACCAAATCCAGCATTTTCAAACAACAACGCAGCATAATCAGCGTTATATTGGGTAAGACCCTCATACGGGTTGAATTCTTCTGGAGCAGTAGGCACACGACCATCATGGTCTTGTCTCCACTTTTTTTTATCACGACTATTTAATGCATTATACTCGTCATATTCTGTTCTTGCAGTTTCCCATTTATCATAGTTATTTCTGACGGTCTGAGCAAGTTCAGAATTGCCAGTAATTTCTGCAAGTGCTTCATAACCCTTTTCTTCGTCAGCTTTACTAATAGAACCATTCAAGAAACTAGTAGCATATTGATAAGTTTCGCCAATAGATTGAACTGGTTTTACGTTGTTATGTTCGTCAGATATTCCTGCAATTAATTCGGCAAGAGAACCTAATGCAGACGCTAATCCTTCACTGGAATCTTCTATGTTCGAAAAATCTAACTTTCCATCTTGTCCGATTTTAATGCCAAGCTTATCAAATTGTTTACGTAAATCGTCGGAAGAAGAAAGAAGTTCGCTCCAGTTTTTTACGTCTGAATCATTAACAGCAGTTGCTAAATCAGCAACAGATTTAATGCTACCATTAGTTAATGATTGATAAACAGCATTTGCGGCAACAGCTTGTTTGTTGTTTTGCTCATAGTTTAGTCTACTATACGTAAGTGCACCTGCTGCTGTACTTAAATCATAGTCTTCTTCTGTAAAAGTAGGCTCGTTACGACGTTCGTTGTCAGAAGCCCTCTGGAGACTATCAGAAATTGCTAAACCTTTAGCTTTTCTTTTAATAAGTTCGCGTGTGTAAGTTCCAGCAACAGAAAGTCCAGCTTCGTATAGATCTGCAGTTTCGTTTGAATATTCAAGTTCTCCGGAAAGAATTTTATTTAAAGCATCTTGAGATTCTTTCTTTGTAAATGTTTGTTTTTCTGTACGAAGAGGATTTACTACATCAATATCTGGAACTCCAGCATCTTCATAGTGTCCTTTTCCAATAAGACTTTCTCTTCGTTCAGTCTCGTCATAATCAGCATAAGAAGAACCTTCCTTATAGACTGTTCCGTTTTCATCAACGGTATATCCTTTGGGAAGAATATAATCACTAACCCATTTATATCCTTCTTCTTCTGCTAGAGCGTCGAAAGCTTCTTTGTCTTCAGCAAAATCGCGTTCTGCGGATAAAGACTTTGCTCTTTCTTCTCTTTGTTGGGAACTAATACGCTGAGCCTCTGCCTTCCAGTGTTCTGTGTTGTTTATTACACTGGCTTCAGAAGCACCTGTTAATTGCATAATAGCTTCGCGCTGTTGTTCTTCCGTGCCAGAAAGCATTGCTGCTAATTGACTTTCGGAATGAATATCCTGTCTAAGCTTTACAACAGCTTCAATTTCAATTCTTCCACCTTTTTTGAGTTTTTCAATTGTAGCCGTTGTACCTTCAAGCAAATCTCCTGCTTCTTCAAGTTGCTGAAGTCCTTCAATTTCATATTTTATTTCTGCATTTTTCTGGAAGTTATCAAGAGAAGTTTCTAAATCCTTAAGTCGTGCAACATCATCATCATCAAGCTTTTTCCCTTTCGCTTGAAGATCTGCTTGTTTTTGCAACAAGGCAGAATACTCACCCCAGTTAGACCATTGAGACATATATTGATCTGCCAAAACAGTTGAATATCCGCCTTCAGTCCCGTATGTTTTATTTTTTATTGCTTGACGAACATCTTTAATTCCTTCAAGTTGTTGTCCTGCCGTTAAAGAAGTAAGACCATACATACGGTTTTGAAGAACTTGACCAACGTATTTTTTCTCTTCTGCTGTTAAAGCTTTGCCACCTGTGCTTGCTTCAATAACACGAGCATACATTTGATCGCTAAGAGCTTCTTTAAGATATGTCATCTGTTCAGGAGAAACAAAACCAGTTGTAAGATCTGGACGAGATGCAAGGAAATCTTCCTTATTTGTTATTACGTCGCCAAATTCTCTCTGAACTTGCGTTTTTGCTTGTATCCTATCTGTTTCGGGCATTCCCTCAACAGCTTCTATGTCTGCAATACGTTTTGTATATTCTGCAACACGTTTTTCTTTTTGATACTCCAACCAAGCATTATCTTGCGCTGAAATCATCTCTTCGGAAGAAACAAACCAACCATTATTAATTAATCCATTATAGGCTTCTTGTGCTAGTTCTGCCTTTTTTTGAGTTGTTAAATTTGCAGCTCCACGAGTTAAACTTAAACCTTGCGTTGTATGTAAAAGTTGATCAAGAACCCCTTCTGGATTTTTAAACGTTTGAGTCTTTGGATCATATCCAGCTGCTTCAAGTATTCTACTAATATCACCATTAGCCCCAACAGTTTGCCACGCAAGCTGTGCAGTATCATTTGAGTTGATATAATGCATAAAAGCAACAAGATCGTTTATACCTTCTTGTTTGTATACACCAGACTGAATAATTCCAGTAATATAATCTGCATCAACTTTTGCTTTGTTTTGAGTCAACCAGCCTTTGTCGCCATCATAATTTAACGCTTCAATAAATTTGTTTTTATACACAACAAGCTTAGACGCATCTACATGGTTTTCGTCAACAGTAATTGCGTCTTCTGCAAAAGTAAATAATTCTTTGCAATATTGATCAATTGCAGAAACGGCATCTTCATAAGTGTCGTACCATTGGTCTTTCCACTTGTAACGTACTCCACCTTCTGTTGGCAATTGAGAAATATCTGTTGCACCATACTCTGCAAGAGTTTCTTGCATAAGTTGATCCATATTGCTTTTTAATGCTTCTTCCAAAGTATCATAGTATGCTTCAGTACCAACATTATAAGAAGGTGTTTTAGTGTACGTTTCTAATAATGTCATCTGTGCTTCTGTTTTGGCTTGACTTAATCTAAATTTTTCTTCATCGTTACGGTATGGAGCATTATAATCAACTTGCACAAACGGATTATCGTTTATGAAATCTTCATATGATATTCCGCCTTGATTTTGCCACCAAGAATAAATTTCCGCCAAACGATCTGGTATGTCTTTTGCCCAAAAATCCTGAGTATCAAGTCCGGCTTTTTTAAAACCTTCGAACATAATGTTCTCATAATCAATTCTGCGAGCATTAGCTAAATCAGCTTTTGTTTGACCAAAACTAGTATATCCATTTCTATCTGTATACTGATATAGTTCTGGATTTTCATATAACTGTCTGAATTCTTCTTCAGAATATCCAAGACCATTTTTATCAATATATAAATATTCTGGAGTTCCATACTTTTGAGTTCCAAGAGTCATTGCATTTTCTTTAAGATGTTGCAATAAAGCATCTTGGTCTTCTTCTCCGAATTTTCTTCCGTATACGGTCGTCAACTGTTCTTGATGTAAAGTCTCTATTTCTTTTTGAATGTTCGAATCTATTACTTGTTGTTGAAGTGCCTGTTCTTGTGATTTTGCTTTTTCTGCAAGTGCTTGATTTGTATATGTCTTGCCTTTATAAGTAACAGCAGCAGCACGTTTTTCTGCTTCTTCTGCTGAAATATATTCATTATGAACAGGATCGTAAAAATAATCATTTACTCCGATCTTTTCAAGCCCAGCTTCAGTTTTTTCTTTTTCTGTCCAACCACTCTCTTTTAAGTAGTCTTTGGAGGCACTTTTTATTGATTCTGGAGTATTATCAGTAGTATCAAGCTTTAAGGCATTGTTTAGCACATGACCATATGCAGCACCCATTTCCATACCATTATTAGTTAGATTTAACACTTGATCTGCTGCATGTTTTGCCATTGTTTCGGCCTGATCCTTTGTTAGTTCAGGGTTAAATTCAGAAAATTCAGCAGAAAAATCAGATTGTATTTTTTCTCTTTTTCCGCTTTCTATTGAGTTATTTTTTTCCCATCTTTGGATAGCATAATCAAGAGCTTCTAATGGTAGATTACTAACTTTTTTGCCTGCATGTGCATCGCCTAAATAACTTTCCCATTCTTCTTGTCCCCAGGAAGTATATCCACCTTTTTGAAGTTCAGAAAAAAGTTCTCCGTTTGTAGAAGAAACTTCACTAACAGCTTGCATCATTAATTGAGCAAGTCTTGGACGATTTTTTGTCCAAGAATAATCCATTAAATCTGGTTTATCTTTACCAACAGCTTTACGTATTCCTGGAGCGGCCCAATCAATAAAGTTGCCCAAAACAGGTACAGAATCCCAATTATTTAAAGCTGCACCTATATTTTTTTGAAAAGCACTTTCATTTCCATCGTAAGAAAAACCAAGAGTAGATGTATTAAGGAAGTGTTGTATATCTACATGTTTATTACCACTTGCATCTGTAACAAAAAAATCTTCGATATACTTACTGTCCATTACGCCTTTTTTATCTTGTTCATCTTCATATTCTTGTATTTCTTTTGCAGCTGTTGAAGCCCATTGTCCAGATAAATCTTTAAGATTTTCTATTCTGTTTTTTTCGTTTTCTGTTTCTGCTGTTTTTAAAGCTTTAGCATAATCTAAAGTACTTTGAGCAGCACTTTGAGCAGAAGAAGAAACTGAATCAAGAGCTCCTACAAATTCATTTAATTCTGGAACGTTGAGCGCACTTGATACTTCGGAAACTAAAGATTTGTATTTTTTATCTTCCTCTGAAGTTCTTTTATCACCTTTTGCTTCTAAAACTTTTGCTTCTTCAATTTTAGATTTTATACTACTGTAGCGATCATTTGCTATTGTTGAAGCTTTTTCATATTGTTCTTTTTGACTTGACCCAGATCCTAAAGAGTTAAGAGTAGAACCAGTAATAAACGCTCCGGCAAGTCCGCCTGCAATCAACGCCAAATTACCACTGGCTACACCAGCCTTAAAGAGTGTAATAGCTGCAAGCATAGGCAACACAGCAGCAAGAACACCGTTTAATCCACCTACAGATTTAGATAGACTATCAACACCTTTTATGATATTTGACAATGTGTCTATAAATCCGGTTAACGCATGACTATCAACTAAATCAGACACAAGTTCATCAAATGTGTTTTTTAAATTTGTTAAAGAAGCTTCAAGACTTTCTACGTAAATTTGATATTTTTGATCTGTTATTCCAGAAGACTCTCCTATTAAAGACATATATTCGTCAATTTTGCCTTCTGACATTCCTTGCATAATTGCAGAGAAGTTAGAATACTGACGAGTACCAGCAATAGCAGAAGCTAAACGTTGTTGTTTTGCATCAGAAAGGCTATCCCATTTCTGAGAAAGCTCATAAAGCACATCAAAAGAAGAACGTTTTTCACCATTGATGTATGTTTCAACGCCTTCTTCTTTTAATAGCTTTGCAACAGCAGAACCAGAAATAGCATTACCATTTTCGTCATAAATAAGCTCGTTTGTACCGATCTTATTCATACGACCAAAAATAGTATTTAACGTACGACCAGCAACGTTGCCGCCAATTTGAGTTGTAGAAGTAATAGCTGTAAGCATGGCTGCAAGCTGACCAAACGTTGTTCCATCAGCAGCCGCAGCAGCGCCAGCTTTTTCAATACCTTTTTCGATTTCCGAAGCATTAGTAGCGGCGTTATCGCCAAGAGCAGTAACAATATCTGCCGCAGTTTCAGGATCAGAAACTAATCCAGTATTCATAGCAACTGTAATAAGTTTTGTTGCTGCATCTATTTTTGTTCCTGAAACTTTAGAGAATTTAGAAACAACATCCAAACGTTCGTTTACTTCTTCGTCTGATAAACCTTGACGATAAAGAGTTGCTGCAGATTGGCTTATTTCAGAGACAGATATTTTTAATTGTTTTGCTTTGTCAATTAATCCATCACCAATTGCAGACATCTGTGAATCAGACTTTAAAGTAATCATCTGAATAGTTGTCATTTGCTTGTTAAATTCTTTTACGAATGTTTTAGCTTCGTTAAGAGCTTTTCTAAAAAGTTGCATTCCAAGACGACGAACTACCATATTTACAGAGTCGCCAACAGATTTTACACCAGCCGCAAACAAATTTTGAGCAGGAGTAAATTTTTGCAATTCATTGCTTGCGTCTGCTGCTGCCTGTTTATATCCTTGTAATGCAACCTTAGTTTCTGCTATCTTTTTAGGGTCTGTTTCTGTTTTTAGTTGTTTTTCAATGTTGGCTGCATTATGTTCAGCTGTTTTCTTTTGTGTCTCAAGTTCAAATCTTCTATCTTGTTGTTGTTGATAATATTGAACAAAACGACCAGCATTACCATATCTATTACGATCAAAACGTTGATATTGGTACTCTCGTTGACGTGCAGCCATATCATTTTGATATTGGAGATTATCAAGACGTGTTTGATGTGTTTCTCCTATTTGTCTTTCATAAGTTTGGCCATATTGTTCTGTTGCTGCTAAAATATCATCCATATTTTTCTTTGGGTTAATTTTAGCATAAGCCGCAGCGAACTCAGCCATTTGTTTCATTTTGATAATCTCAGGACTGATTGCTGTTCCAGTCATCATTGCGTTTAATCTAGCTTGATCATAATTTGCTTGAGCTCCAAGCAATGCAGTTAACTGTTCATTTCCTTTTAGTGATTCAAGCATCTCAGCTTGACCAGTTAATGTTTTATCTCTTTGTGCAAAAATACCTCTAGCTTGATCAGAAAATACATAAGAACCATTTTCAGAAGTTCTTGTTGCACCCATTTTTCTATATTCTGCAGCTTTTGATTGAAGAGCGCGAGTAGAAGCATTTATATTTCTACCTTTTAATAAATCGTATAAAATATTTTCATCTTCTGCTTCCTGTTTTATCTCATCAAGCATATCTTGCTCAAACTGAGAAAAAGAATCTGTAACCAGATTTCTTCTGCCTTGATAAAATGCTTCTCTTTCTTTGTGTCCTTCAAGAGCAGCTTGGGCTTCTTTGATTTTTTCATCACGATAGGCTTTACGTCTTGAGTTATACTCTTTTTTAGACTCATTTTCTTTGCGTTCTGGATCTTTATAAATAGAATGGAAGATATCACTTACAGTTTCCTTATCTGCTTTAGCTTGATCTTCTTCGTTATCCATTATTCTTGCAATGCGTCCAGTTTGTGCGTTGTACAAATCATCGCTTTTATAAACTTCATCAATAAGACTCAAATCTTGTTGGCGTTTTCTGATACCGGAACGAAGTCTTGAAATAGCACTGCCTTGTCCTGCTGCAATACGATTATAATCGCCGGACATTTGATCTGGCATTAAATCAAAATACTTTTGTCTTAGTTGAACAGATTCAGCCATTTGACGAGATGCCTCTGCTTGCTGTGCGTTGAAATGAGTCTCCATCATTGCAACGTCAGCAGCAATATCTCCAGAATGATTGCCCTGATAATACTTTAATAATGTTTGATAGTCTTCGTTAGAGAAAACACTACGAGCATCTTCAATGTTTTTAGTAAAGCGATCTTTTGATTGATAGTCAAGATTATAAAGGTTAGCTCTTTCTCTAGCATTAAACGACCTAATATTATTTAATGTTTCACGATCTTCTTTGTATTTTTCAACTAAGAAAGATTTATCTTGATCAATATAATTTCCTTCTCTGTCTTTTATGCCCGTATGTCCAGAAGAAACTTCTTGAATTTGTCTTAGTGCTCCAGTTGTATCTTCTTCAATATATTTCTGAACATCTTTTGTTCTAACACCTTGAATTTCTTTTTCTTCTGTTTCTGGCGCATAAGTTGGTCTTTTCCCTTGAACTATTCTGTTAAATACAGGCTTAATATCATTTGGAAGCTGGTTGATAAAACCTTGTCTTGCGGCAACGGCTTCGTTTTGCATTCCTTTTTCAATCCACTTAGCAACTGCGTCACCAAGCGCCATAGTGTAATCTGCTTGTAAAACGGCATTATTTTTGTTGCCAAACAGATCTACAGTTTCAAGATTTTTAATATTAGACGTAAATTCTTTTGTCTTTTCATTATAGTTTACATATTTAGCATATTTTTCATAATCTTTATTGCCAGTCAAATAATATTGTTTGCCAAGCTCTTCAAGATTGTGTGCATAGTAAGCAGTTTGGAATAAAGCATCTCTTTGTCCATCTGGACTTGATTTCCAGTCAACGATAGTAATTCCACCGTTTGCATCTTGTTTAACCATATCTGGTGTGAAGTATACACCAGCATCTTGCATTCTTATTTCTCCGGTTTTTGGATCTTTTACATATCTTGGAAAATCAATAACGTTCTGACCGTCTCGACGAGGCACATAATATACACCATTATGTCCTGCTTTTCCTAATGCTTCTTCCTGAACAATATTGCCTTCTTTATCAAGTCCAAAAGATGTTCCTTCAGACATTATCATATGTTCGCCAAGATTTTGAAGGCTACGTTCATAATATAAACTAGCAACATCTTTTAAAGATCCGTTGTTAAGAGCATACAACTTAGAAGATAATTTTTCAGCGTTTTGTCCGGTTGCTATGATTTGACCGTATTCGTCTAGTCCAAAAGATACTTTAGCTCTTTGCTGAGCTTCCCTTTGTTCTCTGGTTAAAACTCTTTTACCTTCTCCGTTTTTTTCACCTAAAAGATAATCAAGCAAAGCATTATTTGCTTGTTCTAAAGCTTCTTCTTGTGTTGCAGCTCTGTCGTTTTCGCCTCTGAAAGCACGAGCTCTGCCATATGTGTCCATAAAAGCATGAGCAGCGCTACCGAGTAAAGCATGGGCTTCCAGTGCTGGTTCAGCTAACGTGGTTCCTGTAAGAATTCGTCTTGCAACCTGAGCTTGTTTAAAATCTCTATCTTTATCAAAATTAATAGTTACAGGAACTGTATTATTATCTTGAACTTTTTGAACTACTGTTTTGTTTGGATCAAGCGAATCATTTTGAATAGTTTCTTCTGGTTTTACCTTTATTCCATATTCAGAAGGAGTTCCTTCCAAAGATACTGTTCTGACAACTGGTATAGTCATATTGCCTTCTGTAAAATATTTGGCATTTGACCAATTAAAACCAGTATATCTATGAGCTGCATCTATGCGCTCAAGCATCAGTTCTCTATTTGCACTTGTTATATTTTTACCGGTTTGTTCTTTCATAAGTTGATCAAATTCAGATTGTTGAAGTTGTTCAACTTTACGAAGATCTTCTTTTCTTCTTTGTTCGTAAATAACAGCAGCAGCTGCAGCTTGATTTTTGGTAGTATATTCTTGATTTGTAACTGGATTATTCCAGTTATTCATCATGTTATATTCCGAAATCGCATTAAGATTACTATCTGTATATCCAAGAAGACTTTCAGTGTTAATAGCGTTTCTGGCACCAATTTCCATTTCTTGCATTCTGGCAACAGCTTCAGGATTAATATTCTTCTGTTTATATTCCAACATTTTACTTTGAAGCTGATTTAATAATCCTCTGCCTTCGGTAAGCTGTTCTGTTGTAGTGATTTGATATCTACCAGTTAATTTACCGGCTACTAAATCACCATACCAATTTGCTAATTTCTGTTCTTCCGGTGTGGCATCAGCATAACGAACTTTATTATTTGCTTCGATTTGTTCTGCAATGAAATCAAGCGCACCAACATCCATACCGTTAATAGCTTTAGCAGAATTAAGAATACCAGTACCTATTTGATCTACATATGTTGGCAAACCATATTTGAACAAATCAACAGAACCTAGCTTCTCTCCGCCTTCCGTTGCCGCTTGTAGGTCTTTTGTTAAACGTTCAATTGGCTTTCTTGTCCCAATTGCTTCTTGTACTGCTTCTGTTGGAGATGAAAGACGTACATCAACTTTTTTTGCCATATCAATACCTTTTTGATAGGTATCGTTAGCATAGTCATCAATTTCTGCAAGGTCTTTTTCTGAAAAAAGACCCATTCTAAATGCTTGTCCTATTTTATAACCAAGACCAGTTGGCCCCATAGAAGCGTTAAAAGCTCTGTCTGTTATTCCCGCAAATTGCAAAGCGTCTGCTTCAATTTCATCATCTGTTTTACCTTGAGATTTAAGCATTGCTTTTCTTTCAGCAAGACGTCTATTTGCGATTTCAATTACTTTTTGATTTCTACGTTCTGTCCTTGCTTGGAATTCTTTGTCGTCTTTTAATGCCGTATTTGCCCAAACAAAATCTCCATCAAAATCGCCAGTGTTTAAATCATAAAAATCTTCTATGTTAAACATAGCAGAATCTTTAGTTAAACCATATTGAGATGTAACACCTTTACGAACAGGTTTCCCAAAGAAGTTTGCACCAGGCGCATAAGGACTTCTTGTCCAGTTAACAATTCCATCTGTTCCAACTGTTGCAGCAACTACTTGATGTCTTCCTGTTTTTAAAAGACCGGCTTGTCCCGCCGCGTCATGACCAGTAATATCGTTTCCAATAGGATTGAATACACTGTAAGGGTTCGGAGTTGCGACCAGCATTTGTGATTTCATTCCTGTGCTTTCTGGAAAATATCCATAACCAAGAAGCTGTTTCTGTACAAGATTTTGTTTTTCAGCAGCAACACGGGCCTTTATTCTAGGATCTGTGTATAATAAAAGATTATTTTCTCTAACCCGAACAGAATCAATATCGTTTCCAGAAAACATTCTTTCAATGATTCCTTCGTCTGTAGACATTTGTTTAAATGCTTTTATATAATTTTCAGACGAACGTCTCATCATTGCAGGAGTCATCATAACAGAAGACATATAAGCAGGAGACCAAAATTGTTTATCTCCAGCATAGTTTTCTGTATCTTTCATTAAGCGAAGTCCGAGTCCTATTTCTGGGTCGCTCATCATTTTCATTAATTCAGTCTGTTGTGCTGTTGTAAGTCTTACCATTGGACTTACGCCCTCTTTTCCAACAGTAGACCGATCTAATATTTTCTTTTGATGAAAAGCGGAATTTGGTTTATCTTCTACCGCTTTAACAATTTCATTAAACTGTTCTTCTGTTATTCTGCCTTTTTTCATTCCAGGAGCTTTAATGGTTGTATCTGCTAATAATGCTCCGTATTTTTGATCCATGACGTCAACAAACATGTCGTCGCGCCATTCTTTGAACGTTTTACCATCAAAATCAAAAGTTCTACTTATTTTTTTCCCTTCGTTGTCTCTGTCTTCATATGTGACAGATCTGGCGTCAGAAGACAAACCCGCTTTAACAGCAGCACGATATGCTTTGTAATCGTCTGCTGTTGCGGACATACCAGGCATAAAGAAGTGATAGCCAGTATCTCCTTCAAACTCTCCGCCTTTAGTAGCGAATTCAGCATCTTGGAACCATTTTCTCCAATCAAATCTTTGTGCTAAGAATTTAGCAGGTCCCATTCTTGCTTGAAAGTCTTTAGAATAGACACTCTTGTCGATAAATCCGCCACCGTCAAAACGTTTGTTATCAGGTGTTCCAAGCGCATCATAAAATGCACCAAAATTAATAAGCGCTGATGTCGGAGTTTTGCCGCCAAGCTCTTCTATTGGAAGAGAATGAGAAAGAATTTTATTTCTTGCATCATAAAAACGAGCATATGCTCCTAATCCTGTTTCGTTGTTCTCAAACGGTCTACCCGTAGCAGGATTAATCAGTTTGCTTCCTTCCATTTCGCTGAAGTATTGAAGCATAGGCATAATGCCTCTTTTTTTATCTTCAGCTATCATGCCTCTATAATCAGCAGACGGCATGAACATCATAGTTCCGCCGCCTGTTGTTTTTCCTGCAAACGCTCTGTAAGGAACATAATCTGTTTTAGTTTTTCCTGTAGTTGTGTCAACCGATGTAACAGGAAGATTTGGTTCAATGTCGCCCCGATATAGCCCATTTATAAGCTCTTTTGCATCTTTTGGGAAAACAGCTTCTCTTGAACCGTCTTTTCCTGTTTTTGTGAACTTAATATTTCCCCACTTATCTTTGTCTCTAAATTCATTTAGATCCATACTGATAATAAGAGGAAGTCCACTCTTTGCCTTATCTTTTTCGTCAAATCCATATCCAAACGTACGATCTTCAAATTTTGCACCTTCAGACGCATGACGAGCTATTAATCGATCAAGAATAGGATTTCTGCCCATTGTAATAAATTCATCAAATGGGTTATCTTGAATACCTTTCTTTTGCCACGAATAATCAAGATTTGGTTGATATTCAATTTGTCCGTTTTCTTTATTAAGACGCTTAACAGTAAGCATATTACGTCCGTTCTGATTGCGGACGACCATTCTTGGAATATTTATTAATTCAGGAATACTTAAAGCTGGATTATCGTATTCACCAACAATAGGATGTTCATAATATTGGTTTAAATCTTGTTGAAAAGTTGTTCGTTTGGTATATCCAGAACGATGATATGGATTTGCATTAGGTCTCATATCAAGACCAATTAAACGATCTGCTTCTCTGATTCTACGACCATCTTTTTCAATTAAAGATGTTGCTTCGTATGGATTGTTTAAATCTCTAAAATACTGAGGAGATCCTTGTGCTGCACGTTTTCTTTCACGAACAACATAACCACTAAACTGATCGAGCATATCGTCTTTTGCAAAACGTTCTTTGATAAAACGATATCTACCATCGGACAAAGTAACTAAACCCGCATCTTGCGCAGCTTTAAAGGCTACACTGTTTCCTCTTAAAACTTCTTGTTTTATACCTTCATAATAATCGTGTCTTTTACCTCTATCTGCGCGACGAGTATTTAACGGAGTTACTTCTTCATTAACATAACGTCCACCGTTTATATAAGCATTCTTATATGTATCTTTTACAACATCGGTCGCAAAAATACGATGATCTGGTTCTGTAATACCAGCATGTGTAAAAGCTCTTTGAACATCTACCCTGTTAGCACGTTGTGTAGATGTTTTTATTGCAGCTTCGATAACTTGTTGTCTTGCCTTAGCATCAGTAAGTCCATAACCTTCAAGTAATTTGGATATATGCCTATAATCACCAGCATCCCTTAACAGTTCAGCTGCAAGTTCTTTATCTGGTAATTCGGTGTGTCCCTTTGTAAACATCCTAGAAATAGCAGGATTTACAACAGAAGAGATTTCACGATGATTTCGAGCATATATTTCTCTTGTACCTGAAGACATCTGAGACACAATTTCAGAAGCCGCTTTTAAATCTCGTGTATATTGCATTAAGCTTGCAGCAGAAAAACGTATAGAATTATTAAATCCTGTTTTGTTAAAGTCTCTTTGCGCTGTTTCTCCTGCTGTTCTTACAAAGCCAGTTAGACTTGTTAAAGAAGCTTTCATTCCAGACACAAGAGAATTCATAGATTCTTGAATCCCTTGAGGTAAAGAAGTTGTTATTTCTTTAATACTTTCAAGAACGGATTCTGCTCCAACAACAGAATTAAGCATGTATGCAAAAGATTGCTGTACATCGTTTTCTCTCATAGGAGCTTCTATTTTATTATCGTCTATTTCTTTCTTTGTTGCCATGTATTCACTTTTTAACGAACTCATTTTTGATGTAAAATCAGATATATCGGCACCGATGCCAACAACGATTTGTTCAGGCATAATATATACCTCCTTCTTGAGAAAATAAAATATCTATAATAAACATAAAAGCTTATAGCTTTGTATGATAATTACAAAATAAAAGAATGGGGAGCGTTTTATCGCTCCCCAATAAATTAAGTTTCCTTAAACTTGTCCCATTCTTCTTGATCTTTTAATCTTTGAGCTTCATGATTTGTTTTCATAAACTCGGTTACTTGTTTAACATAATCTGTTTCTTCTGCAAGAATTGCAGGATCAACCTGCGCTGAAATTAACTCATACAGCCACTCAATGACAACGTTTTTCTTAGAATTAATCGTATTACGTTTTTCAACTTCAAGCCTAAGTATTTCATATACATCACTCAACGTAATTTCAGCATCAGAAATATCTTGAAGTTTAATTTCATTATCACGTAAAATGATAGGCCAAGTTGGTTCAAGATAAAAAGAACCATTATCAGCTTGTACAATAGTTAAATCCGAAACTCTTTGAACATATTCAGATAAAAGCATATTGATCCTCCTTTTCTCCGATTAGCTTAATACAATTACTGCTGAGTTTGTATACCGCATAGGAGATTCATCTAAATAAAATAAGTTTTCTTCAAAAGTAACATCTGTAATTTCCTTAAAGTCGCTAATCACCGGAAGATCCATCGGCATCTCTTCTAATTCTTCAATTAGATCCCGAACTGTCATTTGTTTCACCTTCTTTTTTCCAAGGGAAGAGAAACTTAAACCAGCTCTTTTTTTCTTCAGGAACAATGCCTAATATTTTCTTTGGGTCTTCTTCAACAACCGTTTTAACAATTTGAACTTGTTCAACAGGTTTTTCGATTTTCTTCTCTTCAACTTTAGCAACTTCTTTAAGTTTTTCTGCTTCTTGAGCTAAACGAATTTCTTCTTCTTCAGCCTTCTTGTCAAAATGATAAGGCTGACGGGGATTTAATTCGCAAAGTTTTTCTGCCCACATAATCATCTTGCGTCGATTAATTTTGCGGTCAATGTCTCCACGCTTCCAAATGTTGTAACATTTCTGCATTTGGAAGAATGCTTCCATTTCTTCAGAATTATCTGGAAAAGGATTCTTAGGATCAAGTTCAAGCCAGCATCTTGCACCATGCTCCATTTGATCCATATTGTTGTTTGCATATCCTTCTTTCATTTCTTTGAACATGCAATACATTTGATTGTTTACGTTCATATGTTATCAACTCCTTATATTGGCAATCCTTCTGCCCAGCTAATATCACCAAGCTGCTTCTTGATTGCTTGTTCTTGAGCGGTTTTGCTCTTCGTGTCAATGACTTTAATTTGTCCCATAAGACCCATAACGCCAGTATTCGGTTTACCACCGTTTTTAAGCAACGGATTTGCAGCCTGAACAATTTTGGCAGAATCTTTTGCGAACGAGTTGCCATATATATTTGAGATAGACTCATAATTGATTCGTTTTCCAAGCGCTTCGAGAACTTGATTGAACCAAATATAAGACATATCATTGATTTTGTTTTCGTCGACTTCGCCCAGGTGAGCAGCGACAGCGGCTGCCGCTTCGTCTAGACCTAACGCTTCGCCTGGGCTTCCTTGTTTTTTCTTGCCGCTTCTTCTTTTTCATCGATATGGTTTATTCGACCAAATATTTTCAAAATTTGATCAATGTTTTCACCATCAAAATCATCATAATGATCTCTAACAAAAACTGAATCGTCAAACGCTGCAACAAGAAAATCAAACAAAAGCTGATCGGCGTCTCTGTTTTCATCAAGAACGCCCTTTCCATATGTTAATAATTCATGCAAAGGAACCATCTTAATAACACCGAACGCAGATGCAGCTTTGTTTCTAAAATACTTTAATTTAGTTGGCTTTAATTCCACTTTTGTATCGCCAATCATCACACAGTTTTCTTCTTTAACTGTGCTTGGCTTTTCTTCTTTTTCGGGTGATGGATCTGGTGTTCCTTCAACCGGAGCAGTTTGTTCTGGAATTATTTTAAGTTTGGGAACTTCTTCCAACTCTGTACTGCTTAACGGTGTTTGAGTTGGAATTTCCGGTGTTTCAATTTTTTGATCAGGTAAATCTTTTAAACCTGTCGGTCTTGGTATTTTCATTATCTTTTCTCCCTTCAAGAAGTAGAATAAAAAAGGGGATACTGTTGTTACAGTATCCCCTGAGATTATATCCTACTGTAACCCTATATATAAACCTTAAGCAAGACTATAATCATTCAGCCTTTTTGATGTAAGCGATGGAGTAGCAAGCATCATCGGGACGCTTGGCATCCATAGCCGCCAGCGTGAACTGGAAGGTGTTCGCGGTCTTGTAGGACGCATCGAAACCAGGCTGAGCAGTAACACGGCACTTATACACACGAACATACACATGACCAATGATGGAGCTGTCGGTGCAGTCATCGCCGTTGCCATACACAGGATAAACCATGACAGCTTCACCCATAGCGGAGCTACGGTTGTCGATGTTGGCTTCCTGAGCAGTCTCATAGTAGAAGTAAGAAACTTCCACGGTGCCGCCTTCAACATCACTGGCAGCGAAGGTGATCTTCGCAGGAGCAGGATCAGCAGCAGCAGTAACCTTGAAGTGACCTTCGGTCGGAGTCTGAGCAGTTTCTTCCATGCCAGCAATAGACACAGAACCGGAAACCGGATCATGAGCCAGATCAACCTGATTCTGACCGTCCAGCGTCAGGACTTCCGTAATCGGAACCTGATAATACTGATTTGCTTCAAACTTGGTAGCATTGGTCATAACAAACAGATCGGCTTCGAACTTACCAGAGGTAATGCTCATTTCAAAGGTGGACTGTCCCGGCAGATAGGCAACGGGGAACAGAGACCAACCAGCGTTAATTTCGGTGTAATTCACCTGAGGAGTAACAGTAGCAGCGGTCAGTTCATCAAAATAGAACATACGGCCATCGCAACGCTTAATGTTTGTGTTCAGCAAAGTTCGTTATGCTTTGCTCTGTAAATTAATACAGCTGTATATCACTATACAGACCAGACTATATCTTTACCCAATTTGGGTAGCTACCATTTCGAACCACTTGGTTCTACGTCTTTCGACTAGTCGTTAGGCTTTTATGTCATTAGATGTAAATAAAATGAAGTCCGTGCCAAGACTTTCTTTTTCCTGATACGACTCTCCAAATGTTTTCAATAAATGTATTATGTTTTTCTGCTGCTAATGTTATGCTGTCGAAACATTCAGAAGTTTCAACACACATAATTGATCTTTTCATTTTATTATTATCGCTTATCTTTTGTTTTGTTTCTTTAGATGTGCTATGACCTTTTAAGCTACGAGATAAATTTTCACAATGGGTTTTACTTCTAACTTTGTGGTAATTTGGATTTTGCTCTCCAAAAAGAGCTGGTCCAGAATCTCCTCCGTCAGAAATATTATAACAATTGTTTCTATTCTCGTTAATTAAAAGCCTTTCCATTTCACAAGCTTCTTCTTTTGTTAATTTATCTTTGATAATAATATGATCAAAATTTTTCCATCCATATTTCTGAATAGCATTATAAAATAATGGAGAACCTTTATATTGATTTCCTTTATAGCTCCATCTTTGTGATGGGTTTAATGTGATTTCAATATATACTTTCCCATTAATTTTATTTACATGTTTATAAACATAATACATAAATTCACATCCATAACAATTTAGCACGGTAGGTTGTCTCATATAAGAGAGTTTCCCCGTTTAGGTAGCATTTTTCATACACATTACTGTGTAAGGTGGCTTAAGCAAATGTTAACCACAGCCGCGGAACGTCCGCAATATAGCCCTGAAACTCAGGAATGTAAGTAGCCATAGTACATGACCTCTTTCTTTTTATTTATTTATAACCCGCAGCCATACTCTTCCCCAAGTTGACTTTAGAGTTATATCTTATTTAGAGGCCTTCATCTAACCTTTACGACTATTTCCAGTCGCCGGAGTGTTTATGCCCATACAAGCAAGAGGGTTACAACATTAAACATCATCGATTTGCGTCGGTTCCAGCCTCTTTCTACTCGAAATCACCCACAACGCATTTTTGCCACCGACAACCACATCCGAATAATGTTGCTTTTATAAATTAATACACTTTCATATAATTGAAAGCTATTGTTTTACGAATATATCCAGTAACTCTTGTTCCTCCATCCCAGTCTCCCGCAATCCAGAAGCGATATCCAGTATCTTGAAGATATCTGTCACTGGTAAGAAGTTTATATAAACGGTCTACTATTAAATCAGCCCGAGTTACTAAACGGTCGTCGCCTATATTTCGCATTTCGCTTTGTTTAACGTAAATGTCAAATATCATCAAGTTTTTCTTAATGTTAGGTACGTCCGTTTCATAGCCTTGAGTATCTGAATATACGATCCTGCATACTTCATCGGTCAACAAAGTATTAGTAAAGCCAGCACGAATAAAATATCTATCAACAAATTGAAGAATTCCTGTTTTAGAAGGAATTTTCATAAGGACTTTTAACTCGTGGTCAGGCCAAATAACTTTACGTATGATTTTGTTCCATGCGTTAACCCAACCCATCAAGTTAACCACCCCCAAACAGATGTTCTCTTACGTAAGGCATTACTACTTCAGACTCTATCTCTGGAAGACTGCTGTTTACAGCTGCTCTTGAAGCATCAGAAGCCATGATTTCAACGACTTTATTTGCTTCGTCTTGTCCTTCTACTGTAGGCAACTCATACCATGGAAGGGGAGTACCTTGAAGTTGGTATGGTACGCCACTTTCATATGTTGAACCATCAACATTATGTGCTTCTCCGCCTTCGCCACCAGAAACAGGAGTAGTATGATTTTTTAAATAGTTTAAAAGATATGAATCAGAAAGTTTAGTATTAAAAACTAAACCTGTTCCATTGCTTTCAACAGAACATTCTATCTGAGACATATCGGATATAAACTGAGCAGCAGCATCTGCGTTTAACTGTCCTCCAAGCGCTTCGGCTCTTTGTTTGATTGCGTTGTTAATAATTGTTAGATCTACATGATTTACAACAATATCACCAAGATTATTTATATCCATGTAGACCACCAGCCGCTCTTTTAGCCTGAAGCTTTAAAGTACCATATTGTCCATTAATATCGATGCCAACTTTGTTTACGTCTACAATTTCATAAGTTTCAGAATCCCAATCAAAGAATTGTCCAATCTTAATATTCTTTGTTTGTTCGTTGTATTGAACAGTCATCAGAGTAACGATTTGAGCAATTGTACCGGGAGCACCAGAAACTGCAACATATTCAGGTCGACCATCGTAACGATAAGCATTAGCAGGAATTTCGTTTACTATAATTTCACGAGGATCATACTGTGGATTTTCAACTGCATATTTTTCTCCACTTACTACATAACCTTCTTCGTCTATTACATAGCCTTCCTCATCAACTACTGCATCTTTATATTCATAAACACTCAGTATTAAATTGCATCTTAGTGCACGAGAAGGGGCGTTATTAGACTGAAGATGAACAGCCCAGTCAAGAACATAAATATTTCCGTCTGGCTCTATGACCATATCTCCTTTACGAATGCCGCTTGTTAATGAACATCTGATGTTCATATTATTATCGGTGTTTTCGTAACGGCTTTTTGTAGAATCAGGATAGATTTCTCCACGAATGTAGGTAGGAGTATAATCTCCTTTAAACCTGTCATACCAATCATGGATCAGTTCAAAATCCATCACAGTATTAGGAATATCATTGTTTAAAAAGGAATCAAAATCGGCGGCCAATGTCTTTGGAACCTTGAACCGCTTGGTAGTACCTTGCGGTACATAAGGGATAGACATAAACCCGCCTCCTTTTTACTCCAGCAATTTAGAAATATACTCACTAAAATTCATTGTATTTGCCGGAATGTTTTTGTATGAAAGGTTTTCAGGAAGTCTTCTCACCGCATTGGCAGAATCAAGAATCTTGTGCCGAATGTTGGAAAATAATTCAAAGACTTCTTTAGACCATTCTTCTTTTGGCTTGCCATCATTAAAGTAAGAAAACGCATCTTCAATGTTTTTCAGAATGCGTTTTAAATCTAAGTTAACAAGCATAGTATAATCGATGAAGTCGTATTCTTTCTCAACCACTGTTTCCAGATCTTTGTTTTTGAAAGCTACTCTTACTTTAAAATCACTCATGTATTTTCACCTTGCTCGTGAGCCATAATTTTATGAAAAACACGAATCCGTTCTTGTTCTAAAGTATCCAGTTGCTGTTGAACAGACTTGTATCCTTCTTTAGCGCCAGTAACAGATAAAGCATCAGTTGTATAACTAATAGCGCTGTCACCAGCCAAATCGCTGAACACTTTCTTTAAAAAATCCATTTGACTAAGAATAAAGATATATTCTTCTTCAAGTATATTAAAATCGTGATCGTAGAACAATGCATCGTTTTCGCCAGTTATATACAAAGTTCGGTCGTACTCTTCCGGGTGGTTGACATCGACATAGAACTTTTTAATTGCATGAACTACGATTTTTACATAGTCGTTTTCATACATTGGGTACGGCGTAGATTGCCAAGCCATTTTAGCTTGAAGATCTGTTGCCGTCTCAGTGATGCCGTACACATCAACCGCCTCTTTCTATTTATTCATTATCCTCTTCCAGAAGATCACGATTTGGAAGTTTCGCATTGAAAATTTTTATCTTGCTAGCAGGCAGATCCATCTTCTTGCCAACTTCCCAGATTTCATGCAGTTCTACAGGATCTTCGATCTTTTCGATCCAAGATTTGAATGCATTATAAGGCTTCTTTAAATTAGCTTCGATTTCTTTAACGCTATGATGAACTTCAACAGATTCATCAGAGAAACCGCCAACATCTTCAAGAGTTAAATCTTTTCCTGCGTCATCAACAGGAACAAGCATCTTCGCAGAGAAGAACTTTTTATGGTTACAAATACTCTCAATGTAGAGAATGTCATTAGCAGACAGCACAGCAAAACTACCGGGCTTAATGTTTAAAGACTGCTGTCCATTATTTACGTACACGCCAATTGCGTGGTTGCACCGATTGTATACACGGTACCTTGCATCGCCATTCATAATCCTTTACCCCTTTAATCAAAATAAGGAGCGGGGCTGTTACACCCCGCTCCAATTGCATTAGCCAATTTCGTAAGCACCAATAGTTGGAATGCTTCCAACAACAAAAGCGGCACCAAAGCGCTGAGTCAGCTCAGTCTCGAACGTATGATCGTCGATAGTCTGCTGAGTCATGCTATAGGTTGGGCCCTCATTCAGAACCTTCAGGTTCTTCTGATCGTTGGATACCCCAGCGGAGATGATGTAAATCCAGTCAGGATTCAGAATAGGCGTGGTCTTGCCATCTTCATAAGCATTGATCATAGAGATGACACTAGCGCCGTTGTAACGGCCCAGATAACCAGTATTATTCTTTTCATCAATCATATTACCGCTATACTGCACACTCGTGTTGGACACAGGAGCGCCAGCCAGAGCGAACAGACCTTCAACAGCAGCAGCGTCACCAACCAGAGAGACACCACCAAGCCGCTTAAAGTAAGTCAGCTGATCGTCGAGCGTAGACTTGACGATACCGGTACCAGTGCCATAGAAAGGAGTGTTGTAAGTAGCGATAGCGTTATGCAGAACCTGCTCCACATACTTCAGCTTCAGCATGGTGAATTCCTTATTCGCATCGCGAATCAGGTCAGGCATGTTGATACGATTCATACGGAGGTCCCAAATATTGATAGCAGGACGAGCCGCGATTTCGAAAGTATTGATGGAGAACTGACGGTCAGTCACATAGCTACGAGCGGTGGTAGCACCAGTCGCCTGAATGAACGCCTTGATACCAGCGGTCTTCATACGATACATGGGGCGGTCGCCCAGAGCAACATTGCGCACATCAGCAAAAGTCTCGATGAAGTTCAGAGAGTTCTGCTGCAGTTCATTAACAGTGAACGCAATGATCTGACCAATTTCATGCTGGTGCTGAGGAGACATATCCTGAGCCAGCTCGTTTACGATAGCGGCAGCTTCTTCGACCTTGTCGGAGTCAACCCGCTCATTACGGACCTGAGCAGCCATCACTTTGATGAGCTTGCTGTCCTTATCAACCCTAATTTCAGCCATTGTCATTCACCTCCTTAACCAATAGTTCCGTCGGCCTTCAGCGTGTACACAGTACCCGCAACAGGCGTTCCGGTCACACAGGTAGTAACAAATTCTTCACCAAGCAGAAGAGCATGAGCCCTCATGAGCTCGCCCACGGGCTGGGTGTAAGAACGCTTGTCATATTCCTGATAGTCTTCCACGTTAAACTGGAAGCTGTTTTCAACTAAGAAATGCCGCTTGCCGATTTCCTGAACCTGGAACCGATAAGCAGTCACGCCGCCATAGATGTCAGTAACTTCCATGCACAGGAACTTAGCATTGGAATCTGCCGCAGGCAGAACCAGCTTGTCGACATCCGTGCTAGTTCCCTGATCCATAATCAGACCATTCGGAATAGCAGCGGCAGCACCATTCTTCAGAGTGCCTTCATAAACATAGCCCTGAAGTTTAGTCATGTAGCCAGCCATAGCTAGTCAGTCCTTTCAAAAGAATTTCTTCACTTAAGCACGCTCAAGTAAAGAGTAAGAAGTAGTTTTTGTTTCCTTCTGCAGAAGACTATATTTACCTTCTGTAGTCAGAGTATCCATAAAGGGATTAATTTCGCCAACAACTGCTTTAGCTTCGGCTGTTTGCTTCTGCTCCTTCAGTTCGGCAATTTCGGCCTTCAGGCTTTCAATAATTTCAGCCAGTTCAGCGATCATCTGTTCAGCAGTCTTCTTCTTAGAATCATAACTGTCCTGATCAATTTCTTCCTGAACCTCTTCCTCTTCGGAAGAATCATCGCCGGAATCATCGTCATCGCCGGATTCATCATCCGTTTCATCCTCAGCAGGAGGATCACCGGGTTCATCATCCGCGATTACGTTTTCAGCGACATGCACACCGTCAACCGTTTCAACAAGAGTACCTTCCTGAACATCATTACTCATTGTTTCGATAGTCACAGTCTGGCTAACTTCTTTGCCAGTCTCTGTATCGTATGCAACGTTGGTATGACGCTCTTCGTGATATTCACGAGTCACAACGGCAGCGGTTTCTTCTTCAGCCTTTTCCTTTTTCTTGCAGGCTGCGGTTTCATCGGTTTCTTCTTCAGAAACTTCTTCAACCTTTTCTTCTTCAGCATTAAGCTGTTCGGCTTCAGTCTCAACGACTTCAGCCTTGTTTTCGACTTCTGCCATTTCACTTTCACCCTTTCCGGTTTCATCTGCTTTCTGTGCCACTAATTCAAGTGCCACAGCTTCTTCGCAGGCGGGATAGGTCACAATGGCTGTGCCTTCCAAATAATTGTTTTCGGACACATCAATCAGAATCGTGTCGTCATCAAGTTCTGTATACTCGCCAACAGAAAGTTCAAAAGAGAACTTTAAAGCACCGTCCGCAAAAAGTTCAGATATGGCCTTACTAAGCTTTCTATTACGCTTAGGAATACGAGCATACCCAACTAATGCGCAACTGTCACCGTTAACTTGTTTCTCAAACTTATAGAACGATCCAATCTGTGTCGAATGGAATTCGCCTGTTTTTGTGTCATACAGATGACCAAGGCGAGTGTAGTTGCCGCCAATCAAAGCCTTTTTATCGGCATACAGCGGCAGCCCAACATACCGTGTTTCATTACTTACAATTTCGTCGATGAAAGCTTCGGTAACTCTTGCACCATTAAGATTCGCCTGTGGTGCTTCACAGATGCGGGCTTTCACAGTCATGAACACATCAGACTGTTGAATCTCGGAGATGACAGAAGCAAAGATAAGTTTGCTCATAACCATTCTCCCTTTGCTTTTGCGTTCAGTGGGGGAAGACAAAGAGCGCTCAAGCGAATCTATACAAACACCTTACGGTGGATGTATCATTTTAAAACGATAGGGTAAACACACTTAATTCCAAGTCCTTCTTCTATAGTCATTGCAGTAGCTCCTGGAAGAGCTCCGTATCCTTTACTCTGAGCGTAAGGATCAACACCACAAAGACTTGGAATTCTTTCCACATAGATATTAGTATCAGGCATAATACCAGAAACAAACGATTGGCTTTTATGCAAATGACCAACCATAAAAACATCTATGGGCTTATGATAAAGATTTACACAATCTTTAGCCATAGACTCAATACTTGAATCCTGACCATGAGTTAATAAGAACTGATAGCCGCACACATTCACAACTTGCACCATTGGACTGTCATTTTGTGCAATTTTTACACTTTCCTGACCTAAAAAACGTGCAAATAAATAATGCATCACGATTCGTTCCATGTTTTCTTCTGGAAATTGTCCTGCTTTTGAACCAAGAGGACGAATTTCTCCGTGGTTTCCTCTTACAGAATAAACCCGAATAGGAATACCAATTTCTTCTTCCAGACTAATTAACCAATATGTTAATGTTTCAGCAAGTTTCATGGTGCTTTCTACTACACCATATTCAAGACGTTGTAATTGACTTTGACGCAGAAGACCATCAATCATATCTCCTACGATCATTATGACTAATTCATTTGGTTTTTCCTTATCAACAATGTCAACAATCTTCGTAAGCAAAGTTCGCATACGATTTTCAAAAACAAATGAATTATACTTATTTATAACTTTACCGTATAAGTCAGCAACTTTAAAATCAGCGCCATAATGAAAATCACCGATCCCTAAAACAAGACTACAATTTGAATTATTCAAAGATGCTCTTTTGATTTGCATATCAATTTTCGGCAATGATTGTATTGCTGAATCAATATGTTCACAGATAAGTTCTGTACGTGATAATTCACGCATGTCTTGTCTTATTTTGCGTTGGAGGTCATATAACTTTTGACGCTCAGCGTAATTTCTATCTAAATTATCACCGGAACCAAGTTTCATTCCAGCATCGCTGGCGAAGTTAACACCAACGCTTAATTTTCTCAAAACTTCAGGACTACACTCTAAATCATAATCTTCAACTATTTCAATCCATTTCTTATCATTGTTCCTATTTCTTTTATCAAGCATCTCTTGAATAATAGCTTGCATTTCCTGTCTGGACAGTTCTTCAATTAAACGACTCAATACGTCCACATCCTTTGTGGTTATTTAGTCAAAAAAAGAAGGTTGGGACTTACACTCCCAGAGATGCCCAACCTTAGGCTGCCGAAGGTGCGCATTGAGACCGCAGATAAATAAATAAAGTGACCGCTCTCAAGAGGCGTCGGCAGGACTATCAAATTGAAACCTGCTTATAGGGCGCAGTAACCACAACAACGTCGCATTAAAGGCGCGACAACCCCATAACAGCTCTCAACTTATTTTATGACGCTTGAAGCGAACGTCATGCGTCCATACTGCCTTCAGGATTGGAAGGTTTAGGTTGTTTTCCTCTCATGGCAGCATCAGGATCACTTGTCCGCTCTGTATTATCTTCTTGCGGACGACCAACTTTGGATTGAGTGCCAGAATCTTTGGATTCAGTGTTTGAAACCAAAGTTTCTCTTGGCATCATAATCTTATCAGTACCGTCTTTACTTTCAGCTTCTCTCATACGTCTCTCATACTCAACAGAATAACCTTGAGTATCAAGCATATGCTTAGTAGAGATAACACCCTTCTCCCATAATTCAACACACTTTTCACGTAACGCTTTCTTGCCTTCCATAGATAAGGGTTGGAAATGGAATTCAGGAGGTTCGCTAAGGTTATATGTACCCGGAATTTCTTCCGCTAACCGTTTATTGATTTTGGTCATCATTTCGCAGAACTCATCTCTAACAGCATTGATACGTGCTTCTGCTGTTTCAATAGAAACCTGAGCCGAAGCAAATGTCGATCCATCTTCAGAAACACCAGTTACTAACACGCCGCTAATTCCGCCACCGGATAAAATATCGTTATTAACTCCACGATATTTATCCCACTGGAATAAATCGTCCATGTCAAACTGAATTGTATCAGCTGTAGCTAAATGATTAGTGACCGCAAGGGGAGTACCACTCATAGCATTAATGAAGATTCTGCGAACTTTGGATAATTGAGCTTCATCTGGTAAGATATCGTTTGTCTTAGAACTTTCGCCATACTTAACATGAACAAAGCTACGTTTACCAATATTCAACATGGCATCTTCATAACTGGAAATGAGTTCCTTCTTAGCTAAAGCACGAAGAATAGAGGCAATAAACGGAACAGCATAACGTTGCCAGCTTTCCTTCGATGTCTGTAAAACAAACGTATTATTCGGGTCAAGCTGTGCATACTGCTTATTCGATTTAACTGCCTTCTGAATTTCTTCTGGATAACCTTTTAAAATATATTCAGTATTACTGTCTTTAGCAAATTTCTCATCAATGCTGTAACCTTTCATCTGGATTTCATTTATAATACTCTGGCAATCGTAATCTACAATTGGAGTTCCATTGAACATAGTGTTACCTATTCTCCATTTGTGAATAGGTAATGTAATTAAATCTCCATGATAAAGATAACAACATACATTACTATACTTCCAGATTTCCAACATAATAGCATCGATTTTTTCACGAAGCCTCATACGTTTGTATTGTTCTTCATACAGAGCATATGTTTTATCCTTAGATCCTGTTAAGTACCAATCTGAACAAGTAGAAAAAGGAACATATACATGTTTAACAATACCATGAACAATAGGATCTGCATCTGTATAATAATCAGCCAACTGATAGAAACTCTGAATATTGTCCTGCTTGTTACGAAGCAGGTTTACATAGTCATAATCGGTAAGTTCACCGGTAAACGTAAAGTTGGAGTTATTGAAACTTTGAATCGTTATAGTATCCTTCTCGTTATCAGCTCCAACTGCGAAGTTTCTTTTTACCTGGGGCTGAGCAGCCACAGTTTTATTACCACCAATAAATTGGCTCCAAAATCCCATAGGGAATCAGCCCCTTTCCTTAAAATTTTCCAAAGCCTTTTCTTATACGTTTGGATAAAGCGTCTTCAAAGCCACCTGTTATTCCTACACATACGGGGCCTCGTTTATGCAAACGCATACTTTCTTTTTCCAATTCAGAAATATAGTCGTTTGCCATAGCTAAGGATGAATATCTATCCTTATGCTGATTTGCTCTTGGAACATCATATGTTTTAT
>Ga0310690_10000918_pt1 | contig 57192 bp, 55 predicted proteins | sample AusTroGonzalo_MG_2_FD_207661 | JGI IMG/M metagenome (GOLD analysis project Ga0310690, IMG submission 207661) | Bovine rumen microbial communities from tropical cattle in Woodstock, Queensland, Australia - Gonzalo_04 (v2) (version 2) | ecosystem: Host-associated > Mammals > Digestive system >... | reverse complement strand
CTGTATTATTACTTCAATGGCGTTGTATAACGATGGTGTGGAACCGTCTAATGCTCATATCGCAAACAGGCTGATGAAGAAATATATGGATATTTTGAAAGAATCTTTGCCTAAAACGTACTATTCCGAAAGTAAAATTAATGATATATTAAGTCGGTACGAACGGTTGGAGTTTGGCCATGAAAAAGCTGCTTTTACGCAGAAAATGATAGGATATATAAAACAACCGCACGTAATTTCACACCACAAAAACAGCTTAACCGGAAAACAAGAAGTAAGGCAGAAAGCATAAAACAGGAACGGGGAAATCCCCGTTCTTTTTTTATAAATATATTTTAATGTTCCAAAATGGTTATTTTTGGGGTATTGGCGGAGGCATCCACCTCTATTTTCCCGCCGATCGGATAAGTAATAATCGGTGTCGTGTGACCTATGTCAACATTTCCGATAACGGTTAAATCTTTTAATTCGTCCTTTGTGCCAACGATTTGCTCCAACAAATGGCGTGTCATCTTTGTGGCATCTTGGAAGCGACCGATAATAACGGCCTTCACTTCCTTGAAATCCCTTTGATGAATCAAAGATTGTAACATTCTGTCAAAAACCTGCGGGGAAACTTCTTCGTCCTCTTCCAAGAAAAGAATAGAATTGTTTAAACTCGGCCAAAATGCTGTGCCTTGCAAAGAGGCCAAACAACGAACATGTCCGCCGATTAATTTGCCTTGTACGCATTCTCTTTTCCCGCGGTTGAGTAACCAATATCCGTCATTGGGTCTGAAATTTCTTTTTTCCTGATCCAAAAACCACATATCATCGCTGAATGTCGCGCTCGGTTGGATTGTATAAGGATCGTTTGTCGTCAGACATTTTTTAAAGTATTCAAGGGAATAATCGAACCCTTTTACCATCCCGAAGCTTGAAAAATGCGGTCCGGAATAAGTTACAACATCTGTTTTGGCCATAATGGCATGCGCCAGACAGGTGATGTCCGAATAGCCGCAAAGAATTTTGGGATTGTTTCGAATTAAGTCGTAATCCAATTTATCAATCAGTTGGTTTGTATTGAAACCGCCAATAGCTGTTAAGATGGCATCCACGCTTTTATCGGCAAAGGCTTCGTGAATGTCTTCTAATCTGGCATTGACAGAAGAAGAAAGAAAATCGTCTATATTGTCTGAATTTTTTGAATAGCTGACGGAAATGCCCATCTCCGAAAAGCGTTTTTTGGCAATCTCGCGGCAAGTTTCTGATATAATGGAAAAACTTCTGGACGGAGCAATTACGCGAATGTGTGAACCGTTGGAAATTTTTTTAGGGTAAATCATCTTATCTCCTTTTGTTGTTGCAGAAAAATAGCTTTCTTTACACTTATCACGAATAGGTAAAGACTGTCAATAAAAAATCCCACCTTTGGGAAAGGGCGGGATTTAAAAGGTTATGGCGTCCGATTATTCGGGCCACGCAACGCCCTGTGTTTTTTTGTAGTAGGCATCATTAACCGGCTGTTTCGAATGAAAAGCGCAGGCCGACAAGGCCATAAATAAAAGGGCTGTAATTAATAATTTTTTCATAAAAACCTCCCTTTAATACTTTTGACGAATGCGTGTTTTGCCGTCGATTTCAACCAAGATGACATTATCGCCTTCGCGCAGGCCGAGCTCATTGGTTTGAACAATCGAAATCACGGTGTTTGTTGAACCTTTTTGAACCAAGAATTCATAGGCTGTATCTTTCGTGGCTGCTTGTTCGGTGGCTGAACCGACCGCTGCTCCGGCCAAAGCCCCGATAGCTGCGCCGCCGATGGCCATCAAAGTACTGCCTTTGCCACCACCCAAAGCACTGCCGCCGACACCGCCCAAAGCACCACCGACACCGGCACCTACCAAAGTTCCTGTTTCGTTCGAACCGGCCACTTCGATCTGCGTCATGGCAATGATTTTTCCGACGGACGTCCGCCCTTGTTTGCCGATTTGCGCACGATCATAAGTTGTGTTCGTGTCCCCGATTCCACAGGCCGTCAATAACAAACAACCCATAAAAATCGATAAAAGTTTTTTAAATTTCATATAATCTCCTTTTTATGTTTAACATTCCAGACGAAAGGATAGCCCCTTGCCTTTTTTAAGTCAAGAAATTTTAAACAATGGGCGGGTTACCTTGACATTTTGACAAAAAGACATTACCGTTTTGGGTGTAGGCAAAAAGATGATAAACACAGAAACCATAAAAAACACCGTTGTTTTTCGTTTAAGTGGACATTTGGATGCGGAAAGTCACAAAGGTTTTCACGTTTCCGAAGCCGAATTGGTCCAAAAACATATTCGATTGATTAACGCCGGCATCCAAGATTGGAACACAGATTTTGTAATGTTTTTGTACAAAGTTTTAAAAAAGACGCCGGTGGAAAATATAACCGCAGAATCTTTGCCGGAAGGGATGGAACAACTGCTTTTTTTGGCCCTTCAAACGCCGGCCAAAGTGACGGAAAGAAGCGGGCGCAAAGAACCTTTTTTAGACAGGGTGGGTGGGTATGCCCTTTATTTGGCGGAGCGTTTTGGTTGCGGTGTTGACTTTATTTATCAATGTTTGCTGTCGTGGCGACGCCAATTGCGCGGAAAAGCCGTTTGCCGTTCCAAAGATTTTTGGATGACGCTGAGTGAGTGCGGACCGAAGGCCCTTTTAATTGTTTCGTTAATCAGCTTTATGGTGGGGCTGATTTTGGCGTTTGTCGGCGCTTTGCAGTTGAAAACATTCGGCGCGCAAATCTATGTGGCCAGCCTGGTCACCATCGGGATGACACGTATCATGGGCGCGATTATGACCGGCATCATTATGGCCGGTCGAACAGGGGCTTCGTATGCCGCCACCATTGGGACAATGCAGGTTAACGAAGAGCTGGACGCGCTAAAAACGATGGGTATTTCTCGTACGGATTTTTTGGTTTTACCACGTATGAATGCTTTGTTGTTGTCCATGCCGATTTTGGTTTTGCTGTCCGATTTTATGGGTATTTTGGGCGGATGTTTTATGTGTGTTTTGTTTTGGGATATTCCGTTGAGCGAATACATAAGATATACGATACAATCATTTAACATAACCAACTTTTTGGTGGGGCTTTTCCATGGAGTTGTTTTCGGATGGGTGATAGCTCTTTGCGGTTGTTATTTCGGCGTTCATTGCGGCCGCAACGCGGACAGCGTCGGTATTGCCACGACGCAAGCGGTGGTTTATGCGATTGTTTGGATGATTATTATGACGGGCCTGATTACTTTGGCTTGTGAAGGGTTGGGCATATGACAGAGCCGATTATCCGTGTGAAAAATTTAGACATCGGTTATGGTGACAAGACCGTGATGTCGCATTTGACTTTTGATGTTCAAAAAGGTGATATCTTTATCATTATGGGCGGATCCGGTTGCGGGAAAAGCACTTTGCTTCGCACGATGATTGGTTTAATTCCTGCGCAGACAGGAAGCATTTTTATCGGTGATACGGACATTGTGACGGCCAGTGAAAAACAGAAGATAGAAATCATGAAAAATTCGGGCGTTCTGTACCAAAGCGGGGCGTTGTTCAGCTCTATGAGCTTGGCCGAAAACGTGGCTTTGCCCATTCAACAGTACACGAACTTTTCCGCCGCTAAAATTCGGGATATTGTGGCGTTTAAGTTAGCCCTTGTCGGATTGGCGGGGTTTGAAGATTACTATCCGTATGAAATCAGCGGTGGTATGCAAAAACGGGCGGGGTTGGCACGCGCCTTGGCTTTGGATCCGCAAATTGTTTATTTCGATGAACCGTCCGCCGGTTTGGATCCGATCAGTTCCAAGAATTTGGATGATTTAATCTTGCAAATCAATAAAAGTTTAGGCACGACGATTATTGTTGTGACGCACGAGTTGCCGTCGATTTTTGCTATCGGGAAAAACAGCATCTTTTTGGATAGTACCTTAAAGACCATTTCGGCAAAGGGCAACCCAAGACAGTTGCTTCAAAATCCACCGAATAAAAAAGTTTATGAGTTTTTAACCAGAGGAGATTCTTATGAAAAAAGAGCCCAATAAAAAAGCCATCGGTTTGTTTTTAGTCATCGGTTTTGCCCTTTTGTTGGTCATTGTCGGCCAAACGGTTTGGCGCAAAATGTATAATGATGAAAAGGACATTTTCGTGATGTATTTTGATGAATCTTTGAGCGGTTTGTCCGAAGGTTCTCCGGTTGTTCTTCACGGGGTTGAAGTGGGACAGGTTGTTAGGATAAGGTTGATGGCCGATCCCGAAAACTTATCATTTCAGGCGCCTGTTTATGTTCGAATAAAGCCGGTTAAAGAAATGAAGGAGAAAACATTCTGGTCGCATTTCAGTCGGGATAGAAATCTTTTAAAGACTTTGATAGATAAAGGTTTACGCGCGCGGTTGGCGACGCAAAGTTTCCTGACGGGACAGTTGATGATTGAATTGGTGATTGTACCGGATTCTCCTATTCACGAAAAGACCGAATTGACGGAATCAAAGTTCCCGCAAATCCCGACCATCTTGTCAAAGGGTGAAGAATTGGCCAAAGGATTGGATAATCTTCAAATCCAAAAAATGGTTAATAATTTAAATCTTATAATAGAAGAGTTGTCAAAACAATTACCGATTTTAATGCCGGCTTTGTCAAACAGCGCCCAAAATTTGGACAGCACTTTATCGAAAGTTTCAAAGGCCAGCGATGAAACGATTTACAATTTAAACAGGACATTGTCGAACGTTTCCGACGCGGCGCAATCCATTCAAAACTTGGCGGATTATTTGGAACGGCATCCGGAATCTTTAATCAAAGGGAAAAAGGGAGAGTAAAATGAGATTTTTTAAAAGTCTTTTTTTGTGTTTGTTTTTAACGGCTTGTTTCGGGGGCGTCAGTCCTCAATCGAATTTTTACACATTGGTGGCGCAAAAGCAGACGCCTTTGTCTGTTAAGGAAAATGCTTTTATCGGGATTGAACGGATGCAAATCCCCAAATATCTGGAACGTCCCCAAATTGTGACGCAGGAAGCACCGCAAATGATTGTTTCCGAATACAATCGGTGGATCGATACGCCATCGATTTTGTGTGCGCGTGTTTTGGTGGAAGATTTAAGTGCGTTGCTTCCGAATGCGCAAATTAAGGCCCGTTCATACGGTGTGGAAGACTTTGATAAAACGCTTTCGGTAGAGGTGGTTCGTATGGACGCCGTTTTGGGAGAAAGAGTGGTTTTGGACGCTTGGTTTTCCATACAAGATGCCGACGGTAAGACTTTGACACGCCAAAAATTTTCCGCGACGCAGGCTATCGGAAAAACGTATGACGATTTGGCCGACGGGTACAGTCAGTTGTGGTCGCAGTTCAGTCAGAAAATTGCCAAAGCGATTGTTTCAACAAAATGAATTCTTTAACGTTCCGGCCCTAATGGAAGATTGCATACATCACGACCATTCTTTCTGGCTTTTCTGATTGCTTCCCAACGTGCATCTGCCTGCCGTTCTGCTGCCTCTCGTGAATTGACAGTCAATTGTAAATCTTTTTCATCCACAATATGTCCGGACAAAGAATTTTTTTGGCCGGGGTGCTGATGAATAAATCTCTGATAGAAAGCCTTAATCGTTGATTCGAATTTTTTCAATCGAAGAATGTCTTTTTCGGAAAGCTCTTTGGCGCCGGCAACGGAAATGTTTCCTCGGTCATCATACAAAAACAACGGCGGAAGATAGGCTTTAAGTTTGGGGTTTTCTCTTTGCCGTAGACGGAACAAATCCGCGTGCGAAAGTTCGTTTTCCGTAGAGGGTTCAAAGGTGACTTTGCGCGGATCTTTTTGCGGCGTAAAAGCAAAGTCAACAAAAGTCTTTTTCGACGCTTTGGTGCAAAGGCAACGATATATTCTCATCTTCAAACTCCCATAATGTCATTCTATGACAAAAAAAGTAAAAATTCAAGGGCCGATTGACTTTTGGTATCCGCCGCACCTATTTAAAAAGCGGGGGGAAATGATGGTTGTTTTTGATAAAATGCAACAGGGGTATGTCTATTATTGTTCCGAGCCGGTGGGACAAAATTTTCATCCCGATTTTATACCGGAATTGACGCCGCCGCAGATGTTGGCTTTTGGGGTGTTTGAAGGGCATTATTTAAACGATTGTCGGGCGGAGTTCCCCAAAAGTTGGTTCACACATGCCAAATTATCGCCGGACAAACCGGACATCCAAATGAATTGTTTTAAGTTGAAATCGCGTATGTCATTGGCCCAATGGCAGGAACGCGGATGGATTATCGGACCGGATCCGCGCGGGTGGTTTCAATGGTATTGTCGGTATTATATGGGGCGGCGGATTCCCGAAATTGACGAAATTCAAATCAAGCGTTGGAAATCGTTTCGGCGGCACAAAGCGCAAGTGCGCCGGCATTGTTTGCCCTTTGATTTAACGTGCCGTCGCCGTCAGCGTCAAGCGCTTTTACAATGGGCCTATAACCCGTTTATTTGAATGGTTGACTTTTTCCGAGCCCGTGATATATTGGGGCAAAAAGAGGAGAAAACATGTCATTGACACAAATTGTTATCACGGGTGGTCCTTGTGCGGGAAAGACGACCTGCATGAGTGTGTTGGAGCAACGCCTGACCGAAAAAGGATACAAAGTCATTGTTGCGGCCGAATCAGCAACGGAGTTGATTTTGTCCGGCATCAGTCCGGCGGAAATAAAAAAAGCTGTCTTTGAAAAGTTGTTGGTTGAATGGCAATTGTCCAAAGAAAAAGTCGTTCGGGAAGCGGCCGATCTTTTCCCAAAGGTTGTGCTTTTGTTGGATCGCGGAATTCCGGATTGTTCCGCTTATTTGTCAGAGGCGGAATATTTGGATATTTTGGCCTCGCAAAACATCAAAAAGAATGAAGCGTGGCAACGCTATGATGCTGTCTTTCATTTGGTGACGGCGGCAGACGGTGCGGAAGAATTTTACACGTGCCAAAACAATGTGGCGCGTCAGGAAAAAGATTTGCAAGCGGCGCGTTTGGCCGATAAACGAACACAAGCCGCCTATGTCGGGCATCCGCATTTGCGCGTGATTGACAATTCCACCGATTTTGACGGGAAAATCAATCGGCTTTGTCATGAAGTTTTTGCCGTTTTGGGGTTGCCGATACCTTTGGAAATCGAACGAAAGTTCTTAATCGAACGGCCGACGGAAGCCGATTTGCTGGCGCATGGGGCTGTTCCGCAAAAGATTGTACAGGCTTATTTAAAGCCGGTGGGCGGTACGGAAAGGCGCATTCGCGAACGGGGCGATGAAAACGGTTTTGCATGTTATTATACCGAAAAGCGGACAATTTCGCCGACCAAACGTGTCGAAAAAGAAGAAAAAATCTCACCGACCAAATATATGTCTTTACTGACAGAGGCGGAACACATTTTGACAAAGACCCGTTGGTGCTTTTTGGAAAAAGGACAATATTTTGAATTGGATATTTTTGATTCAGTGCCGGACAAGGCTTTGTTGGAAATTGAACTGACAAACGAAAATCAGCAAATAGAGTTGCCCGATTGGTGTCGAAAAATTAAAGAAGTAACTGACGCGGCCGAATATCGGAATTATTCAATTGCACAAAAAGGTTTTCCAAAATAGTCCCTTATTCGTGTTCACGTCCCAAATCAAGGCTTTTAACGGATTTTTGCCAATCTTTGAAAGGTCGGTTTTCGGCTATCTTTGAAATGACGTCTTTTTCGCTGTCCAAAGGGGCGCGACCGATGTATTCCGTTGTTTGGGGATTGTTGTCCGTGTCAAAGAAAAGATACACGTTGTTGTCTTTTGTTTCGGTTTTGATTAACGTGGCGCGGGTGGTTTCGATTTTGTGTTTGTTTCTTTCATATTTATCCGCGCCCAAGTTAACGCTGTCGGCCAATCCGCACATCGCACTGAAAACAAAAGCCGCCGTTAAGAACGTCAGCCAATCCCGACAGGTGAAGGACACTATTTTTTCAAAATCATCACGGGATGAACGAGGTGTGTTTTTATCCATTTTTAATCCTTTCTTTTTTGCTTTCCTTGGCCGGTATTTTACCCCACTTTCCCCGTTTTGTCAAGATTTATACCTTTGGCGGCGATAGATTGCTTTAAAGGGATTTGATTATACGCCGGTCTTATCTTATTGCGTTTTATGCTTATTTATGCTAAGAGAATGAATATCTTACCACCAAAACTCATGAAAGGATAAAGTATGCCGGAAAAATCACCTCTTTTGACGACGGAACAATCCAACAGTGCGACCGAAAATTTGGATACCATGACGGCCGGTCAGATTAACGGTATTATTGCCGGTGGGGACAGGGCTTTGCGCCAAGGATGCCGAGGCTTTGTTAAAGCAAAACAAAGGTTTGGTGCGTCGCGCGTTGGATAATTTCGTCCGTTAGGCGTTTTTTAAATACCAATCAACGGTTTTTTTGATGCCGGTTTCGAAGTTTTCGTCGGCACGCCAGCCCAGTTCCGTTTCCAACTTTGTGGCGTCAATGGCATAGCGTTTATCGTGCCCCGGTCGGTCTTTGACAAAGGCAATCAAGTCTTGATACTTTCCTTGCGTGCGCGGGCAGATTTGATTTAAAATGTTGCAAATGGTGTCCACGATTTGAAGGTTGTTGCGCTCGTTGCGCCCGCCGACGTTGTATGTTTCGCCGGCAACGCCTTTATGGAAAATCAAATCAATTGCTTTACAATGATCCAACACATAAAGCCAATCGCGGATATTTTTTCCGTCCCCGTAAATGGGAATGTTTTCGTTTTGAAGGCATTTGCGAATAATGGTCGGGATTAACTTTTCGCCGTGTTGTTTCGGACCGTAATTGTTGGAACAATTCGAAGTCGTAACGTTCATTCCGAACGTGTGGAAATACGAACGCACAATCAAATCCGAACCGGCTTTGCTGGCCGAGTAAGGGGAGTTGGGAGCGTAAGGTGTTTTTTCCGTAAAAAATCCGTCCGCGCCCAAAGTGCCATAAACTTCATCGGTTGAAATGTGATGAAAACGACAATCTTCGTATCCGGCTTTGATTTGGTTCGGGCCGTCCATCCAATGACGCCGCGCCGCATCCAAAAGCGTAAATGTTCCCAAGATATTGCTTTCGATAAAGGCTTTGGGGCCTTTGATGGAATTATCGACATGGCTTTCGGCCGCAAAGTGAATGACGCCGCGAATATCATTTTCATCAAAAAGCTTTTCGACCAAATCCGCGTCGCAAATGTCACCCTTTACAAAGGTATAATTCGGGGCGTGTTCGCATTCTTTTAAATTATTTAAGTTAGCGGCATAGGTCAGTTTATCCAAGTTGATGACATTATATTCGGGATATTTTTCCACAAAATACGGGACAAAGTTTGAACCGATAAAACCCGCACCGCCCGTTACCAGAATTGCTTTTTTCATCTTATTCTCCTTTCAAATCATAGGCTGAAAATACGTTGGGCAAAAGTCTTTCTACAACCACGTCCGCAACAACGTCCGGCTTTATTTGTTCGATAATTTCAAATAAAGGCTTTTTATGTCCCGCCAAACGATGAATAAAGTATGATTTGGCATAGGTTTTTGAAAAGTAGGGGACCAACGCTGCTCCGAAAGAATCCCTAAACACGACAATGGTTTTTTGAATGGGGGCCGTTTTGTTTTCGTACGCTTCAATATAGTGTTTTTCATCTTCCCATCCGGTTTGTATCAAAACAGGCTTTTGGTTTTCCAAATAACCGACGCGGTATTCGATGTCGGGTTCGGCGTCGTCCAAATCACCTTTCTTTAAGCCGTCTTGGGTGATTTTCAAAGCGGATACGTTTGGTGTTTTGAAAGAAGGTTCGGCAAACTTCATAATTTCTTGGAAAGCTAAATATCCGCCAACTTCGTTCCAATGTGTGTCCGTTTTATAATAAAGACGAACAGGTGTTGTGGATTTGGCCTTTAATAAAAGGGGTTTTAAGTTAACAATCCGAATATCGGGTGCAAACTTTTTGGCGGCTTTGTCCGCGCGACTTTCGTCGGATGTTCTTGCTTTTTTATAATGAGCCGGCATATATTCCGAATAGATATTTTCTTTATTTGGGGCGATAAAAATGGCATACGGGATTTTCTTTGTTTTATAGAAAGCAACGTTTTTCAAACCTGTCTTTTTCATATCTGCCAATTCGTCGTCCGAATAGGACATCAGACCATAATAATCAATGATTGAACTGGAATTTTCATTGATTTGGGAATCGTAGAAAGACCAACCGTCTTCTCCCATGAAAAAAGCACTTCCTGAAAAGCCCAATTTTTTACGGAGCTTTATGTATTTCCTAATAAGCTTTTTGCGCCCGGCAAAAGTGTCGTTGTAATAATCTTCCCATTCTTTAAAATACGAAGCCGAAAAACGTGTCGGTCTTTGGTTTAACAGCCGATTATCCAACAGGGCTGTATTGCTGATAAAAAAGTTCGCGACAAACGGAACAAAAATGCCAATCAGCAAGACCACCGCCGGCAGATAAGAAAAACAAGAAAAGAACTTTTTAATCTTCATTTTTAAAACCTGAAATAAATAAACGGGTTGTAAGTGTTGTTCGCCAAAAGCAATATCGACAAGTACAATAAAACGCAACAAAAAACCGGTGATGTGGCTTTTATCAACAAACCTTTGGCCTTTTTAAACGGCAGGTGGGCGTAAATTGTTTGCGCCAATCCGGCCGCCAAAACAGCCAAAATCCCGACGCAGATAAATTCGTTTGTTAAATACTCCCAAAAATCAATACCCGACGTCCAAATAAACATCTTTTTTAAATAAAGAAAAGCATCCGCGATGTTTTCCACACGGAAAAAGACCCAGCCGACCATCACCACCAACATACAATAAATCCAACGGAGTCCGGCTAACGGTAACAGACGCTTTATCGGGACAATCCTCTCGAAGATAATGAAAAATCCGTGGAACAAGCCCCAAAGAATAAAGCTCCAACTGGCGCCGTGCCAAAGGCCCGTCATGAAAAAGACGATAAATAAATTGCGATAGGTTTTGACTTTCCCGTGACGATTGCCGCCCAACGGGATGTAAAGGTATTCTTTGAACCAAGTGGACAACGAAATATGCCAACGCCGCCAAAAATCCTGTATCGACTGGGCGATGTACGGGATGTTAAAGTTTTCTTTTATGTCAAAGCCGAACATCTTGCCCAACCCGATAGCCATTTCCGAATAACCCGAAAAGTCAAAGAAAATTTGCATCGTATAGGCAAAAATACCAATCCAAGCGGTCGGCGTGCTGATGCCGGCATAGCCTTCCATATTGAAAATCGCGTCGGCTGTTTGCGCCATAATGTTGGCTAAAATGACTTTTTTGCCTAAGCCCAAAATAAAGCGTCGCGCACCCTCGTTAAACAAACTCCAAGAACATCTCCGATTGTTGATTTGTTCGGCAATATCGTGATATTTCAAAATCGGTCCGGCAATCAATTGCGGAAAAAAGGAAATAAACAAGCCCATTTTGATAATGTTCTTTTGCGCTTTGACTTCGCGCCGATAAATGTCCACTAAATACGACAAAGATTGGAAGGTGTAAAACGAAATCCCGATCGGTAAAGGAAGCTTTTTAATTTGAATGGACAGGCCGAAAATCTGATTGACGTTCTCGGTGAAAAATCCGGAGTATTTGAAAAATCCGAGCAATCCTAAATTGATTAAAATGCCCAACCACAACGCGGGTTTTCTGGTTTTATCCTTTGCAACAAACAGGCCGCAAACGTAGTTGAGCAAAATGGATAAAATCATAATAAAGACATAGACAGGTTCGCCCCACGCGTAGAAAAACAAGCTGACAAGCAACAAAAGCGCGTTGCGATATTTTTCTTTGGATAAGAAATAAAGCCCCAACGTTACGGGCAGAAAAATCCACAGGAAAACAAGCGAGCTGAAAATCATCTGTCCATTTCCTTTAAACAACGTTTCAACGCGTCTTCCCAATGGGGGACGGGGCGGTGCAAAACACTTTTAATTTTGGCCTTGTTTAACACGCTGTAAAACGGACGCGTGGCCAAGGTCGGATAATCTTTGCTTTCAATCGGACGCACTTCGCAGGAAAGGCCAGACAGTTCCATAATCTTTTTGGCAAAATCATACCAAGAACAAACACCCTCGTTTGAGAAATGATAAATTTCCTTGCTACCCTTTTGAATATGCGGCAACAATTCCACAATCGCGTGCGCTAAATCCGCCGCATAGGTGGGCGTGCCGACTTGGTCAAAGATCACGTTTAAAGATTCTTTTTCCTGTCCCAAACGGCGCATCGTTTTTACAAAGTTATTGCCATAGGGCGAATAAAGCCACGCCGTACGAACAACCGCGGCGGTGGGGGCTTCTTTGAAAAGGGCGTCTTCCCCCGCTTTTTTGGTTTTACCGTACACCGACACCGGGTGAGGGATGTCTGTTTCCACATACGGCCGGCAAGACGAACCGTCAAAAACATAATCGGTTGAAACATGAACAACGACGGCGGCTCCGCTTTTGGCTAAGTTCCGGACGCCGTCCACGTTAAGCTTTGTTGCCGCATCCACGTCGGTTTCGGCTTTATCCACCGCGGTATAGGCGGCGCAGTTGATAATCGTATCGACATTGTTTTCTTTGACAAAAGCCTTAACGGCGGCTTCATCCGTAATGTCCAACGTGTCGTAATCTGTTTTCAATGCATCGGGCAAAAGGGCGGACAGTTCTGTGCCCAATTGGCCTTTATTCCCGGTTATGAGCAACATAGTCTTTGATTCCTTTGCGAACTTTGTCTTTGTCGGAAACGCAAATGCGCTTCGGATCCACTTTCCAATCAATGCCTAAATCCGGATCGTTGTAAAGCAGACCGCCTTCGGATTCTTTGTTGTAAAGGTTGTCGCACTTATAGGCAAAAACCGCTTTTTCGCTTAGAACGGAAAAGCCGTGAGCAAACCCGCGCGGGATGAAAAATTGCCGTTTGTTTTCGTCCGAAAGTTCCACGGAAACGTGTTGCCCGAATGTGGGTGAACCTTTGCGCAAATCCACGGCGACATCCAAAACTTTGCCGAACAGAACACGCACCAACTTGGCTTGGGCAAACGGTTCTTTTTGGAAGTGTAATCCGCGAATGACACCATAGCTGGAAAGCGATTGATTGTCCTGTACAAAGCGGGCGTCAATTCCGTTTTCGATAAATTCTTTTTCGTTATAGCTTTCGAAAAAATAGCCGCGGCTGTCCTCGAAAACTTTGGGTTCGATGATGATAACACCGTCAATTTTTGTTTTAATAAAGTTCATGATTTTCCTCGTACACTTTCTTTAAATAATTTTTATAATTTAAACCGTCTTTTAATTCGTCAATCAATGCCAACATCTGGCTGTCATTGATGAAGCCCCGCTTGTAGGCGATTTCTTCAATGCAGGCAATTTTCAATCCTTGACGTTTTTCAATCAATTGAATGTATTGTCCGGAATCCATCAGGCTGTCCGGTGTACCGGCATCCAACCAAGCATTTCCGCGGTGCATGGTTACCACATCCATACGACCTTCTTTTAAATAAAGGTTGTTCAGGTCCGTGATTTCATATTCTCCGCGGGCGGAAGGTTTCAAAGAACGCGCTTTTTGGACAACGTCCTTGGGGTAAAAATAAAGCCCGACCGAAGCGTAATTCGATTTCGGGACTTTCGGTTTTTCCTCAATGGAAAGAACTTTAAAGTCTTTATCAAATTCCACAACGCCGAAACGTTCCGGATCCGACACGTGATAAGCAAAAATCGTGGCGCGTTGCCCTTGATTTTTCTGAACGGCTTGCCGGAAAGAATGCATTTGTTCGCCCATGTAAAAAATGTTGTCCCCCAAAATCAAGCAAACGTCATCGTCCCCGATAAAATCAGCTCCAATGGTAAAAGCCTGCGCGATACCTTTCGGTTCGGCCTGTATGTCGTATTGAACGTTCAATCCCCATTTGCGTCCGTCGCGTAAAAGCTTTTCAATCGCCGGTGTGTCCCACGGTGTCGAGATAATCAAAATGTCCCGAATGCCAAAAAGCATCAACGTGGATAAAGGATAATAAATCATCGGTTTGTCATAGACCGGCAACAATTGTTTGTTTATCGCCGCTGTCAACGGATAAAGTCTTGTTCCCAAACCACCGGCTAAAATGATACCTTTCATTGTTGAACCTTTCATAGAGTGTTTTTATCCCGCCACGACAAAAGGGGGATGATTTTAAACAAAGAAACCTTTGTTTTATGATTGTGCGTGCGAATGGTCAAAAAAGGAACACCCAAAAACGATACGCGCGTGACGTGCGTCATCAACGCTTGCGCCCGTTCCCACAGCTGTGGATTCTCCCGACGGACAAAGGCGTGAATCATGGCGGTCCCTTCTTTTATTTTTTTGTTTTGAACGCGGAAAGTATTTGTTTGATGTTCGCGATAATGGAACAACACTTCCTGCAAGTTATGGAACTTTGTAAAAGGAATCAACCGCGCCCAAAGAGCATAATCTTCCGCTGGCGAAAAGACATTTTCATACCCGATTTTGTTGTCCGTTAAAACTTTTTTGCGAATCATCGAGGCCGGATGAACAAGGGCTGCGCCGACCATCGTCTTTTCTTTGATTTTTTCATCTGTTTCCGGTTGCTTAATCAGCCGTTTGACGGGAAAAGTTTCCGCCCAACTGCCGACGACGCCCACATCCGGATGCGCATCTAAAAACTTGACTTGTTTCTCAAAACGGTCGGGTAAAGATTCGTCGTCGTGGTCCATTACGGCCAGATAATCCCCTTTGGCCATATCAATCAACTTGTTCCGAGCGCCGGAAATGCCCAAATTTTTTGTGTTTTTGGAATAAACGATGCGCTTGTCCTTGTACGAACGAATAACCTTTTCAACGTTTTCGTCCGTTGAATTGTCGTTCATAATCAGAAATTCAAAATCGTTGAAAGTTTGTTTTAAGATACTTTCAATCGCTGTGCGTAAATAAGCTTCTTTTGTGTTATAGACGGGCATTAAAACGGAAACTTTGGGCTTTTTAAACATAAACGCACTCCTTTGTTTTCTTATAGCGCAAAAATGTCCCCAAAGTCAACCGATAAATGCCGAAAAGGCCGCGTCATTTCTTTAAATCCGCTGTGCAGTAGGGGCACTTGACGGCTTTGACCGGAATGTCCGAACAGCAATAAGCGCATTTTTTGGTCGAAGGAGCGGCCTTGGCTTCTTCCTTCTTTTCTTTCTTTTCCATTTTGTCGCGCATGGTGTTGACGGTCTTGACCAACAAAAAGACCGCAAATGCCACAATGATAAAGGAAATGACAGTGTTTAAAAACAGGCCGTAGTTGATGGATGCTGCGTCCTTACCAGAACCCAAAGCGATCTTCAAGTTCGAAAAGTCCATGTGTCCCAACAACATCCCCAAAGGCGGCATAATGACATCTTTGACCAAGCTGTCCACAATCTTGCTGAAATTCGCGCCGATAATGATACCAATGGCCATATCTAATACGTTACCTTTTAGGGCAAATTTTTTGAATTCTTCTAAAATTTTTTTCATAGTTTTATCTCCTTAACGGGAGCATTATAGAAGAGAACAAAATTTTATGCAACAACGTTTTTGGGTTTTCCCGAAATAAAAGCATCAATGTTGTCAGCGGTCTGTTGTAAAATCCGCGCCAAAGCGTCCGAAGAATTAAAGGCAATGTGCGGCGTGATGATGGTTTTTTCGGATTGTAACAGCTTAAAGTTCAAAATAGAATCAATGAAAAAGTCATGGTTTTTAGTGGCCTCGTCAAGGGCGATTTCGCGATGCGTTAAAACATCTTCGTTTTCCAAGACGTCCAACGCCGCCCCGCCCGCTTTTCCGGATTGAAGGGCGTTGTAAAGAGCCTCTGTATCAATCAGGCTTCCCCGTGCGGTATTCACAATCAAGACGCCGTTTTTCATTTGCGCAAAGGCTTTTTCGTTCAACAGGTGTTTGTTTTCGTCTGTGGCCGGACAATGCAAAGTGATAATATCTGCCGCCGCAAACAAATTCTTTAAAGCGTCGGTGTAGCGAATGCCTTCTTTTTTTAAGGCTTCGGACGGGTAAGGATCAAAGGCGATGATTTCCATGCCAAAGGCCCGTGCCAGTCGAATAACGGCTGACCCGATGGCCCCTGTGCCGACAACGCCCAACGTCCGACCCTTTAAATCAAAACCGATGTATTTGTCCATATGCACGTTGTTGGCTTTCATTTCGGATTTGGCCAGCATAATTTTGCGACAAAGCGCAATCATGACACCGATGGTAAATTCCGCGACCGTTGTTTCGCCGTAATGCGGAACGTTGCACAGGACGATGCCCCGATCGCGCAAATAATTCAAATCCAAATGGTTAAATCCGGTCGAACGTGTGGTAATCATTTTCAGGTGCTCAAATAAATCCAGAACATTGTTTTCCACATTTTGCGCATGGGCAAACAAAGAAATAATTTCAACTTTATCCAAATCTTTTATGAAACGTGTTTTTGGATTGTTGATGTCATAGGGAACGAAAAGGCTTTTGCGCGTGCCAAAGGGGTGTTTTTCGAAAAACTTTTCCGTTATTTCATCGGTGTCGAAAAATAAAATTCGGGATGGCATTTTTTATCCTTTCGGGGTGGCGGAAAATCAGATAACTTCCTCGTATTCTACATCAATGATGTTTTCATCCAAAGTTCTCCTTTGGTGCTTTCGGGCTTGTTTTTCCCATTCTTTCCACAATCGACGCACGCGTCGGCCGCGAAGATATGATACAACCACGAAAGCCAACAAAAACGGTAGCGAGAGAATAAAAATCAAAAAAGAAATTATAAATAAAAAGATTTTTTGAATCATTTTCCTTTACACCTTTCATTCATCAACCGAAGTTTAGAAAAAAACAGAAAAAAGACAATACTTTTTTGCGCAAAAATCATAATTTTTTAACAGAATATGCACAGGGACATACCCGTCGATGGGAAAAAGGAAAGATCCATTGAAATCGAAGGGCGCAGTCTTTATTTTGAAATTTTTTTTAAAAAGAATCCGAAGGCGTGGAATGTTTTTGCTTGATTCTTTTTCCTTTTTTGCCCAAGATAAAATAAAAGGAGAAAATATGGTCAAAGTTGCCCCCAGTTTGTTGTCTGTGGATGCTTCTCACCTTAAAAGAGAAATCGACCGTCTGTGCAAGGCCGGTGCGGATTATTTGCACATTGACGTGATGGACGGCGTTTTTGTTCCCAATCAGGTTGGCAGTCCAGAGCAGGTGGAAAAAATCAAGCGTCTTTCGCCCGTTCCGTTGGATGTTCATTTGATGGTTGAAAAGCCGCGTCGGGTTATCCCAGCGTTTATTGCTGCCGGTGCCGATCGGTTGACCATTCATCGTGAAATTGACGAAGATGTCCGCGGTTGCCTGATGGACATTAAGGCGGCGGGTATCAAAGCCGGTGTGTCTTTAAAGCCCAAAACGCCGGCCATAACGTTGTTAAATTTGCGCGATGTTTTGGATATCGTTCTTGTGATGACGGTGGAACCGGGGTGGGGCGGTCAGCCCTTTATGAAAGAAATGTTGCCCAAGATTCGGGACGTCAAACGGTTAATGGCGGATTTTTCGGCCGATATAGAGGTCGACGGGGGTATAAATGCGCAAACAGGGCCTCTGTGCGTCGCGGCCGGTGCCAATGTTTTGGTGTCCGGAAATTATCTTCTCCACGCGCCGGATTTGACGGCTGCTTTGTCGATATTGAAAGGAAAGCCCGCAAAATGACAAAGGTTTTGATTGTCGAAGATGAAGAAGGTTTGCAAACCATTTTAAAATACAACCTGCAAACGGAAGGTTATGAAACGGAATCTGTTTTGGATGGTAAAAAGGCCTTGTCGGTGATTGCTCAAAGCTGTCCGGATTTGATTTTGTTGGATTGGATGTTACCACATATGTCCGGTGTGGATATCTGCAAATCGGTGCGTCAGAACCATGAATTGCGCCATGTTCCGATTTTGATGTTGACCGCGCGCGGGGATGAAGCGGACAAAGTGTCCGGGCTGTCCATCGGTGCGGACGATTATATGACAAAGCCTTTTTCGGTGCCCGAATTGATGGCGCGGATAAAGGCTCTCTTGCGGCGTGCGGGTCCGAAACCCGTTCCGAAAAGCAAGACCTTTGGTGATTTGAAAATGGACTTTGCGCAAAAGCAGGTTTTTTGGCAAGGTCAGCCTGTTCATTTGGGGCCGACGGAATTTCGCCTGTTAAAGATTTTTTTGGATTGTCCCGAAAAAGTTTTTTCGCGTGCTGATTTAATGAAATCGGTGTGGGGTGATTCGATTTATGTCGAACCCAGAACGGTGGATGTTCATGTCAAACGGTTGCGCCAAGCTTTGAGCGCCGCGGGGGCTTTGGATTTGATACGGACAGTGCGTTCGGCCGGATATGCATTGGTTCGCCCGCAAAAATAAATTTTATTTATGATTTATTTACTTTTCGCCGCGTAAGATAAGGCCGATGTTTTAACGGGCAAAAGGGAATGCGGCATTGAAAAAACAGACCCAAAATTCAAAAAGTATCGGACAAAAAGCCGATTTGTCGGCGGGAGCTTTTTTTGACGAAACTTCTTTTGATAAAGAGGCGGTGATTAAGACGGCCAAAGCCTATGCCAACGATGCTCTTTCGGCCAAAGAAAAAAAAGCCGCCGAGGAAATGTTTACGACTCTTTTGGCGCAAAAAGACAAAAATCTTTGTTCTGTTTTGGTGGCGCAATTGGAAAAGGCTTTGTATGTAAAGCCGGCGCTTTTATCCGATTTAATGGCGTTGGATTCTGAAACGGCCGCAACGGTTGTGAACAAATTTCGGGCGGTCAATGACGCTTTTTTGGAAAAGATAATTGAAAAGAAAAAATACCTGCCGCTGATTGCCGAACGGACAACGCTTTCTTCGAACTTGATGAAACGATTAATACAAAAAGGCGATGTGTCCGTTGTTCAAAAAATGATTGCCAATGAAAATTTGCTTTTAACGGACGGCGTTTATGATGAAATCTTAAAAAACTTTGCCCAAAACGAAACGATACAACGGGCCCTTTTAACGCGTCAACATGTACCGATGTCGGTTTTGGAAAAATTGTTGCCTTTTATGGGCGACGACGTGAAAAGGTTTTTATTGGTTCGGCGTGATTTGCCGGTGCAGTTGGTGACTTCGTTGGTTTCGCAAACGCGTGAAAAATCAATCTTAACGTTGTCCGAAAAATCCACGGAAGACGAAGTCCGGATGCTGGTTATTCATCTGGAAAGTGCTGATCGTTTGACGCCCAACTTAATTCTTCGATCCGTTTGTACAGGGGATATGAAATTTTTCGAATACGCTTTGGCGATAAAGGCCGGTATCCCCATTCGTAACGCCCGCATTTTGATTTACGATTCGGGGGATTACGGGTTGGAACGTTTGTACGAAGAATCCGACTTGCCGGCACAAATGTATCCGGCGGTGCGTTTGGCCGTTCGGACTTTCAGCGAAATGTTAAAGGAAACAGAGGATGGTTTTCATGACCACTTTACGCGCCGTTTGGTGGAACGATTGATGGTGTTGTTTGATCAACATCATATTAAATTAACGGCGGAAGATACTGACTATTTCATCCAACGGACCGGTCAGAAAACGTGGACGGTTTGTCCCGAATTGATTTAAAGCAAGCGTTGTCTTTTTATTTCATCCAAAACCTGTCGAACCATGGGGATGGTGAGGGCTCTTTTTTGTTCCAAAGACATAATGTCCGCGCGCTCCAAAAAATCGCGAATGGCCGAAAAAGATCTTTCCATCCGCAACAACAAATACGAAACAACGTCGGATTCAACTAAAATCTGCCGTTCCGTAAAGCCCTTGCATAATAAAGACATCATCAATAAATCGTCCGGTGAATGAATTAACACCCGTGGCACGGTGGCAAAACGGCTTTTCAAATCCGGCTTTTGAAACAAAGGCAAGGCGTGTGCCGTGAACAAAATCGTCATTTGATTTTGCTTGGCATAGTTAAACAAGTGAAACAAAATGGTTTCATCCACGTTGTCGTCAATGTCTTCCAAAGCGAATTTTTTGGGTAGCGTCGGGATGTCGTACAGGTCAATGTCTTTGGCTTGGAAAACATCTTTTGAAAAAATGTGGGCCAGATAAGTCTTACCGCACCCTTCTTCCCCGCAAAGCAATAAAAACGGTTCCGGCCAACGATTGGCGGCGTCAATCCAAGCGACAGCCTCTTTATTGGCTTCCGAAACAAAGAAGTTTTCCCGATCATACGTTTGCCGAACGGACAAAGGCAACGAAAGTTGACTTTTATAAAAACTCATTTGCAACCTTTGTAAAAAGAGCTTTGTTCATATGACCTTAACGCGATGCGAACCAATACGCCGATAATCGCCGCGGTCGGAACCGCCAAAAGGACGCCCAAAAACCCGAATAAATACCCGAACGAAAATAACGAAAAAATAATCCATGCCGGATGTAATCCGACTTTTTTACCAATCAATTTGGGCGTCAGGAAATAACCTTCCAAGACCTGCCCCAAACCGAAGATAATAATAATGCCCACGAATGTTCCGGCGGACGCTGTTTGCGTAAAAGCCAAAAGCAACGAAAGAATAAATCCGGTCAATGCCCCGACGTAGGGGATAAAGGAAAACAGACCGGCAATAAAACCAATCGAAAAGCCCAAATCTAACCCCACGACCGACAACCCGATGCCGTAATAAAGGGCCAACGTCAAACACACAACAATTTGTCCGCGAATGTAGGCCGAAAGCGTGACGTCAATTTGCTTTAAGCATTCTCCAACGGCCTCTGTATATTTTAGCGGAATTAATTTTTTTGCTCGTTGAAGAACCGACGGCCAATCCGATAAAATATAAAAAGTAATCACAGGCGTGATGATGATAAACGAGATAATGTTAAACAACGCCCCCCAACCGGTGAACAAGGTTAACAACACCGACCCGATTTCGTTGATTAAGCTTAAACTTTGTCCGGAAAAGGTTGCCTTTAACCGATCCATTTGGTCCGGTGTGATGTGATTTTTCAACTTTTCGAACAACGGTGACATCTTGTCCCAAAAAGTGGTTGCGTAAAGGGGGATTTTGGATATGAAAGAAACAACTTGCGCTTCCAGTACCGGAAAGATGATAAACAACGCCGTTAAGATGAACAAAATCAAACCGACAACCGTTGCGGCAGTGGCTGTTGTTCGGGGCCATCTATGCTTTTCCAATTTTAAAACCACCGGATTTAAAATGTAGGCCAAAATAAAGGCCAATACAAACGGCAATAAAATCCCCTTTAAAAAATAGAAAAACAAAAAAAGCCCAACCAAAAGGCCCAAAGAAATCAAACCTTTTTTTATCATATTATTCTCCCGTCTTTTCACTGTTTTCAAGCGGTTTTTCATCAATGACGGCGGGCGCGTCGGCCGGAGTTACCTCTTCGGTCGGGGCCAAAGTTTCATCGGCCGGCATTTTTGAATCGGATGTATTTTCTGTTTCTTCATCTGCCCCGGCGGCCGATTCTTCGGAAAGAGTGTCGTCTAATGCTTCAAGGCTTTCCGGTTGCGTCTGGGAAGCAATTTCCATTTGGCGTTCAAAAACCATCGGTGCAATACCCGAAGTGTTTTCGCCGACCGTTGCGGGCGCTTTATTTGCTGTTGTCGTTTCGGTGTTTTCGGTCGGTGCAGACGGGTTTGATTCTTCGGCTAAAACGTCCTCTAATTCTCGGATGCGCCAAACTTTTTCTTCGTCTGATTGGTCCAAAAACAGGCTTTCCTTTTTCAACGATTCGGCAAAATCGGCCAAAGAGCCCGCGTAAAACAACTCAATTTGTGCTTTGTCTTTACGCACGGCCTTAACCAAGTATTGTTTAATCAGCTTGACTTTGTCCAACCGACCGCGAATGGCAATCCATTGACCCAAGTTCTGAATGGGAACGACAACAGACATTGATGTCGGATTGTCAAAGCGAACGGCCGTCTTTTCGCGCCAACGTTGCTCCAATAAATACAAAGTCCGTTCCGCCGTCCGTTTTAATACTTCGTCCAACGGTGCGTTGATGGGTTCCGTTACGGCCAAATCCATGAAGACGTCTTTTTCGTTCTGGAAGGGGCGAACGACAACTTTGACCGAAGCCGTTTCGCGATTGACGGTTGCTTCCAAAACCAAAGCTTTTTCAACTTTGTATTTGTTCAAAAGAGGGATGATATCCAACTCATATTCTTGGGCAAAGGCCTCTTGATTCATAAAGGGGGCGTCTTCTTCGTCACCGGCCGGCAAAACCAACGGAACCAAGTCGGACAACGGCGCAACATCCGTCCATGCTTTGTACCACGCATTGTTTTCCGGCAAAGATTGGAACGTGTCTTGTCCGTCCTCTTTTAACATCGGAAAAATCAACTGCTTTTCGGCCACGGACGTGATGTACGGCACTTTATATTCTTGGAAAAAAGTTTGTATCGCGTCCGGATTAAATTGTACCGTCACCGACGCGATATAGCGAACTGGGGACGTTTTTTCGTTGGATACGGAAAAATCTTGAACCAAATTCAAAACATCTTCGTTGGATAAAACCGGCAAAGATTCCATATCTGACGCCAATGTCAACCGGTCCAACATTTTGTAGAAAGCTTTTTCTTGGGCCTGTAAAACGGCTTGTTCTTTGGCCTGCGTTGCGTTTTCGGCCGTAACGTCTACCGGAATGTTTTCAACGGCGTACATATCTGCCCGAACGGGGGCGGACGCCATTGTTCCGACAACAAACAAAGTCCAAAGTATTTTTTTCATTTTCCTAACCCACAATTTCTGTTTGACTGAAAAAGAAAGCCATTTCTTGTGCGGCTGTTTCCGGTGCGTCCGAACCGTGAACAGCGTTGTGCGGCAATTGCCCGCCAAAGGCAGCACGGATGGTGCCCGGTTCCGCGTTGGCCGGATTGGTGGCCCCCATCAGTTGACGGTAACGGGAAATGGCTTCTTCGCCTTCCAAAATCTGCACAACAATCGGGCCGGATGACATCATTTCGACAAGCCCGTCAAAAAAAGGTTTTCCCGTGTGAACGGCATAAAATTGTTTGGCTTGATCCGGTGTCATACGCACACGCTTTTGGGCGATGATGCGCAATCCCGCCTTTTCAATCATTGCGTTGATGGCCCCCGTTACATTTTTTTCGGTGGCATCCGGTTTAATCATGGAAAAAGTTCTCTGTATTGCCATTTTAAAATCCTTTCTTTTTGGTTTCTTCTGTTATAGCTTTTTTTTTCATCTCTTGCAATACATAAAAAAGTGTTTATACTTAAATTTCTGTAAAGGAGATAAAAATGGCATACGATAAGCAAAATATCTTTGCAAAAATTTTAAGAAAAGAAGTCCCTTCGGATTTTTTGTATGAAGATGATTTCGTGGTGGCCTTCCGTGATATTCACCCCAAGGCGGCAACGCACGTTTTGGTCATTACCAAAGAGGCGTACGAAGATTTTAATGACTTTATGGCCCATGCCGACAAAGAAGAAATCATCGGCGTCTGGACAGCGGTTAAAAAAATCGCCGAACAGTTAGATGTCATCGCGGCCGGATATCGGCTGGTTGTCAATGTCGGTAAAGGTTCGGGCCAGGAAGTGCCCCATTTACACATTCACATTTTATCGAATAAAGAATCTTAAAATGTCTGACGCGTCGTATTTTTCTGTTATACCCGAAGGTAAGCGAATCTGGGCCATTTCTTCTGTTGAGGGGGATGCCGTTCGTTTGCGGTATTTGCATCGGAAAATATCGGCCGAATTTCAGGCGGGTGACGCCGTGGTTTATTTGGGCAACATCTTGGGGCGCGGTCCGGACAGTGTTAAGGCCTTGGACGAAGTGCTTTTGTTCCGGCGGGCGTTGGTTTCCATCCCCGGTGTTTCGCAATTTGACATTGTCTACTTGCGCGGGCAACAGGAAGAAATCTTTCATAAACTGATGAAGTTGCAATACGCTCCCCATCCGCGGGAAGTATTGGATTGGATGTTGGCTTTCGGTTTGGACAACGTGCTGGAATCCTACGGTGCCAATGTCAAAGAGTTAAAACGTATTATACCGCAAGGTGTGGTTGCTATTTCAAAGTGGTTGGCGCAACTCAGGCAAATCCAAAAATCCCATGACGGGCATATTGAATTTATGGATTGTTTGAAGCACGCGGCCTATACAGCGGACGAAAAGATGTTGTTCGTTCATTTCGGGTTGAATCACGATGCCGGCCTGTCTGCACAAGGGGATGCTTTTTGGTGGGGCGGCAAGCCGCCATTTGTTCGGCCGCATCCTTTTCATCAGTTTTTGCAGGTGGTGCGTACTCTTTCATCGGCTAAGAACACGGGCGTTATTTCCGAAAAATACTACACGACGCTGGTCAGCGGTGCCGGATATGATGCGCCTATCTACGCTGTCCTTTTTGATGAAAATCACGAAAAGAAGCTGGTCTTTAACTGTTAGCGTCTTTGGACTCTTTGGCCGGCGGCGTAATCAAGACGCGGGTGATTTTTTGGCCTTTTTTATCCAAAATTTTAAAATGAAATCCGTAAAAACAATACGAAGAATCTTTGCGCGGAATTCTTTCCGTTTCATACAAAAGCAAGCCCGCCAAGGTCGAAGCTTCTTCGTCTGGCAGTTCCCATCCGAATTGGCGGTTTAAATCCCGAATGGATGACAATCCGTCCACAACCACCGAACCGTCCGGACCCGGTGCCGTGTTTAAAGCCGACTCCATCGGGTGGTCTGTTTCATCGACAATGTCGCCGACAATTTCTTCCAAAATGTCTTCTAATGTAATAATGCCTTGAATGACGCCGTATTCGTCCACGACAAAGGCAAAATGTTCGTGCCGTTTGCGATAGGCTTGCAACTGATCCAACAAAGAAGTGGTTTCCAACACAAACCAAGGATCGGCCGTGACCGACATAATGTCAAAATTTTTCAAATCATTTCTGTTTTCATTTAAGGCGCGGAAAAGCAATTTCGTATGCAACAGGCCGACAATGTTCGATTTTTTGCCCCGCCAAAGCGGAATGCGCGTGTACGGACAATGCGTAATGGCTTCGATTAAATCCGGCAAAGGCAGGTCCGCGTTAAAGGAGATAATTTTACTGCGGTGCGTCATAATGTCGCCGACGGAAACATCGTCCAAATCCAACACGCTTTTGAGCATATTTTTTTCGGATTTCAAACTTTCGTCGCTTTTAAGGTCGATGGTGCCGCGCAACTCTGTTTTGGCCGATTCGATGATTTTTTCTTTTTTCAATCCCAAAACATTCATGACGTGCTTAACCAAAGCATTTAAAAATAAAATGAATGGGGACAATAAAAAGGTCAATGCCGATATCAACGGCGAAAGAGCCAAACTGATGGTGTTGGGAAACTTGACGGCGATGGTTTTGGGCAGGATTTCACAAAAAATCAGCACAAACAAGCTGACAACGAAAGTGGATGTGAAAATGCCCCATTTTTCGCCAAGCAAAGTAATGCACAGGCTGGTTGTAACGGCGGTGGCGGCGATATTGACCACGTTGTTGCCGAACAAAACTGTTCCCAAAAAACGGTCGGGGTGTTTTTTTAAACGAAGCACTTTCTTGGCGCGTTTATTGCCTTTCTTTTCCAACTCGTGCATGAACGGGTCCGATGCGGCGGTAAAAGCCGTTTCTGTTCCCGAAAAAAAACACGAAAGTGCCAAACAAACGACCAAAATAAGAATCGAAAATGTCATAAATCTTCCCTGTAATCAATAATGTGATTTTCGTGCAATAATTTCAACAACCGACGCACCGTCCGATAAATGGGTTCGGATTTTGTATCCAAGGTTAAATCTGCTTCGGCATAAAGCGGGTACCCTTCGTTTATCAATCGTTCAAGCGCTTTTTTGTTGTCGGCGGCCGGAACCAGCGGGCGGTGATTGCGGCCTTCCGTCCGGTGACTGATTAAGTTGACATCGGCCCGTATCCAAATGGAAATGGCGTTCTTTTTGGCCTCTTTGCGCGTTTTTTCGGAAAGAAAAGCTCCGCCCCCCGAAGATAAAACGCACGGTTCTTGTTTCAACAAACGTTCCATGATGCGTTCTTCGCCTTTGCGAAACTCTTTTTCGCCATAGGTGGCAAACAGGTCGGAAATGGTGCATCCCGACGCCTTTTCGATTTCCTTATCGCTGTCCACAAAAGGCAATCCCAATTTTTTGGATAAAACACGGCCTAAACTGGTTTTTCCGCACCCCATAATCCCGACAAGCAAAATGATTTTTTTCTTTAATATCTTTATTTGCATTTTCCTTTGACTCTTTTCATCAAATACGATAATCTTTTTTTATTCAAATAGCAAGTCTTTGTTTTAACGAAAAAGGAACGTGCCCAAAATGAAAAGAGAAAATAAACATTACGGTTTGAAAATCATTGTTCTTTTGATTGTTGCCTTCGGTGTGTGGATTGCTTTTTGGAAAGCGCCGGCGCCTGTGGAACATGTGGAAAAGACGCTGAGCCATGAAGCACTTCATCTTTGATTTTTTTGCGTTTTTGTTAATCTGTTGCGGGGCGTTTGCCCAACAGATTGAAGAATTGCCCACGGATTATATCGACACGGTGGGTGCGCAAAAACAACTGTCTTTTGTACGGTGGGGAGATTACCCCGAAAAATCGTTGGAACAGGCGTTTATTGCTTTTTCGAAATCATCTCTTTCGCCCATTACGCGGGATATTTTGATTCGGGTTTTGACCGAAAAAACATCGTTATATGCGCCATCGGGGAAAGACGGCGCTTGGTTGGATTTGCGTTTGAAAATGTTGGAAAATGCAGGGGGTAAGAAGGCGTTGGCCAAAATGCTGCCTGTTTTACCGCCCCAAAAAGCCGATAAAATCCGGTCGGATGTCTTGTTTTCAAACGGAGATTGGGAAAAAGGGTGCACCTTTGTCCAAAATCAGCCGGAGGCAAGCGAGGAAAAACTTCTTTGCACCGCCTTGGTCAGTTCAAACGAAGAAGCCGAATTAATGTACGAGCTGGCGATGGAAAAAAATGAGATTTCATCGATGAACAAAGCGTTGGTAAAAGGATTGTTGGAAAAATCGCCCAAGCCGGCCCGTTTCTCGGAAAAATCTTTGTCACCGTTGCAACGATTTGTGGCCGAAACGTTGGGATGGGTTTCGCCGCAACCAGAACCGGAAGTTCCTCTTTATGTGCCGTTCGGTCATGCTGTTCATTTGAAAAAAATGCAAACTCTTTGGGCCAAAGAGCCTCCCGAACGCCAAAATTATCGTTGGATGGTTTTGATGACTTACGTTTCTTTGTTCCGGCCGGACATTCAATTCGTCGGGGATAAAAATCTCGGACTGCTTAATAAAACAGCGGGAAAAATCAATCCTTTGTCTGTAAAATTAAAAGATCGGCCGCAAAGCGACATCACGGGTAAAGATGTTTTGACGGCTTTGTTGTTTTTGGACGGGCAGACGGTCAACCTTTATGAAGCTTTCCTTCTTTTACAAAAAAGCGGTGTGGACGTGGAACAATGGGCGTTGGAACAAATCAATCCGTAAATAAGAATCTGATGAATTTTCTGTCCGTTCTTGTGGCCGAACAAGGGGCCAGTCCGCGTACAATTGCGGCGTATCAATCGGATATTGAAGATTTACAGTTTTTTTTGAAAAATCGGCATAAAACGTTGGAAAAAGCGACCGGCGACGACCTGTCGGATTATATAAAAGTCGTGGCAAAGAATGCTTTGTCGCCCCGAACGCAAGCCCGTCGTTTGTCGGCTTTTCGGGAATTTTACCGCTATCTTTATTCCGAAGGGCTTCGAGAGGACAATCCCACCGAATGGGTTGATTCGCCCAAGATTGGGAAATCTTTGCCCAAATATCTGTCGGAAAGTGAAGTTAATTCGTTGTTAAAGCGCGCCGAGGAAAAAAATTTTCGGCTGAAAGTTTTGCTCGAAATTTTATATGCGTCCGGCATGCGGGTCAGCGAGTTGGTCGGGCTGCCCACCGCCGCTGTTTTAAGCGAGGGCAGTATGATTATGATTACCGGTAAAGGCAGCAAACAACGGATGGTTCCTTTGAATGATCCGGCACATCGGGCGATTGACCAATGGTTGACGCAACGGGAATTGATGTTACCGCGTGGCCGCAAATCGAAATGGCTTTTCCCCAGCAAATCCAATACCGGCCACTTGACGCGTGATGCTTTTTATAAGGAAGTCAAAGAGCTGGCCGTCGAATGCGGCATTCCGCCGTCCAAAGTGTCCCCGCACGTTTTCCGACATTCATTTGCCAGCCATTTGATTGCTCATGATGCCGACTTGCGAAGTGTGCAAAAAATGTTGGGGCATGCCGATATTTCCACAACGGAAATTTATACGCATGTGTTGGCTGATCGATTGAAAAAAGCGGTTCAAACAAAACACCCCTTGTCAGGGTTGACTAAAATCTGATATAAAGGGGACTATGAAAAAAATAAACAGATACATTTTTATGCAACTTTTGGTCGGCTTTTTGCTGATTGCCTTGGGTATGACGGGGATTATCTGGTTGTCTAAAAGTCTAAGTTTAATCGACTACATCGTCAACAAAGGTGTGCCGGCGGCTTTGTTTTTGGAATTAACGTTGTTGGTTTTGCCGCCTTTTGTGGCGATTGTGGCACCGTTGGCGTTGTTTGTGGTGTGTCTTTTTGTGTATCAGCGCCTGTTGGCCGACCGTGAATTGATTGTGATGAAATCCGTGGGGATGTCGCCGTGGCAATTGGTCCGGCCTGCGATGCATTTGGGCTTTGTTTTGGTGGCGGTGGGATACATATTGACGTTGTGGTTGATACCTTCTTCCGTCGGTCAATACAAAGAATTGTTGTTCCGTATTAAGAACAATTTAGCCCATGTCGCGATACAAGAAGGTCAATTCAATCTGTTGCCCAAGGGCATGGCGGTTTATGTTCGTGTTTTCAGACCGTCCGGTGAAATGAAAGGTATTTTCGTTCACGATTCGCGCGATCCGAATAAACGTGTGATTATGGCCGCCAAAGAGGGGGTTTATATGGTCAACGAGGACGGTGCGCATATTGTGTTGCATGACGGTCGGCGAACCGAATATCTTCAAAATGAAAAAACATTTTCGTCCTTGAACTTTGATCATTACACCATGACAATGGATGAAACTTTTACATCCAAAGCGCGGATAATGTCCGAAGAAGAAATTTCCCTGTGGACGTTGATAACCGCTTCCGAACAAAAGGCCGGCAGTCCCGTGCGATATCGCAAATTTAAAGTGGAGGCCTTTAAGCGATTGACGCAACCGTGGTATGCGTTGGTTTTTGCTTTGGTGGTTTTGGCGCCGTTGTTGTTGGGTCGGTACAATCGCCGCGGGCAGAACAATTTGGTTTATTTGGCGATTATATCGGTTATTTTGTTGCAATCGTTGGCGTTGGGTTTCCAAAACCTTTCCGGCAAATATCTTTTGTTTTTGCCGTTTATGGCGCTAAACATTATTGCGCCATTGGCTTTTTGCGTTTGGGTACTCAAAAGGGGGTACTTGTTTAAGGATAAACCGATGTTGTCCGCGCCTTCCGGTTTGAAAAAGACGTCAAAGGGTTTGCTTATTTTGGGAATGATTCTGGTTTCTTCTGCGGCTTTTGCCAACAGCTCGCCTGTTTTTGTCAGGGATACGACGGTGGACAAAGAGGCACCGGTGGCTTTTGAAGCCGATCAGGTTTCGTACAACGAAAAGAACGAAGAAATTATTGCGACCGGCAACGTGGTTATCGAACAAAAGGGCAGTATTCTTTACGCCGACAAAGTGACCTACAACAAAAAGACGGACGAAATGACCGCCGAAGGCAATGTGCGCCTGGTGCGGCCTGACGGTGTTGAAATGAACGCCGGACAGGCCGATTTAACGTCTGATTTTAAAAAGGCTTTTTGGAAAGAAGCTTCTTTTAAATTGGCGGATGGTTCGACCTTTAAAGCCGAAGAGATGGACCGTTCCGAAGAAGGTAATTTGACGACGTTAAAGGGGGTCTTTTTTACGCCGTGTACCTATTGTGAAGGCAGGGAAAATCCTTTGTGGAACATTTCCGCCGCCGAAGTCCAACACGATTACAAAGAACAAGAATTCGTGTATAAACACGCCGTGTTGGATTTTGAAGGGGTGCCTGTTTTCTACTGGCCGTATTTGTCCTATCCGGATTTCCAAGTGAAGCGCAAGACGGGTTTTTTGTTCCCCGGATTCGGCAGCAACTCCGAAATGGGTTTCGGTATCGAAGTGCCTTTCTTTTGGACTATTTCGGATTCACAAGATTTGTACTTGAAACCGACAATTTCATTTGAACACGCGCCGTTGGTACAAGGTGTTTATCGCGGGATTTATGACCAATCGGGCTTGAATGTCGAATTTTCCGGCACCTACAACAATACCGGTAACGAAGATGATGAAGACAGCACTCAACGTTCCCGCGACGGTCATATAAAAGTCAATTATGAATATGATTTCGACGACCGTTGGCGGCTCAAAGGACAATACTTTCACACAACGGATGACACTTATTTCCGGCGTTATCCGATTGACAATGTGGATGATTCGCAACCGTGGATTCAAAGCGACGCTTCCGTCGACTATTTTGGTGCGCAAAGTTATGCTTATGCCCGTGTTTATGCTTTCCAAAATTTAAGAAATTATGTTTCCAACGATCAAATGCCGATTGTCCCGCAAATCAATTATCAATACACGTCAATACCTTTCTGGAACGGACTTTATGCCGTATCGCAATTGAATGGTGCCGGTGTCTATGCTGACCAAAAGCCGAACAGCACGCGTGTGTCATACCTTCAAGATTTCTATATGCCCTATGTTTCCGGATGGGGCGCTGTTTTCGATACACAGGCTTTTGTACGATTTGACCAATACGCCATTAACTACGCCAACGATACGTCCGCCAATATCAACCGTTTTTACCCGAATGTGTCCGTAAAGGCACGCTATCCGTTGATTAAAACAGGGGCCGAGTATTCGCACGTGTTTGAACCGATTATCATGGGTGTGTGGAGCCCGTACGGCAAACAAAATGAGAAAATTCCCAACAAAGACAGTACGGATTTGGAATTGGATGACACAAATCTGTTTGTTCCGAATCGTTATGCGGGATACGATCGCGTTGAAAAAGGCTCACGCATTAACTATGGCGTCCAATGGACAACTTACGGGCCGTCGTCAATGACTTTGTCGGCGATGTTGGGGCAATCGTACCGGTTGCGTTCGGACAACAATACTGAAAAACAGGAAGGTTTTAAAAATGAATTTTCGTCCTATGTCGGGCATTTTAATTTGCATTATCCTTTGTTCGGTGTTGATTACCGTTTCCGGATTAATGAACGCGATCTTCGTCAGGAGATGACGGAAGTGTCAGGATATTTGGGCAACGATCCCTTGAAATTGTATGTTCGATATCTCTATTTAAAAGCATCAGAGGATATCTTGGCGCGCAACAACGGAACGGAAAAAACACGTGAAGAAATTTACACGCGCCTGACGTCAAAATTGTCGCGTCATTGGTCGGTGTTCGGCTATTACAACTATGATTTGGCGGCGGATGGCGGACCGATTGAGGCCGGTGGCGGCATTGGTTTTGAAAACGAATGTATCAAAGTTGACTTTGTCGGAAACCGCGAATTTACCCGCGATGAAGATTACGAAGGGGATACATCGTTTATGGTTCGTTTGACCTTGAAAACATTAGGGAGTTTATAATGATAAGAAAAGTTTTTTATTTGTTGTGTTGGATGCTTATTTGTGTGCCGGTGTCGGCTCTTGAAATTGTGGCCACGGTGGAAGAAGACACCTTGTCGGACTTTGATGTGGACGAACGCATTCGGATTCATCAGGTTTTGTTGAATCAGTCGGACGTTCGTCGCAATAAGATTTTGCAAGAATTGATTGACGAAAAAATAAAAAAGAATTACGCCCTTGCCCAACAGATGACCACCGACGAAGCGGAAATCGATGAAGGGATGCACTTTTTGGAAAAACAAAACGGTATGCAAGAGGGGGAACTGAAAGCTTTCTTTGATAAAAACAACCTCTCGTGGGACAGCTTGCGTCAACAGGTGCAATCCGATATTTTGTGGATGAAAACGGTTCAGTTTTTGGCCGGTAAAAATCAGGTTGTTTCCGCCGAAGAATTAAAAGCAGCCCGTGCCCGTGCCCGAAAGGAATTGTTAAAGCCGATGTATTTTGTTTCCGAAATTTTTGTGCCGTTCGGCAAGAGTAAAAAAGCAGCTTTGGAAAAAATTAAAAAAGCCGAAGCCGAATTGTTTGAAGAACACAATTTTTCAAAGACAGCGGAAGCTTTTTCTTCATCCCCTTCGGCAGCCTATGGCGGGGATTTGGGATGGGTGCCGGCCGATGCTTTGGATAAGAAAGTCGCCGAAATGTTGCCCAAAATGTCCGCCGATGAATTGTCCGAAATTATCAAAGGGCGCGACGGATATTATTTAATTTTATTACGGCAAATTCAACGCCCGTTGACGTCCACAAAAACCGATGTATGGCAAGTTTGCCAAATGATTGTTCCCAAAGAACGATTGACTGAACTTGCCCCAAAAATGGAAAATATGAAAAATTGTATGACGTTCGGTCCGTGGGCCGAGAAAGAAGGCTTGACCGGTTCGGGAATGTTGCCCCAGATTATGGTGGCGCGGACACCGGATCAACTGTATGAAGCCTTAAAAGACGCACCGGTGGGCCAACTGGTCGGACCGATTATGGCCGAAGATGTGGCTATTTTCTTGATGAAGTGTCAATCCGAAAAGATTGATTTGATGCCGCCAGATGATGTTTTGCGCGAACAGGCCTTTATGAAAAAAATGTCGAAAGAAAGCGAAAAAGTCTTTGAAAAAGCCCAAAAGGAAGTTTGGGTGGAAAGAAAATAAGATGTATGTTTTAAAAGATATTCTTTCGCGTTATGAACTGAATGCCAAAAAATCATTGGGGCAAAATTTTATCTTAGATACAAACCTGTTGCATAAAATTGCCCGTTTGGCTTTGTCAGGCGTTTCGTATTCATGTGTATTGGAAATCGGTTCGGGTCCCGGCGGATTAACGCAGGCATTGTTGGAGCAGGGCGTTAAACGCTTGGTGGCTGTTGAAAAGGACGACCGATGCGCCAAAGCTTTGACCGAATTGCAGGCGGAATATCCGAAAAATCTGACAATTTTAAATGCCGATGCCCTCTCGTTTGATGAAAAAACATTGGGCAAAGGGGTGTGCGTCGTGGCGAATTTGCCCTATAACGTGTCGACGGCTTTGTTGACAAAGTGGCTGAAAGACATTGATTGCTTTTCGTCCTTGACGCTGATGTTCCAAAAGGAAGTGGCTGATCGGCTTTGCGCGGGTGTGTCGTGCCACGATTACGGGCGACTGACGATTTTGACACAATGGCTTTGTGATATAGAAGTTTTAATGATTTTGCCGCCATCTGTTTTTACACCGTCCCCGAAAGTAACATCGGCTTTGGTTCGTTTGACGCCGAAGAAAAATCCGTTTAAATGTTCGTTTGAGGCGTTGGAAAAAGTCACGGCCGCGGCTTTCGGACAACGACGGAAAATGTTGCGTTCGTCTTTGAAATCTTTGGGTGATGTCGAAAGTTTATGCCGTGCAGCGGGTGTGGAACCCACTTTGCGCGCCGAAGATGTTTCCGTTGAAGGGTTTTGCAAAATGGCCGCTTTTTGGGAAAGTCAAAAATGACCTTTTGGCGGTTGACGGAAAAAGGGCTTTCGCTTTGCGTTCGTGTTCAACCGAATGCCAAAAAGAACGGTTTTGCCGGCCTGTGGAATGACACACATTTGAAAATCAGTCTGCGCGCCCCCGCTGTTGACGGGAAAGCGAATGAGGCTTTGATTGATTTTTTGGCCGATTTTTTGAATCTGAAAAAAAATTCTATTTTTATAATGACAGGGCAAACTTCTCGGTGTAAAATCATCGGTATTGATGAACAAAAAGAGGTATGCCTATGCTTGATACACAAATTATTGACGGGAAACAAATTGCCCGCGAATGTCGGGAAAAAATAGCGGCTTTAATCCAAAGTCGGGGGCTTCATCCCAAATTGGCGGTTATCCAAATCGGCAATCATCCGGCATCGAACATTTATGTCGAAAACAAAAAGAAAGCGGCCGGGTCCGTCGGCATAGAGGTGGAAATTTATCGTTTGGACGCTTTGGTGACCGAACAATCCGTGTTGGAATTGATTGATGAATTAAATGCCAAAAAATCGATAAACGGTATTTTGTTGCAATTACCGCTTCCGCCGCATTTGAACGAGCTTCGTCTGACGGGGCGTATTTCGCCGCAAAAAGACGTGGACGGGCTTCATCCGCAAAATGTCGGGAATTTGGTTGTCGGGTTGCCGGCGATGGTGCCTTGCACGCCGATGGGATGCCTTTATTTGTTGAAAAAGACATTAAAAAATCTGGACGGCAAAAATGCTTTGATGATCGGGCGCTCGTCGTTGGTGGGGCGGCCCTTGGCGCATTTGTTGCAGGCGCAAAATTGCACGGTAACCTTGGCGCATTCGCATACGCAGAATTTGTCGGATTTGTGCCGTCGTGCCGATATTTTGGTGTGCGCCGTCGGTAAGCCCGGATTGATAAAAGGTCCGGATATCAAAGAAGGAGCGACCATTATTGACGTGGGGATTAACCGATTGGATGACGGTAAAATTGTCGGGGATGTTTTGTTCTTGGAAGCGATGGGCAAAGCGGCCTATATTACCCCTGTTCCGGGCGGGGTCGGTCCGATGACGATTGCGATGTTGCTTTGGAACGTTGTCCGCGCCACGGATGAAAATATCTTAAATGGCAAAGAGGTCATCCCGTTCGTTTAAATTTTCACTTTACAAGGGGCAAAATATCGTTTAAAGTAAAGGAAAAAGGAGGATTTTATGTTCAAAAAAACATTGTTTGCCGTTTGTCTTTTGGGAATAGCGGCATCGCCGGTGCATTCTTTTCCTATTACAGATTCGGCTCAAACCAATGTTATTACGAATATCTTGGTCACAATGACGCTTCAATTGATGAAAATTCGTGAAATTTTGGCGCAAGAACAAATGCAGGTTTCGGCCATCGGAAAATCGGACGGAAGCGTTATCAGTTCGGCTAAACAGATTTATAAAGAGCAGGATAAACGTCCGGATATTGCGCAATTGACTTTCCCGACAACGTCGTCTGATTTGCAATCGGCGATTGGCGGAAAAAACACCAAACGCTTGGTTCAAGACGTTTTCAAAGAAAGTTACATTCGCCCCGAAACACGAGCATTGAGTTTAAAAGAAACGGGTGAATCTGTTGAAGAACGTCGTGGAAAGTTGGAAGCTTTGTATATCAATTCGGTGGCCAGTTCTTACGCGTCGTCGGTGGCTTATTTAAGCGAGGCGGAACGGACCCGCGCCGATGCATATGATCCGTTGAAAGTTTTGGCTTCTAGTGTTGGGAAAACGTTAAAAGATAAGACCGATGCAACGGCCGCTATTTTGGTTGGCGAAGTGCGTGAAATCCGCGAAGGAAATAAATTGTTGGCGGAATTTATGCGCCAGATGTCGTTAAAAGCAGCGATGGAATTGCCTGAATAGCGGGGGAAAATGTTCCGGAGGTTTTTGATTTTTGCCTTGATGTTGATGCCTTTTTCGGTACAGGCAACGATTGATATTGCCAATACGCAACAACATACGCAACGGAGTTCGTCGGCCAGTAAAGAATATACTTCCGAATTGACGCCGCTTTTTCCGGTGACCACAAAAATCACCCAAATCATCGGCACGATGCAGGCGGTGGACTTTACGGAAACAGAAGCCAAAAGCTATCCCGAAATTGACTTGATACAGCCTTTGATTTCACAGGATATTGCCGAACGTTTGAACGGAAAGGGTGGGTATGAAGCTTATCCCGTTTTGCGGGATTATGTTGAAAATGATTTGATGTACAACAGCAAAAAAGATCCTGTACGCATGCAACAAAAATTGTTAAATGCCAATGCGCGCGCCGTGGCCGCTTCCAAAGAAGGATTGAAGTTTGCCAAAGTGAGTGAAGCTCTTTCCAACAAAGGGTATGAAGAATCAAAAAATCAGTTGGCACGGATTGAATCGGCCGGCGATTTTCAACATAAGTTCGCCCAAGAATCCAATCAGGCTTTGTACGGTTTGCGTCAACAGCAAATTTTGAATTTGATTATGGCCAAACGGTTGGAAAATCTTTCGGCCGAAGATATGCGCTGGATGGCCAAAGAAGAAGATAAAGAAAAATGGGAAAAACAGCAATCTTTGCACACCGACCGGTCGCCCCAAAAATCATCCGAAAGAAAAAAACCTTTGGAAATCAGAAGTTTTTCGAAAGACGAAGAAATCTCAAAGTTGAATTTTACCCATGGGGTAACGTCCGATACATCTCTCGGTTATTTGCAAACGGGTTCCGGTATTGACGCGGGCGCTGTTCTTTCCAATCCCGGAAACATTATTTCAATGGCATCGAAAGGGCTTGAAATCGCGGGGCAGTTGGGTATGGATTTCGGCTTGTCGAGTATGTTTGGCGGTGCTATGGACCTTGCCGGTTTTTTAAGTGGTGACAGTACGTCCGGTTGTGCTGTGACGGAGTCCACGCGCGGGGCTCTTTTGGCCGAAGAATTACAAAGCAATGTCGAAAAGATGACAGAGTATTCGAATTTAACAGGAACGACGAAGGATGTTATGGCCTCTTGGGGAGAGGAGAAACAAAATGCCGTGTCCGTCCTTTTAAGTGATGCCAAGGGGGCGGCTGATGACTACAAAGACTTGGTTAAGTTTGAAAACGATGCCATCGGTGAACAGAGTGTCTACGGGCTTGGGCAACCTTCTTTGGCGGCTGCTCGTCAATATGTGAACAAAACCTTTTATTACGATGCGGCGACGGGTAAAAAGATTGCCGAAGGCGGAAAGTCACCGGAAGATTTAAGTCGCGAAGTTTCTGCCGCTCGTTTGGCTTATTTGAATGAAGCCATTATCAATTCATTGGGGGCATCGTACGCGTATTCATCCGTTGGCGTGGAAGAATCCGGTAAACGTGAAAAAGATTTGGTTGAACGCATGATTAAAGCCAAAAACTGGGACGAAATTCGTGCGGCGCAAGCTTTGGCCGATTTGAATGTGGTGCGTGAAAGGATTGTCAACCTTTCTTTGCAAATGAGGCTTTTGGAACAGATGGCCATCACCAATATCAATACTACGGAAAACGCTTGGGTTGTTCCTGTTTCAACAGAGAAAGTAAAGGAAAACACGCGTGAAAGGATGGGGCAATAAAATGAAAAAAATCATCTTTTCAATGGCTTTATTTTCTTGCCTGCCGGCGGTTTGTTATGCCAAAGCAACGTCGTGTCCGTTGTTCCCGCTTCTTGATGCGTTGGTGACGCCCTTGCCGGTGGGGGATGATGCCAGTTTTGCGATGGCTTCTTCATTGCGTCAATTTCAAAAGCAGATTGTCGATAAGGCCAAAGAATATCGTGAATCAATGGAAAAATATCGGGACAAGTTGGGAACGGAACTTTCATCCGGCGGTGATACATCTTTTGCCATGCCGGAAATCAAATCCGTCGAAAACGGGGCCGGAACCGGTATAGATGTTTTTGCCGGCAACGCCGATCCGGAAGGCCAAAAAGGGTCCGTCGTCGATTTGACCAAGCCCGATTCTATTCAAAAAGCTTTGGATGATTTTGTTTTGGTATCAAACACCGCCACTGTGGCCGAAGAACAAATGGCCGATCAGGTGAAAAGGCGCTATCTGCAACAATCGGCCGCCGAAACAATGGCCAAAGTTTTGTACTACAAGCACGAATTGAACGAATTGATAAAAATGGAAGAAGATATTGCCAACGCGTCGGCTGATGAAACGACCGCCGGTGTTATTTCTTTGGCCAATCGAGTGGCCGAATTGAAAAATCGTGTGAAGGTTCTTCAACAAAAAGTCACGTCCTTGATTTTGGAATTGGAAACAGGTTCGTTCCTGTACACGCAAGAATTTTTATCGACGAAAATTCAGGAGTAGCGGTATGAAAAAAAATCTTTTATGTACGCTTTTGATAGGGGCTTTTTTCGGGGCGATTGTTTTTTCGGCGATGGCGCAAATCAATCCGACCGATGACCGGTATATACAGGTTTTTCAACCTTCCTTTACGCGCCTGACGCCCCAAGGACCGGCAGTGTCCGGTACGACGTTTTCCGCAACGTCTTTGCGTTTAAATGACCCGAAATACCGTTCATCAAAAGGTTATATCGATCTTTCGAACTTTATTGAAGAAGCCAATCGTCTTTCTTTTGGCAGTGATTCGGCTCTGCAGCGGGCGCAATTGTTCCACTCGTCGCTTTACGACATCAACAACCTGAAACGGCAATTGGCGTATTTAAAGACCAATTTAATCAATTACAAACTGCGCGAACGGCGTTTTACAGGCTTTGAGGTATGTATGAAACAAAAGCTTCCGAAACAATTTTCTCCGCAATTTACCGATCCGAACGGCATCTGGGAAGCCATAAAAAAGAAAGCGTTGGAATACTACAACGGTGCAATCAGTCAGCCGCCGGCTTCCGAAGAATTGGATGCCGTCCAGAAAAAATTTTATGCCGGTGAGGATGCGACCGAACTTGCCCGTACGGACATCTCCGAATTACCGGATGTGGAAGCCAATTTGGATGGTACCGGTGATGACAGCATCAACGCGGTAAAGGCTTCTTTGACCAATTGGTATTTGGATCGGGCGATTTGGATGGAACTTTACACCAATCAGGATAAATACGAAGACAGAAAAGGCGCTGACCGTCCGTCCTTTGAAGCGTGGTCCGACCAAAAATATCTGTATGACAAAAAGGTTTGGGAGCCCAAGTACAATGCAATTAAAGCAACGTGTCAGGTGACGACCGAACCCGTTATTGCCGCTGATAAAAAATACGATTATTATTTTTATGATAATGTAAAGGCGGCGCATGCGGCGTACCTTTCAACCCTTCCGAAGGAATGCTTGGCGGTCCTTTCGGCGGAATTGAAAGCCCCACCGGCTCAGATGTATCGGCCTTTGCCGCCGCCGGAGAAAATCGTGGCGTTGCTTTTGGATTCAAAAGGAAATCTGCGCGAAGTTTATCCGGAAATTCCCGAACCGTGGGTGGCCTTTGCCGAAAGCGGTTGCGTTCTTTTCAATCCCGATGGCGAAATGGCCGAAAAATTTACATGTGATGCCGGTACGGGAAAAATCTCCTTGAAAGAAGACATAAAGACGGACAACACTGAAAAAGGTCTTATTTCAACCAACGAGCTGTTGCAATTTTTCACGCTGTATTCTGAAAAAAATGACGCTTATTCAATGTTGGCCGAATATGTTGACTTGGTTGAAAAATTAAGTGCAACGTTGGTCACCTACGCCGAAACGTATGACGTCAAGTTGCCCAAACAGTTGGATTTTTATACCGAACAAGGTTTGAACGAGATTTTCGAAATCTTTAAAAAAGCCCAAGACAAAGAATTGGATAAGGTTGCCAAAGATTTGGGTGATAAAGTTAAAAACAAAACGCCGACCGTGGCTCAATTAAAAGCCGATCCGGACTTTGCGATGTATTATGCTTTATCTTATGACAAAAAAGGCGACATGGATGTTACGGCGACATCGGCCCCGTATGTGCGTGTGTTCGTGAACACTTTGGAACAATTCCGGGTCCAATATGGTAATGCGGAAGGTCGAGGGTTGGTTACGGCGCTTCAAGGGATGAACAGTACCATCAATGCCAGTGCCGGCATTATTGCAACGGCGAATGAAAGCGATGGCGAAGAAGATGCCGAAACATCTGATGCCGAAGAAGCCCTTCAAGTCGCGGATGCTGTCAGCGGGCTTTTCGCCGGTGGTTCGGCAAATGCCAAAACCGGTGAAGAAACCGAATATAAAAGGTTGGCCGGTATGGTTGTTCTTCAAGAATTGACAAACAAAGGCATTGAAGGCCAATATCAAGATAAATTGATTGCCGATCTGTCCGGTCCGTTGGATATGACAACATGCTTGAACGGCGGGATTATCGGGACCTTTGTCAAGGAAGTTGAAGGAAACGTCAAGACGCAGATGCCCAAAATTATCGAACAACGCGAAAAAGAAAGAAAACAGCAAGGGGGTGCCCAATGATAGATGATGTGTTGATGAGTTCATCCGATCGCATTCGGCGAGCAAAGTATTTTTCTTGGTTTTGTGGTGCATTGACTGTTTTGATGTTGTCGTTGACTTTTTTGCACGTTTTGACTTTGGCGCAAATGGGGGCGCGTTTTCGTGTTTTGGCGCAACCGGTTCTTTATTTGCCGATGAAATCAACGGAATTCGTTACCATTGATCCTTTGAATATGAAAGTTGCTGACGCCGATCAGATTACCGAGGCTTTTATTCGCGAGTTTGTCATCAATCGTTATTCGGTTCTTCCGGACGGTAACGAAATGACGCGGCGTTTTTCCTTTGGCGGGCCGATTCATCGGTTTTTGTCTGATAAGATGTATGCACCCTATGCCAACCAAAGAAAAACCAAAAATATGAAAAAAGAAGAAGCGGAAGGGGCGACCCCCGTCGATGTCGAAATCCGTAAAGTTTCTCGTATCGGCCGAAATTGGCAGGTGGAATATGACACGCGGACGGTTTTGGGGCCTGACAAAGTTTCTGTTAAATCTTTTGTCGTTTCCTTGGAAGTAAAGTATCTTCCGTCCCGCGTTTCTTTTGATCCGAACGCGTTAAATCCGTTGGGGATGACGATAGTCCGCTATGACGCTTATCCGGTGGAAAAACAGACACTTATCCGGTGAAAAAATAAAAATTTCTTGTTAAAGAAAAATTAATTATTGTCTTCTTAATATAAACCTGTTATGTTGTTAAAAAGCATCAAACAGAAAGGGGATAAAATGAAAAATGTCTTTATTTTTTTAGCGATTGTTCTTGTGGCTTTTTTGGCGGCTTGCGGCTCTTTGTATGAAAAAGAACCGGTTGGCATCGGAACGGATTATTCCGAATTGAAAAAATCGCCGTGTGCCTGCTTGGAAGTCGAATTATTGCCCGATTTGCCGGAGTGGTATTCATAAAAGAAAGGCCCAAAAGATGCAGGATGGCCGTTTTTCTGCAAATATAAGACCTGTCGCTGATAAAGTATCTTCGGCGGCAAAGTCTTTCTTTTCTTCGGGCGCGTCCGAGGAAAATCTGCGGGAACGACGGTATTTTTGGACGGCGCGTGCCTTTATTGCCGTCTGTGTGGTCAGTATATTCATCAATATCGTGATGCTGGCGGCTTTGTCATCTTTGACGCCGTTGACGCGTGTCCAACCGTTTTATCTGACCTTTGAAGACAAAGATTCACAAATTGTTCGTATTATCCCGATGAACCCGACACCGGAAGTTTTGGACCAAATCACGGAATCTATGATACGGGAATACACCATTTTGCGGAATGCCGTTGTTTCGGATGACCGAGTGGTTACTCAACGTTGGGGCGACCAAGGACCTGTTCGGTGGATGTCGTCCGATGATGTTTATTCGGCCTTTAATCGTTCCACACGCGAAGCGTTGACTTTGCTTCGGGAACAACGCCTTGTTCGTGACGTCAACATTTTAACCGCCTACAAATTAAAGACAGACCCCGTTGAAGGCGATATTTGGGATGTCAAAATGGAAACAATAGATATGCTGCCCGAAAATACAGAGGCCAAAAAGAAGACTTGGAACATTCGGGTACAGGTCAAATACATGCCTTATCAACAAAGATGGGAAGAACGGTTGAAAAACCCGATGGGCTTTAAGATTGTTCGGTACAGCCAATCATCAGAAGAATTTGAAGAAGAAAAAAGTGGTAAAAAATAGAAAGGAAGATAAGAATTTATTAATTTTTATGATTTAATGTAATTTTTAAGTAGACTTTTGTTTGCGTTTTGTTTTATTGTAATAACAGGTTTAACCATAGGGAAGTGTTCGCCATGAAAATAAATACAAAAAAATTGTGGATGTCGGTCAGTGCCAGCGTATTCGCTTTGGCCTGTTCTGCGGCATTTGCTCAACAAGTTCAACCCAGCAACGTGGACGCCGCGCAGATGAACGACGCGATCGCCCAAACAGCGGGAAGCTTTGATACAATCAATCTGAGCTATATTACTTCGCTCGGCATGCAACAAAAAGCGTGGAATGACCCCATGCAACATTTGGGCGAAGGCCAAACAAAGCCGGGATATTCGCGGTATGTTTGGACGCCGGATGTTGTCTTGCCCGTTCGTTTGCGCGAAGGTATGATGACGTTGATTAATTTGCCGGCATGGGAATTGATTGAAAAAGTCCACATCGGTTCACCGGAATCTTTCGGTGGCGAAATTGCGGCGCCGAACTCTTTGTTGCTTTACGCGGACCCGACCTATTTGGGTGTTGACAGCAACCTGATTATTTTCGGTCGTTCCGGCAATCGTTATGTTTTCTATTTAAGAAGCGAAACCTATAACACAGACAGAATTACAAACTCTGTGGTTGATGTTGTGGTGGGACCGCGTTATACGCCGGCTTCCGCGGGTGGAAATTTGAACGTGGCGGACGGTGCGTCCGTGACGGCCAGCACTTCGGGTGTTTCCAAAGCGGGTGCACCGGGGTGGAGCACAAACGGCAGTTTAATCCCCGGCGTCGGTCAAAGTCCGAACCCCGGATTGAATACCGCCGGTAATGCTCCAAAGAATTGGTTGGAAACGATTCCTGTCAATCCGGAAAACTTCCGCTTTGATATCGACGTGTTCATTCCGAACCCGTCCGACATTGAATTGGCTCCGGAACGTGTGTGGCGCGATGACATCTTTACCTATATCGATTTCGGTAAAAAGGCTTTGAGCATGACTCAACGGCCGATTGTGAACCTGATTGTTCAAGACAGCGAAGTTCCTGTCGGTTCCAGAACACGCGGGCCGCACAGTCGTTTGTTGGTTGTTGAAGGCATTGGCGACATGGTGTTGCGGAACGGTCAACGCATTGTGTGTTTAAAGTTGCGTCGTGATCCGGCCATGGGATTGGACAATGTTGAATATATCAATTCGAATGATTGGTATCCGGACCAACCCACACGTTCTAATGCGGATGGTGCAGCGGGTAATGCGTCCGATGACGGTTTGGGTGCAGGAACAGATCCGTACGCCGGCTATGACAACAATATGATGCCGCTTCCGTCCGATGTTCGGTCGTCGCAAACGGCTTCGCAAGGCATTGTTGATGTGATGTCGGGTATTTCGTCCAGCTCACAAGGTGGGTATGCATCCGGACAGCCGCAAATGGTGCTTTCTCCGGCTTTGGATAACATCGCCGTTGAGTTGGGCACAGGCCCCAGCATCGGCAGCTTGGAAGCTTTGTGGGAACAGATTTATTCGAAGAATAAGAATACTTTGAACAAATATAGCCCGTATTTTTCCGTTGATACAGTGGCCGAAGGCGGCGTTCCGGAATTGTTCCGGTTGCGTGTCGGTCCGGTGGAAGACGTGGCAACAGGTGACGAGATTTGTTCCAAACTTTCTCGTAAAGGTTTGAAATGCTCGGTGATTAGAACTCAATAATAAATAAAGAAGAAGACGATGGCAAACAATACTTTTCTCAGCTCTTCGGAGCAATATGTAAAAAAATCAAACAGGCTTTGGTTATTGCTGGGTATTGGCTTGCTTATTGCCTTTTTGGTGATTTTAATGCTGACCTTCCGCGGGACCAAGCGTCCCGTGGATGAAACGGTTGTTCCTTTTAAACAATCGGAAGATCCTTTCTTGAATAAGCAACAGACGGATCCGTTCAATTTGGTATCAGATGCGGACGGAAGTATTCGGCTTATCCCCACGCCGGAAAAGGTCGAAATGAACTCTGTCGTTGTGGGCGGTTCGGCCGAAACAATCTTGACGTTAAAGGCGGTAAACGGACCTGTTCGCCTGACAAGCTTGAAGATGGTTGAAACGCAACAAGACGGCTTTACTTTGGAAGGGAGTTGCGTCGCCGACACCGTTTTGGAAAAAGATTCGACTTGCAACGTTAAAATTCTGTGGAATCCTGTTTCCGTTCGGTTGCTTCAAAACAATTTGGACATCACGTGGAAAGTGGAAGATCCGACGGTTTATCCGCCTCCTTCCGAACAGACATTGATGGTTTCGGTTTCCGGACAGTCCACCGATTCAAAAGATTGTGTCATTTGTGAAGACAAATCCGCCGAAACAGCGGCTAAGAAGGCTATGGGAACGCTGTTGGAAGGCACAAATATGTATGTGGACGAAAACGGCGAGCTGATGGGTATTGTTCAGCCGGAAAAAATCGCTATCGGTTTGAAGGGTAACGTTATCGGCCAGATTGAAAAAGATACAAACGAAGTCATTGACGACAACGGTAATGTTTTGGGTCGCCTGTTGCCGGATGATACAATTGTCACCAAAGATTTAACGGTTTTGGGCGCGGCGTTGCCTTTGTTGCCGGTTTTGGACGGGCAAGGAAGGGTTATCGGCCGCTTGTTAAAGGACGGAACGGTTGTTGATTTGGACGAACGTTTCTTGGGTGTGCCTTTTGCCGACGGAACAATTATTAACAAAGACGGTGCCGTTATCGGTTCGGTGATGCCGTGGGGATTGGTGTTGAACCTTTCATCCAAAGCGGTTGGCGCAACACAGGAAGATGGTTCCGTGATGAATGTCGAAAAACAAAAGATTGGATCGATTTTGCCGGGCGGATTGATGGTCAATACGACGGGTGAAATTGTCGGCGGATTGGTTCCCAGCGGTTTGGCCATCGGCAACGGTTGCCATTCGTTTGGTAAAGTTTCTCAAAACGGCAAGATTTTAAATGATTTCGGCCAACAAATCGGCTATGTGACGACCGACGGATTGGTTTTGGATATGTCTTCTTTGCCGGTGGGTATGGTTGTTCGTGAGGGCGTTGTCATTGATGCCAAAGGCGATGTTGTGGCTTTCGTGAATTCCGAAGGTAAAGCCGTTACCGCGACAAAAGATTTGCTTGGCTGTTTGAATCCGGACGGGACGGTTTTCTCCGGAAAAGAGTTCAAGGGTGCTGTCATGCCGCGCGGTCGTGTGATGGGATACGACCTTCAAGTCAAAGGCATTGTTTTACCGAACGGATCGGCGATACAGCCTTCGTCGGGTGAAAATTTCGGATATGTTTTGACAACGGGCTATGTGGCTGACTTGAACGACAAAACCATTGGTGCGGTTGTTCCAAAAGGGATTGCCGTGGCGCAAGGGTGCTTGTTCTTGGGCGTTATTGATTTGGACGGTAATGTTTTAAGTCGTGAAGGACAGGTTGTCGGTATTGTCAATCCGGACAAGAAAGTTATCAACAAAGCCAGAGAAATTATCGGCGGTGTTGCACCTATGGGGGCTGTTGTGGGTCCAGACGGGAAGTTTTTGGGCTTTGTACGGCCGGACGGAAAAGTTGTTGACCGTGCCGGTAAAGTCATCGGTTGTGTTAACCCCGACGGGACGGTTGTGGACGAAAACGGCAACATTATCGGCTCGGTGACTAAAATCGGGACGGTTTTGGATGCCAACGGTAATCCGACCGGATGGACGGTTATCGGCAATAAAGTTTATGACAAAGACGGTAACTTAATCGGGACGTTGATTGACGGTATGGTGGTCAATGCCAACGGGGAAATCATCGGCTTTATTCCGCCGGACGGTATTGTTGTTTCACCGACGGGTGAATTTTTGGGCCGCTTTACCAATAAAGTGGGATACGTTGTTGATGCTGCGGGGGCCAATATCGGTCGTGTTTTGCCTGACTTAACGGCGGTTCAGATTGAAACCAGCGAAATTATCGGGGCTTTGATTGCTGACGGAACGCAGGTTATCAACATTTCGAACGAACGCATCGGTTCAGTTCAAGGTGACGGGTCGGTGATTGATTTGACCGGAAACGAAATGGGCGTTATTCGTGCCAACGGAACGGTCATCAGCAAAGACGGTGTCATTTTGGGTGGTGCGATGCCGAAAGGCAACGTTTTGGATTGGACGTCAAACGTTATCGGGACGGTTCAAGACAGCGGAAAAGTTTTATCTGCCGACAAAAAAGAATTGGGTGTTGTGACATTAAATCGGACGGTTGTGAATGCAACGGGCGATGTTATCGGTCTGGTTTTCCCCGAACCCTCAATTCCGCTGGGTGAAAAAGGCGAAGTTTTGGGCTTTTTGACCATTAACGGTACCATCAACAAAGAGGGCAAGCCCATTGGTAAAGTTACAGCGGCCGGCAACATTTTCAATATGAATAACAAAGCCATCGGGTCTTTGGTGCGCTTAGGTTCCGTTATGGGGACCGACAAGCAGATTAAGGGTTGGTTGGCCTTTGACGGTAAATTGATGAGCAAACAACAGGTCCCGATGGGGCTTGTGATGCCGGACGGTTATGCGGTGGATGAAAACGGTAACCAGATTGGACATATCATTCCGCGTCGGACGGTGGTTGACTTAAAAGGTAATTTTGTGGGGGCTGCTTCTGTTGACGGTCGTGTCTTGGGCAAGACAGGTCAACCTTTGGGTTTCTTCCCGTATCAATCGCAGTTAATTGATGAAAAAGATATTTGGGTCGGACGGGCTTTGCCGGCGGGCGTGGCTTTGGATGAAATCGGTAAGGTTATGGGCCAAGTGCGTTATGATGGTTCTGTGGTCAACAGCCGTGGTCAGGTTTTGGGAACGGTGTCCTATGACAATCGGATTGTCAGCCTTGACAAACGCGTTGTCGGTTTGTATGTGCCGTATGGTGAATGGTTCTTTGACCAAAAAGGCAAAGTTCTGGGTGCGATGGCCTTTGACGGACAAGTTCGTGACTCGAAAGGAAACGCTGTCGGTCTTTTAATCGGTTCGACTTTGGTGGACAATAACAACAACATTGTGGGCCGTATGATGCCGCAAGGTTTTGCTATCGGTGAACAGGGCGAATTGACCGGCCATATTTTCCCGAACGCAACGACTTTCCGTAAAATAGGCGACGCCGATGAAGAACAGACGGATGTCTTGACGTCCAGCTATCGCATCATTGACGCGAACCGCAAGATTGTCGGTGGTTCGGTGCCGTTTGGTTTAAGTTTGTCTTTGGATGGTAAAATTCGCGGAAATGCTATTGCGGAAGCGACTGTTTTGGCGGCCAATGTTCCAATGGGAACGATTTTGCCGGATGCCATTCTTTACGATACGCAACATCGTGTTTCCGGCGGTTTGATTGCGCCGAACGTAATGGTGGGTCGTGACGGCCGTATTGTGGGAACGATGTCTGTATCCGATGCGGTTATCGGAACGGATGGCCGGCGTGCAGCCTCTTTGATGCCGTTCGGTTCAGCCTTGACGCCGTCGAACGAATTGTTCGGTATGACAATGATGACCGGCGCGGCGGTGGATGATTTTGCCCGCAAAGTCGGTTTTGTGTCGGTGGACGGACGTGTTGTTTTGTCCGACGGAACGATGACCGGACGGGCGATGCAGGACGGAACGATTGTTCGCTTGTTGACGCCGGATGCGTTTGGTGTGATGCCTGATTTTGCCGATGTGATTGCGGAAGGTGTGGCCATCGGCTTAAAGCCGGAGCTTTACGGACGGGCGATGCCGACGGGCGATGTTTTGAATGCGGCGAACGAAAAAATCGCGGATATTTTGGATGATGCAACTTTGTTGGACAAAGGCGGAAAGTTAGCCGGTGCCTTGGTAGGCTATCGGACGGCGATTGATCACAACGTTAATGTTTTGGGTCATTCCACCGGTGACGGTCAGGTGACGGACATTTTCGGTAAAGTGGTCGGACCTTTGGCATCCAACGGCGCCGTTAAGGGTTTGCATCAATTAAAGACTTTGGGTGCGGTCATTCCGAACAACCTTGTCACAGACATGTGTAAAGTGGTGGGCCAAGTGCGCTACGACGGCCGTGTTGTTAACGCTTCCGGTGAAGTTGTGGCTTCGTTGAATTTGGATGGTTCGGCGGTTTCTATGCGCGGTGAACCTTTGGGCGGTGTCGTTCAAAAAGGTTCGGTTATTGCCGACGACGGCAAAGGCACTTTGTTGGGGCGGACATTGCCTGATTCCGACGTGGTTGATTTGAACGGTGTTTCCATTGGGTGCGCTTTGTTTGACGGAACGGTCATTGACCATAACGGCAACGTTATCGGACGTGTCTTAAAGCGGGGCATTGTCGTAGATGAAAACGGCAACGTTATCGGACGTGTTTTGCGTAACGGCGACGTGGTGGACGAAAACGGTAAAGTCATCGGACACAGTTTGGCGGACGGAACGGTGGTTGATCCGAACGGTAAAGCCATCGGTCGTGTTGTGGATTTGAAGAAAGATCATCTGCTTTTCGATGACGACGGCAATATCTTGGGTTCAATGGACAAGGCCGGAAAGGTTTCCGATAACAAAGGCAAACACTTGTTCACGGTTGCGCCGGACGGAAAAATTTATGACCCGAACGGTAACTTAATCGGTTACGTTGACGATGAAGGTAAGATTCACGACTTGAACGGTAATGTTATCGGTGACGCGACGCACTTACCAAAGGCTCTTTATGATGAAAACGGAAATGCTGTCGGCTATGTCGATGATGAAGGCAAAGTTCGTGACTTGACTGGCAAGGAAGTCGGCTATGTCGATGAAACCGGCGGTATTATTATCAACGGGGATAAGTGGGGAACATTGAATCCGGATGGAAGCATTACCCGCGAAGGTGAAGATCAATGTCTTCATGCCAAATACAACGGTGATGTTTATGATAACAACGGCAATTTGTTGTACACCATCAAGTGCGGTAAAATTTATGACAAAAACGGTAATTTAATCGGTTACATTGACGGCAACGGCAATATGTACGACCTGAACGGCAATTACATGGGTCGTATCGGTGAAGATGGTAATGTCTATGACAAAGACGGTAATTTAATCGGCAGATGGCGGCCGTCGGCAGCGTCTGATGAAGGATGTCGTCATTCCCAATACAACGGTCAGGTCAAAGACATCAACGGCAATTTGTTGTACACCATCAAATGTGGCAAGATTTACGACAAAAACGGTAATTTAATCGGCTATATTGACGGTGACGGAAATATGTATGATTTGAACGGCAATTACATGGGTCGTATTGACAAGAACGGCAACGTTTATGACAAGAACGGCAACTTGATTGGCCGTTGGGAACCTGAATTAGGGGCTTATTTGTCGGGCGCGTCGAAGTTCTTGGCGGATTCCAACATTCGTCCGGTTTTGGATTTGACCGGTCGGAAGATTTCGGTTGGCGGTCGGGAATTCTTGGTTAACAGCAAAGGTGAAATTATTGACCCGCGGACGAATGCCATCTACGGTATATTAAAAGGCGACAACGTTCCGTACTCTTTGTCGGGCAATCCGTTGATTGATGAAGTGGGCCCGAATCGCCTGGCCAGTCAGGATCAAATGGTTCCGTCCCCCGAACAGGCGGCCCAGATGCAGAATATATTGGCGCAAAAGCGGGCCAGCATGCGCGCAGGTGTCAAGACGCCGGTTTCGAAGTTAATGCCGGATGCAAAGATTTTGGCGCGTGCCAAAGCGAAGCAAACGAAGGATTTCGGTTCGAAGAAAGTTTCGACTTGGCCGGTGGATATGTCCCGTATGATTTTGAAGGATAAGGCCATTCCGGCGGTGTTGGTGCGTTCCATCGACAGTCGTTATCCGTCGGTTCCGGCTTCGGCGATTGTTGAACGGAATGTGTATGCGGAAGACGGTCGTAATATCTTAATTCCTGCGGGTAGTAAGGTTATCGGTTCACTTTCGGGATCGCAAGGGGCGAATCACGTGGCGAAGCTTCAAATTTCGTGGGAGAGGATTATCCGTCCGGATGGCGGTGCGTTTAAGTTGTCAGGGGCTGTTTCCGGTGACGCGCAAGGTCGTGGTGGTGTGGCGGCGTACTTGGATGAACAATGGTTGAACAAATACGGTCGGCCTTTGTTGCAATCGACTTTGACATCGGCGGTCAGCTATTTGATTGCGGTGGACGATACAGTCACAAAGAATGCGGATACCGGTACGACGTCGCAATCTGACAGAGCTCAGGCGGCTCAGGAAGCGCGTGAAAACTTTGTCAACACGATGCAACAGATTTTCAACCAGATGATTGCCGAAGCTTCTGCGGTTCCGCCGGTTCTGTTTGTTCCGTCGGGTACTCGGTTAACCATCTTTGCGATGGAAGATTTGTGGTTGCGGTCTGAACAAGACGATATCGACGAATACGAAGAAGAATTCGGTAAAGAGACGGTCGCGCATGTACCGGAAGTCAACTATGGTTTGGCCAGACGGCCTCAATTGGGGACAACGGCTTCGACGGCTTATGTTCCAGAAAGCGAAGGGGGCGAATACTATAACCCGACGTACATTGATGAACAACAACCGATTTATTCGGGCAACGCCAATCAACAATCGGGTGCGGCTGATAACAATCAGCAGCAAGCAGCTTCCTCGACGACGGTAACACCGTCTTCGACAGCAACACAGACTCCGGCGAATACGAATGCCAACGCGCCGAAGCAGCCCAGCGTCTATCCGAAGGTTGAAGATAAAATGGCGGCTCCCCTTGAAACCAGAGGGACACCGGAAGCGCACAAAAAGGCTTCGGGTGGCCTGTTTTAGCGGGATAGAAAATGGCTGATATCTCTATTTTTCAAAAATACAGAGTTCTTGAATCAGCCCTGCGTCCTCTTTCTTTTTGGTATTCACAGGATGATGTTGAAGAAGTGGCTGTCAACCAGCCGGGGGCGGTTTGGTTGCGCCTTCGCGGACGACGGGAACATCCGTGGACGGAACAACCGGATCCGAAGTTGACGCGTGAATACTTGCGGGATATTTTTTACATTATTGCCAACACTTATGAAATCCCTTTCTTGGAAAGCGGGATACCGGTCTTGCATGCGACTTTACCGGGCGGGCATCGGTTTGCCGGTATTTCGGGAACGAACGTCCAATACAATAACGACGATTTGGCGGGCGGTATTGCTTTGACCATTCGTGTATTTAAGGACGACCCGCCGGCCAAATTTTCCGACTTTAATTTGGTGCAAGGCGAACGGTTGCGCCCGTTGAATAAATTGGTGAACGTTGAAGATCCGGACGACCCGTACGAACGCTTGCTTTTGTCGATTCAAAAAGGCGAACACGTCCTGATCAGCGGTGGTACAGCGACGGGTAAGACGACTTTTTTGAACAATATGATAAAGCTTTTGGACCTGCACAAACGTATTGTGACGGTAGAGGACGTCCGCGAATTGATTGTACCGCACAAAAATCACGTTCATTTGGTCCTGTCCCGAACGGAGCAGGGTAACAAGTTGAACTATTCCAGCGTGATTGACTTGGTGGTGCGTTTTACGCCTGATGTGATTATTGCGGGTGAAATTTCCACTTCCAATGCGAATGCGGTGTGGGAGTTGATGTCTTCGGGTCACGACAACTGTTTTGCGACCATTCACGCGGAAAATCCGGAGGAAGCCTATCGCGCGTTTGTGGCGCGTATTATGCGGACGATGCCGACGCTTGATCGGGAAAAGACGTTGAAAGAAATGCACAGCAAATTGCGTGTGGTTCAAATCAACCGGAACGGAAACTTGCGTGCCGTGACGGCAATTACCTAAAATTTTTACATTCTTTGATGTCACCCAGAGGGGCCCCCTCTCTTTCGTTATTCAGAGGGCGGTTTTCTTATCGTCACCCTGAGCTTCTCTTTTTGTCATTCTGAGCGCAGCGAAGAATCCATAGCATCCGAATCAAAGCGGCAAACTATGGATTCTTCACCCCATAAAGGGGTTCAGAATGACATTATTTATTTTACCCTTCAACCCCGCAGATTTTAAAGTCCTTGGGTATTACACAAACGTTGGTTTTTGTAAATACCTATTTTAGGAAAAATGCATTTTTTTGGAAAATCCTCTCAAACCGTTGAAAAATAAGGGACAGAGGGCATTATTGTCGAACACTCCCTTTTCTCCAAAACACGTTGTTACACAAAAGAAGGTTTGTGTAATAGTCAAAGGTAATAAAAACCAATGCGTAGGAGTGCGAAAAATGAAGATATTACAAATCGGTCGTTCGATGATAGAAATGCTAGGCGTTCTCGCCATTATCGGGGTGATGAGTATCGGCGGGATAGCGGGATACCGAATCGCGATGAACAAATACCAAGCGAATGTCATCTTAGAAGACGTGAATCGATTTGCTTTTACCATTGTCGAAAGAAGCCCACTCCCCGACGGAGAAATTTCGCCGGCTGACTTTGTTAAAACTACCCCATATACGATAACGGCTGAAAACGACGTGGAAGAAAATTACTTTTATATTGAAGTCCATGGCGTCCCCAAAGGCGTGTGTAAAGAACTCTTAAATAAAAAATCAAATGACTTTGAAATCTACGCCGGCACCCAAGGCAATTACCTGTATCAAGACGATGATGATATTTGTGATGATATGAATCGAATGCTTTTTGTCTTTGGTGACACGGACGGATTGTGTTCACACACCCCCGGCGAAAATGAAGAAGCTTGCGTTCACGGTTGCGTGTGCGAAGGGGCTTGTCTGAATGATGTAAAAACGGGCGAAAAAGTGTGTTGTGACAATAATACCCAAAAAGCGTGTGATGGTACCTGTCACGACGAATGCGATGAAAATCATCGCTTTGACAACGACAGTTGTTCATGCAAATGTTTTCCGATTACCGGTTGTGCCGACGACGGCTACACGGACGATTGCCAATGCACCAAATGCACAGACGGGTACACGCCCATTGGTGGAAGTTGCGGGGCGATTAGTTGTTCCGGCGGAACGGAAGGAAGCAATTATTATGAATGTGGTATTGATGGAATAGGTTGTGGGTTCAATTGTAGTGCTGATGGGGATGTCTGTGGCCACGGAATTTGTCTAGCTAAAAACTGTTCGGAAGGTGAAGATTTTGTACACATATTACGTTCTGATGGACACTCGAGTTATCAGTTTGCGTGCAGACACAAAGTGAGCGATGACTATATCTGTTATAGATGGGTGGAAAAGACAGTTTCCATAGATAATGCTTCATATGGATGCTATAAAGATGGAAAATACTGTTGCGATACCAACGATACGACAACATTTAGATGTATCAGCGGCCTTTGTGGTGATGAAAAACGATGTACGGATTTAAAATCCGATGCCACATTGGTGAACAATTATTGTGTCTTTCCGAATAAGTTGACATGTGCGTGGAAAAATGGTTCTTGGGAATGTTATAAATATGGCTATTATTGTGGTGATTGCGATGATGATAAAATCAAAACGGACCAATGTTGCAAAGGAACGGGTTGTCGTGTGTCAAAAGACCGTGTCGGTTCATACAATGCCACCACAAAACGGTGTGAATATACTGTGGGTGAAGAGCCCAATCGTGAAACCATCAGCTGTACAATAACAGATATAACGGAAAACAAACAAGCGCAAACATGTTTTGTGGGTGATGCAAAAAGATGTCGGATTTACATCTCTAAACCCTATGCCACTGTAAGTAATTACACCTATGGTCGGTGTTCAGCAGTGGAAGCCAATTGTCCGGAAGGAACAGAATATGGTTACATTGAAGGACTTGACTATTATGACTGCAAAAACAAGACGGCAAATGCCCCCGTGTGTGGATACGTAGATAGAGCCTTAATGTGTTATTATAATGGGTCTTCTTGCGGGTATTATTGTGATTATTTTGGCCACAATTGTCGTAAACTTTACGACCCGTCTCATTGTACGTCATCGGCCAATTAATGTAGTGGGATGAAAGTATAGGCGGAAAAATATAAAAAACTTTGCATTTTGTGCTTGACAAGTCGTTAAAAATGTGGCAAAATCCACGCCAGTTTTCCGAAGTTGGGAGTGTGATAAAGACATCTCTTACGGCTTTGATAGAAAGCGTTTCCGCCCAAAAGGCGCGAAAATGGGTGCTTTGAATTGCTCGAAAGGGGTCGTTCAAAGATTTTTTTAATATTTAGATAGGAAAGATTTTTAAATGCCTACAATTAACCAATTGATTAGAAAGCCGAGAAAGGCTACCAAAAAAAGAAATAAAGTCCCTGCGTTAGAGGCTTCTCCACAAAAACGCGGCGTTTGTACACGTGTGTACACCACAACGCCGAAAAAACCGAACTCCGCCTTGCGTAAAGTTGCTCGTGTTCGTTTAACAAACGGTTTCGAAGTGACTTGCTACATCCCCGGCGAAGGGCATAACTTGCAAGAACACTCCGTCGTTATGATTCGTGGCGGCCGTGTAAAGGACTTGCCTGGTGTTCGTTATCATATCATCCGCGGTACTTTGGATACCCAAGGTGTTGCTAACCGTAAACAAGCCCGTTCTTTGTACGGTGCTAAACGTCCGAAATAAGGAGATTAAACTATGTCAAGAAGACACGCAGCTGAAAAACGCATTATCAACCCGGACGCCAAATTCGGTGACGTGGTTGTTGCAAAATTTATGAACAGCGTTATGGTTCGCGGCCAAAAATCAACGGCTGAACGCATTGTCTACGGGGCCATTGCGCGTTTGGAAGAAAAAACAAAGCAGGACGGATTGAAAATGTTCCACGATGCTTTGGAAAACGTCAAACCTTTGGTGGAAGTCAAATCTCGCCGTGTCGGTGGTGCGACTTATCAGGTTCCGACCGAAGTTCGTCCGGATCGTCGTCAGGCTTTGGCCATTCGTTGGATTATCGAAGCCGCTCGTAAACGTTCCGAAAACACGATGGAAGAACGCTTGTATGCCGAATTGATGGATGCTTCCAACAATCGCGGTAACGCTATCCGCAAACGTGAAGATATGCATAAAATGGCCGAAGCCAACAAAGCATTCTCTCATTATAAATGGTAAGGAGATATTATCATGGCTAGAACAACTGATCTTAGTTTGTACAGAAACATCGGTATTATGGCGCACATTGATGCGGGTAAAACCACAACGACCGAACGTGTTTTGTATTACACAGGTAAGTCCCACAAAATTGGGGAAGTGCACGATGGTGCTGCCACGATGGACTGGATGGAACAAGAACAAGAACGCGGTATTACGATTACTTCGGCTGCGACGACTTGTTATTGGAAAGGTCATCGTATTAACGTTATTGACACGCCGGGCCACGTGGACTTCACGGTTGAAGTGGAACGTTGCTTGCGTGTTTTGGATGGTGCCGTGGCCGTTTTCGACGGTGTGGCCGGTGTTGAACCGCAATCCGAAACCGTGTGGCGTCAAGCGGATAAATACAATGTTCCGCGTATTTGCTTTGCCAACAAGATGGACCGTATGGGCGCAAACTTTTATCGTTGCGTTGATATGATTAAGAACCGTTTGGGGGCTCGCCCGATGGTAATGGCTATGCCGATTGGGGCAGAAGCTGATTTCGTCGGTATTGTTGACGTTTTAAAGCAAAAAGCGATTGTTTGGCATTCCGAAGACTTGGGTGCGACTTTTGAAGAAAAGGAAATCCCTGATGACTTGAAGGAAAAAGCCGCCAAATACTATGAAGAATTGGTCGAAATGGCTGTCGAAATGGACGATGCCGCGATGGAAGCTTATTTGGAAGGCACAATGCCGGATATGGATACACTCAAAAAGTGCATTCGTAAGGGAACGATTGAACAAAAGTTCGTTCCGGTGTTCTGCGGTTCTGCGTTTAAAAACAAGGGTGTTCAACCCCTGTTGGATGCGGTTGTGGATTACTTGCCTTCACCGATGGATATTCCGCCGGCTCATGCGATTAACGCGAAGGACGGTTCGGAAACGTCCGTTCCTTCAAAGGATGATGCGCCGTTTGCAGGTTTAGCCTTTAAGATTATGAACGACCCGTTCGTCGGTTCTGTCACCTTTATGCGTGTGTACAGCGGTGTTTTGGAAACAGGTTCGTATGTTTTGAACTCTGTGAAAGAAACAAAAGAACGTATCGGACGGATGTTGTTGATGCATGCGAACCATCGTGAAGATATCAAAGAGGCGCGTGCCGGTGATATCGTGGCTTTGGTTGGCTTGAAGGATACAACGACCGGTGATACTTTGTGTGATGCCGCGCATCCGGTGATTTTGGAAAAGATGGAATTCCCGGATCCGGTTATTGAAATTGCTGTGGAACCAAAGACAAAAGCTGACGTTGAGAAAATGGGCTTGGCTTTGAACCGTTTGGCGATGGAAGATCCTTCTTTCCGTGTTTCTTCGAACACAGAAACGGGACAGACCATTATTAAAGGTATGGGCGAATTGCACTTGGAAATCATTGTCGATCGTTTGAAACGTGAATTCAAAGTGGAAGCCAATGTCGGTGCGCCGCAGGTGGCTTATCGTGAAACGATTTCGCAAGCTTACGATTGTGACTATACGCACAAGAAGCAATCCGGTGGTGCCGGTCAGTTTGCGCGCATTAAGGTTCTTTTCGAACCGTTGCCGCCCGGATCCGGTTACCAATTCGAAAACAAAGTTGTGGGTGGAAATGTTCCGAAAGAATATATTCCGGGTGTTGAAAAAGGCTTGATGCAGGCCAAAGAAACAGGTGTTATTGCCGGTTTCCCCTGTACAGACTTTAAGGCGACTTTGCACGATGGTGCTTACCACGACGTTGACTCTTCGACAATGGCCTTTGAAATTGCGGCCAGAGCTTGCTTCCGTGAAGGTATTCCGCAGGCAAAGCCGAAATTGCTTGAACCGGTGATGAAGGTTGAAATCGTGACACCGGAAGAATACATGGGTGACATTATCGGTGACTTAAACTCCCGTCGCGGACAGGTCAACGGTATGGATCAACGCGGTAATGCTCGTGTCATTGACGCTTCTGTTCCTTTGGCCAACATGTTTGGTTATGTGAACACTTTGCGTTCGATGAGTCAAGGGCGTGCCCAATACACGATGCAGTTTGACCATTACGCGGATGTCCCGCAGATGGTTGCTGATGAAATTAAGGCCAAAATGGCTGGATAATTAAACAATGGCCGCCGGTTCTTTCTTTTGAGGATCGGTGGCTTTTTAAAAAAAGAAAGGAATTGAAAGAAAAATGGCAAAAGAGAAGTTTGAGAGAACGAAGCCCCATTGCAACATTGGGACGATAGGACACGTTGACCACGGAAAGACGACGTTGACGGCGGCGATAACGAAAGTACTGGCCGAGAAGG
>Ga0310690_10000917_pt1 | contig 57255 bp, 80 predicted proteins | sample AusTroGonzalo_MG_2_FD_207661 | JGI IMG/M metagenome (GOLD analysis project Ga0310690, IMG submission 207661) | Bovine rumen microbial communities from tropical cattle in Woodstock, Queensland, Australia - Gonzalo_04 (v2) (version 2) | ecosystem: Host-associated > Mammals > Digestive system >... | reverse complement strand
TTATGAGTAAAGTAGAAGATTTTATGGCAAAACTGGCAGCACAGACTGCCCCAATGCAAAAGAACAATCAGCCTAGAACAAACACAAAGTCAGTTGAAAAGATTTCTCTGAACTTCCCTGGCAACTTTGGACGTTATCAGATTCTCCCACTCGACAGTGTAGTAACAGATTATCCTTATGTAACTCTGTTTAATACTAGAGAGATCGCCATTCCTAAAAAGCAGGTTGGTGCTGATGGAACTGAAACCCCTTATACAGCTTGGGTAAAGCTCCTTCCTAAAGAGGGATATCAGATGAAGGATATGACTGGTCGTGTGGTATCTTCACTTACTGCAGAAGAGGAGCAGCTTCTTGGTGAGGCTCATACACTCTTTGATCAACTCTTCACTGAAGTTGATGCAAGAAATAACCTCCAGATGCAGAAGGATCTTTGCAGAAAGAGAAATTATACTCTCTTCCACGCAATGTGCCTGAATAAGTGGGATTTTGAAGACTCTCGTGTACCTAAGAGACAGAATTTCTGTGGACTCTTCGTGTGCACCGCTAAGGGCTTCATGAATGCCGTTGAAGATAACATCAACGAGAAGACTTTGATGAATGGAGGTGATGCCAGCTGGATTCAGGGTATTTATAACCGTGAATTAACTGGTCGTGATGGTTTTGTGATGTTCTCGATCTCTAAATCTAAGACATCCGCTGGATATTCAGTAACCTGCAGCCATGAGAGTGGAAGATCCCAGATGCTTTCTGGTGTAACCATTCCTTCAGAGGATGCAGAGATGATGAAGGATCCTGTTGCTAGCTTCTTAGGCTGGCAAGCCAATCGTGAAGAGGGTGTTCAAGACGGTCAGAGAAGACTGTTCAATGCAAATCTAATCAAAGAGGCTATCGCTTTTATGACAAATCAGCTTGCTGCTATTCGTCTTAACAAGCAGAATGGCCAGAGCATTGAAGCAGCTATCAAGGCCACTAACGACCTTGCTTTAAAGAATGCAGTTGCTCAACAGCAGCCTAAGACTAACGATCCTATGCTTGCTGCAGCTCAACCAACTGCCCCTCAGGTAAATGTAGAGAGAGTGGTTGAACAGAATCAGAATCCGTTCAGCCAGCCTGCAGCAGCCCAGATTGATCCTATCACTGGTGCTCCTGTAGCTCCTGCTGCAGCCCAGCCTCAGGGAGCCCCGTTCTCAGCCCCTAGCTTTGGTGGCTTTGGACAGGCACCTAAGAGCGACCTTCCTTTCTAAACTAGGCTGAAAGGAATAAAATCATCTATATAGAGAGTGAGATACAAACATTTCACTCTCTATATCTTTAAAATGTTTAAAAGCATGTATAACTATAATACTGAGTATGTTGATGGAATAATCTACAAATATACAAACAAAATAAACGGAAAATCATATATAGGACAAACTATAAATGAGACCCGTAGATATAATGAGCACAAGTTGGCTAAAGAAGATTGCCCATTTCATCGAGCAATAAGAAAGTATGGATTTAAAAACTTTAAGTATACGGTGTTGTTTAGGATTCACTGCAATAATTGCCAAGATCTGATTAATACACTGAATACAAAAGAGAAGTCTTGTATAAAGTTTTTTAAAACACTAGATAAACAATTCGGATATAATTTAACTTCCGGAGGAGACAGTTGGGTTGCTTCGGAAGCTCTTAAAATGCTATTTTCTAAGATGAGATCTGGGGAAAATAACCCTATGTTTGGCAGACATCACACTAATGAAGCAAAAGAGAAGATCTCAAAGCACAAAACTGGAAAGAAGATGCCGGCGGGATTTGCAGAACGCGTTTCTGAACAAAAGCGTGGAGTAAAATTTACCGAAGAGCATAAAAAGAACTTATCTACAGCACTAAAAGGGAGAATTATAACTCCTGAAGCCAGAAAGAAAATTTCAGAAAAGAGACTTGGTACAAAAAGTCCAGCAACCTCTTCTCCTGTTGTCCAGTTCTCTAGAGAGGGACAGTTTATGTTTGAGTATTCATCACTTAAAGATGCCGAACAGAAAACGGGCATAAAAGCAGATAATATTCGGGCCTGCTGTACTAAAGCTAAAAAAGGCAGCACAACTGTTTCAGCAGGAGGGTATCTATGGAGATATAAATCATGTTGGGATGGAAATAATATAGAGCCATGTAAACAACAAAAGGCTTTAGAAGTTTTAAAACTAGACCCAATAACTGAAGAGATTATAGAAGAATATGCCAATTTAACTGAAGCTGCTAAAAATAACTCTATCCTCATTTCAAATCTAAGTGCAATAGTTAATAACCACGCACAAAGAAAAACTTGTGGAGGATATAAATGGAAATATAAAAACGATGTTAAGCAATAAGTATAATCAGGTTTGGGTAGACGGTTCATGGCTTTTAACAAGGTCTCTATGGATGGCTACTAAAGACCTAAAGATTGAAGAGTTTAACCCTGGGGATGTTGTAAAACTTTGTCTATATACAATCTCAAAATTAAGCAAAGATTGGGGAATTACAAACGACAAGGTAATAACTGTCTGGGATAAGTGGAGCCGAAATTATAATGGATACTGGAGAAGCTGGATGATTAAAGACTTCGTTCAGTATAAAGGATCAAGAAAGTTTGTTACAGAAGAGACAATCGAAGAGATGAGAAATGATCCTAATATTACTGAAGAAGAACTGAATAAGGCAATCCGAGAGTTAGCAACTAATAAGATAAAGTTTAAGGCTAAGGAGATCATGATGAATGAATTTCCTAGAATTGGTATACCTTCTTACTTTTGTGAAGGTGCTGAATTTGATGATATAGTATCAATTGCCTCGTTTCAACTTTATCAACCAGGAGGAAAACCAAATGTTATATTTACAAAGGACAGTGATCTTCAGTATAGTACTTGTCCAAATTGTATATGGGCTTGCCCTCCTAAATCTGGCGAAACGGAACCAAAGATAATTACATATGATGAAATGTATTATCAGATTCCAGAGCCACTACGAAATGCTGGTCTAAGTCTATACAATTACAACGCTCTCATGAATGCTGCTGGATTTATGGGACACAATGATATGGGAGTTGCTAAAAAAAGTCATACAGATTCGGTGTCGGCGCTCTTGAAAATTATGTCAGGTGATTATAGCGATCTTGAAAATGTTGACATGTTTAGGGCTCAGCTAGCAAGTTATGATCTTTCTCAATTTCCAGATATTGAAAAAGTAAAATATGATATCTCAAATTTTGATAAGATCGGCCATTATGGAGATTTAAATGACTTTCATGCCTTCTGTACAAAAAACAAAGTAACCCAAGTATCAGATAAGTACTATTCTGCTATGATGGAAAGATTTGATCAGAAATTATTTACAGAATGATAGATATAGTAACATTGAAGGGAGATAAATATAGTTTTGATCCCCTTACCCTCGAAGTTTATCTTAATGGTATGCTTCAGGATCAATCATTTTTAGAGCCTATATTTTGTGATGCAGCCGATGGAGAGCCTGTATTTAGTGGGATCTTGAATAAAGTAACCAACCAAATCATCTCTCGGACTGGTCATGTAAATAATATAGACTCAAACATCGACTAAGAGTTATGGCATTGTTTTCAAGACCGTTTACAATTGGTGATTTAATGAACATAGACTCCGGCCGACAATCACGAGCTTCTGGTTGTGTCGTGAAATTAGAAAAGATATACCACGAGATCAAGGAAGAATCAATTTTAGATAGATTTAAAGCTCGTTTCCTCGGCCGATCTGTAGCTAAGAGATACTATGTGATTCTTAAGTTCTTAGTTACGTCAGAGAAGGGAAGTGTACACTCAGTCTTTATTAGAATATCTCCCGACTTTAACCTGACGAACTGGAAAACAAATAAAGTCAGAATCTATTGTAATTGCGCAGACTTTAAATATCGAAGTGCTTTTCTCTTAGGTCAACACGATTCCTTATTTTTGACAGATAAGATAAGAATGACATTAGGACCAGCAGTAGAGAATAAGCCAAAGGAGAAAACAGCTACATCACTTCTATGTAAACACGCATATGCAGCTTTAAATTACCTAGTTCTTAATTATTCGAGTATAATGAAAACCATCTAATGAAGAACTGGATATTGCTGAGTTATGAGGATGCAGAATTAGCGTTTTGGAATAATTTTGATTTTCCACTTAACTTTTGGGGAGAATCAGCATGGGAGATTAGATGTGGTGATAGGGGAAGATGTAAATATGATTGGGATAGGTATGTTGAGAAGAATGCATTTCAAATCTTCTATAATCCCCGGACAAATAAGTTTAGGGCATATCTCAAGTTGTATATTCATCACAGCGTTAAAATAATAGATCCCGACCAACTATACCTAAAGAACCCAGAGTTTATTTCTAAGATCGACAGGTTCTGGTTTGATGGACGGGACTTTAAAAGTTGCCTAAGTGTTAAGAGTACGATTCAGGAGAGGGCGGATAATAAAGAAGATTGATAGGCGGGTAATATCTGGTCTTGAGCTAGATTATAGATTCAGAGGAGCCATCTTAAACTCACTTGGTCTTCAGCCTGTCGCAATGATCTATTATATTAACCCAAACAATACTGATCCAAAGACTGGTATGATAAGTTTGTCTTGGGTAATGGTGAGTTTTGATAAGTTCTATGGCTACTTTGATTCAGAAACTAATGAAGCTGTTATACTTGATATCGTCGCGTCAGTTAATAATGACAGTGCAAGAAAAGATAGAGAGTATATATTGGAAGAATTGGGAAAATTTATAGTTAAAAGAGACGATCAAACCCCACCACATATAACATTAAAGTTTCTCTGAAATGGCATGATCCGCTGTTTCAGAGATTTTTTGTCCTTATTTATGAATGAATTTTGAAACAACTAATCTTGAAGACACTATAACATCGGGAGGACTCTTCCACGTAGAGATAGAAGGGTGGGAGTGTGTCCTCGGTTTTTGTTTAAATAAAGATAGAGAAGATAAAATTGTATACGTGATTATTAATAAAGTAGTACCAAAAGAAATGTTTGAAATTATCTTTGATACTGCAATGAATCTTATTGGATATTCAAAGAAATATGGAGAATATGAAGTTAGATTCTACCATGATGAAGATTTTAAAATTACTAAATTAGATGAGCAAGATACTAGCAGTTGCGGACATTCACATTAATGATTACAAGTCTAGAAACCCTGAGAATAAGTATCGATTATATCAGGGATCTCGGACAGTTGCACAAAACATTATTAACGTTGGTAAAGCACAGGGTTGCGATTATATAGTTTTCGCTGGTGATATAATTGAGAAGAGTGTAGTCAGACCATATATTCAGGCTGAAACAAAGGTCTTCTTAGATACAATCATGGCAAACTTTAAAGAAGGCTATATAATCTGGGGAAATCATGATCTAGACGGTAAAAGTTTAGATCAGGAGATATCAGATGCATGTCTCGGTGTTATGCTCCCGGCTAACCTTCACTATGCACACCAGAAATCACTAAAGATAGATAATACGATAATTGGTTTTTCTAACTGGATGCCTAAGTTTGATCTATCTTGGATACAGGGTAAAGTTGATGTTCTATTTACTCATGCCACTATTAATTATTCCCCAGATTCGTCAGATTTTATTGAATCACAGAAATTAGATGAAAGTAAGTTTGATCTGGCTATTTGTGGTGATATACATAGAATGGCAGCTCTTGGGAAGTATGTGTCAATTGGTGTTCCTCAGAAATGTAAACTAGGCGATAGTGATGATTCCAGTGGAATTGTTTTTGACTGTGCCACCAAATCATATCAGTGGGTAAATCTGAATCCAAACGACAATCTGATGAAGTTTGTAGTAACTGATGACGTTACTATGCAAGATAAGTGGGATCCAGATACATTAACTTGGTATGTATATAAAAGTGCGGACAGTGCTTTTGCTGCCGACGGAAACGTAAAGATCAATACCTGGAATGAAGTAGAGAATCTGATAGAAGATGCTGTTATTAAAACAAATCTACAGGCAATCCACGGTGAGGTACTGGCTAACATAGGAAACATAGACGAAGGCGAAGTAGATTTTGATTTTACTTTACATCGATTACATTGTGAAAACTGGAGAAGTATAGAAAATGTAACTGTCGATTTTAAGAGAGGGGATAAAATATTTCTTCAAGGAGCAAACGGAGCAGGCAAGTCCAGTCTCTTAAGTGCGCTTAAGTATGCATTTTTAGATACATCTACTACAGTCGGTCTACAATCACTCAAGCCATTCATTCAGTTTGGTGCTAAGGCTTGTTTGACTGAAGTAGAGTTTACATATCAGGGGACAGAGTACAAACTTAGACGAGGAACAAAAGAGTTTGGTCTTTGGATAAATGGAGAAGAGCAGAAATTCCCCGACAAGAAGTATTTCGAAAAGGATGTTCGTGATAGGTTCCCGTTCATTAATTACCTAGACGATGCGCTGTTTTTTGATGCCGATCATCATAGATTTATTGGTGGTATGAGCCCCGAGAGAAGAACAGAAGTAATTTCTAAGTTCTTAAAGCTTGACAGAATTGATGTTCTAAATGATACTGCTTCGGCTCGACTGGATGAAGTGAAGGGAGAGCTAGACAAGTGGAAGAGCAAGTATAATGAGAATGAAAAGGTTCTTACATATATTCGTGAGAAACTTGCCATGATTACTCTACCAGGCGTATCTAAAGAAGATCTGGAGAAATTAAAAGCAGAAGGGCTGGAACTACAGAGAAAAAATACTTTGTGGAATCAGTATGTTTCTAGAAATTCTCTTCTTCAGGCTCAGGCTAAAACATATCAGGATAAAGTAACTGAGCTGATGACGAGACAAGCCGGTTTTAGAGACCCACAAGTAATAGATTTTGAGATTGGCAAGATTAATGAAGAGATACAAAAACTAAATGAATCTCTTGTCTCGCTTGGTAATATTAGAGTTAACCTGGAGTATAAGCTTAAAGAAGATCAGAATTTAAGAGCAGAGGGAAACAAGGCATATACAGAAGCGATGAGTATTGGAGTTGGAAAAACTTGTACATTATGTGGTCAACCTATTAAGACGTCTGCTTCGGCGGAGGCACATAAAGCTGAATTATTAAACAGGGTTGAGGAGATAAAGAATCAACTAGCTGTCCTTGGTCAGGAAATAGCAACCTTGACTGCTCAAAGAGATAATTCGGCAGAGGAGTACAATCGAATCAACTCAGATATCGCCAGATATAACTCAGAGATATCTAAGAGAATGTCAGAGAAGACTGAGATTGCTTCTGTTGCTTCTGAATTATCCAGAACTCAAACTCTCCTACAAAATGCCATGATGGAACTAGGATCACTTGGTGTAGTTGAACAAGTTGAATTACCAGATAACTTTATGCAGAAAATGGCAGATATTGAGACTGGTCTATCAACTTGGAATACTTTTGAGTCCACTTCTAAGGATGAAGCTCAGAAGGCAGTTGAGATGAATAATCTAAGAATTGAAATAGATAGATTAAAAGCTTACTATGATGAATTAGAAAAGTATGTTAAGCTAACTGGTCCAACCGGTATTATCTATGAAGAGATTATGAATCAGCTGTGTGCTGCCTGGTCTGACAATAATATTAAGTATGATGTTGTTAGAAGTGGCACTGGTAAGAGAGAACATTTGAGTCTGCTTCCGTCTTATAACAAGGGAGGAAACTATATAGTATATAATGCAGCGTCTAGTGGTGAAAAGACATTATGTGATATAAACCTACTTGAGAAACTTATATCATCTGCTGGCCTACTGGTTCTGGATGAAACACTTAAGAATCTTGACTCATCTAAGCTCGAAGACGTATGTGAAACTCTAAAGGGTATGAATGTTGGTTGTTTAATTTTAACAAGTCATGCTGATAGTATTGGAGCTTTCTATAACAAGTCAATCTCACTATCTCTAAATGATAGCGGACTGACTGAGCTTAACGTAGTACAATAAAAAAAAATAAAGAGGGAAATACAAATCCCTCTTTTCTTTTTTAGTGCAAAAACAAACAAAACAGATAGATAGCACCTGCCCACAGGATCAAACTCCATGGCTTAATCACTTCACTAATGATATACTGACCTTTGAATATGTCTGAGTAAGCAACTGATGAAACTCCAAGAGCCACGCAGAATTTCCAGTTAATCAAGGTCAGCCCGAATGTAGGAACGACAAACCAATTCCAGAGCAAGAATACTACGAATCCCATAAACGCTGCGAACAGGATACGTCTAAACAGATAATTAAAAGCTTCTTTCATGTCTTCTGAGTATATTTTGTGCAGTTCCGCTTGTCCACCTACCTTTTCCAATAAATGCGATATCTACGTCACTCCACTTTGTCATAGCTTCGTCCCTAGATATATCATCAGCAAATCCACCTACCAGTTTAACATTTCTAGCCGCGATTTCTTTCTTCGTTGATCCCTTTAGTACGAAGTTCTGTGGTTCTTTACCAATGTGATATACTGTAAACTTAGCCTCAATATGTAGTAGATATTCCTGAGCCATAAGATCAACTCCATCGCAATCACCTACTACAAAATCACATGAATCATCCGAGTCATAGATTGCGTTGTTTATGGCCGGGATGTAGTACTTATTAAAATCTTCTCTACTCAAGTCTCTATGACCTGAAATAAAATAGGTTATTACTTTCATATCATTATTAAAGGTTTCAAGTTCTTATAAGTGTGAAAAGGACAGTTTCAGCAAGAAGTACTAGTAGAAAAAATTATAGACTAAAGAGCAGGCTGCCAATTCTGTTTAATATCTTTGTAGATGATATAAAAGATAATATTCTAAACTACTTTCTTAATACTCCGTCAGTTTTTGCTATATATTTCAGTACTGGTTGGCCAGGAAACAAGGACCACTATATGTATTTTGATGATCAGGATTTGGAAATTTATATATCTGACGAAACCGGAAAGAAGGAGGTTAAGCTTAAGGACATAAATGGTGTTGACCTAATTAGCATAATGTCTCACGAAATAACAAACCCTTATGATATCCCCTTATGTCGAGAAGGACTTGAAAAGGTAGATGAGGAGTATGCAACTAGGAGAGATGCTTTAATAGGTGGGGAAAAAGTGTCTTGGACTTTATTTGATATATTTTTCAATGATGCAACTGAATACTCGTTGAATTTATTTACTGATTCTTATATAAAGGCTATTTTAAGCATCGGCTGGAGTAGAAAGACCTTAAATGATCTTAAATTAGTATTTCCATACAAATCAGCCTGGATATCTTTCTTTAGAGATAATCCAAATCTTCGAACTCTTAAGAATTACCACGAGAGAATATCAGGAAATGAAATTATATCTCCAAAGAAAAAGATATCTATGGTTTTTTCTAGAACCGCCGGTGGTTTAGGTGTATTTGGTATGGTGTTATTAGTTGATGTAGAAGATCCAGATGAAGAAGGAAAGAGAATGACCATTCCAGCATCTCTTGATTGTGATTTTATAGATTTAGCAAAAGTGGTAGATTCGCTCCCATTCTAGGGACGTTTCCTTATTTATAGAAAGAATTTTAGATTATGGGAAATATAAAAGCAGCAATTGAGTATCTTAAAACAAATAAGATAGATGCAAAAGAAGCAATCAACGTTTTAGCACAAAGTAGACTAGACCAAAATGAAAAGAATCTTGTCTACTGCTACTGTTATCCCAGGCCTTTGCCTGATTATGGGTTGCCAGATAGAATTCAAGAATATCGGGCGTCTCATATGATAGGAGAGAATGGAAATGATTCTGAGATTGCATTTCTTCTAGAGGCATGCCAGACGGAACAATATGGGAGGTTTATGAAGCATATCATGCATGCCTTCGAGAATCCAGAGATAGTTCATCCGATTGAGGGAGAAAGAACTGATACTTGTTGTCTCTGTGGTAAAGTTCTTCATGAGGATACTTCATGGCGTCAGAACTTTCCACTAGATTCAGAAAGGCATAATCTCTGTTTTGGTAGTTCAGATAGCAGCTCAGTTATCTGTGTTGACTGCTTGATTCGATTGGTTAAAACGATTCAGATAGTTAATGAATTAGATCCAGGTTTCCTCGACTGGACAAAAAGAGGGTCATATCAAGAGGCACTAAGTAAAGTTCATCCCATTTAGTTTCTGAAATGGCCCAATTCGCTCTTTTCAAGGCTTGTATGCCTTAACGATGAGAGCGAACTTTTTATTTTTAATCTAATTAGTACTAATTAATTATGACACCAGAAGAATTAAACGAACTGGACGATAAGAGATTCCTTGAATTACATGAAGAAGGAACCTACTTTCGTGAGATTAAAGACGAGGCAGTAAATAGAAAGGAAAGAATCTATAACTCTGCTGCCGATGCAAAAACTATGAATGAGATTTCTGATAAAGAACAGGAGATTTTTGATAAGGACGCAGATTCTTTCAAAATCGTTCCGGAAATTGAAGAGATCGAACTCGGCGATTCTATTGCTATGAAGGCCGAGGCTATTAAATCAGCTGCTAATCCTGTTCCCAATGACCCTAACGTTGCTTGGGATTCTAGTGATTGGGAAGTTGCTTATTTTACTGAAGGCAATGTTCTGAATGCAGTAAAGGTTGGTGAGGTTATCATTACGGCTGTTGATGTAGAAAACCGTGAAATTGCTCCGGTTACTAAGACAATCGCTGTAGTTGATCCTAATGCCGCTGAGGAAGAAGCAGAACCTACTGTTTTCACTATTACTTATGTTGCATCTATGGGCGGAAATGTTCCTGCTCCTAGCACAACAGATGAAAATGGTAAGTTTATTGTAACTGACTTTGTTCCTGATACAATCGAAGGTTTCTACTTCGCAGGTTGGACAATTGAAGGTCGTGAAGGCATATTTGAAGCAGGTGAAGAAGTAACGGTTTCTGCCGATACTACACTAACAGCATTAATTCTACAGGAGCCCACACTTTATACTATCACCTATGTAGCAGACGGTGCATCTAACGTACCTGAAGCCGGACAGACAGATCCTGATGGTGAGTTTGTAGTATCTGATGTTATTCCAGTACTTGCCGGCCACACTTTTAGTGGTTGGTCAATGGAAGGACATGAGGGTAACCTTAGTGCAGGCGACCGCGTAACTGTTTCAGACGATACTACTTTAACAGCAGTATTTGCTCAGGAAGTTGAACCAGAGCCAGGACAGTAAAAAGAAATTATTATGGGGAGGAGATTATATTATATGATTTCTTCCCCATAACTTTAATTAGAAAGAAATGGAAGATAACGAAAATAAAATCTTTGAAGAGAACACCTATTGGCCACAAACACTAGGTGATGAAGCGGTTGGAAAGAAGATTGATATTCTAAATACTTCTCTCCCAACTGAAACTGCGTCAGTGATTGCAGAGAAAGAAAAGAAAATCTATGATAGACCCGCAGAAGCTTTTAAAATTCTGCCCGAGGATCTATCTGAGGTTTACGTTGGGACTGAAACACAATTAGAGCTCGTCCCTGTTATTGATGAAGGCGATGAAGCTCCTAATGCTCCAACCGTTGTGTGGGAGTCTAGTGATCTTAGTGTTGCTTTCGTTGGTGATGGAAATATTCTTGGAGCTCTTAGTGAAGGTTCAGCAACTATTAAAGCTACAGATATTAATAACCCAGATGTAGCCCCCGTTAGCAAAGAAGTGACCGTGTTAGTTTTTGGAAAGAAATATACATTCACTGTTACTTTTAGTGATGGAACAGACGTTATTTCGACTGTATCTGGAAAAGTTGGATCTCCTGTAGAATTACCAACTAATCTAGAGAAGGAGGGATATATATTTAAAGGATGGTCTACTGACGGTGAAACAGTTATTCTTCCCGTTTCTCAATTTGGCGAGGAAGATATAACATATATTGCAGTTTGGGAAGAAGCACCAAAGTATACTATTACTTTTAAAGATGGCGACACTGTTATATCATCAGTGTTTGGTGTGACTGGAACACCTGTTTCAGCTCCAGGAGAAATGGAGAAAGAAGGATTTACCTTTAGTGGCTGGTCTACTGATGGTGAAAACGTTACGATGCCGGTATCAAACATAGGAGATAGCGATATAACCTATTTTGCTGTTTGGGAAGAAGTAGTACCAGTACCAAGCCCTGCAACTGAATACTTTAATATAACTATCTTGGATGTAGGAACAGAAGATGATGTACCAAAGCTGTGGCCGGCGTCTCCAGATGACTATTATTATTCATTAGATAAAGAGACTTGGATTCCTTTTAATGAAGCAATAAATGTTAGCGATGGCGAGGTAATTTATTTTAAAGGAAACAGCGGACTTGAGGACGAAGACCATCGAGTAAATAAAGTCTATAGTGGCAAGACAGCTTCTGCAACTGGCCCTAATGATGCTAGATATAAAATATCTGGTAATTTACTTAGCCTAATATACTCTGATAACTTTACAAACGCTGTTCTTGATACTTGCCCGCTATTTTCTTATTTATTCTCTGAGGATGGGTTAGTAGTTGATGCATCTGGCCTAGTTTTTCCAGATGTATCTTCATATATGTGCTTTGCTGGAATGTTTGATAATTGTACTAGACTTGAGTCTGCTCCATCAATTCTCCCTGCAATGACGCTGGCGCCAAGCTGCTATATGGCAATGTTTAATGATTGTAGTTCACTGGTTTCTGCTCCAATACTACCAGCAACAACTTTGGCTTCTTATTGCTATAATGAAATGTTTATGGGTTGTGATAGTTTAGAAGCCGCTCCAGCATTACCAGCAACTACATTAGCGGAACACTGTTATGATGCTATGTTTAAGTACTGTAGGTCTTTATCTTCCGCCCCTGAGCTCCCTGCTACGACACTTGTTTCTGGCTGTTATGAAGAAATGTTTAGCGGATGTGAAAATATTATCTACATCAAGTGTCTCGCAGAAAATAATGGATTTAATGTAGGAGCAGTAGATAATTGGGTCAAATATCTTCCTAGTTCTGGAACATTTGTAGTAAGTGAAAATTCTACATATGATAATCTCCAGTGGTATGAAGGTGATAGCGGAATTCCTTACGGATGGAGTATAGAGCTGCCTGATGGATCTAGTCTTCCTGGAGGAACATCTACGACTTAAAAGCAAATTAAACTATGATTGTTGGAATAGCGGCCATTGCAAGAAATGAAAATAAGTACATCAAAGAGTGGGCTAATTATCATTTAACTCTAGGGGTTGATAGTATCTTAATCTGTGATAATAATTTATTAGATGGAGAAAGAGTCTCTGATGTTTTGAATGATGATCGGATAGAAATAATAGAACTCTATCTTGGAAAAGATTGGGTTCAGCCTCGAGCTTATACGTACTGTTTCAAGGAGTATAGGGAAAAGTATGATTGGATGATATTTATGGATATTGATGAGTTTATTGTTCTTGATCCAAAATATCAAACCATAAAAGACTTTTTATCAGACCCGCTCTTTAGTGATGTAGATATCATTAGACTACATTGGAAACTATTCTCTGGCGGTACTGAACTGGAGGCAAACGGCAACTATAGTGTTTTGAGTAGATTTAAAGATCAATACCCAAACGAATTAGAAAAATACGGCAAGTCTATAATACGAGGAGATATCAATTTTACAGGCGGTTGGGTATATGGTCATGGATACTTTAATAATCCGGACCTTAAAGCGGTTAATTCTATTGGTCAGCCGGCTCAAAATCACTGGAGCACAATCAATAAAACCCCGGTGTATGAAAATGCCTGGATTAATCACTATCCGACTAAAACTATTGGAGAATTTATAGACCAAAAGTACTTCAGAGGTGGACCGAACAACAACAGTAAGAAGTATAAAGATCTAGGCTACTTCTTTCAATATAATCCATACGACGAAAGACTTGAAAGATATGGATTAGAAAAGGCAGATAGACTAGAGAAACAAAAGAATGAAGGTTTTAATAACAGGACATAGAGGATTTATTGGCACCCACTTATATCGATGGTTATTATTAGGTGGCTATGATGTAGTGGGTGTCGATAGGTCTGATGGTGGTGATGTTTTAGATCTGGAAAAAGAAGATATAGAACAATTTGACACAATAATACACCTCGCCGCCCAAACATCAGTACAGAATGATAATATAAGAAAGATCGTTGAAGATAATATAACCTCTTTCATTCATGTCTTCGGGTTATGTAAGAAGTGTGGAAAGAAGTTTATATATGCTTCTTCGTCATGTGCTTATAATATTACGTCAATGTATGGAATAAGTAAGCAGATGAATGAAGAGTATGCTAGATGTTATGGTTGGACTGGTTGTGTTGGTCTTAGGCTTCATAATGTATACGGACCTGAGCCACGAAAAAACACGCTCCTCGGGAAATGTTTAGCGGCCGATGAAATCACGCTCTATTATGACGGAAACAATATGAGACACTTTACTGAAATCTCTGATGTGTGTGAAGCTATTGAAAGAGCGATTTCCATGCCGGCCGGACTCTATAACGTTGCCTGTCCCGAAGAAAAAAGCGTGAGGGAATTCGTGGCTGAGGTAATGAAGTATAAAGACCTAAAGATAAATTTTGTACCCGACCGAATGGAGTATGATAAGGAAAAGCAGGAAATTGATGAAAGCCTGCCAAATATAATAAGACCAAATTATATCCCAATCGAAAGAGGTATAAAGAGTTCAATGCATGTGATATGAGAAAGAAGACAGAAGCGAAAATAAAGGACTATCTTGAAACTTTCTCATTCCAGGATATTCCGTTTCAATTATATCCCACCTACTCAATCTCTGAGTCTGGGGTATTGTTTAACTTTAAAAGCGTTGTTTATCCGTCTGATCGAAGTGTTAAGAGATTCACAAGAAAGAAACAACTTGCCTTTCGATCTCTCCAGGCTAAGATATTTGATGCTTTTATAAATGTCGGATTCTTTAATCCTCTTATGGTGGTTAGAGAATATCCGGTAGTAGTTCAGAATCACCTTCGTTTAGAAAATCAAACGGGAGCATACTATTTATGTGATTACTTCTTCCCGACCCTTAAAGATGATCAAGGGCATTGGGGATTAGTTGTCGAGCTTGATTCAGAGCTACATGATGAGGAAGCAGATTCAATGAGAGATGCTTATCTCGAAAGAATTGGTCTATTGGTGTTTCGAATAAAGCACCTCGAGAGACCTGACGTGCAAAAGAATAGATTTTGCGAACTTACCAAAACCATGCGAGAAATGGAAGATTGTGGTAAGCCTAGAGTATTTTCGTTCCTTGACAATATACACCTGGCAAAAGGCATATAGCTGTCATTTCCTTAATACTGAAAGAATAATTTAATATGAAAGAGTTAGTTCCAGGTTATAATCCTACTAATGGAGATTTAGAGTTTACAATAGAGTTAAACCTGTTCCGGAATTATTTTCCGAACTTTGAAGGTCTGATTCTAATGAACGAGGAGCTTACGAAGTGCAAAGCTAAGGTAAGACAAATCGAACCTAACAAAGCAATCGTAGCATTCCCAATTGATAAAGATAGTATTAAGAAGGTTAGTGAGGAAACAGCTGCAGTTAGATTTGATAATGTATCAGGTCTTCAGGCTCTCTATAGCGTTCTTAATAGCTTTACAAGAGTTGCCATTAAGAAAGAACTTAAGACAACTGAATTCATCCCCCTTAATGGATATCCTGTTGAAGATCTACAAAACGATATTCAAGCAGCCGTTAAAGGTAAGAGAAAGCTGTGTATCATAAACGATTATTCTGAGTATTTAGAGAAACAACGAGATCACAATCTAGTTTATCATCAGTATATTGTTGAGTATGGTACAAGTGAATATGCAGACGCTGTATTAATGATCCTAGATGGGAATATGGACAGAATGAGAGAAATCTATACTCCTAAACTTGTTAAAACAGAGTGGTGCTAATCATAATTTGGTAAGGAATGTAATAGTTCCTTACCTTTATTCATTTAAATTTATGCAACAATTATCAGAAAACGTATTAATGTTGAATGTAGGAGATCAGCTTCCTCCTATGACAAATGATGCCGTTAAGATATATCTAGCGGGTAGTCAAGATCTTAATCCAGCCGGCAATAATGACTGGCAGACTAAGATTGCCACCGCTACGGTTGCCTTAACGGAGGGACCTGGAGCTATCTCGGTATTCAAAGGCCACCAGTGGATATTTATTAACCCTAAGATGGCACCTAACTTTGATCCGAACCCTAGCATTGTCAACCAAGAGTATGTAAATAAGAAGACTTGGGAAATGGATATGGCTAATGCTGCTGATGGAATCTTCTTAAACTTCCTAAGCAAATCAGTTTCACCGCTCCCACTTTTCGAATTTGGCTTATTCTCAACCAGTGGAAAGTTAATTGTTAGATGTCCTGAGAATTATTTTCAGTACTCACAGGTGGCTTTTACTTGTCAGAGAATGGGAATTACTCTTCTCCCGACAAAAGCTAATGTTAAGGATGTTCTATGGTCAATGGCAAATTTACTTCCTGCACTACAACAAAACAAAGCTATCCAATTACCAGAGTAAATGAGGTCTCTGATAATTTTAAAGGGTGCATCAAAGGTATATAAGAAAATGTGGGTAGAAAGAGAAAGAATGGATAATTACTTCCTCGACATTAACATGATTAGACGAATGTATGCTACCCCTGATCTTATATCCCCAAGTAGTGCAATCCTAGGGAAATCATTTGGGGATACTGTCTATCGTAGGTTTCTTGAGGCGGTCTGTCTAAGAATGGTACGTGGCTGTCTTATAGTAATCGACCCAGAAACAGAACAGTGTGAAGGATTTGAATCATTAGCGCTTGTTTTTGGGTATAAGGTGTTTTATGTTTTTCAAGAGACTCCAGATGACTATGTACAGAAACCAAGAAAATACAGTGTCCCCTACTACCCTATTAAAAGAAAAAGTGAACTAGAAAAAGATGTTAAGTTCTTTCAGAGTTTCAAGTCCAGTGGAAAAGAGATTATCAAGAGTTTTTCAGATGTGCAGGACTATTGGATAAGAGATTCAAAAGCAAGACATCAAGTTATAAAAGCAGATAAAGTTCTGTTTGTATCGGATGTTCACACTAATATAGACTTATTAAAAAAATTACCTAAGTTTTCTGAATTTGATCGAGTTGTATTCTTTGGAGATTATATAGATGGACCAGAGAAAGGCGGGTCTAGAGTAATGATGGATAAAGTCATTAAGTCAAAATCAAGCCGTGTTATCTGGATGGAAGGAAATCATGAAATACGTCTTAGAAAGTATCTTGGATATTTAATGTTCAAGGAGTTTGGGAAGAGAGGACTTGCTGATCTTCTGTACTCAACTATACCGGAAGATTTTCTAAAGGATACAGCGCTTGAGTTTTCTGATTTGACGGGAGCACAAGCAAAGACCTATCTAGAAAAAATGAATGAGAAGTTAGTTATGTTTCTTATTATTAATGGAAAGTATATCTGCACTCATTCTGGTCTAAGATTTAAAGAACAGCTGGATCCGAGATTTATAGGTAATGTAATTTATGGCAATCGTGATATGGGAAGAATCGATAGAGACTTTTCAGTAGCTCACGAAAAATTAGGCATGTGGTCAATTCATGCTCATTGTAAATATTTTGATCAATGGGAACCGCAAAGATATGATCGTGTAGTTAACCTTGATCCGCCCAGTGAATTTGAGTTGGTATATGCTGAGTTAATTGAAGATGAATTTAAGAAGATATGTCTATTAGAAAAATCACAGTAAAAGTAAAGAAAGAAGATTTATCTGAAGTAATAGAAAATCTCAAAGCACAAGAAACAGAAATAACACTAACTCTATCCCTCCCCGATTCGAAAGACATCTATAAGTACTTGTCAACATCTGATAAAGTACTGGATTGGGAATTTCTTGAGAATGAGCAGGAGATGGATGTTAGGGAAGTAGGCAAAGAGGTAGAGAAGATTGAAGAGACTAAAGATCTAGATACATTCTCTGAGTTTGTCTATAATGTGATTTCTGGGCCGACAAACCTAAGTGAGGGAATTAGTAGTTTTATAGAGGCGACCTGGCGAGTTGATAAAAAGAGTCCCGGGATAATCTTTGGAACGCCTCTCTTCATAACTACTGTCGGAAATGAATTAGGCTCACTGTCTTCCGGCCCAAGTATTGAAAAGGCAGTTCTATACAAAGTGATTGAGGCATATTATAACGGTTTTTCTAAGATTGATATTGTTTCCGACCTCTGTGATAAAATTAGAGAAAAGTGGAAAGAGATGTCAAAATGCGAAACTCTTACTAATGTATCAATACTACTATTTAGAAATGCTTGACATAGATAAAATGATAGAAATGCTTGGATTATCTGAAGAAGATAAGAAGTCTAAAGGAGAATATGGTCCTGGCAATCCTGAACCTGGTGGAGACGGTAGTAATGGGGAAGAAACTCCTGAAATTATGAACCTCCTTCGTCAGTTTAGAAAGATTGTCGAACTAAGAAAGACAATACCTGAAGCGTTTGAGCAAGGAGATTTAGTCTATGATGAAAGAAATCAAGAACACGGAGTCGTCTTAGGTGAATTGCCAGACTTTGATCTCATGGCCCAACAAACTTCTAAAGTATTGTCAACAAAGTCAAGAACAAGAAGGTATATTGTCTTAACCATTACGACAGATCAGGAAACTGGAAATAGGAAGGCAAGAATTAGATATGTTAATTCTCACAACCTTCGACTAATTCCAGAAGAAAGAAACTCAATGACTGATCTAGATACTTTCTGCTCTAAACAGTGTATACAAGAATGTTCATCTGTCTGTGCTCTATATAAATACAAGAGAGTGGCAGATGATGAAGAATAAAAAAAAAAATAACCGGATTGGATTAATTCCTTTCCGGTTTTTCTTCGCTCATTTTATCGAGCACTTTTTTATAATAGTCGTAGGAGAAGTCTTCTTTCGCTTCTTCCATTCTTTTCTCAGTTAAAGTTCCGCGTTCATTCTTCTTTATAAACTCTAAGAACTCATCACCACTCATTTCTCCTACTTCTCCTAACTTGAGAGCTACCGATACAATTAGATCTTTGTTATCCTTCAGTATCTTAGTTGTATTAAATCTGAGTTCCTCAAAATCTAGTTTGATCTGCTTTTTGATTTCTTCGTCATCAATACCAAGAGGAAGCCCACCGCGATAGGTTTTATAATTACAATAGGCGAAGGGATCAAAGTAGCCAAGTTCATAAGCAGCGGTTGAGAATGCTTCCCAAGCTTGCTCAATGTCATTTCCACTTCCCAATAGTCTCATAGACTCATCTGGAAATATAACTTCTTCGCTCAGATATCCACCCATTGATATCATAACATCAGTAGCGATATCTTGTTTGGTTTGTATTTCGCCAATTCTATCACTATCATGGGTTATACAGAATCCACCAGAGTTGCTAGAAACTGATACAATTGCAATCGGAAGTTTGCCAGTCAAATAAGTCATAATAACCGCATGACCAGCTTCATGAACTGCATTGATGTATCTGGTTTTCTTAGATTCAGGTCTTCTTAATTCACCCAAGACTAATTCGATCTCTCTTTCTACTTCTTTATCATTGACTTTTATTATAATAGTCTTCTTGGGAAGTTTATAACCAGATTCTGGATTCTTTACCCTTAGTTCAGCCGTATCTCCTTCTTTCGCATTCATAACAATGTCTGACAAAAGGGGAGTAAAGATTGTACTGACCGTTGTAAATATAGGTCTAACTCCTTGTACCGGATAGACTCCTTCAGCATAGAGAAGATCATATATGCTTTGATCAATCTCAACATCAATCTTCGAAGCCTTGCTAAAGTCAGATGTAATTCTTCCAACCTCGTTCTTAATGATTTGCTCGAAGTGAACTTTCTTAAGAGTAGGATATTTGATTATTGAATTGCCAAATCTGGCTATCTGTTCTGCTCTAAATCTTCTCTTAAGCGCTCTCTTAATGTCAGTAACAGAAACTCTAGATGTTTCATCATAGAAGATGTCTGCATCAATGTCGGGATTTATTTCTCCTTCTACTTTAAATGCCTCATCAAGATTTCCTAAGATAAAGATAAGAGATCTATTACAATCAATTTCTTTTGGAGCAATAATAGTTTTCTTTGCCTCTTGAAGCATTCTCAGCAATTCACCAGTTGTCTTAGCGGAGAATATATCCTTAACTACTTCCTTCGGCCTAATCTTTCCATTAGGATCTTTTAGTTTTCGAACAATTATTCTCATAACTCTATCATCAATTATATCAAGAGGTCTGAGAATATCTTCTCCGTCATCTCCTTTTGGTGTATAGCCAGAAGTCATTGCAAAAGGGCTGTTTCTCCTGTCTATTACTCCAGGCACTCCACGATCATAGTAGAAGAAACCAATTGAGTCAAGTATATTCTTAACGTCATTAGGATCTACTATTTTTCCGTTATCGACCGGTACATCAGGATACTCTTCTACATATCCTTCAAAGTCATCTACGAATCCACAGAAATATGAAGTTTCCCAATTAGATTCATCGGACTTAATTATACCATTGTCTAAAAGATTCCAAACACTTCTTAGATTTGGTTTGTCGATTTCTTCATTGTGCTCGTTTATAGTTTTAGCATGCTGAAATTCATCAAACACAAATACAAAGTCGTTTACTTTTCCTGAACTTGGATTGTTATCTTCATCCAGATTAAGCATTTCAGTGATTTTGGATGCAACCGTCGTGTTTCCTTGATTGCTTTCTTCACCACAATCAAAGTAGAGGGCCTTATTTGCCAGACCAATTAAGTCCATAAGTCTTCTAACAACGCTGGTCTTTCCGGTTCCAGTCATTCCCCAGAGAGATACAATAGTTGGTCTAATTATAACCTCTGGAGTAATATACCAGGGAGTAATTGATTCACAGATCTTGTCAATTATCTCGTCAAGACCTACGAACTCTTTCTTTAGTATCTCCTTGGCTTCTTGTAGTTTTTGAATTCTGTCCTCTTTCTTCTCCGGTACGTTATATTTCTCTACTCGTTCCATGCAACACAAAGATCAATGTATTCTTCAACATATTCTATCGCCTGCTCTTTCATAAAATGCTTTATAAAGAATGCAGTAACTCTAACCAGTTCCTCAATTAGAACTGTATATGTAGCATCTTCAAACTTATCTTTTAGTTTAGGATAAGCTACAAAAATAGCGTCACCTTTTCTAAATGCCTTTATAAGTTTGGGAGCTCCTTGAGTCAATACATCATATACTTCCCACAGAGAGTCTATCATTTCTTTCTCTGATGTATAGGTAGTGATGTAGAGCTCGTCGGTATAAAATATTCTTCTGGTAGTATGTATCTCCCCTGAACTTCCTCTTGAATCCATTTCATATTTAGATTCATATTCTTTCAGGGGATCCAGCTTACTTAATATATCTGTTTCAGACATACCTTCCATTATGGGAGGTGATTTAAGTAATATTCCCTTTATCATATTTTATGTTTTGTTTTCAATTCAAAGATAAGGAAAACGCGGGCAATTATATCCCTTATTAGTGATATGAAGTATAGTTTCCCAAATCCAGGAGGAAATGTCTGGATAGATAAGTATAATGCTTTAGTAGATGAAGTGGCAAAGAACGAAGACCACTATAAAGAGATGAAGAAAACTCAGCCAAAAAGAGATGATAAAAATCCATCAGCCTGGAGCGGAAAGAGTATAGGTATTCATCACATCATACCAAAGAAAATAAACCCAGACCTGACGAGAGATAAGAACAACCTACTGTATGTAACTATTGAAGAACATTGTTGGCTTCATTACTATCTATGGCGAGCTGATTCGCAGTATGCTAAACACTTTTGGTTTTTACTTCAGGCGGTTAGAAAGTGGGGCTGGTGGACGCTACCTGGTGGTGAGGCTGAGTATGAAGAGATTAAGAAAGATGTGGCAAAAGGAAGAAAGGAGAAAGAGGAATAAGATCCTCTTTTATTTTTGAAAAAAAAAAGAAATGCAGGATATAAAGCTAGTATTTAATCCCCAAAAGGAGATTGTAGGGATCGAACCTACAGACTAAAACTAGTCTGAACCTTTTAGAAGTAACTAAGCAATTGAGCCTACATTTCATATATAAGAATTTAACGTCTTTTCCTTATATATGTATCATGACAAAATCAGCCAAGTAGAAGCGGTAGAAATGGTAAGTCCGCACCAAGGGATGGATGTCCGATTTCCCAGTACAGCCCAAGGTCCATCGCGAACGGCAAAAGGGAATAGTCATGATACTATTTTTTTTTTGCAAAGAAAAAAAAAGAAACACTGGGGATACTACCAGTAAATGAATTAAAAGTTCATGCTTAGAAGTAACTCAGCAATTAAGCCAGTGTTTCATATATAAGAATTTAAAGGCCTCTGAGATTCTAAAAAAAAAAAGAAACGTGAGAGATATCACCAGCATGTAATCTGATTTTCAGTCGGATATTTTTCTAGAAGTAGCTTAGCAATTAAGCTCACGTTTCATATATAAGATTTTAAAAGGTTTTCTAAAAAGAGAGGTACGAGGAATATCACCAGTAGTTCAGCAGATTTTGGACGATCTAAATAGAAGTAACTCAATGATTAAGCTCATATCTCTCATGTATAAGAATTTAAAGGCTTCCGGTTTTCCCCGCTTTACTGCCTTATCTATAGACTATGAGTAAATATGTATATATTACTCTTCGTGAAGACAGTAGCGGAGAGCGGTCAGTAATCGTTAAAGATGCCACCATAGGAGTTACTAACGGCTGCATCTGGATAACGTTTTTAGAGAACGTATCGGTAACGAAGATTAATGAATTTCTTCTTAGACAGTTTCAGCTTCAGGTAGCAGTAGAAGAGCTTATAGGAGAGTTAGAGGAGGTTGATCCATATCCTGCTTATTCCTTTGAGATTAGCAGAAATGATGAGGACCCCAGCAACTACAATGCAGAGCTCTGTCTTAACACTGAAGTTTTTGATGTGGAAGAATGCAATGAGCTAAAAGAAGAAATGGATGCAGCAATTTAGTTAAAGAGGGGATGTAGTCCTCTCTTTTTCTTATTTATGATGAAACACTACTAGAAAGTTGGAAGGTTTTGTCCAGACCTAGATGACAAAAAGTGGATAAGAAAAGAGCTTTTAGAGGCATTAGAACCAGTATTTATATATTTGGGACTTCTCCTTCTTCTCCCATTCGTATTACTTAAGATATTGTGGGATATCTGGGATGAGTACAAAGAAAAGAGGAAGAAAAGGGCCTAATGTAGTAATAATAAATAGTGCAGAGGATCTAGAGAGTCTGTTCTTTATAGGCAACCAAGTTCTTAAGCCCTCTCGTATTTGTAGGGCAGAAGAAAGAAGAGAGTTCTTAAAGAAGATGGAAAAGGTCTTTGGATGGTCAGCTCTCTTGTTTGAAGTAATATATTATTGGATTGATGATTTAATTTGGTGGATTGCAGAAAGACAAGAAAACCAAAAAGACTTAAATTCCTTATAAATGAACAGAGGAGAACCGTCTAGTGTCTGCCTAAGTGGCGGATATAGTAGGGGAGTAAAACCTCAGTGAGACAACACAGAGCCCCGAAGCTGTTCAATGGGCGGTTCTCTTATTTTTTTTTTCTTTCCAAACTCTTAAAAATGATATGACAGTATATATTATTAGATTGACTGGATATAATGAAAAAATTCCTTATCCTGGTTATTGGAAGCCATATTTAAAAAGCTTTGGAACTTATATGGAAACAACAAGTAATCCAGCTTTTGCTAAGATATGGGCAAGACGAGAAACAGCCCAGAAGAATGCGGATAAAGCAGAGGAGTATCTTAGAAACTTGCATCACCCACATCCAAATATAAAAGCGACAGTATTGGAAGTGGAGTTTAATGTAATCGAACCATGACAGAGGAGTACTATGCTATTGAGATGAACTATTATGGTGAAACAGTTTATCTTAAGAATCTATACTCATATACGGTTGGCGGAAAACTTAGATTATACTTTACCTTTAAGAAGAACGTGTTGGATGCTAAAAGATATAAGACAGCTAGATACGCTCAGAAGGTGGTTGATAAAATAACTTCTTGGATAGTAACAGAAGCCAAGTCTAATGAAATATCTGCCAAACCCTTAAAAGTAGAAGCAACAATTGATATAAAAACAACAGAATTATGATTGACGATTGTATATTTGAGATTTGGAACTATAAATACAATCAACTTACGCCCTGCCAGATTATCGAAAAGGCAGATTCAAAGTTCGTTCGTCTTCATTGTTATGCTGTCATTAAGGTGAACAAGGAGACAGGCGAAAGAGATGTTGTCGAGTTTGATTCCTTTACGTTCCTTGAGGGCGTTAAGAATAGAGGAGAGTGGGATTTCGATATTCTTAAGCTCTTTCCAACAGACTCTATGATTTGGGTCCGCGGCTTTGATGTAGTGGTTGATAAGGCGGAGTATGATGAAGAAGGAAACATTAGGCTCTTCTTTAAATACCTAGAATGCGACGAAGAAACAGAGCGGGCGGTTAAAGAGAAATTTCCGGCCTGGTCTTGGATTAACTCTTACGGCGCTCAATGGAAGAAAGTTAATGCCGGATATAACTTCATAACCCTCAGGCCGGACGATAGAATTCTTTTCCGCTCATTCACTCCGTCGCGATTAATGGAGGAACGAGTAAGAAAGGATTGGTATTTCTCTGACCCGATTGATAAAGAAGTTGTGATGGGGATGGAGAGATTGCTTGGTTATGTCCGGACCGATGGAAAGACTTGGATGGAATATTTCTGGGAAGCGATCGAAGGAAAGCAGTATGGAGTTAAGGTGAAAGATGATGGTAGTCTGATCCTAATTGATTCTACTGACCCCAAAAATCCAATTCAGGCTGTTAAAGAGAGTGAGATAGAGAAGTTTATAGAAGGAGTAAAAGAATATGCCGAAAGATAGAATTAGGTGGAAAAACTTTAAAATCTGGTTTAAAGATCAGTGGGAAAGAAAGACTTGGTTTAGAAACTTCTTTATAACTAGGAATGCATGGGGAGCGTTTAGTATTAATTCCCATATATCTCAAGGAAGTGGAAAGCCAAAAGTCATGTATAATACCAAAGAAGGGGCAGAAAAGGCAGCTAAGAAAATGGGAGAAAAGCACGGAGTACATTTCAGCTACTACAAGTGTCTTTTCTGCGATGGATATCATATAGGAAAAAATAGAGACAATAAGTATGAAACACATAAAGATTAGTTTTAAGCTTAATTCCCTGTGGGTTGAAGTAGAAGATAGATACACTGATCCGACAGGAACAATTGTAATTAACTTTGAAGATATATCGGCAGTTTATGATCGAGAAACTGGCTACTATAAGAGCGGAATTAGGCTCAAGGATGGTAGCTGGTATGAGAATGTGTCGAATGAATCCCTGAAAGAACTGAAAGAGTACCTGATGGGAAGAATAAACGAAAAAGAAGAGGTTTAAATATAACCTCTTTTTATTTTGTACAGCAGCATCAGAACTCTTTTAGAAAGTTCAAAAATCCCTCCATCCCAATTATCCTTTTCCGGGATGTCAAGGAAAGTAAATTGAACTGGTGTTATCTCAACATATCCTCTCCAAGTAATACGAAATATAGGTGCGTCTCTGTTTTCTATTACTAACTCTTTATCTTCTCTAGCATACTTTTTCATCTTTTTGGTAAAGTCAGAGTCATCTGGCTTTTCTTCTTTTCTTCCGAGATACTTGAGAAATCCTACCAAATCACTTTCTATGTCTCCAAGAGTTAGGCCAAGAAATTCACTATATGGCTTTTTTATTATCTTCATAGGTTTCCTTCCAAAGAACATAGATTTCCTTCAAGTCTTCAAAGTCTATATTAAAATCTTGACCGTCATTTCCATCAAACCCATCAATTATTATAGAAATAGCATTAATCTCGCCTGTTCCTATATCAAAGATGGGGTTAGGGCAGACAAATATCTTTTTCTTATCAACATTAATCGCCTTAGCTAGTTCTATTTTCCGACTGGGAATTGATTTATCATTAGATAGAAGAGTCCTATCGGCCCAGTCCTTAACTAGATCAATAACCAGGTCTTCGAGATCTGTCCACTCCATTTTCCAGAATGCAGAAAGCGGCTTTTTCAGAAGCTTAGGCCTTTTCTTTTTCATCTTCTATCATCTTTGCTATGTCTCTGAGATTACTACTATCTATATTGAAGACAATAGGTCCCGGACTATATCCATCTATATAAACATAAAGGCTGTTTATTATTCCAAGATTATCAAATATCTGACTATTAGAGACTTTGATTTCTGCCTTGGATCTTAGCAGTTCTGTAATGTCTTCATAGCCCTTAGGATAGGTATAGGCCCATTTACGAAGATACTCAACGAGCTCTTTGCTTATTTCTGTCCAAGATTTATCAACAAACTGAGATACTGGTTTTTTAATTAGTCTTCCCACTCTCAATTCTTTTCTTATACAGCCTAGCTATTTCTATCCAATCTGATAGAGTGTGTGTATCTAAGAGATGTGTTGTGTTATCCCTACATCCATCTATAGGAATATCTGATCTAAAGTATGGATATTGATAGCGATTAACAAAGACTTGATCATCTGATTCTCGAATTTTTGCGTTCTTATAATCATCAGCCAGTCTCGGATTGTTTTGCTTGGCCATTTCGATAAAGCTGTTGAGTTCAGGTGCTACATCTTTTACTGTTTTACCAATTAGTATACTTAATGGTTTCTTAAGTATCATAACTCCTCCAACTGGTTTCATACATTAATTAGAGTTTAATCCTTATATATGTTATGAAAGTTTTTACATCATACTTTTATCAGATTAGATTCTTTAAACCATACCAAATACCTCTGTCAACTGCTATCTGGGATCCTAAGTGGTTTCATGAAGGTCAGGGACAGGATCACGTATGGAAAGATAAAAATGGAGTTTGGAATGGTCTCCGGATTGAAATATTAAATCCAGATAATTGCTGTTCTCTCCCGCCGGAATGTATAGAGTGTCAAAGAAAAGGCAATCCGGAGACGTGCAGTTTTATAAAGGATTACTCAGAGGGGCTGCATACAAAGGTTGATTTCGATGAGCTCTTGGAAATGATAAACAGAACGGCGGAATATATACAGCAGCTGGAAGGATTTAAAGAAGAGCCAGAAATAATGTTAATTGTACATGAGGCCTCCAATGAACCATGTAGTGAGAGAAGATCAATCCAAAACCTCTTCTCCGAGCATGGAATTGAGTGTCCCGAATGGAAGCCATGAAAGCCTTATTAATGACTATGTCAAAGAGCTTGTGGAGGATAAAATCTCCTCCTACTTTCACGTTTAGCCCCAGATGTGATATCTCGGGCTATTTTTTTTTTATTACCCGTCAGAAGCCACAATTTCCTTATATATGTAAGCAGTAAGACGGCGGCTATGTGGTTAGGAGAATTTGAAACCTTTTAAACAAAGAGTAATTTCCAACCCTCAAGCCCTTTATGACCAAATGACTAGTGGCCGCCGTACACCGGAAACCCGCCCACTACCCTAGGGCAACATCGGCTAGGCACCCACAACCCGGGAATCCCTACGCCCACCGCCCCCGGCGGGTTTCTTTTTTTTCTGAAATACTCCATTTTGCGCTTCCGAGGCCTTGAATTTCTTACTATTGAATAAAAAAAAGAGATTAAAAAAGATGAAAAAGTTAATAGTTTTTCTTCTTTTGTTTTTGGCCCCATTAAGTGTCTATAGCCAAACACTGTCTGGTACAGTCGAATTCTATGTTAATACTGATACCATGATCAAGAATGAAGACTATTACAGATATCTCAATGAAATTGTTCCAAAGATAAAGGAAGATGTTGATAAGATTGATCATATTAGTCTTATTGGTTCCGCATCACCAGAAGGAAATAAGAAAAGAAATATTTATTTAGCTAACATAAGAGCAGATAAAATATACTCTTATATCTCAGATCTGGTCCCCAAAGATAAAATCATAATCAATAATGACTATGAGTTGTTTCTCTCTAAGACGGGATGTGAGAGAATTGATTATGAAAAACAGCGCGGCGCATACATTGAGGTTTATTTTAAGAAACCAGATATCCCATCACACCCAGTAAAGAAAGATACAGTTTTTATTAGGGATACAATTAGATATTATAAAATTGACACTGTTTGGCTTAAGGTAAAACCAAAACAATTTCCTATTCTTGCTATTAAGACAAATGTTGCATCAGATGCAATATTGACGCCTAATATACAGGCAGAGCTTTATACGTGGTTGTGGGGATTAAGCTTGGAGTTCGACTATACCTTTCCTTGGTACCATAAAGATTACGATAAGTATTTCTATTATCAGATTCTCAATGGTACTGCTGGTATAAGAAAGTATTTCAACAACAAATATACAGGGCATTGGATAGGTATATATGCAAACACGGCAATATATGATATCTGTTTCTGGAATAAGGATAAAGGTTGGCAGGGAGAAGTATATGGGGCAGGAATTGGTTATGGATATGTATTCCAGAGTAAGAAATATCCAAGATTCAAATTTGAGCCATATATAAGACTGGGCTGGTTTAATACTAAGTTTGATACTTATCATGTAAGTCAACCATGGAATGAAAAGTATTACTATAACTGGTATTCACGGGCTAGTGATTTTGTTCCTAGAAGGTTTAATATGAACTACTTTGGTCCGACGGAAATAGGAATTAATATAACATTTGATTTAATATGTGTAAGAAAGTATTAATTCTAGTGTCATTGCTATTTGCTTTTCTGTCGTGTGAGAGAAAACCTTTATATCTTCAAGGTGATGCTGCGTTAAAGATAAACGTTCAAGTAGAAGCAGACATTGATGCATTGTGGAGCGCTTCATGGAGAGATAGCTTAAAATATAATTGGGATGAAAGTTTATATGGCCCATTATTCTATACTATCCCAACTACTTGTAATGTTGTTATCTTTAGTCGAGGATCTTTAATGAGTGAGACGACAGTACAAACCAATAGGCGGGAGCTTATTGATGTAGAACTAAATAACACATATGATTTGCTTATATACAGTAAAGAATATTTTTGGACAGAGACCTATTATGAAGGAGGACGATTTTATGTTGAAACACCATCAATGCAGGGTCGGGTCACTAAAAACAAGATAAGTAATGAATATGAAACAGTCAATCAACCTGGTGAAGTATTCGCTATGAACAAAAAAGAAATCTACCTGTCTGATAACTTGTCTGATTTTGAAGAGGTGATTGAAAATGGAAAACTTGTATATGTATATAATATTGATGAAATGCTTGAGCCAGTTTCATATATATACATAATACAGTTTATCGTGGTAAATGATGATAACAGTCCAATGATCGAAGCAAAGGATATAGCCAACTTTACAATAAGTGGTATATCAACCAAGAAGAATATGTTTACCAATAGTCCAATATATACAGGTAATAAGCAGATTTCTTCTTTCGACATTAAACCTGGTCAATTTCATACATCCGACAGTTTAGTATTTGCTTCAAGGGTTACTATACTAGATTTGCTCCCAGATGAAGTTGATAGTTCTTGGAGTTCTCAAATTGATTTCTTATACTATACTAACATTGACGTCAGTACGTATAATTATGGAGAGGTTACTGGAACTAAGGACATCACCAAACAATTAAGAGAGAATCCAAAGGGTGGCGTTATAACTGTTATCATATTAAATTCCGAACTCAAGAAGGGATCCTCAAGTGGATCTAGCAGTTTTGGAATCGGAATAGATGAGTGGAAACAACACTCTTTTGATGTATTTTAGAAAACTTAACTTAAACAAACTATAAAAAATGAAAAGAAGATTATTTGCAGTATTTATTACTATGTCCCTATTTCTTGGATGTGTCAAGGTAGAGGACCTCTCTATGACCAAAGGTTTATATTCTGGAGGTGAAGAGATTACATTTAATACTAGAACCCCCGCGACTAAAGCAATAGTTGAAAATACCGGAATGACAGACCATTTTGGTGTATACGGCTATGTAGTTCCTGGTAATTACTCAAATGGTGGTTACCTTATGAAGAATGCTGAATATGATGAAAATGGAAATGCTGTTAGTGGTCCTTATTACTGGCCTAAATCAGATAATCCTAATGGCATTGACTTTATCTTTACTGCATATTCACAGTTTGAAACAGCTCCTACGTGGGAGAATGATACTTTAAAGCTTGCAATTCCTGCCCTTACACAGGCACTTATTGATAATCCTGACGACTTTGATGATGTTCTTTGGGCACAGACACAGTATAATTATCATCAGGATGGTAATGTTGGTGCTGAACACGAAAGAGTAGTTCTTAACTTTAAACATGCTCTTTCTTGGCTTCAGTTTAGAGGCGAGGTTATTAATCCTAATATCAAATGGGTTAAGGTAAAGCAGATTTCTTTTGGTGAATACAGAGACTCTATCCCTGGTGTTGATGCTATTCCTGAGGTTCCTTATCAGCCTGCTGTATATGATACTACTGATACTTGGGTGAATCTTAAGAGAGCAAATAATACTGCGGGCTCTGCAACAAGAACAAGAGTAAAAACTGGTGATACTTGGGGCTCATTTACAAATGCATTAGAAATACCATCAGAATTAATTGCACATATTAAATCATATTATGCAGTTGATGGTAGAGATCCAGGTGATTATAGTTTAAATCAATCTGGTTCAAAAAATAATGGATATGTTAACTGGCTTTGGGACCCAGATAATGGAAATTCAGAACTTGTTAAAAAACTTAGAATTGTTAAAGATATTCCCGATGAATATAAATTGCCAGTAGGGATGTATACTTCTGGAATTACAATGGTATTCTTTGATGGATTTAAATATCTTAAAGATAATGGATATGATATGGCTCCAGCCACTTCAGGTGGAAAAGAAGCTGTATTTGGATATGTATTGCTGGATGCTTTTGTAAATGGTCAGGCTTATACTGTTGTTGGACTTAACTTTGGTGATGATGACAGTGTTCCTCAGTATACAGTTAAAGAAGTTTCTCCAGAAGTTCCTTATCAATCTAGTGTTCCTGGTGTAGATCCAGTTCCTGCTCATGGTTCGATTGGTCTTTATGTAGACGGTACACTTTGCCTCCCTACAAAAGACACTCTTACAACTACTCCTCTTGCAGTCTATGGTACACAGAAGGACACTACTCTTAACTATGTAAAGGCACAGGTTGATACTATCTTCACAAATGATCATATCATACTTGGTAACTCACTTGTAGTTCCTCAGCCAGTTCCTGAAAAGATTACAGTTGTATTTGATATTTGTATTGTAAATCCTAATGGTGATGAAGTTGTATTCACCGACAGGAAGATTACTAGAACTATTAATTCTGGCAAGGATGCTGATAAGGATACAGACTATGTTGCTTCATGGGCTTCTTCAAATAAGTATATCTATAATTTCAAATTTGATGGAGAGATCATTGACTTTAGTGTATTAGTGTCTGGTTGGACACTTAATGGTACTGAATATCATGTTTGGGATTATTAAAATTTTTAGGAGGGATTAGTTCCCTCCTTTCTTTTCTTTCTGAAATGCCCCAATCCGCTATCCCCAGGGCTTTAATCTCTTACTATTGAGAAGTAATCAAAAACTTCTCTTATTTATAGCAAAGATTTTAAATTCTTATAATTGAGTAAAATTCAAAACTTTAAAAACATTAACAATTTTAAAAAATTACAATTATAATGGCGACTAGTAAGACAGACAATCTGAATGTAGACATTTTTTGCGCATTGAAGGCGAGCGAGGTATCTGGAGTAAAACCACTTATTCTATCCAACCCTGGAGCAGGTAAAAGTACGACCGTAGAGCTATTTGCTAAGGTTCGTGGCTATAAGGTGGTTCTGCTTAGAGGTAACTCCACGACCCCTGAAGAAATCATGGGCTATGATGTAGCGCCTAGAGATGTAACTTACGACAAGCCGATGGCTGCAATTCATCTTCGCCCTAGCTGGTTTGAAGAGGTTTTGAGACATCAAGAAAGAGGCGAGAAGGTTCTGCTTTTCCTCGATGAAATCACAACTGCAAATGAGTTTGTTCAAGCGGCTCTTCTGCACCTGATTTTCGAAAGAATGGTAGGTAGAGAGAAACTTCCCGAGGACACTCTGATTGTGGCTGCTGGTAACTATGCAGGAAACTTGACAACTACTATGTCTCTGCTTCCTCCGGTTATGAATCGTTTTATGATTTACAATATTGCCGCTGATCACAACGATCTGGACGTGTTCCTGAATCGTTATGAAGGAGCAATTGCCAGCGCTGACGGAAAGTGCAACGATTATATGAAGACGCTTTCCGAAGTTCTTACAAAGATGGATAAACAGGAGAGAAAAGTAACTCCTGAGATGAGAAACAAGATTGGTGAATATATTGAGAAATCAATTAAAGACACCACTCGAATGCTCATCACAACCAGTAAAGATATTGATCTTACTGTTACTGACTTAAGGAATATTTACTCAGACTCGGATGACGATACCAGAGTGTATGGTTTCGTATCATTCCGAACCCTCAACTATTTGAGAGATCTAACTATTGCATGGTATCTGTGCTTCGGAAAGGCCGGTATCAATTCAAAGAACTACAAGAACGCCGTCGATGGACTGTGTGGTATTGGTGTAACTAAGCCTAAGGGTTCTAGCGACATCAAAGTTAATAGAATTGGTAAGGCATATTTCGATGCCATGGTTCAGACGTCTAACGAACTCGAGAAGCTCGACAATGATCGTCTGCCTGAGTATACCAAGTTCTTCATCGACATTACGAAGGCCGGCGGTGAGCTGGATGGTCCTTCCATCAATGCTCTCATTAACAAGCTCAAGGAGCTCAATAACGACAAGGAAATCGAAAACATCGATCGCCCTATCGACGAAGCCCTCGTAGAGAAGATGTGTCAGGCTGCTGAAAAGACAGCCAGTAAATTCGGAAAGATGAAGGTTAGCACCGATGATTCAATCACCGATGTTCTGTCAGTTACCGATCTCACCAATACGATCGTTACGTACAATCAGATCGTGGATCTCGTGTCTGCTATTACTACAGTCACTGGAGATTCCAAGAGGAACTATGCAGAATCCACGACCAAGATTACTAGCGATACGGTAAACAACATTCGCCAGATCGGCTTCAGAATCAGATCTTTCGCTAAGATCATGAAGGCCGAAAATCCTGGTCTGACTTCTGTAATCCCTCAAATCTCTACAATTAGCTAATCATGGCAAAGAGACGTAAACAAGAGTTAGATTTTATCAAGAGCTTCGTAGATGGAGCTTATAATCGCTTAGGAAACGTTCTCTATGTAGATACAGACAAGGAGTATAGCCCGGAAGACCCTGAAAGTGAACTCGGATACTGCTTTAAGCACACTGATCCGATTAATCACAACGTCATCTATCAGATCAAGTGTTCTAGAATTGGTATTTCTCATACCGACTATAGAATTCTGATGCATGAATATGGTCATATTTATCTAGGGCACCTTGACGGTATCCACGAGGAACTAGACTCACAGATCGTCTCGGTATTTAGGGACCAAAGAGGTGAACTCATCGACCAAATCAATGAAGCCTGTGGAATCGATTTCGCAGATAAGCTGATTGAGAGAGTAATTGATGATCCTGTTCTGAACCACTCTCTTCACAACATTGCTATGGACATGGAAGTTAATTCTAAAGTTCTCAGTGATGATGATGTTGACGAGATGGAAATGGATATTACCTCTATCCTCCCCAAGTATCAAGAAAAGGCGCTTGAGTATTTAAAAGATCAAGCACCAGACGAGGAAACTAAGAAGCAAATTCAGGATGTCCTTAACAAGATGCAGAAAGAAGCAAAAATCAAGCTTATTCTGCCTCAAAGGTATCATATGGGCAAGGATAAGGATGGAAAAGATATCCCCTTCCCTAATGAGTTAACTTATGCTGAATATCTTATATTGATTATCGAGCACCTTGACCAATTCGTTAAGATGCTGGTGTCTATCAATATGGGTGGTAATGGAGATACTTCTGAGATCACGAAAGAGATGGTCCAGCAGGCTCTTCAGAACTACATGAACCAACAGCAGCAAGGTAAGTCTGATGCTTATAATCAGGGTTATCAGGACGCTATGAAGGATTACTATAATGGTACTCCTGGTCAGACTCAGCAACAGGTTAATGCTCAAAATGATCCTAATCAACAAGGACAGCAGCAACCTCAAGGTGGTCAACCCAATCAGCAAGGTCAGCCTCAAAATGGCCAGGGTCAACCTAATGGTGGATCCCAGCCTGGGCCCCAACAAGGAGGGCAACCTCAAATGGGACCTAATGGCCAGCCCATGCCTGGTAATGGAGGTCAGCCTGTAGCCGGTATGCCTGGACAAGGTAGTGGACAAGGCCAGCCTCAACAGGGTGGAGCTCCCAGTCAGGGTAGTGGAACCCAGCCCGGTCAAGGTTCTGGTTCAGGAAATGGCAGTGGAATGTCTCAGCAGGATCTTCAGGATTATAACCAAGGCTATCAAGATGGTATGAACCAGGCTGCCAATGGTGGTGGTCAGGGAAGCGGTATGCAAAGCCTCAGCGGTCTCATGGGAGATTGTGGTATGAGTGCTGATGGTGCTTCCTCTCAAGGTGATGGTCAAGGTCAAGGAGATGGAGACGGACAAGGCCAAGGTCAGGGCCAAGGCAGTGGTTCTGGTAATGGTGGTTCTGGTAGATATCAGGGTATGAGAAAAGACCCGACTAAGGATCACAGAATGGACCACAGAACTGATTCCCGCGACGAAGCTGATAGAAAACGTGCACTCGGTAAGATTACTAGTGCAGGTGGTGTTGGCTGCGGTGATGGTGGCGGCCCTGATGCTACTCGTGAGGTAGATAAAGATGTTGATCCCGTTGAAATGGCCATGAATGAGGTCATGCAGAACGTTAAGGCAAAGGTTGTTAAGCAGGAACTTAGAAGAGATGTTATGAAGCTATATAATCGAGGAATCATTCGCTCGACTATTGCTCCAACTGTCTCTAAGAAAGTTACTGTTAGCGTGGATCCTAAGATTGTCTATCTAATCGATATTTCTGGATCTATGGATACTAGACTTATAGATAGAATTCTTAAGTCTATCGGTAAAAGCATGAGAAAGCTTAACCGGGGCCTCAAGTATGACATCATAACTTGGAGTACTTGTCTTGGAGAACATATTAAGGACATTGATCCTAAGAAAGGCGTTCCTAGAATTAGCATGGGTGGTGGTACCTCCATGGCTAGTGGTATGCAGTATTTCAAGGAGCACTATGGTCCTGAGGCTATCCTAATCGTTATCTCTGACTTTGAAGATTATCTGGAAGAGTGGCACAAAGTCGAACTGACTATGCCTGAGTATGATCTTTGGGGATTCAACTATGGAGATGACAGATGGCAGGATAGTAAGAAGATCGATTGGAAGAACATGAAAATTCGGAGGTTTAATAATCACTAATGGTTGACAAGAAAAAGATTCATGAGTTAGTTGGTGTATTTTATAGACCGACTTACAAAACCTTCTACGTTAATTCGGTGGATGGAGAATCTTTTATAAAACCTACTGGAGTCTTTGTATCTTTAGGAATAACGACGTCTATGAAAGTTATCGAGGACATCAGAAACACAATTGCAGAAAATACTGACTATTGTGCTACGATTGCTGAGATTTCAAGTAAGAAGATTGGTTCCCAGTTTATTAACACAATTACTAATATTGACAGCCCACAGCAATATAGACTAGAAAGTTTTGGAGAAAACGTTTTAGATGAAGCAGCTGCGAAAGAGGAGCTAGAAGGGATGATGCAGTTAATGAATCCGCAGCAGGATTTAAGTGTGCTGAATGAGTATGCCCCGAAAGTATCCAGGCTTCAGGATCTGATTAATAAACTTACAGACTCTAATGGTTGGGATTCACACGCTGTCCAGAGGATTGATGAATCTGAGGGTTCTTATGGTGTATTCCATAAGTTAGTAAATTACCGAGTCGAAGGAAATGTAGAATATCGTCTCGGAATCTACGTAAGAGAAAAGTAAAAAAAAATAACTGAACAAACTAAGATAAGATAAAACTGTCTTAGTTTGTTTTTATTAAATTTAAAAGGAATATGAACAATTCAAAAGTAGTAATTATTTTGGCCTTGGTTTTAGGCTTTGTATTAGGTGGCATCTTAGGAGGACTCTTAGGACGTCATTTATTTCCAAAGATAAAAACTGAAACAGTCGTTGTTTATGATTCTAGTAAGGAGAAAGCAAAGATTGATTCATTAGAAACAGTAATCAAGGCAAGAGAAGAAAGAATCGTCGCATTACTTGATTCGGCGAGTAAGATTAAAACTGTCGTGGTAGTAAAAGAGATCAACAAAGTTAAAGACCTACCAATGACAGACAACGTAGAGTTGCTCCGTGAAAATTTAATTAAGCACGGAGAATTAACTAATGAAACTGACTCTCTACCAAAGACGCTTGCAATTGAAGACACACCAGATACATTAGCTGTTTTATCTGAAGCCAATGTGAAGGATGTTAATATAATTGCCGCCAAGTATGAGGGTGAGGTTGAAGTAAATGAAAGACTAACCGAGGCACTATCAGAAGGAGAGAATCTAGTTCATCAAAAAGATTCAATCATTGGTTTGCAAAGCAGCATAATTGTTAACCAAGAGATAAACTACAGTGATAGAATTCAGGGCCTTGAGAAGAGTCTTAAGATCGAGAAAACACAAAAAACTGTCTTCATATCCATTTTAGGAACAGCAGCTGCTGTATTGGGTGTTATAGCATTAACTAGTGGCGGTAAGTAATGATAGAAATTGTTATTAACTACGATAAAGACAGAAGGGAGTTTAATCTCTATGAACCAACGACCGATACGCTTCTAATAACGTCAAGTCTAGGGGAAACGTTTATTAAATTGAATGAGTTTCTGCAGAGTCAAGGTATGATAACAACGGATATCTTAGGTTCCACGGATATAATGTATCATATAGATTCACTAACTTTCCTGGCATTAGTTGAAAGTAATGCTGGGCTCATTAAACAATTAAATAACGCACCTTCTGGATTTATGATTAGTTCTCAGAGATTCGGGATGTCCAATACGATGTCGACGTCCCCAAAACAACAGACTCAAGGTCTACAACAGGGAAAAGGAAATAGCAACTATTATGATAGCAAAAAGAAACGAGGAAAAACCGAAAGGGGAAGCTCTAGTTTCTTCTCTAATAGTTCTTTTCGCGGCTCCTATAAAAAGTTCGGAGGGCAATGAAATCAAAGTTAAAAATCTATACGTCTTATGTCTCTCCCCTAACGCTTAAAACTGTAATGTCGGCTAATCTACTTCCGATATTTATAGTCAGAAGCATATATAACTCACAGCTCATCGGCCAGTACTCAGATTCGGCCGTACACTTTAAGAATTTAGCTCCATCAGATAAACTATTTCAGTCTAGACGTGATGGACTAATAACAGAGCTAGAGTTTAAGAAGTACTATGTTATTGAGATGAGTAAAATCAACTTTCAAGACGTCATTAAAAAACTTGACAACTTAGCTACTTTGTCTGGTGCTTCCGGAGTTGTTCTTATGGGGTATGGTAGTGCTTATGAGACCTGCCATAGAAAATTATTATCAGAGCTCCTAAATGGTAGTGGACTGTTAGAAAATAATATAAAAGAATTAATTATATGATACCGCGAGAGATAGAGCTTCAAGAGTCAGTTACTTCTTGGCTACTTGAACATGATATTTCTCCGGCATCCGTTACCCTAAGTTATAAATTTTTCGATGGTGTTCTTGCAATTACTTTCTATCTTAAGCAAGACCTCGACGAGTTTCTTGACTTAGTGGACTATAAATATTCGTGTGATAAATCTGGCTATATTATACTGAAGGATACAAACACTGTCTTCCTTCACGGCCTGCCTCTTGTTAAACTATATACTGTCCTATGAAAGATATATTTGAAGAATTCTTATCTTTTTCTTGGACTGGACATGGAGTTAGGCCTAGTAAGGAGATAATAGAGGATGTAGTCTTAGGAGATTACATAATTGCCAGAGTTAGTGGTTCCGGAATTTTAGTCATCTGGTTGGTTAATGGAAATAAAGTAAAGATTCCATGGGAGTGGCTAGACTTATTTACTTCCTTCAATACAATTCATGGCGAAAGAGTAATGTGGAGTGGAGGAAACTTAGGAAGAGATGATAATGTTTCTGAAATAATCTATAAGTTTACACTCTTAATCAATCAATTCAACTGGGGAAAAGGAAATGACTTCTTATGTACCCTAGCTGACATTTGTAGTATCGGAACCAGAGATTTTATAGAGTGGTTTAATACAGAATCCGGAGAAAAATTGAGACCACTAGAACTAAGAATGGTGGATAATACAGTAATAATATGAGGACACTTGTTATATACACAGATGGGAGTCATTTAAAACATACAACAGGTCGACTAGGCATTGGTGGAATTTTGGTTGAGGATGGAAAAGCAATAGATAAGTTTTCAATTGAGGTTCCAACAGACTACCTAAGAAAGAATTATGAAACCTCTGATGTTAGTAATCCGACTTGTGAAATGTTAGCTGCCCTTATTGCCCTTAAAACATTTGGACCTAAGTTTAAGAAAGGTGATGAAATTTATATGAAGGCTGATTACTTAGGTGTAAAGAGCTGGCTTGAGGGCATTTGGAAGATAAAGGCTCCCTATATAAAAAAGATAAAAGAAGAGATTGATTCAGAAATCTCAAAACAAGGTCTATCGGGGCGAATTCATTTTGAGTGGGTAAAAGGACATCAGAAAAAGAGTGTTCTAGATCCTGACGCTATATGGAATGGCCGAGTTGATCTTTTAGCTAAGGGAGAGGATTATGAGTAACTGTGGCTGTAAAAGAGATATAGACCCGGCTGGTATCTGGGACTATAAAAACTTGATTGGAGCAAAGGTTAGGGTTAAATCAATGCCGATGTCTAATTTTCATAAAGGAGTATTTGGAGACTGCACAATAAAGGACATTTACTTCAGGATTAGCATTGATGGAAAAGTGATAACCGTGATAAGATTGAAAGAATATCCAGATCTATTCTTTACTTGGAAAGATTTAGAAGTATTGAGTGTGGAGGATTATCCTGAATCAATCTGTGGTAATTTTAAAGCTGGTACTGCGCTGGCTGGTAATAATTCGGAGGAAGAACAAAATGGTTAAGAAGGTTAAAGGAAAAGTTCCAACACCAAGAATGAAAGGGCAGGCAAGCAGACCAACTAGACCGCACATACCTGTCGAAAATAAAACTAAATTGCCCAAGACTCCTGCATCACCTGATACAGAGATGGGTACCATAGATGATATAATTTTATAATATGAATACAATTAAGAAAACAGGATTAAGTTTTGCAAGTGGCTCTAAACTTACTGCAAACGATCTGATTGTGATGAATAATACAATCAATGCTCTTGTCGATGCAGTTAATGCTATGATTATGGCTACTTATGATGTTAACCAGGAGTCGGGAAACTATAGTGCAACTTATGGTCTCTCTCAGGCAATTCAGATTGTATCAGGTAGCCGTAGACAATTAGGTATGAAAATTAGATTTCTTACCGAGGGAGGTCTCTATGCCGAGTATTCCTATGTTGGTTCTGACTTAAATGATGTTAACTTCCTAAATACTGATAACTGGGTATGTGGTGTTGACGTAGTTGATGGAGGAGAATTCTAATCATGGGGATTTTAAGCGGTTTATATAAGAAAACAGCTTGGACAGATAACAAAACAACTGTCAATGCTGAAAAACTTAACAATATGGAGAATGGCATCTCTAATCTATATAATTCTGCTATTACGGCCTCTGATATTAAAGGAGAAGATGGAGTTAATGTAGAAATAGATAATGCCGGGAAAGTAATAGTTAAGTTAAATACCCAGATTGCTATTATTAGTGAAGAACTTGAGGAATATGATAATGACACGATCTACTTCCTCTTATCACAGAATGGCATTATACAGAAAATAATCATTAACGGAGTAGCATCTAATTATGGTTTGGGACTATGAGGACTGTTATATTAAGTATCTTCAGGCATCAGACTATCTAAAGGGTTTACTAGGAATTTCACAACTAGACCTTGACCTGGATAGAAAAGTGCTTCTCCCATATCAAACACAAATTCTAGAATACCTCAACATTCGGCTTATTAAACTAGGGTCCGACGATATTAAAGCCAAGATAAATGAGATTTTTGATGCATTTTCTTGGGGCGCCGACTTAATCTGTTCTGAAGCCGCACTAGAGTTAGCTAGAGAAGTTGGTATTGGGGTTGGAGATGAGCTATACGACCAAGATAGATTTGTTTTCTCTTGGGCGGATCTAATGTCTACACTCAGGATGCGACTAAAGCTACAATACGCCTATCTATTTTCAGACAGTGACGGTGATGATGATTGCTGTGGTTGTTGTGGAAAGGGCCAGACAACTGAAGATTATGAGTCCTGGCAGAGTGGAGTATATCCTGAAGATGAAGTATATGATAGAGCTAATGTTGGTCGAGTAAATACGGCTTGGAGTGTTAGCAAGGATAGATATTGTGAGTGCTATCGAAAGAATAGTCAGTCTAGTGATAGCAACAATGGAAATCAATAAAAAAAAGAAAGAGAGTTGGAATTAGTCCTTCTCTCTTTTTTTTCTTTCTTACTTCTTCTCGCCTTTCTCTAGCTCTTCTTTTAAGCCTTTGAGTTTTGAGAATGTTTCATCATCTATCATGTCCTTGGTCTTATATACATTTTTTGCCAGGACTTTATTTACTTGTTTTCCATTGAGCCTTTTCTCTTTCTTGACGCCTGATTGTGCTTTGTTTATCATTATCTTGTTAATGGTAAACTCAATCTCTTTTTCTTCACCAAATAGACAGTCATTTACGAAAAGCTGAAGTGCCACTAAAGCTGCATTAGATAGGTACTTATTCTCATCATTAGAGACATATCCAACTGTTCCGGTTTTTACCTCAATCGGCGTTTCTCTCTGTAGCTTCTTGATCTTTTCCCACTCTTCTTTTGGCAGTCTGGTTCTTCCTTGCTCATAGGCTTTAGCTGAACCTATCATTCTCTCCATACCAACTTTAACACCGTAGTCAGCGATGTCAGTAATATTGGCAAGCTTTATTTTAAGAATACAGCAGCGATTCTTTCCTTCATTAACTTCCTCCTCAGAATAGGATAGCATCTTATTCAGCGGATTAACTGGCAGGAAATTGTGAATTAGATATTTAACAAAACCTCTAGACTTCTCGTTAGCGTTCCACATTTCACAGAGCTGGTTATATGCTTTCGTTACCATAGCCTCGTCTGGATCACCCCATCTTCTTGGAGATTCTTTTGTGTATAAACTAACGTTCGTGTCTTTGTACTTGTTCTTAAGTTCTTCTACAAATTCAGATATATTCATCTTTATAAAATTGTTTCATATATAAGGAAACAAGGGGCGAAAAAAAAAGAATCATACTAAGTAATTTTCACGGTATATCACCAAAATATTTGCAGTATTTAATAGTAGTAACCTATGAAATCAGCCAAGCATGATTCTAGATGTCATATTTAAACTAACTAACTTTCCTTAAATCTTCTTTTCTCATCATATATAAGAATTTGAAGGCTTCTTAGATCTGACAGTCGTGTACTAGTTTAATAAACTGTTCAAGGGTTAGTGTTCCACCTGCTGCTCCTTGATGCCCACCACCGCCAAAGTTAGTTTTTAAATATTCGCCTGCATTGAACTCTTCACACTTTTCGTTTACATACATAGATACGTTATACATGTCTGGGCTCTTTCTATTAGCACAAACATAGACATCATATTGGTCTTTAACGCTATCAAACTGTGAAGATCCAAAAGTAGAGGTTAACATACAGATACCTTTATACTTACCTGCGACGGTCACCTCAAATGCATATCCCTTAACGCATCCTCTCCAAGTATTAGTTAAGTACTCTAGAACTCCTTCACCAGATACCATTAAGTCATGATAATTCTGAAGGATATCTTTGAAGTCTTGTGTAAACTTTTGAGCGTTGAGAGAATATTTAGCTCTTAGGCCATATTGGAAGGCGAGGATCTCTTTTTCCCAATTAAACACATCATGTCTCCACGTATCATAGTGAGAAAGATATAGAACTGGGATAGGAACTTCAACTCCGCTGTTAAAATAATTCCAACAGAGTTCACACGCAGCAGTTCCATTTACTCTTATTCCTTCCATATCACTATAACCACATTCCTCTGATTCTGTTATTTGGGTAATGTGGTGATCAATCCAGACAGCCTTACCTGATTCTTTTAGTCTAATCATAATTTCTTTAGGGAATGATATATCCACTAAAAAGATAGCATCATAGACAGCTAGGTAATTATCAAAATCTGGAATCGGGTCATTATAGTTGAACCCGAATAGATCAATAGGGTTTGTTGTATACTTTTTCAGGGCCTCTTTTGTAATTGCTGCGCTTCCGAGGCCATCATAATCAACCCTATGATAAATAATTAAAATTCTATCAAAAGATACTTCTTGTTTGTTCTCCATCGTCTATAAGGGTTTTAACGAGTTTGCTAAGTTCCTTTTTGAATCTCTCATGTATTTCATATTTTCCAACTAGCTTGTCCGTCGTGTCTGGCCCCCATCTTAATCCATAAACATCATTATTGAATAAGACAGATTTAGTTTGATACCACCAATATCTCTTTTCATCATTGACTTTCATGAATTCAATTAGGTCAGCCATTTTGGTTTTTAGATCAAATAGTTCTTCGTCTTTATAAACAAGCTTAACATCCTGAAGAGATCTTCTAGCACCGACTTTCTCCTCAATCTCGTTACCGTTCTTATATCCAAAATTTTCAATTAGGAACATACGAAAGGTAACCACATTATATCCACGAGTTGAAAAGAAGCCAATAATTTTCTTTCGATCTACATAGTACGTAAATGAATCAAACATTATATTTCTTTTCCAGTTATTGTTGCCACTATTGTCTGAACTTGGTGGATAAACTCAACTCTTGTTGTAGTAATAGTATTTCCATCAAAGATAATCTTCATACTATACCCGCTGTTTACTGAGTCAACGTATATAATAAAGTATGCTCCTTGGCCAACTTCTAGAGACATAACTGCACTAGAAACTACCTGGCCTCCATCTCTTCTGAACTGTTCTTCGAACCCTAGTAGAGATTTGAGCTTATCAAAGGAAACTCTAATTCCTCCAAACTCACCATGGAAGGTATGATCATATCTATCAACAAACACCTCAACTTTTTCTGAGGTTGTTCTATAGATATTTACGAAGTTTCCTTCCATTAGTATTTCTCTATCTATCTTATCTTTTATCATAGATTTATTAGTTTTTTGAGCTCATCTAATGCTATTTCGTTTTTATCCATATTGGCTCTTTTTGATGCCTCTCTTTGTTTCTGCTTATCTATTTCTACTCCATCTTCTTCATAGATCAGATAATCCGCACCAAAGTTTTTAATAACGGCATCTTCATAAAGCTCTTGACTAAAGTTAAATAGTCTCTGATAAGTAGTTCCGTCACCGAGTATTAATCTACTTGGATCTGCTGGATCATATATAGCCTTTTGACACTCATATTCACTGAGAATTATATCATATAGTTCATCCTTAACAGCATCTAGCTCGTTTTTGGGGAACTTTTCTATGTCTTCTTTAGTGAGAGTGTAGGTTGTTTTATAAGAGTTTGCTTCTGCAGGGACCCTAACCTCATCTATACTAATTGTAGTTGATACTCTAACATTCTTATATCCATCGTCCGGTCCTTCATACCAGTCTGTATCAAATAAGCCCAGTAATTTTCCACTTACTTCAACGAAAGTTGTGCTCTTGAAGATTCTAGGGTATTTATCCCATAGCTCTTTTAAATCAGGGTCGACCACATATTTGCTAACTAAGGCACGCAGCTCTTCTTTTATCTTTTGAGCGCTGTCCTTAAGCCTAACCTCTCGTTCTTTTTTGACAATAGACTTTCTTAATGTTTCTCTAGTATATCTATCTACTGTTCTATACTTGATCTCGTTGTTTAGCGTAAGCTTCTTCATGACATTAATTTGTAGAGTTCTGGATAATACTTCTTTATGCTTGTTATGTTCATTGATTTGTCAGATAAGACTCTTTCAATGGCGTGTAATTTTTTATTTAGGTTTGAAGATTCCGTTTTCAGATCTTTAAAAAGTTTATTGAGCTTTGTATATAGCTCCTCATTTTCTTTCTTAAGCTCAGTATCTTTATCCTCAATTTCTCTTATACTTAAAATTACCGCGGGTTTATCTACCTGACTTAGACTTATTGTATAAATACTAGAAACATATCTTCTGAATTCCCAGGACAAGTTAAATTCATATTCTAGACTAAGGTCCTTTTGAAATATCACATTGTCTCTGTATTTCTTAGCAACTGCAACCTCTTTGTCTGAGTAGGTTGAATTGATGCTCTCTAGAATGAGTGCCTCCATCTCATTCTTAATCTTCTTTAGTTTAGAAAACTCTTCGGATACCGCTGTATACTTTTGTAATACAGCGGTTATTTTACTGTGTTCTATCATATTTAATGTGTTTTCTCACTTATAAGAGATTAAACCGCCATTGACCAGCTTTTTAACTCTTATAGATGAAAGAAATTTAAAATACTTTAATATATGGATTGGAATGTCTACTTAAATAAAAGGATCGATGATGAGTCATATGTTGAGATAGAACAATATATGAAAAACTTTGACTTCCTTCTTGGTTCTCTAGTTAATGATCTAGAGAAGTTTTTAGATAAAGAAGGGCGGTACTTTGGTGTAACTGTCAGACTAGTTCATGACCTTAGAGAAATCGTAATTAACCTAAGAGAGGCAAAAGAAGAGAACTCCGAGGACTATGGAAAGCAAATAGCCTTCTTATATAGAACACTTATTCTTAGAGCACATAAGAAGTATCTTAAAAGAGGACTATCTAAGGCGGACAGTATAATTTGTATTTCCAGGTGTATTTGTGAATCACTACTTCAGTTAGATCCTAATCCAGAGATATTGAAGGCATATGAAATTTTTGATAAGTTGTATACTAATATCAAAAACTGCGGAAAAGAGTATGTATATACTCCGCTGCAAGAAAGTCTCTTAGAATTTGTTGAGACCGGCAAGATTGGTTTGTACTCTGTTGATTCTTTTTCAATCGTCGAGGAAGAAAAGAAGAGGAAAATAAAAACTCCCCTAGATGGTAGTGGAGTTAGAGTAAATGAGTCTAGCAACGAAGTATCTGAAATATCATGGATAGACGAGTAGTAAAGGCCCTAATAGTTTATGACGAAGATCTAAACTGTGACTGTAAAGATAAAACTATAGAGGATATCTCTATAGCTAATGTAGGGTTTAGTGTTTCTATAATTGATTCATATGATTTGATAATTTATAGTGGATCAAAGGGAACAAAGATATTAAAGTCCAAATACACAAAAACGGGAATAATAAAATAGGCGACTCACATCGCCTATTCTTTTTTTTTGCTACTCGTCATTGAGTCGCTTATCTGACTTTATCTTCGCATTCTCCATAACGGAGTTTGGACTATACTGGATCTCCTTATCAGATTCTTCTGAAGGATATGCGTAAGAGTCAAAAACCACCCTATTGTTTTTGTCGGTCGTATAATATCTCATAAGAGAATCAAACGCACCGTTGTCGTTCGGAGCATGAAACATGAACCGATCGTACTTTACGCCACCTTTTTCAGTGCCCTTGCGGGTAACTACGAATTCCTCTGAAATGTACTTCAGGCAATCTAATGCCGTCTTTACGTTGATTCCAAAGTCGTCCTTGGTTTTAGCCTCTTTGAAGCTAATTTTATACATGAGGATAAAGTCCTCGTAATGAACTGCAAAGTCGGCCGGGTTAAGATCAGGATTCTTTGCCAAAAAGTCATTGGTAAGAAGATCCTGGAATTCCTCTAACGCGCCTTTCTTCTTGATTGCGTTCAATCCGTGTTCTCTAACTTCTTCGTAGAATTCGACTAAACCGTCGTGCTCGTCTTCCCAACGAGACCAGATACTTCTGGGAATTTCTACGCTTTCGGTAACCATGCTATGATCACCTTCGCCTGCTTTAGGATCACGATAGGAATAGGCCAGTGATACGGTCATTCTACCCATCGGTTCCTTACAATACACTACTTTCTTAGTCCAAAGAAGTTCTTTGAGCTGTTTCATAGCAGTATAATAGTCTCCGATTCTGGGAACGGCAAAGCTGCCCTTCTTTTCCACAGAGTTGTCGGGGATTTCAAGGAGGAAGGTCAGATACTTCAGGCCTTTATAACCTCTCTCCTCTGTAACATGGACGATCGTCTGAGAGGAAAGCACCTCATCAATATTGATCATCTTTTCGATGTAGTCATCGGTTTTGGCTTGAGCTTCAACCGCTACATACATAGCTTTGACCATGTTGCGATCTACTTCGCGTTCACAGTCGTAAACCTGGGCTCTCATTCTTTCCGAAGAGACTCCAAGCGACTCAATTTCCTTGTTTTCCTGCTCTTTAGCATCAGTCAAGGTTTTGAGTTCTTTTTTGTAAGAGTTCTTCAAGATCTTATAGACCAGGAATATTCCCAATCCTGCAAGACCTATCTTTCCAACGCTCACAAACGTGTTTTTGTTTGTTCCTTTTTCCATAACTCTTGATTATTAGTTTGGTTTCGGTTTTAATTACTTGGGTGACTATTTGTTTCCCCGGGTGTTGTTATCTCTATCACCCTCAGAGAACCGGGGTCTCTCGCCTCTCGGAAGTTCCGGAAGGAGATTGGAAAATGCTGTAATGACTAGCATCGTTGCCGAAAACATCATAAATGCGGCAGTGATTTTCTTGCCAGTCGTGTTAAAGCAGCCCATGAGATTCGGAAAATCTCTCTTGTTTCCTTCATCCAGTTTTCTGTTGATGAAGTTTGCGTCGTTTACATTAGCCATTTTTCGCTTTTGTTTTAATTTGTTTTCTGTACTTATGGTCTTCTACAGCACAAAGAATTATCTCTGCTGCAAATGCAAGACCTGTAATTGCAATGCCTGTTATGACAACTTTGTCGCACAGGCGCTTCTTAGCAGTAAATGAATCCTGCTTCGTGTACTTGACATTACCTCTTGGTTTGTCAACTCGTTGTTTTTCGATTTTGTTCATTTTTTAATTGTTGTTTAATTGTTTCGTAAATAAGGTTTTATAGTTTTTAACGCTAGTGGCTTAACATGCTATTTATAGATGCCACTACATCTTTTTGTTCACTTTGTTTAAGTGTCTGAGGGGATAACCATTTTTCAATTATCCCCAGAGACGAGATAAACAATTCAACAAAATGAACAGTTCGTACATGACCTAAAAACTAGATAATAAAGAGGAGTGTCCAAGATCTCTCCTAAACACTCCTCCGATCATCAAGAGTTAGAAACTTATACTTCCTCAGAAGGTGCGGCGGGCTCCTCTACAGTGGCTTCCTCTTTGGGGAGGATTTTGCCGACGAGTTCTTTGCCCTTGGCATATGCATTCAGCCCGAATGCGATGGCCTTCTCCTTGACGTTCTTTCCTTCTGCTGCGCCGATTTCGTACGCGATACCAGCTACAAGTGCTGCGCCCAGCACGTTAAAAATTGCCTTTTTCATACTCTTGATTGATGACTAGTTATTATACTTCCGGGAATAGTTATTCCCCTGATAGTTGTTGCGAGCGGGAGCGGTGGTGTCTACTTCCACGGCAGATACCTGCGGCTGCTTGGTGAAAAGCTTCTGAACGCCAGTTTTTGCAGCGTTATAGCCCTTCACGGTGAGGTTGGTTGTTTTATTCACAATACCGAACTTCTTTTCAGCCAGAGCACCCACGGCCACGAGACCGACTGCTCCTGCTACAAAGCCGAATTTCTTCCAGAAACCCTTGCTTTCTTTCTTCTGATTATTCATTTTGTTCATTTTTTGATTGTTTGTTATAAATCTCAAAGTAGTTTTGCAATTCTCTTCATCTCTATTTTGTCGTTGTTTTGTTTAGTTTTGATGATGAGAAAGCTTGTACAGAGATAAGGAATTTAAGGCTTCTGAGATTCTATCAATTTTTGGAGTTCTGGTATGATATCAAACTCGTCATACTGTGGGCTGTTGATATTAGTATCTCCAATACACCACATACCAGATCCATACTGAGATATAGTAGTATTTATATCTTCGATTAGTAGAACAAGCTGCTGTTCTCCAAAACATATTGTTTTAGATTTGATTCCATTTCTTAGCAGGTCTGTTCTCATCTTCTCACCAGTAAATCGTGCTGCTTCTTTTAGCTCAGATAATACAAACTGGTTCCAAGATATCGGCGGATTCTCTAGTCTCGTTGAAAAATCACAAACAACACCATCATATGTGTCGAGGATAAACCTAACTACTGCTTGGCTCCTACTATGGCCGGCTCGACAATGAACATAAAAGTCTTTCCCAAGATTTTCTTTTATAAATAAAACTAACTCCCTTGCCTGCTTATTATCAAGTCCATAGCAGTATCCATGTCTATACTTTCCAACCTCCTCTTCAATAGGTTTAGTATATTCAGTTATATCATCGAACACTGCGTTGAATACATTATCATGCTTCTCTTCAAAGTAGTGAAACTCTCTTTCCTTGATAACATATTCTTGACAATCCTTCGTTCCACATATTGAAATAAACGCGGCATCGGACGGAACATTTTTATCGTTCCACCCATTCTTTTTACACATATCTTCAAATGCCCATCTATTATAACAATATAATTTCTTCATTTCATAAGTAAGGAAAGAAAGGCAGGAGAATTATTCTTCCCCCGCCTCGCAATCTTCATTTTCATCGAGTTTCTTTTTGAGCATTCTAATCTCAGCTTTATCCTCTCCGATTTCAGATAGCATTTTATTTGCACCCGATCCAAAAGTATATGCTCCAACACATAGAACAAATACTCCTAGATCACTTAAGTCTGTATTAACAATACCGTCTACGCTTACATCCCAAATTAGACATATAGTAACGGCGATTCCCATAAAAGCACCAACAATAGCGCTTATTACAAGACCAAAAGATTTACTAGAATTACCAGTATTGTTTCGTACTAAGCTTCCTAAAAATTTAAACATTAGTCTAATAACTCGAACTCGGACTCAAACCATAGTCCATTAACTGCTTCGTATGCTCCCGGTCCCCATTTAATTATGTAGGATCCTGGATATACGTGAGTAACTTCATCGCCGGGTCCAAAGATTTTAAAGTCCCAATTATCCTCTTTGACACGGCCTTCAAAATCTTCCCAGGTCGGAAACCACTCGTCAAACCTTGGATGATGTTGATCAAAGAAATCAAACACCTCTCTTAAATTTGTGCCGTCCCATTTGACAGCTTCAATTTCTCTCGGAATTTTTCTGTACTTACTCATTTTCTATTTCTTCATAAGTTTGCCAAAAGATGTCTGGTTTGCAAGGATATAGCTCGCCCTGTACACCTTTAATAATAAAATCTCCAACTAAAGCTTCCATTTCACCTTCGAGTGTAGTTATAATAAGACTTCTCCTATCATTAGTAAAAGTGTGAGAATCTTTGATAAACTCTCTAACAGTATCATCGACCTCACCTTTCCACTCGACGGCTTCAATGACGATTGGCTTCTTTTTAAATTTCCGAATCGTTGTCTTTGAAGTCTCTTTCATAAATTTCTCTAATAATTAAATTCTTCTTTCTAGCTTGTTCAACCATATTCTTAGTTCCTGGTGATTTAGCACCATCAGCAAAGAAAGCAATTAGGGCGTTTCCTATATCTGCCATTTTTGCATTTCTTTTATGACCTGCCGCTTTTCCATACCTTTTCCATTCGGCCTCATAAATCTTAAGCTCATATCCTCTTTCTTGAGCATATCTCTCGCCAAGACTATCGGCCCCGTCAGCATGACCAGAAACTATAATTATTTTATAGCCAGCTGCAACTTTACTTTCTAGAGCTTTGTCGCATACATCTTTCAATAGCTCATAATTATCAAATTCTCTTGAACCAGCTATTATAACATAAATCTCTTTATCCATTTTAACAAGTAAGTCTAGTTAATTGTTTCTCGTGATTAATATCTTCCCATACTACATACAGCGAGTTATCAGAGATGTCATAATAACAATCCCCGACCTCACAAGTACCTAGATCGAGAGTAGAACAATCACAACAAGACTTAAATACTATTCTTACTCCACTAAGATCATTCTCGAATTGTTTATTGTAGTACTCAAAGAATGATTTACCCATTGCTTAGATAGTAGCTTCTAAAACTATTAATTAAGTCTTGGTTATCAAAGAGCTTTTGTCCATCTGGCATTTCAATTATATATCTGCCAATCAATAGCTCTTCTCCATCGAAAGTCCCAGTCCACCCTCTTACTACATTTGAGAACTCTGGGCGCTTTTTCTTTCTTCCGGTTAGTGGTGGAAGCGTTATATCAACAACTGCATTTCTAGCAGCGGCGATTATATCTTCCTTTAGTCCCTTCCGGTTAATGCACTCATAGATACTGATGTTCTCAAAGGTATTATCCCCAAGAAGAACTGAAAAGTATCTAGAGCCATACTGATTCATCTTTACCATTACTAACTTTATTCCCTTTGTTTCTAATTCTCTCCACTTTGGATGGAGCGGGAATACTATTGTCATCAGGTATTCGAAATCTTCTTTCTTTATTGGAAATCCCTGTGGAGTTCTATAAAGTATGTTCTGTGTTTGTTCTAGTACTTCTTCTTTTCTATTCATAATACTCTCTTAGGTGGACGTTCTGGGAGTGGTTTCAAATCTTTTCCTTCAACCTTTTGATACGCTCCCTTTGTATAACACTTGTTGTAAAAATTTCTAAAATCTTTATGTATTTTACAATATCCAGTCTGTCTATTGTTTTCGTCGGGGAGTTGGAAGTTTACACAAGTACCACACCTTTTTTCAGTAATTCTCTCTACTGAATCGCAGTACTTAATGGTATTCTCAATCTTAGTCCATCCCAAACCTACTCGACAGTATCCAAATGAGTTATAAAAACCGCACCTCAAACAACTAGTCTTTTTACGAATCATAGTTTTTGTGTTATGTCGGGTCCGGTAGCCTGTCTTAAGGTCATCTCTGATACTTCAATGATTTCTGAATTTTCCCTAACGTAGCTGTGAACGTTTTCATAGAACATCTCGCCTGGGGGAATTCTTAATCTTCTTGTTTCGTCAAGCGCCTCTACTAAAATTGGACTACAGAGTGAAAATCTTCCCCTCTCTGCTCCCTTTCTTGTTTTGTATCCTCCTAATGAACAGATAATTTCTCCTCTCTTATTGAGTACGAAATATCTCATCTATTGTTAAGAGTTTTCTTCCCGGTAGTTGGAATGGTTAATTTTCCAAATAGACATAAGAGCCCGTTTTTCTTCTTCGCTTCTTTTGCCGTAGAATAAAACCGCTGGGCAATTCTGATCAATATAAATATAACCAACGAGATTACCATTTATAAACCAATCAGGTGAAACTACATTACACTCAATACCACTTAAGTCTTCATCATCGCTTGGATAGTCCGATGCATCAATATCTCCCCATGACCAAGAATCTCCAGACTTAACCATATAATGTTTTGTCTTCGTGTCGGAATTCAATTGATCGCGTATTTCTCTAAATTTTACTGGATCCATTCTAATATATCCTCCTGTTTTTCTATTACTTCTACTCGGACACCTTTATAATCTCCTTTCGCCTCATTCATTAACCACTCAATTTGTTTCCACTCAGTCTCTTGCCACTCTTCTTTACCACCAATCACTCCGACGTAGACAAAGCCGAAGTTATTATACACGGCTTCAATCACGTCTTTATATATGGTGGGAATAAGAGTGGGATCTAACTGAGTGAATGGGGTCGGCTGGAGGAGATAGACTTTTGTATCGGCCTTATTATACTCAGACGCTACTTGATATGTTTCCTTCTTCAGTAATCTTTTAGGTAGCGGTGGGAGAAAGGCCGTAATTTTGTCTAAGTCCCAGCCCGAAAACCATATGCGCTCGGGTTTTGGTTCTACATCGTATCTTATATTTGCTCTAGACTCACGAAGAACAAGAACAGCGTATTCATGATCAGCACCAGGGATTATCTTTTTCTCCGCTACTACTTTCACATGCATACTATCATCATAATCTACTATCCCCAAGTCATCTGCTACAAATCTTACCCACGCATCTTCTGTCAATTTAATTAGGTTACTGACATCAAAGTGGGTATTTTTTCGCTTTAAGATGAATTTTAGGTTTAGCTCGAACTGTTTTGTCTCCTTCAACCAATCTAGGTACTCACTAAAATCAACACCAAAAAGCTGAGACCTGATTTGTGATGCTACCTTCTTTGCTTCAGTTGTTTTGTATATTGCTGCTACTGTCTTTCCACCAGCATAAACTACTCTGGCGGCATACATAGCATTAACTGATACAAACTTACTTCCTTCAAGCGTTAATAGTACCTTTAATTCTTTGCTCATGGTTTACCAAAAGGATTAGGGCCTGGTTTAAATTGTCCAACCTGCTGTGTTGCCTGTTGAATTTGCTGCTGAACGTGATTAACCTGCATATTGAAGTTGTGAATCATTGCATCGATTTCTCCTTCAGTATAGTTCTTTGGTTCAGTGTCCATTCTTAGCTGATCATACAAGCCCTTAGGTATCTCTTTAAATCTTCCTTGTATTCTAATCAAATATGCCTTACTACCAACATTAGCTCGTCTTGCTTTTGGTAGTGTTGCAACATATAGATGATTTGGACAGTCTGGGTTAACATTTGATATTGACATCTGCCAGTCTGCATTGTGAGTCTTTCTACTTGAATCACTCAAAGACTCTAGACCAATTATATTTCCCCAGCTACCAACCTTTGCCTGAGAGCAACATATAACGAGTTTTCCACCAAGACTTAACTTAGTAAACTTATTATACACGTCTCCGTACATATTATACATTGAGTCGGTTTCAGTTGCTCCTGCTATATTACCATCATGGTCGACAATAACAACTGAGAAATTTCCTTCTTCTGCTTTTTCAACTATATCATCCGCCGTTACTACACCAGCCGGATTAACAGATATTTCAAGATTGCTACCGAGAAGTTGACAAAGCGAATTATACATTGTCATTAAGTTCTTCTCAGCTTCTGCAAATGTAACTCCAAATGCAATACTAGATATACGAGTTACGAAATCCAGCCAAGACATATCACCAAGACACACATATAAGACGTGTTCTCCGTGTGCTGCCATCCAATAAGCTAAGTCCATTGCAACAAGACTCTTACCTACACCTGGCGGCGCTGTTATAATTCCTAACTCAGCTCTATTAATACCTTCACCACCAAAAGCCTGATTCAACCAATTTATGTTAGTCGATATCTTTCCTCTTGATGCTTCAGCTACGATTGTGTTTATGTCAATGTTTTCAAACCCAGTTGAACTAAATACATCAAGTTCGCCATTAGGTATATTAACATTCTTCAGATACTTAATATACTCAGCCGGCGATTGATTATATAGTCTTCCCGCTTGCTGTATAATCGAAGCACAAACTATATCATCAAGGTACTTTTTGGTTGGTGCAATTTGTTCTTTTGTATAACTCTTCCACTTAATCACCTCATCCATTATCTGTCTCTTTTCCATCGGCGTCTTATTACATCTCGCCAGGATAGATTCAAACAGTGGCTGGTCAATTGCTTGTAGGTCATATGTTTCAATTGCCTTGATCATTTCGTCTACAAGCTGATTGCCATTTGTGCTCGGATTAGTTTGATAGTAATATTTTATATACTTGACGTTGTTCTTTGCATCCTGGAATAGGTATTGATTAAACATTCCGAGGAGCAGCGACAGATTGTCTAAACTCTCCATTATAAATTAGCTTCAAAAATTTCACTATCGATAATCTCACAATACTTATAATAGTTGTGGATCATTTCATCTCTATTCTCCATTCCCTTCGAGTAGACTGGGATCTTTTTCTTTGGCTGTGGTTCTAGGCTTATCAGATTCATGTGAGTTCCTCGGGCTGTTCTACCTACTGATTGAAGAACAACTCCGGCCGCTTTTCCCTGCGCTAAGAACGTTGTCTCAAGACCAGGTAAGTCTAGCGCTCTAAATCCGGCCGAGGTAGAAGGAATTATATCTACCAGCCCGTTTCTCACATACTCACAAGCCTTATCCAGAGTTTTTAGATTAGTTCTGTTTCCCTGTAGATCATAGTAAATATATCCTTCACCACATATCAAGAGAATTCGAAACACTCCTAAGAACCAATTATTAACCCACTCAGATATAACCTTCTCTAGATTATTCATTGGTAGATACATCATTGGAAATCTCTTGCCCAGTTTTACAATAACCTGGCAAACCTCTGGAGTTGTGAATATTCTAGTAATTGCATTTAGATAAGCGTTTGTTCCCTCACCGAAATCCCCGGGCTGAAACTTAACTTGATTTAGAGCATTTGTTTTTACCCTAATGTTATCAATCTTAAGAGTCAGTGGCATTCGATATACTAGGGATGGTCCAAAATACTTAACTAGGTCTTTATTTCGAACTACTACATCATCTAGACCATTTACAAACGATATCATCTCGCCTTTCTCTTTATCGGCAGTTCCAGAGAATCCATAAAAGTGATCAGCGTGTACTATTCTATCATACAAGAACATACCTGAATCATTTATAGTGTACTCTGCTTCATCTGCCATAAGAACATCAACTTGTGCCCATTTCGCTTCAATTTTCTTCAGCTCACTCGGATCTTTAATGTCCTTTCGATTTAAGAGGCCAGCAGTAATAACAATATCCAGTCTTCCGTCTGCTGTCGGTATATCAAGTCCGAATCTTTCTTTACATCTCTTAACTAATTCCTGTTTTGGTTTAGTTTGAGGTGCCACAAGTAGAACTGATTTACCAATGCTATAGAAGTAATTTGCCAATGTTGCTATTAACTCGGTCTTTCCATAGGAGGTATAACAAGAAAAGAGGCCCACCTTATATCTTAGTAAATGGAGTGCATCTTCATTTTGATAATCACGAAGGTTTGGAAATGGCACATCACGATACGTTTCTGATATCACAGCACCTAAGACATCATTATAGTCGTTTAGGCTAATATAATTCTTAAAAACATTAATCAGATATGCAGCAAATCCAAGACCAATATGAAATCTCCAAATTCCGTATGCATCTGGTTTTACTCGATTGTCGTCATATATTCTAGTGGTTGTAGTTAGTGTGCCGTATTGTTTCTTCCAGGGGATATACTTAGTTTCTTTCTTCGTAACCTCTAGTAGATAACGAGCACTTGAATCATCTGTCTCCAATACAATCTTTCCTATGTTCTTATCAACATATAGGTGTACCATCAGAATCCTCCTCTTCTTTTACCTCTACAACTCTATCTTCAGCCAATTTTATTTCCCGTATGCTGGCATCTACACACACAACTGGATCACCGTTTTGAAAATAGACTCGCCAGATATCAACTTCTGGGGTCCAAACGACATGTTCCAGTTTCTCAAGTTTTCCTCTAAATTCCAGGCCAACTTGGAGTTCTGTACCAGTTGGGAGTCTTAATAGTTGTTCCAGTTCCATCGTTTCTTTTCCATTGTAGATCCCACCCATTCTTTATTCTCTTCTTCAGATTCTCCTCCGGATCTTCACCGTCGGATGGAATTATATGAATTGGACAGTAATCTATAGTCTGTTTCACTCTATCTGCAATCCTCTTTGATATCTTTGTCTCGTCCATATATATCAAAATTTCCGACGGTAGATACTCCCGGAGGAATTCTAACTGGTAATCTGATATACTTGATCCTAAGACAGCAAATGGGATATGATCTGGAAACATGATTAGGTCGGCGATAGCATCATAAACACCTTCTGAGATGATTATTTTGTTTCCACTCGGCTGTACATCATGTTCTATCACATATGGAGGTTTTGCAGATATAGGAGGGAAGAAGTATCTAATTAGACTATCACCAGTAAAACGGATTTGATAATAGAATACCTCACCGTGATACTTAAATGGCATCACAATATTATCTTCCCAAAATTTAAAATCTAATACTTTATAGAGTTCGCCCAAAAACTGATGTCTGCCGATTAGATAGTTAACTCCCTTCTCAGAATAATCATCAAATTCGTACTTAAACTTATCAAGCGACCAGGTTGGATCAGTCAGTGGCACTACGTTAAATCCTTTCCATCCAAAAAAGTTATTGAACTCTGGGACCTTAAACGTAACATCAACTCTATCATCTGTATTTATGAAAGCCCGACAGCAAACGAAACAATGTCCTTCGCTTAGGTCTTCTTTTACATACAGTTTATGTTTTGTATGCCCCTCTTCCTTACAAAACGGACAGTGGCATATATATTCTCCGGTCGATTCATTCAAGAAACCTCTAACTTCATCCATGGTACCAACACCGTAAGCATTCATTAAGAGCTCCTCAAAATTACAGAATACGACCTTTTTCCCTTTTCTAGTTGTAATTTCTTTGTACTTAAAATCGGGCATAATTTTGAATAAAAATGAGAGCCCCTTGGATTTTATCAGTTTCCAAGAGACCCTCTTTTGTTTTAAATCACTTTAGGCATTTTTCTTAGGTCTGCCTCTACCTCTCTTAGGTTTCTCGGCAGGAGCTTCTGTTTTTACTTCCTCCTTAGCCTCAACCTTTTCTTCCGTCTTCTCAGGTTCTTCTTTTACTTCCGTCTTTGGCTCTTCAGGCTTTGGTTCCTCAGCTTTAGGAGCTTCTACTTTTGCTCCCTTGACTGCAAACTTCTGAACAGCCTCATCTAAACTCTGAACCACATAGCTAACTGCTACAGGGTTTCTAGATGTTGCGGTAAGTTCATAAGGACCAGACACAATAATTGCTAGCTCATCATCCCGATATGCGGTTACTATGAGAGAAATTAACTCATCGGTCGGTCCAATGTTGCCAGAAACTGACATAGGACTAATGCTGATTCTTTGACCACCAGCATAAGGTAAGTTTACCTGTGATTTTGTTCCATTAAAAATTCTCATATATCTAAACGTTTAAATAAGTAATTAAATGTTTCTATATAATCTTCCCGGTAGACACAAATTTGA
>Ga0310690_10000916_pt1 | contig 57278 bp, 47 predicted proteins | sample AusTroGonzalo_MG_2_FD_207661 | JGI IMG/M metagenome (GOLD analysis project Ga0310690, IMG submission 207661) | Bovine rumen microbial communities from tropical cattle in Woodstock, Queensland, Australia - Gonzalo_04 (v2) (version 2) | ecosystem: Host-associated > Mammals > Digestive system >... | reverse complement strand
AGCACAAAACAGCCTTGGATTAATGTATTATGACGGCGAAGGTGTCACCAAAGATTATGCTGAGGCCGAGAAATGGTTCCACAAGGCTGCCGAACAAGGGCATCCTAAAGCACAATACAACCTTGGATATATGTATTCTAACGGGAATGGAGTTTCCAAAGACTATGGAGAAGCTGCCAAGTGGTATCGCAAAGCTGCCGAACAAGGGGATCCTTCAGCACAAAACAGCCTTGGATTAATGTATTATGACGGCGAAGGTGTCACCAAAGATTATGCTGAGGCCGAGAAATGGTTCCACAAGGCTGCCGAACAAGGGCATCCTTCAGCACAATACAACCTTGGCATTTCTTATATTGAAAACGGCAGCGGCATTCCAGAAAAACAGAAAAGAGGGTTTCAATGGATTCAAAAAGCAGCAGATTTAGGTTCTGAGGGAGCCAAAAAATTCATAGAAAAATATGGATACTTAGTAGAGATTTGCGTTTTTGCAGATAACGAACCTGTTATCGGTGCTAGTGTTTTTCTTGTTGATAGTGATGGAAAAAGTATCCGTCAGTATGAATTTCAAAGTGCTATTTCTAATATGGACGGAAAGTGTTCTTTAGTATTAAAAAAGGGGGACAGAATTGCAGTTGCATATGTTGGGTATAAAACGCTCTACATGACCATCGGAGATGATGCTAAAAACTCTCCTATAAATTGCTATCTGCAATAGGGTTTCGATAAGAGAATGAAAAAATGTAATAATTGAGAATTAAAGCATTGTGTCAAAACAAATCAACGAAAAATCGATGCTGCCGGTAGGCACGATTCTTGATAAGCGTTACCGCATCGACCGCTACCTTTCGAGTGGCGGTTTCGGCAATACCTATGTCGACACAGATACACCTTATATTGTAGCGACAAAGAAGCCCAATGAATTAGGTTTGTATGATATGAGTGGTAATGTTTCCGAATGGTGTCAGGATTGGTATGGTAATTATTCTGCGAGTGCACAAACAGCTCCCACATGACCTTCTTCTGGAACAAAACGTGTACATCGGGGTGGTCACACTTATTACAATGATAATTGGTTGTTAAAAAGGACCACACGTGTTTTTGATAGGGATGAGGATTTGCCTAACGAAAAGCATAATATTCATATAGGCCTGCGATTAGCTCTTTAGTTTACCAATATAAATGTATTAAAATAATTATAGATGAGCATCTTTAAAAAGAATAATTTAGTAAGTAAGGAGTCTGCCCAACAAAACAAGGTAGTAAAGGACTTTTACAGTTGTAAGACGTATGAGGACTATAAGGAGTACCTCATCAGTAAGTACGGTGAGGTAGAGGCCGACGATAGGTGGCAGACACTTATCTGTTACGAAGCAAAGGTTGTCGTCTTGTTTGGTGATTATCTTACATTCGATGATTTCATCTCTTATGATTATCATGAGGATGATATTGACGAAGAAGAGGATAGATTAATACCTACATACTTCACTAGCTCTGCCTCCTTGAAAACAATCTATTGGTATAACGGAATCGATCGTAAGAGGGAGCATACTTTCAAAGTGGGCGATCCTTATTTCCGCTTGGGCTACAGGATAAAGGCTCTGTTTAATTATGGAGTAAAAGAACGTCTGAGAAAAGAAAATGAGTCGTTCATAATAAAATATGGCACCCCCGACAAATCTACAGAAAGCGGAATGCTTTTGTTCATCAAAGTTGGCCACCTCATTGCCCGACAGAAAGATGCCAATGGCGTTCTTGAGAATGTGGATATAGATCTCGACCGGCTAACCGTCTATTCTTTACATGAGAAGCGGGAGAAAATTATTAATACCGATGCAGATGGCTTTTCTGAGGAAATCACCGCTTTTGAGGCGGATGGAAGTGGTTTATCTCTTGAGATAAAGTGGACTAAAATAATAGAGGATAAATATGATAACGTCTGCATTCAAGGGACAGATGCCAAAGTGGTGAATTCATGGCTTGATGAACTCTTCTTAAATAATCATTGGAGGACTTATCCAATAATGCTGAATGTTATTTATGATGCAACTCGTTCTGATCCAAAGGCAATGTACGTTAGTGATCAGACGTTTAAAGCAATGTTTACCTCGAGGGAGATTAAACAGGTGAGATTGGATATGTTCCAGGGAAAAGAATTTCCAAGTGTCAGAGTTCTTGATCATCGGTTGAGAACCCAGATAATGACTTATTTTAAGTATACTCTCAGAATGAAGGATTGTGACCCTGTATGGATATCGTACAAATGGGCTCAAGGAGAGCGGGAAAATCTCCATGTTGACAATATCAGATATCTCAATGTTGACGATATACTCAGAATGCAGAAACTTGTTAAATGGAAAGGTAAAGGCATAAGTCGTGAGGAATTGTTAAGTGGTCTGGAAGATTGTTGTATCCATAAAGAGGTGTGGACCCGTGAGACCGGACATTTGTGGGAGAAATACACTCTGTTAGAGCGTAAACCTAGTAAAGACGAGTATGAATATGCTGATACATGGGATAATTATCCTGTCTGGTTAGATGAATTCTCAACAGAATCGATTATTAAGATGCTGAAAGAGTATGATAATAGTAAACTGTAATTATTGTTAGCAATGAGATTATCAAGAAATACAATTATCATCAGTCTGATGTTGCTATCGGTATCAGTCACCACACACGGACAGAGAGTGGTTAAACGACAACAGCAGAATTCATCTATCAAATCAACACCGAAAAATAATAGAAGCCAAGCAAAAGTAAAAATAGATTGGATTGAGATCGATGATTTTCATGAAGGTCTGGCTAAAGTCGTAGATGCCAATGGCAAATATGGCTTTATCGACAAGACTGGCAAGGTGGTCAAATAGTTGTTAGCGTACTGGTGTTGACAACTCAATTCAATAAATGAGATAGCTGCTGCGAATGGATATGAGAATGCAAAATTTTATAATAAGTTTTTTATGTTATGAAACAACTCATTTTTCTTTTAACATTAGTGTTTTCCGTGCAGTTGGCGGTGGCTCAAGCGCCAACGCGCCGCTGCCATGTGTGCCAAAGTTTCAAAAAGGCCACCGAGTTTTCGGGGAATTCTTTTACCTGCAAGGTTTGTGCGCAGAAGGCTGCAAGTAGCAGCAGACGACCGAACGCAAACGTCATGCAACTCCGAAAAAAATTAGAAGCAAAAGTAAATAAATGGCAATTTGCAAACGATTTCAGTGAAGGTCTGGCTGTAGTCGAAGATGTCAAAGGCTATGGTTTTATCGACAAGACTGGCAAGGTGGTCATTCCGTGCCAGTGGGATAATGCTAACTCTTTCAGTGAAGGTCTGGCTGTAGTCGAAGATGTCAAAGGCTATGGCTTTATCGACAAGACTGGCAAGGTGGTCATTCCGTGCCAGTGGAGAGATGCAGACGATTTCAGTGAAGGTCTGGCTGAAGTCCATGATGCCAATTACAAAAGAGGCTTTATTGACAAGACTGGCAAGGTGGTCAGTCCGTGCCAGTGGGAATTGGCCCACTCTTTCAGTGAAGGTCTGGCTTTAGTCCAAGACGCCAATGGCAAATGGGGTTTTATCGACAAGACTGGCAAGGTGGTCATTCCGTGCCAGTGGAATGATGCAGACGATTTCAGTGAAGGTCTGGCTAAAGTCGAAGATGCCAAAGGCTATGTAGGATTTATCGACAAGACTGGCAAGGTGGTCATTCCTTGTCAGTTGGTATATGCCTATTCTTTCAGTGAAGGTCTGGCTAAAGTCGAAGATGACAATGGCAAATGGAGTTTTATCGACAAGATTGGCAAGGTGGTCATTCCTTGTCCGTGGAATAATGCCTCCTCTTTCTGTGAAGGTCTGGCTAAAGTCGTAGATGCCAATGGAAAATATGGCTTTATCGACAAGACGGGAAAGGTGGTCAAATAGTTGTTAGCGTACTGGTGTTGACAACTCAATTCAATAAATAAGATAGCTGCTGCGAATGGATATGAGAATGCAAAATTTTATAATAAGTTTTTTTATGTTATGAAACAACTCATTTTTCTTTTAACATTAGTGTTTTCCGTGCAGTTGGCGGTGGCGCAGGCGCCAACGCGCCGCTGCCATGTGTGTCAAAGTTTCAAAAAGGCCACCGAGTTTTCGGGGAATTCTTTTACCTGCAAGGCGTGTGCGCAGAAAAAGCCTGAAACAAGGACTTGCTCAAGTTGCAAAAAGACAAAAGCACTTAATGCGTTTTCGGGAAGTTCCAAGATTTGCAAAGAATGTGCGAAACCGAAATTAAAGAGTTGCTCTGTTTGCCAGCAGAATAAGCCTGTCGTAGAGTTTTCACGTAGCTCAAATGAATGCAAGGAGTGTGAGGACCTGCGTATAATTATTGAAGAAAACAAAAATGATTATGTTGATTTGGGATTACCCAGCGGTACATTGTGGGCTACTAGAAATATTGGTGCCAATTCTCCAAAAGAGTTCGGAGACCACTTTGCGTGGGGCGAAACAAAGGGTTACAAAAGCGGGAAAACGGAGTTTACTTGGAGCACCTATAAATGGAGTAAGGGCGATAAAAACAAACTAACGAAATATTGTGATAAAACTCATTTTGGCAATAATGGTTTTACGGATAATAAAACTGAACTCGATTTGGAAGATGATGCAGCTTACGTGAATTGGGGTAGTAATTGGCGGATACCAAGCTTAGAACAGCAAAACGAACTTCGAGAAAAATGCACTTGGAAATGGGTGACATACAAAGGAACGAGTGGTTATGTTGTTAAAGGGTCAAATGGAAAGTCCATTTTCTTCCCCGCAGCAGGTTTGTATGAAGAATTGGCACTCAACGAGGCAAATTCTGGCTGGTATTGGTCGCGGACGCTCTACACAAGCAATCCGGGCTACCCAGATCACCCAGAATATGCCCGTCGCCTTCACTTCTCAAACAACATTATAAATGGCACATTTGTTAGTAGATATGTTGGCCTAACCATCCGCCCCGTACGCATTTCACAGCAAGAAGCAGAACAAATAGCCGCCCGCGAAAAAGCAGAGAAAGAGCGAATTGCACGTGAGCAGAGAGACCTTCGGGATGGTAAATGCGTGGATTTAGGTTTACCTTCGGGAACGCTATGGGCTACCTGCAATTTAGGAGCCTCAACCCCCGAAGAGTACGGCGAATATTATGCATGGGGAGAAATCAAGCCGAAAGATAATTATGATTGGGATTCTTATAGATGGTGTAACGGTTCGTCTGCGCATTTAACAAAATACACTAGTGGCGACGGCAAGACAGAACTTGACCTTGAAGATGATGCCGCTTATGCTAATTCGGATGGAAAATTGCGTATGCCGAGCCTTGACCAAATCAAGGAGTTGATTGATAATTGTAAATGGCAATGGGTTACGCTCAATGGAATAAAAGGCCGAGAGGCAACGAGCAAGTTTAATGGAAAAACAATCTTCTTTCCAGCCGCAGGTTGGCACGTTGGTCCAAAAAATAATGATTTTTTTGGTAGTTATGGTGTCTATTTGTCGCGAACGCTATACAATACATCTCCAGATTGTACATGGTATTTGGGATTCAATAGTGATAGTGTTTATTGTGCGACGGCCGGCGGCTATCGTCATGATGGGTGCAACATCCGCCCCGTGCGCCTCAAAAGGTAATGATAAATTGATTTAAATGAAAAAAATATGAAACAACTCATTTTTCTTTTAACATTAGTGTTTTCCGTGCAGTTGGCGGTGGCGCAGGCGCCAACGCGCCGCTGCCATGTGTGCCAAAGTTTCAAAAAGGCCACCGAGTTTTCGGGGAATTCTTTTACCTGCAAGGCGTGTGCGCAACAGGCGGCCGAACGCAGGCGGCAGCAGCAATTGGAGCGAGAACGTGTTGCTCGCGAACAAATCCAAACGTTCACGGTGAAAGGCGTTTCGTTTAAGATGGTGTCTGTTGCAGGTGGCACATTTACGATGGGTGCAACCTCGGAGCAGGGTAGCGATGCTTTTGGTGATGAAGAACCTGCTCACAAAGTGACGCTGTCGAGTTTCTCCATTGGGCAAACGGAGGTGACGCAGGAACTTTGGCAGGCTGTGATGGGCAGCAATCCGTCTTATTCCAAAGGTGCAAAGCGGCCTGTGGAAAAAGTTTCTTGGAACGATTGCCGGGCGTTTATCACGAAACTGAACCAATTGACTGGCAAGAATTTCCGCCTACCGACGGAGGCCGAATGGGAGTATGCGGCTCGTGGCGGCAAGAACTCGAAGGGTTACAAATACGCTGGCAGCAACACGATTGGTGATGTGGCATGGTATGAGGATAATTCTGATGATAAAACGCACGATGTTGCCACGAAGAAACCCAACGAACTAGGTCTCTACGATATGAACGGCAACGTTTGGGAGTGGTGTCAAGACAGGTATGGCGACTATGGCAGCAGTTCGCAGACGAACCCTACGAGTCCTTCTTCGGGCTCAGACCGCGTGCTTCGTGGTGGCAGTTGGATCAACTACGCGAGGAACTGCCGCGTGTCTTATCGGAACTACGACGCCCCCGACAGTGGGGACGACTACTACGGGCTGCGCTTGGCTTTATAGTTCTCCCTAAAGAATGAAAAGTTTTGCAGGCTTCGGGAGAGGCGGCCAGCAAAAAGGCCGCCGAGAAACGAAGCCTGCAATTGAAAATAGATCCAAAGCGATTTGAGTTGCCATCGGACATAAATTTTTGAAAACTTATATTTTTTTTTAATTTTTATTTGCAATATTGATTTTTTTTTATAATTTTGCAGCATCGCCATTTAGTTAGATAGTGGAAGATGATAGAGTTATGACAAAATTATATTTGAACACTCGCGACGAATTGTTGAGATTTGATGTCTCAAAAATCGCTAAAAACTCTTCTATAAATTGCTATCTGCAATAAGGTTTCGATAAGAAAATGAAAAAATGTAATAATTGAGAATTAAAGCATTATGTCAAAACAGATCAACGAGAAATCGATGCTGCCGGTAGGCACGATTCTTGACAAGCGCTACCGCATCGACCGCTACCTTTCGAGTGGCGGTTTCGGCAATACCTATGTCGCCACGAATGTGAAGTTCGGCAACGTGATCGCCGTCAAGGAATTTTTCATCAGCAGCGTTTCACAGCGCGAAAGCGACCGCAAGACCGTGAGCGTGAGCAATCCGGGTAATGGAGAGTTATTCGAATCGCAACTGAAGAAATTCAACACCGAGGCCCAGCGTATCTTTGAGCTGAAGAATCCTCATATTATTGGAGTCCACGACCTGTTCGACGAGAACGGCACGGCCTATTACATCATGGACTTCATCGACGGTGAATCCTTGGCCGAACGCTTGAAACGCATAGACAAACCACTTCCAGAAAGTGAAGTGCGCAAGTATGTACCCCCAATTTTAGATGCTTTGAAAACCGTACATTCCAAAGGTTTTTTCCATTTGGATTTGAAGCCTGGAAATGTGATGAGAGATGATAAAACCGGTCATATCTGCCTGATAGACTTCGGCGCAAGCAAGCAGGAAGACAAGAAGGGAGGGGCGAGGGCAAGTTCGCTCGTCTGCTTCACGGAAGGTTATGCACCCGTTGAGCAGTGTGAGCAGAATGTAAAAAAGTTCGGCCCTTGGACGGACATTTACGCACTTGGTGCCACGCTCTACGCCTTGCTGACCAACACCCATCCGCCGAAGCCTTCAGACATTCTTGACGACGACACACCCGACAAACGCGAGGCATTGCCATTCCCGTCGTCTGTGAGCAAAGAAATGCGCGATATGATTCGGTGGATGATGGCCTATCGGAAAGACGACCGTCCGCAATCGGTACAGGAAATACAGCAACGCTATTTCAAAGAAAAAGAAACGGAAATTCCAACAAAAAAGCCCGAGAAGAAAGAGCCTCTTGAGGCAAAAGAAATAGATGTCACCATCGTTCATGAAAAAGAGAAGGAAAAAAAGGATCCTAATTTTGTTATCGTAAATGACGATGAAGAGCCCACGAACAGAAATAAAATTCTCATTTATTTCCTGATTGCAGCAGCACTGACCATCGGAGGCTATTATCTGATTCCCTGGGAGAACACACAGACACCAGCAGAAGTAGTAGATAAAGAAGAGGCGGTGATGCCTGAAGTGGAAGACATGTTTTACTCATTCCCTTCACTGGAATATTCTGGGAGATATTCTGGAGAAGTCGATGAAAACGACATTCCCAACGGCAAAGGAAAGGCTTCTTTCGAGAACGGATGGTTCTATGAAGGTGAATTCGTAAATGGCAATATGGAAGGAGAAGGTAAGTTTGATAATGGTGAAAACCTTTATGAAGGAACATTCCAAAATAATAATATCATAAAGGGAAAAATGACTTTTAAAGATGGAACTTCCTTCGTTGGCACTTTTAATGACGATTGGACGCCAAAAGAAGGAACAATGTTTACACGAGAGGGTAAAGCCATAGAAAAACCATAAAAACGTGTTTCTAAAATACAAATAAGAAAGAAATAAGCAACAAATTATGTCAAAACAAATCAATGAGAAATCGATGTTGCCGGTAGGCACGGTATTGAGTGGCCGCTACCGCATCGACCGCTACCTTTCGAGTGGTGGTTTCGGCAACACCTATGTCGCCACGAATATCAAGTTCGGCAACGTAGTTGCCATCAAGGAGTTCTTCATCAACAAAGTTTCGCATCGTGAGCACGATCGTGTGACGGTGAGCGTGAGCAATCCGGGGAACGGAGAGTTGTTTGATCAGCAACTCAAAAAGTTCAACACTGAGGCAAAACGGCAGCAAGCCATCAGAAATCCACACATCGTAGCAGTCCACGACCTGTTTGACGAAAATGGAACAGCCTATTATGTGATGGACTACATTGATGGAGAATCGCTCTCAGAGCGTATGAAACGCACAAGGAAACCGATTCCAGAAAGTGAGGTGCGCCAGTATCTTCCGCAGATATTGGATGCGCTGAAAACCGTACACATGGCAGGTTTTTTCCATCTGGATCTGAAGCCAGGCAATATGATGGTTGACAAGTCAGGGCGCATCCGACTGATCGACTTTGGCGCAAGCAAGCAGGAAGACAAGTCGGGAGGCGCAAAGGCAAGTTCGCTCGTATGCTTCACGGAAGGTTATGCACCCGTTGAGCAGTGTGAGCAGAATATGAAGAAGTTCGGCCCATGGACGGACATTTACGCACTTGGTGCCACGCTCTATGCCTTGCTGACCAACACCCATCCGCCAAAACCCACGGACATTGACGATGACCGCACGCCTGACAAACACCAAGCATTACCGTTTCCATCGTCTGTCAGCGAGGAAGTGCGCGAATTGATTCTATGGATGATGTCCTATCGACGCAATGATCGTCCGCAATCGGTTCAGGAAATCATCGATAAAACACCTTTCCTTGGACAAGACGAGGATGTTCTCGTTTCCAATTACAACGGAGCAACTCAATTTTTTGGGAGTCAGAGAAACACAAATTCAGCCACAACCGAACCCATCAACGAATCCGGATCGGGTAATCGTCCTCCAAAGCCGGACAACAATCTTCTTTGGCCAATTTTGTCGACGTTCTTTTGTTGTCCTCCTTTTGGACTTCTGGCGATTTTTAATGCCTTTAAAGTAGACAGTTATTATCTGAATGGTGATTATGAGGCTTCTGAAGAGGCTTCTGAAAATGCGAAGAAGTATACAAAATGGTCAGCTATCGCAGGCGGTGTTTTTCTTTTAATTCTCATTTTGTTTGGAGCAATTGAGCAATGTTCATCCACTACTAAGCCTGCTGAAGTTATTGAAGAAGCGCCTTATGACGATGTCGTATTGAATGCAGAAGATACTGTTATGGCTTTACAATCGCTCGGAGTAGCAACGATTGAAGAAGCAGATTACAATTCTTTTCAAGCAGCCCTCGACTCCATTCTTGCAAATAAATTAATGGCAGCGGAGGCTGTCGAAGAGGCAGTAGAATCTATTGAGGCCCCTGCGCCTGCTGTCGATTCAAATGATATTGTGCGAAATCTAATAGAACTTGATGTCAGGGAAAGCAATAAGGATTGTCCGTATGAACTCGAACAGGGACTTGTTATGAAGAACATATCATTGTCTGGTAATTATATTGTCTATAGAGTAGAATGTGATGAGGATATGATATCGATTTCTGCCTTAAATATGAACAAAAAGGTACTAAAAAAAGAAATGAAGACAGAACTATTTTCTGCTAATGCTGATGAAAAGGAATTTAAGAAGAATTTAAAGTCGGTAGGAATCGGATTAATTTATAAATATGTGGGCAATACAAGTGGTGATGTCTGCACTATTAAAATAGAATCAACCGAGTTATAATTATTTTTTGTTTCACTTTAAAATTTTACATTTATGAACAATTCAAATCAAAGACCCGACAACAACATGCTTTGGGCAATTCTGACAACATTTTTTTGCTGCGTTCCATTTGGAATCGTATCCATTGTCTATGCAGCTAAGGTAGATGGCCTGTGGAGAAACGGTGAACATGAGGAAGCCATTCAGGCTGCCGAAGATTCCAAGAAATACGCTAAATACGGCGCTATTATTGGTGGAATCGTTGGAATCTTATATCTCATTGCAGTTGCAGCAGGAGCACTGAGCGGTTATTAATAAAGGATGAAACATCGGATAGATAAGATGAGACCTTATTTGTTGCCAGCGTTGTTGTTGGTAATGTTGGGGTTCTACTATGTTGTCAATCCGATGATGCAGAATTTTCCGCTGCAATGCATCTGGCGTGTGCTGACAGGGACTCAATGCCCTGCATGCGGTTTTCAAAGGGCTTTCCACGCTTTAGTCCACGGACATCCGTGGGAAGCTCTTTCGTATAATTTCTTTTTTATATTCTCCGTTCCTTTAGTTATAATGGCTATTTTGGCGGAATGGTATAATTGGCATCACAAATTTGACGGACTAAAATCATTTTTACATAATCGATATACCTTAAAAATGTATGTCGTTCTTTATTTCGGATGGTGGATAATTCGGAACATTTTCAACATATAAAACAAAAATAAGTATGAAACGAACAATTATTCTTTTAGTATTAGTATTCTCCCTGCTGCCAGCCTCGCAGGTGTATGGGCAGTTGGAAGGGGTTACGAGGCAAAGGTCGTGTGTGGTTTGCAAAAAGGAAAAGCCCACCACCGAGTTTTCGGGTAAGTCCACAACCTGCAAGGCGTGTGTGCAGAAGGCTACCGACGAAAAAAAACGTAATGAGCAACAGGCTGCCGAGCGCAGGCGACAGCAGCAGTTGGAGCAAGAGCGCATTGCACGTGAGCAGGCGGAGCGAGAACGGATTGCTCGTGAACAAGCAGAAAAGGAACGGATTGCGCGTGAACAGGCAGAGAAAGAACGCATAGCGCGTGAGCAGGCCGAAAAGGAGCGGGAAGATCGAGATGGCGTAGATTTGGGCTTGCCAAGTGGTACACTTTGGGCGACTCGCAATGTCGGAGCCACATCTCCAGAAGATTTTGGTGATTATTTTGCCTGGGGAGAGACAAAGGGTTACAACCTTGGCAAACGCGATTTTTCCTGGAGAACTTACAAGTGGTGCAAAGGAGAATGTAACAAACAGACGAAATACAGTACTAAGAAACGTTACGGTGCAAAAGGGTTTACAGACAATAAAGCTATACTCGATCCGCATGACGATGTCGCCTACATGAACTGGGGAAGTCAGTGGCGCATACCGAGCCTTGACCAAATCAAGGAGCTTAAAGAGGAATGCGAATGGATATGGACAACGTACAAGAGTGTGACAGGTTATTTAGTGAAAGGCAAGAATGGAAAAAATATTTTTCTTCCCGCCACAGGCTATCGCAATAACGAATCCCTCCTCGACAAAAACAAAAAAGGTGCTTATTGGTCGCGTTCGCTCCGAGAAGAAGATCCATACTTCGCCTATGGTCTTGATTTCGACTCGGGTTACATAGGATGGTTCGGAAAAGGCAAATCTTCAGGTCAAAGCATCCGTCCCGTGCGTATGAAATAATAAATCGATCACCATTTCAAATCAAACAGTTATGAAAAGAATTATCTTGTTTTTTACAATCATTTGCTCATTAGCTATTTCTCAAGCTTGTGGACAGAAGACAGCTAACGAACGCAGAAACCATGAGAAACAACGAGCACAAGAGACGGTAACCGCTGGCGAGTACGTTGATTTGGGGCTGCCGAGTGGTACTTTGTGGGCATCTCGAAATGTTGGTGCCACAAAGCCAGAAGACTACGGCGATTACTTCGCTTGGGGCGAGACGAAGGGTTACAAGAGCGGCAAGCGCAACTTCACTTGGAGTACTTACATGTGGGGTGATTTTGATTTCGATGTTGACTATTCAGCAGATGGCACAGGTGAATTAGACTTAAAAATCGATGCCGCCTATGTGAACTTGGGTAGCCAGTGGCGTATGCCCAGCAAAGATCAATTCATTGAACTCGAAAATAAGTGCACATGGACATGGACGACGTACAAGGGAGTGAAAGGCTACATTGTCAAGGGAAAGAATGGCAATTCCATTTTTCTCCCCGCTGCGGGCCGGCGTGACGGCACGTCGCTCTACAACGCAGGTTCTGGCGGCTACTATTGGTTGCGAACGTACCGGCCCGAGGTCGGCGGCACCCCAGACTTTGGTAACTATGAGGCCTTCGACTCTGATGGCTTCTTCTGTATTAGCGGTGAATCATCATTTTCAGGCGGCCAAAGTGTTCGCCCCGTGCGAATAAATAAGAAACGTGACAATCCTGAGCGTGCAAAAATAAACAAAGTTCTAAAAAAATCAAGAAGTAATAATAACCCTATTAAACAATCAAAACAATGAAAACAATCTCTAAACTTATGGTTAGTCTGCTCATTGCCTTTGGCGTGAGTAACTGTGGAAATGAAAAGATTGACATTAGCCGTGTCAATGCGATGATGGAAAATCCATCAAATCTGTCGGAAGAAGACGACGATTTTCTCATTGGTCAGCTTGAGGCGATGGTCGATAAATTGTCAGACATGTCCGAAAGCGATCAAAAAGACTATCTTAACACCCCAGAGGGAGATAGCTTGGGAATGGCAACATTTTCATTGATTCTTTATTATGGAATAAGGATGGAAAATCCTTCTGACATCGGTGCAAAAGAACTCTCCCCTTCGCAAAAAGCCAAATTAGGCGCTATTTCGGAGAAAATCACTAAAGGGGAAGTCCATTTTATGAGTGATTTCAATGAGTAGGAACGGAACATTCTTGAATAAAAATAAAGATTTAAAGATTGATATGAGAAAGTTATTTACAGTTATCGTATTAGTATTTTCCCTGCTTCCTGCGTCGCAGGTGTATGGGCAGTTGGAAGGGGTTACCAGGCAAAGCAAATCTCAAACTGCGACAAAGTCGAAACCAAAGCCTACCCCCCACCCTAAACCCAAATGGTATTGGGCTAATCCCTTTCATGATGGGGTGGCAATTATGAGTGATGACGTTAATAATTGTAGTGTTATCAACCGAACAGGTAAGGAGGTCGTTCCTAAAAATTTAGGATGGAGTATCGGTGATTTTTCGGAAGGATTGGCGATTTATGCTACCAACGGCGTAGAAGGTTTTATTGATACCTCTGGAAAAATCGTAATTCCCGCTAAATATGGTGAAGTGCACTCTTTTCATGAAGGATTGGCACTGATAATGAAGGGAGATGCTAAAGCGGATTATATTAATAAGACAGGAGAAGTTGTGCTTTCCATCGATAGCCTTTCTTGTTATGATTTTTATGATGGGTTGGCAAGGGCTTCTGATTACTATGGCAAACTAGGTAAGCCTGACTGTTATGGCTATATTGATAAAACGGGTAGGTTGGTTATTCCATGTCAATGGAAGGAGGCCGGTGATTTCTCCGAAGGCCTTGCACGAGTCAAAGACAGAAACGGCAAATGGGGTTATATCGACAAAACGGGTTCTGTCGTTATTCCCTGTCAGTGGAAATATAAAGTCGGAAATTTTTCTGATGGGCTGGCAAGAGTTAGTGAAGGCAATGGTAAAAATGGGTATATTGATAAAACAGGCAAGGTGGTCATTCCTTGTAAGTGGGGGAATTCTTCACGTGATTTTCATGAGGGCTTGTGCTGGGTTGATAATGGTAATTTTAAATTCGGTGTCATTGACAAAAATGGCAATGTCGTAGTTCCCTGTAAGTGGGGATATGATTCGGAAATGGATTTCTCAGAAGGTCTTGCTATGGTTGAGGATGCAAACGGAAGATATGGTTTCATCGATAAGACTGGTAAATTGGCTATCCCCTGTAAGTGGTACAAGGTAACAAAATTTTCAGAAGGGTTATCATTAGTTTGCACAAGTTCTTACCAATGGTACATTATGAATGCTAAAGGGCAAATCGTAAAAACACTATAAAAACAATGGGTATGAAACGAGTATTTATTCTTTTCGTGTTAGTGTTTTCCCTGCTCCCTGCGTCGCAGGTGTATGGGCAGTTGGAAGGAGTTACCAGACAAAGGTCGTGTGTGGTTTGCAAAAAGGAAAGACCCACTACCGAGTTTTCGGGTAAGTCCACGACCTGCAAGGCGTGTGCGCAGAAGGCAGCAGCCGAGAAAGAGCGTAAAGAGCAACAGGCGGCCGAGCGCAAGCGACAGCAGCAATTGGAGCAGGAGCGGGTAGAACGTGAACAAGAGCAGAAACGACAACGCGAAGAGGCAGAGCGCAAGGCACGTGAGAACGCGGAAAAAGAACGCATAGCTCGCGAAAAAGCAGAAATATTACGTAAAGCCAACCAAATGAAAGATTTGGAATATAATTTTAACATGGGGCTCGTTGATCCTAACGCTTCAGAGCAGTTTAAGTGTTATAGTAAAGCCGCAGAATTGGGGGATGCTCGTGCACAAACTAATCTTGGCATATTATATGAGCAAGGCCATGCAGTAAAAACTAACTATTCTGAGGCAATCAAGTGGTTTAAGAAGGCTGCAAATCAAGGTTATGCTAAAGCACAGAACTGTTTAGGCGTCATGTATCAACATGGATTAGGTGTTAACAAGAATGATTCAGAGGCTTTCAAGTGGTTTGGATTGGCAGCAGAGCAGGGCAATCCCTATGGGCAATATAATCTTGCAAGAATGTACCAATATAAAGATGAGATGAGAAATCTTAATATGGCAAGAAAATTGTACGAGAAAGCAGCTGCTCAAGGACATCCAGAGGCTAAGAAATGTGTTGAAAATGTATATAGTTACGTAGATTTAGGTTTGCCATCTGGTACACTTTGGGCAACTTGTAACCTTGGTGCTGATTCCCCCACAAGCCGTGGCTATTGGTATCGATGGGGTGAAACAGAATATTGTAAGCCACCTTATAATTCAAAACCATATAAAGCGAAAGAGAAATACAATGAGAACGGAAAGACAGAACTTGATAATGAGGATGATGCTGCATACGTAAATTGGGGTGAAGGATGGTGTATGCCTACATTTGACCAAATTATGGAGTTGAAAAAACAGTGCAAATGGGAATATTCTATGCTGCCGGGCGGTTATAAGGTTATTGGTAAGAATGGCAATTCAATTTTCTTGCCTGACACTGATGCAGACTATTGGACTCGATCTAAACATAAAAAAACGTCTCATTATGCTTATGCTTTGAGGCTTAAATGGCTTTTTCAGAAGAGTAGTTATCAGGATGAAAAATCCCAATGGTGGGAACGTTTGGGCCAAATCCGCCCCGTGCGAATAAAGAAATAAAAGTTAATATGAAACAAGATAGTAACACTATGTCGAAACAAATCAACAAAGAATCGATGCTGCCGGTAGGTACGGTTTTGGATAAACGCTACCGCATCGACCGCTACCTGTCGAGTGGCGGTTTCGGCAACACCTACGTTGCCACTAACATTAAGTTCGGCAACGTTGTAGCTGTCAAGGAGTTTTTCATCAACAAAGTGTCGCAGCGTGGGCGCGACCGCATCACGGTGAGCGTGAGCAATCCGGGAAACAGTCCTCTTTTCGAGTCGCAACTCGAGAAGTTCAACAAGGAGGCTCAGCGCATCTACAACCTGAAGAACCCGAACATCATCGCAGTCCACGACCTGTTCGACGAGAACGGCACGGCCTATTACATCATGGACTACATCGACGGCGAATCGCTCTCAGAGCGTTTAAAACGCACGGGTAGGCCACTTCCCGAAAGCGAAGTACGCCGTTATCTTCCCCAGATTTTGGATGCCCTGAACACCGTACATTCAAAAGGCTTTTTTCATTTAGATTTAAAGCCAGGCAACATTATGGTCGATAAGAAAGGAAACACTCGCTTGATTGACTTCGGCGCGAGCAAGCAGGAGGACAGCAAGGGCGGCGGTGCAAAGACGAGTTCGCTGGTCTGTTTTACTGAGGGCTATGCTCCGATTGAGCAGAGCGACCAAAACATGAAGCAGTTCGGACCTTGGACCGACATCTATGCCCTCGGTGCCACGCTTTACGCCTTGCTGACCAACACCCATCCTCCGAAGCCCACGGACATCGATGATGACCGCACAGCAGACAAGAGCGAAACTTTGCCTTTCCCATCTGGTGTGGGCAAGGAAATGCGCGAGATGGTGCTGTGGATGATGTCGTTCCGTCGTTTCGATCGTCCGCAGAATGTTCAGGAGATACAAGACCGTTATCTCAAGCAAAAAGAAACGCCCAAACCTACTAAAGTAGTAGAGAAAGAAACAGAACCCCTTGAGGCGAAAGAAATCGACGTTACCATTGTTCAACGTCTTGAAAAAAGCAAAGAAAAACCAACGGAAAAAATAAAGGAGAAACCGAAAGAGCAGCCGAAGCCAAAAGAAGAGCCACGAAAAGCGGAGGAATACAAACCAGATTCTGTGATAGTTTCTGATGAAGATTCAGAAACGTCAAATAATAGAAAAAAAATACTGATTTCCTTCTTGGTTGCCGTAGGTCTGATCATCGGTGGTTATTACCTGCTTCGTGGAAATATGTCTGCACCTACTGTCGATGCAGAAGAATTGGCTGCAGAAGAACCCATTTTGGAAGAAGCTGAAATTCCCTATATATACCCGACGACCAAAGGAACTGCGAAAGAGATTACTGGCAAATATATTGGAACGGTCAATACAGTAGGAGAGCCGCACGGAGTCGGAAAAGCCGTGTTTGATAACGGCATGGTCTATGAAGGTGAATTCGTAAACGGCACAATGGAAGGCAAAGCCGTGTTTGTCAATGCCGTAAACTCTTTCGAGGGAACATTCAAAAACAATGAGTATCAAGATGGAAAGTTGACTGACAATAAGACAGGGCAATACTTCGTAGGATCTTACCTTAAAGGGCAGCCCTACAACGGAACTTGGTACACAAAGGAAGGAAAAGAAAATGGTAAGTTGGTGGATGGAAAAGAACAAAAATTAATAAAAAAAAGCGTATGAAACGAGCAATTTTTCTTTTAGCATTTGTATTTTCCCTGCTGCCTGCGTCGCAGGTGTATGGGCAGTTGGAAGGGGTTACCAGGCAAACTACCCAAGGCAGGTCATGTGCGGTTTGCAAAAAGTCAAAACCCACCACCGAGTTTACGGGTAAGTCCACGACCTGCAAGGCGTGTGCGCGGAAGGCGGCTGCGGAGAAAGAGCGCAAGGAGCAGCAGGCGGCCGAGCTCAGGAGACAGCAGCAGTTGGAGCAGGAGCGCATTGCATGTGAGCAGGCTGAAAAGGAACGTTTGGCACGCGAACAAGCAGAGAATGAACGGATTGCGCGTGAACAGGCTGAAAAAGAGCGCATCGCTCGCGAACAAATCCAAACGTTCACCGTGAAAGGAGTTTCGTTTAAGATGGTGTCTGTTGCAGGTGGCACGTTCACGATGGGTGCAACCTCGGAGCAGGGCAGCGATGCGTATTCTGATGAGAGTCCAACACATCAGGTAACGGTATCGAGTTTCGCCATTGGTCAAACGGAGGTGACGCAAGAACTCTGGGAGGCTGTGATGGGTAGCAATCCGTCTTCTTTCAAAGGCGCAAAGCGGCCTGTGGATAAGGTTTCTTGGAACGATTGCCAGACTTTTATTACGAAACTGAACCAATTGACGGGTAAGAAGTTCCGCCTGCCGACGGAGGCCGAATGGGAGTATGCTGCCCGAGGCGGCAAGAACTCGAAGGGTTATAAATACGCTGGCAGCAACACGATTGGTGATGTGGCTTGGTATTGGGATAACATTCCATCGCAAAGCAGTGGTAATTCTGGATATGGAACCCAGACGGTCGGCACAAAGAAAACCAACGAACTGGGTCTTTACGATATGAGCGGCAACGTTTGGGAGTGGTGTCAGGACTGGTATGGCAACTATGGCAGCAGTTCGCAGACGAACCCCACGGGTCCTTCATCGGGCTCAGACCGCGTGCTTCGTGGTGGCAGTTGGATCGACGGCGCGGGGAACTGCCGTGTGTCTAATCGGGACCGCCACCACCCCGACCTTAGGAGCATCGACCACGGGCTGCGCTTGGCTCTATAGTTCTCCTTAAAGAATGAATAGTCCCGAAGGGACGAAAAGACCACAGGCAGGGGTTCCGCTTCGCTCACCCCTTTCTGTATTCTTATCCCCCCTTCGGGGTTAGGAAACTCTTCCTCCGCCACGCGGATGAGTCCCTTTTTTTTGTATCTAAAAAAATCTTCAAACTCCCTATTGAAAAATCTTCAAACTCCTTATTGGAAAATCTCTAAACTCCTTAATAAAATTTGGAAAATTATTTTGTAATTCAAATATTTTCAGTATCTTTGCAGCAAAATTAAACGTGTAAAATGATGGCAGAAGAAAAAGCATATTTGAAGCGACTGGCTGACGAGCAGTTGGAGTTACAATTGGAGGCTGCGGGGGTGGTCGTCGTAGAAGGTGCCAAATGGTGCGGCAAGACTACGACGGCACTTCAACAGGCCAACAGCGTGATTTTTATGGACGAGCCGAAGCGAAAAGAGGAATATCTGCGTTTGGCGGAGTCGAATATTGAAGTGCTGTTAGATGGCAAGACACCTCGCTTGATTGACGAATGGCAGAAAGCACCGCAGTTTTGGGATGCCTGCCGTTATTTGGTCGATAGGCGTGGCGATGAAGGTCAGTTTATTCTGACAGGAAGCGCGGAACCTGTTGACCAAAGCAAGATGAGCCATACGGGAACAGGGCGTGTCGGGTGGGTGAAGATGCGTCCGATGTCGCTCTATGAGTCGGGTGAGTCGAACGGAAGCGTGTCGCTGGGTGAACTGTTTGAAGGCCGTTTCAAACCTGCCGAGGGAAACGAGTTGAATTTGAAAGAATTGTGCTATCTCATCTGCCGTGGCGGATGGCCGAAAGCCATCGGGAAGTCGGAACGAGCAGCACTCAAGCAGGCTTATAATTACATTGATGCTGTTGCGAAGCGAGAAATCATCGAAGTGGACAAAGTGCATCGTAGCGAGTCCAACACACGGCGTTTGTTGCGCAGTTATGCTCGCCATCAGGCATCGCAGGCTACCAACGGCACCATTTCTGCCGACCTCAAGGCCAACGACGGCAACACATTGAACGATGCCACCATCGCGTCTTATCTGAATGCCTTGCGGAAGATTTTCGTCATCGAAGATATGGAAGCGTGGAATCCGAATTTGCGCTCAAAAGCGGCCATTCGCACCACCGACACGCGCTACTTCGTGGATCCGAGCATTGCCATAGCCTCTTTGGGACTTGGGCCGAATGACTTGATGAAAGACTTGAATACGTTGGGGCTGTTATTCGAGACTTTGGTGGTTCGCGACTTGAGAGTCTATGCCGAAGCCCTCGACGGCAGCGTGTTTCACTACCGCGACAACAACGGATTGGAATGCGACAGTGTGTTGCACCTTCGCAACGGCCATTATGGTTTGGTGGAAATCAAGTTGGGTGGCGAAACGCTCATCAATGAAGGAGCATCGAACTTGCTTTCTCTGGCTAAGAAAATCGACACCGAAAAGATGTACGCGCCCTCGTTTATGATGGTAGTAGTCGGAACTGGACGCTATGCCTATCGCCGTGAGGACGGCGTGTTGGTCGTGCCGATTGGGTGTTTGAGAAACTGAAAAAAAAAGCCATCAGGCAAGAATATCTCTGTTTTCTCAGCCAATTTCCGCCACGGTGATTCCTGCGCCCCCGAACTGCACGTGCTCGTCGCGGAACGTTTTGACGTTGGGCACGGTGGCGAGGTATTGGCGGACGAGTTGGCGCAGGATGCCGTCGCCCTTGCCGTGCAGGATGCGGACTTGGCTCATATCGGTGAGGATGGCATCGTCGATGAAGTGGGTAACGGCGTTCAGTGCCTCGTCGCCACGCATTCCGCGCACATCGAGTTCCTGTCGGAAATTCTTGCGATGGGCGTCGATGGTTTCGCGTGTCTGGCGGCTGATGCTGTAGGCGTTGAGGTTCTCTTTTTGCCGCTCCATCTTCGATTTTTTCTGCGCTTCGGCGAGTTCGAGCCGTTCCACCGACATCTTCGTGCGCATATCGCCGAAAATGACGATGGCAGTCTTGCCGCTGATGCTTTCGACCCGTCCGACCGACTGCAATCCCTTGATTTTCACCGACGCACCCACGCCGATGGCTTCTGTCGATTTTTTGCTGGTCGAAACCGCGTTTTCGAAGGCATTTTCGGTCGTTGTCGGGCTTGATTTTTGCTTTTCGGCAGCCTCTTTTTTCTCTTTGCGACGCTTTTCTTTTCGTTCGCGTCGGGCGAGAATCTGCTGCATTTTCTTCTCGATTTTCTCGTCGTTAGCCGCGTCGATTTCGGAAACGCTCTCCTTGAACGCCTGCAATTCCTCGCGAATCAGTTTGGTCTTCTCTTTTTCGGCCTGTGCCTCACGGATTTCGCGAATCGTATTCTCAATTTTCCGATTCGCCTCGCGCAGCAGTTCCTCGGCCTCTTCCTTCGCCCGTCTAAGAATGGCTTTTCGGCTCTTTTCGATGTCGGTCAGGTCGGTTTCGTAGCGAGAAATCGTGCGTTCGATGTCTTTTTCGCGTTGGTGAATCGACTGGCGTTTGTTTTCCCAATATCGCTTGTCGCGAACGATGTCTTGCAGGTATTTGTCGCTTTGGATGTAGTCGCTGCCGACGATGTCCGACGCATCGGCGATGACTTCTTCGGAAATTCCGATTTTTCGGGCGATTTCGATGGCAAACGACGAGCCAGGCTGTCCAATCGAGAGTTGGAAAAGCGGTTGCATTTCGTGGCGGTCGTAGAGCATCGCGCCGTTTGCCACGCCCTTGTGGTCGTCGGCGAAATGTTTCAGATTTTGATAGTGCGTGGTGATGATGGCGAAGTTTTTGTGCTTCCAAAATTGCTTGAGCACGGCCTCGGCGATGGCTGCTCCGATTTGGGGTTCTGTGCCCGTTCCGAACTCGTCGATGAGCAAAAGGGTTCGCTTGTCGCCCTGCCGCATCATCTGTTTCATATTCATCAGGTGGCTCGAATAGGTCGAAAGGTCGTTTTCAATGCTTTGTTCGTCGCCGATGTCAATCATAATGCTTCGGAAAATGCCGACGGTGGACCGCTCGCTGACGGGAATCGACAGGCCGCACTGCACCATATATTGCAGCAGTCCGACGGTTTTCAGGCAAACCGATTTTCCGCCTGCGTTGGGACCAGAAATGATGAGAATATGTTTTTCGGACGACAGTTCGATGTCGAGCGGAACGGTTGTGCGACCTTGTCTTTCGAGCGACTGCTGAAGAAGCGGATGAATGGCGCGAATCCAGTCGATGTGCGGCTTTTCGACGACGACAGGTTCGATGGCTTTGAACTGCCGTGCCAACTCCGCTTTGGCGCGGATGAGGTCGATGGTCGCCAGAAAATGATAGGATTCGAGAATTTGCTTGATATGCGGTCGGATTTCGCGTGTGATTTCCGTCAGAATGACGATGATTTCGCGAAATTCCTCTGCTTTCAACTCGCGGATTTTATTGTTCGCCTCGACCACCTCCGCAGGTTCGATGAAAACCGTGCGGCCCGAGGCTGATTCGTCGTGTACGATGCCTTTGATTTTTCGTTTCTGACCTGGCACAACGGGAATCATCAGTCGTCCGTCGCGCATTGTCGGCGACACGTCTTTTTCGACGATTCCCTCGCTCTGGGCCGTGCGCAGAATCGAGTGGAGCGTGTGGGAAATGCCGGTTTCCGTCTTTGCAAGCGTCTGTCGGATTCGAGCCAGTTCGGGCGAGGCATTGTCGCGGATATGGCCGAATTTATCGAGGATTCGGTCGATGTGGGTGATGAGTTCGGGGAAGGTCGCGATGCCGTCGGTCAGCCGATGCAGGGCAGGGTAGTCGTCGCCATCGAGAAATTTCACGATGTCGTGGATGGTTTCGAGCGAGCGGCGCAGGTCGAACAATTCCGATGCTTCAAGGTGCGTGTTTTCCGGTCGGATGCGCGCCACTGGCGTGCGCACGTCGAAAAAATAGCTGAGCGGGAAATCCTCGTCAGCATCCTGAATGGCACGAAATTCCTGCACCTGCCGCAGCCATTCGTTCACCACCGCAGCATCGTCGGAAAAGCCGATTTCATCCACCTTTCCGCTGCCCAGCGTCGAAAGACATTCGCCGCGCAAAAGCCGCCGAATTTCGGTGAATCCAATCTTGCTCTCAAAGTTTTTCGGGTAAATCATTGTGCAAAGGTACGAAAAAAAGCGAATATTTTTCTTGGAATTTCTAAAAAAATGCGGAAAAATTTCTCGGTGGATTGATTTTTTATTATCTTTGCAAGCCGTAAAATATAAATAATAACCAATAAAAAAGAAAAAGAAATGAAACCAACATTATTTTTGCTTGCTGCCGGTATGGGTAGTCGCTACGGCGGTTTGAAGCAGCTCGATGGTCTGGGACCCAACGGCGAAACCATCATGGACTATAGTATTTACGACGCGATTCAGGCTGGTTTTGGCCGTCTCGTGTGGGTGATTCGCAGGGATTTCGAGGAGCAGTTCCGCGAGCAGATTCTCGCAAAATACGAGGGTCATCTGCCTTGCGAGTTGTGTTTTCAGGCACTTGACGCGCTTCCCGAGGGCTTCAGCGTTCCCGAAGGCCGCGTAAAACCGTGGGGCACGAACCACGCAGTGATGATGGGCGAGGGCGTTATCAATGAGCCGTTCTGCGTCATCAACTGCGACGATTTCTACGGTCGCGACGCGTTTATGAAGATTGGAAAGTTCCTGAGCGACCTGCCTGAAGGCTCGACGAACAAGTATGCGATGGTGGGCTTCCGCTGCTGCAACACGTTGTCGGAGAACGGCTCGGTGGCGCGTGGCGTTTGCGAGTACGACGACAACCACCATCTTGTCGAGGTTGTGGAGCGCACGGAAGTGATGCGAATCGACGGAAAGATTTGCTACAAGGACGGCGACGAGTGGGTTGCAGTCGATGACAACGTGCCTGTTTCGATGAATATGTGGGGCTTCACGCCTGACTATTTCGAGTATTCCAACGATTATTTCAAGGAATTCCTCAGCGACCCGAAGAATATGGAAAATCTGAAGGCCGAGTTCTTTATTCCGTTGATGGTCAGCAAGTTAGTGAAAGAAGGGACGAGCACGGTCGAGGTGCTTGACACGACCTCGAAATGGTTCGGCGTGACCTATGCTGCCGACCGCGAAGCCACCGTGGAGCGCATTCAGAAACTCGTCGATGAAGGTGTCTATCCCAACAAACTTTTCTAATGGAAATTGACATCCTACAAGAACAGGAAGTCGCTATTTTGCGAGAGCTGATAGCGGCTTCCTCGCAAATTGTCATCACCTGCCACAAGTCACCCGACGGCGATGCGCTCGGGGCTTCGCTCGGTTGGGCTGAGTATCTGAAAGTGGTGTGGGAGAAGGAACCGGTCATTATCGTGCCCGATGCCTATCCCGACTACTATCTGTGGTTGCCGAACACGGAAAAAATCGTGCGCTACGACAAGCATCCCGAAAAAGGCGACCTGCTACTGAAAACCGCCGACTTGATTTTCTGCCTTGATTTCAACGAAAGTGGTCGCACGGAGTTGATGAAGCAGTCGTTGGACGCTTCCGCAGCCCAAAAAGTGATGATTGACCACCATTTGAATCCGCAGATGGACACGGCTCTCACGATTTCGTACCCCGAACTGAGTTCCACAAGCGAGTTGATTTTCCGAATCGTCTGGCAGATGGGCGATTTCGAGGCGATGAAGAAGCATTTCGCCATTCCGATTTATTGCGGAATGATGACCGACACGGGCAGTTTCACCTATAATTCCTCATATCCGGAGATTTATTTCATCGTTGGCCAGTTGCTCACGAAGCACATCAACAAAGACTTGATTTATCGCAAGGTCTATCACAATTTCTCGTCGTGGGCCATTCGGCTTCGAGGCTATGTAATGTGCCATAAGCTCAAGGTTTCCGACGAGTTCCACGCGGCCTATTTCAGCATTTCTGCGAAGGAAATGCGCGATTTCCACTTCATTCGCGGCGATGTGGAGGGATTGGTCAACGAACCACTGAGAATCAAGGGTTTGAAGTTGTCGATTTCGATTCGAGAAGACGACCGCACGCCCAATTTGGTGTGGGTGAGTTTGCGCTCCGTCGGCGACTTTCCGTGCAACAAAATGGCGGAAGAGTTCTTCAACGGCGGCGGCCATCTCAACGCCAGTGGCGGACGGCTCTATTGTTCGTTGGAAGAGGCTGAAAAAGTCATTGTCGAAGCCATTCGAGCCTATGAATCGCAGTTGAAATCGTCAGAAAATTGACATCAAAATGTAAAATATCCATAAAAAACCTCATTGTCGGATAAAACTTCGGTTTTGGTTCTTGAAACTTCGTAAAAAATGACTACCTTTGCAGAAAATAATCATCAGAAAGGCAACATGAGAAAAATTTTCAGTATTTTGGCGACCGCGCTGTTGCTGACAGGAATCGCATCTTGCAGTGACGGAGAAACCTATCAGGAAAAGCGCGACAAGGAAATTTCCGCCATCAACAGCTATATCGCAGAGAAAAACGTGAAAGTGATTTCGGAAGACCAATTCTTTGCGCAAGACAGCATGACCGATGTGTCGAAAAACGAATTTGTGCTTTTCGAGGCATCGGGCGTCTATATGCAAATCGTTCGGAAAGGCTGCGGACAGAAGCTTCGCGACGGCGAAACGGCCAACGTGCTCTGCCGATTCACGGAATACAACCTGATGCTCGGTGCCGATTCGATTTCGCTCACCAACGATGCGGCAGGCTACGCTGCCAGCGTCGATAAAATGACCATCACTAACACTTCTGGCACTTTCAGCGGCACTTTCGACACTTCGAGTCGAATGTATATGGTCTATGGCGCTGGCACGAATTATACGTCGCTGCCGTCGGGATGGCTCGTTCCATTCGGCTACATCCGACTGGGCAGACCCGTGAACGAGGGCGACGAAACGGCCAAAGTGCGCATTATCGTGCCTCACAAGCAGGGCCATCTGACAGCGTCGAACTACGTTACACCTTATTTATATGAGCTCACTTTGGAGCGCGGACGATAAAAAAATAGTCAAATAGTAAATAGTCAAATAGTAAATTGCCATGACTCTGATCAAATCCATTTCCGGCATCCGCGGAACCATCGGCGGACGGGCGGGCGACACGCTCAACCCACTCGACATCGTGAAATTTACATCGGCTTACGCGACTTTCATCCGTCGCTCGGCCAAGTCTCAGAATAACCGAATCGTCGTCGGACGCGATGCCCGAATTTCTGGCGAAATGGTGAAAAACGTCGTCTGCGGCACGCTCATGGGCATGGGCTACGACGTGGTGAACATCGGACTCGCCACCACGCCGACCACCGAACTGGCCGTGCGCTGGTTGGAAGCCGACGGCGGCATCATTATCACAGCGTCGCACAATCCGCGCCACTGGAATGCGCTGAAATTGCTCAACAACGAGGGCGAATTTCTGAACAAGGTCGAGGGCGAGCAGGTTCTGGCGATTGCCGAGGCCGAAGACTTCGATTTTGCCGATGTCGATCATATGGGCCACTATTGCGAGGACAATACGATGGACAAACGCCATATCGACAGCGTCCTCGCATTGGAACTCGTTGATGCTGAGGCGATTAAGAAGGCTGGATTCCGCGTCGTGGTCGATTCGATTAACTCCGTCGGCGGCGTGATTCTGCCCGATTTGTTGAAGGCTCTCGGCGTCGAGGCGAAGTTCCTGAACGGCGAACCGACTGGCGATTTCGCCCACAATCCCGAACCTTTGCAGCAGAACCTCGGCGGCATTATGGACGAACTGAAAAAAGGCGGCTACGATATGGGAATCGTGGTCGATCCCGATGTCGATCGTCTGGCATTCATCAGCGAAAACGGCGAGATGTTCGGCGAGGAATACACGCTCGTCAGCGTCGCCGACTATGTGCTTTCGCGCACGCCTGGCGACACCGTTTCCAATCTTTCTTCAACCCGCGCTCTGCGCGATGTGACCGAGAAACACGGTGGAAAATACTGTGCTTCGGCGGTGGGCGAGGTGAACGTCACCACGCTGATGAAGAAAGTTGGTGCAGTCATCGGTGGCGAGGGCAACGGCGGTGTCATCTATCCCGCTTCGCACTACGGTCGTGACGCGCTCGTCGGCATTGCCCTTTTCCTGACGCAACTGGCGCAGAAAGGTATGAAAATGAGCGAACTTCGCAAGACCTATCCCAATTATTTTATGGCGAAAAACCGCATCGACTTGCAGCCTTCGACCAACGTGGATGCCATCCTCGAAAAAGTCAAGGAACTATACAAAAACGAACAGGTGAACGACATCGACGGCGTGAAAATCGATTTTGCCGACCGTTGGGTACACCTGCGTAAGTCGAATACCGAGCCGATTATCCGCGTCTATAGCGAGGCGCACACGCCCGAAGAAGCCGAGGCCATCGGCAAAGAGCTGATGCAGGTCGTGCTCGATATGCAATAAGGATTATTTTTCCCGCTTTTCATCTGCTTCATAGGCTTGTACGATTCTCGTTACAAGCCTATGTCGTACAATGTCTTTCTTGGTGAGTTCCACCACGCCGATTCCCTCGATTCCCGTGAGAATGCGCAGTGCTTCGACCAGTCCGCTCTTCTGCGAGTGGGGCAGGTCGATTTGCGTCATGTCGCCCGTGATAATCATTTTTGTGTTCCATCCCATACGCGTCAGGAACATCCGAATCTGCTGCGGGGTCGTGTTTTGCGCCTCGTCGAGAATCACCACCGCGTCGTTCAGCGTGCGACCGCGCATAAAGGCCAGCGGTGCAATCTGAATGATGTGTTTTTCCATCATATCCTGCAATTTCACCTGCGGCAGCATATCTTCGAGCGCGTCGTAGAGCGGTTGCAGATACGGGTCGATTTTGTCCTTCATATCGCCCGGCAGGAAACCGAGTTTCTCGCCAGCCTCGACTGCGGGACGCGAAAGGATGATTTTCTTCGCCGTCTTTTCCTTCAATGCCTTCACGGCAAGCGCGATGCTGAGGTAGGTTTTGCCCGTTCCCGCAGGCCCCACGGCAAACACCATATCGTTCTGCTCGAAAGCCTCAATGAGCCGCTGCTGATTCTCTGAACGGCTCTTGATGGGGCGGCCCGAAATGCTGTAAACCACGACACCCTTCACCGCGTCGGCCTTCGTCTGCCGACCGTTCACGATGTCGAGAATATCCTCTTCCGAAACCGTGTTATACTTCAAAACGTGCTGTCGGATTTGCTCGATGCACGTCTCGAAACGTTCCATTTCGTCGCGGTTGCCGAGCACTCGGATGACGTTTCCCCGCGCCACCACGCGCAGTTTCGGGTAGAGCGACTTGATGATTTGCAAATGACCGTTGCCCACGCCGTAGAGCATCACAGGGTCGATGTCCTCAAGAACAATATGCTTTTCTGTCAAAATCGTAGTTTTTAGTGAATAAATTCGGTGATGATTTCTTAAAACGGCGACAAAATTAAAAAGATTTCGTGAAATACACAAGAAATATTGGCGCGAGTTCAAAGAAAAATTGTAACTTTGCAAGGTTTTTATGAAATGACAGGCATATGAAAGTCAGCAAAAATCAATATTTGAAAGGATTTTGCCTCGTGGTGATTGCGCTGGGCGTGATTCGGGCGGTGTTTCCGAGCGTGGCGATGACGGCAGACGAGCGGCGGACGGCTGATTCTATTCGGGTTGTGGAAGACTCGACTCGGATGGCGATGGTTTCGGCTCAGGAAACGGCGTCGGAATCGGCGAAAAAAGACGCTTCGACTCAAAAAACAACTGAAAAAACGGCTCAGACGGCAGAAAAATCGACCCCAAAAGAAACCGTTTCAGCCAAAAAGCCATCTGAAACGCAAGGAAGTCGTTTTTTCAACGCCGACGGCACGGTTTCCCGCCACCGAATTTTGAGCGTGAGCAGTTATTCGGAGGCTTTCCCCGATGCGCAGGAAGTGCAAATCGCGTCGGCGCATAAATGGGGCGTTTCGCCTGTGCTCAACCGCCAAGAGGCCGAGGAGCGGAAGGCGGAGTTGGTCTATGTCGGCAGCAATCCCTATTTCTTCGTCGAACCCCTCAATCAGAGTATTCCCTACCTCGTCCCAAAGGCTTTAGTTTTACTTCAAGACATTGGACGTAACTTCCTTGATAGTCTGCAAGTTAAGGGTTTGCAGTCGCATAAGATTATCGTCACGAGCGTACTGCGTTCGCAGGAGGATGTGGGTCGCCTGCGTCGCTACAACCGTAACGCCACGGAGAACAGTTGCCATATGTACGGCACGACCTTCGACATCGCCTACAATCGCTATCTGCCTGTCGAGGAAAACGCCCGACCTTACTCGAAACTGGGAACGGTGGCCGATGTGCGGCTGAAACAAGTGCTGTCGGAAGTGTTGCGCGATTTGCGCCGAGAAGGTCGTTGCTGGGTGAAATACGAGGTGCGGCAGGGCTGTTTCCACCTGACCGTGAGGTGATTTTCTATGAAAGCACCTGCAAAATTTGGTGGTGTCGAAGAAAATCAGTAACTTTGCACGTCCTTTAAGAAAAGGTGAAAAAGTGAAATGTAAAAAATCATAAGAAATGACAAAACGATTTGCCGAACATAAGGCGATGAACCTGACCGAAACGAACAATCAGGTTCTCAAGGAGTGGGAGAAAAACGACGTTTTCCACCGCAGTATCACGGAGCGCGAGGGTTGTCCGCAGTTTGTGTTCTACGAGGGTCCGCCCTCGGCCAACGGTCATCCGGGCATCCACCACGTGTTGGGTCGTGCGCTGAAGGACACGTTCAATCGTTACAAGACGATGAAGGGCTTTCAGGTGCATCGCAAGGCTGGTTGGGACACGCACGGACTGCCTGTGGAACTCGGCGTTGAGAAGACTTTGGGCATCACGAAGGCCGACATCGACAACCACGAGTCGCCACGCTACATTTCGACGGAGGACTATAACCTGAAATGCCGCGAAAACGTGATGATGTACACGCAGGAATGGCGTGAACTGACCGAACGGATGGGCTATTTCGTCGATCTCGACCATCCCTATATCACCTACGACAACAAGTATATCGAAACGCTTTGGTGGCTGCTGAAGCGCCTCTATGAGCAGGATATGCTCTACAAAGGCTATACGATTCAGCCATATTCGCCTGCCGCCGGAACGGGACTTTCGTCGCACGAACTGAACCTGCCGGGCTGCTATCGCGATGTGAAAGATACGACGTGTACGGCGTTGTTCAAGATGAAAGACAAGGAAAATTGGTACTTCCTTGCTTGGACGACCACGCCTTGGACGTTGGCGGCAAATTCCGCGTTGTGCGTGGGGCCGAAAATCGACTATGTGGCCGTTGAAACCTTCAATCCCTACACGGCTGCGAAAATCACGGTGGTGTTGGCAGAGGCTCGCGTGAGCGCCTATTTCGCCGAGGAAGGCAAAGACGGCGATTTCGACGCTTACAAGGCTGGCGACAAGGTGATTCCGTGGCGCATCGTGGCGAATTACAAAGGCGATGACCTCGTTGGAATTGAGTATGAACAACTGATGCCTGCCATTTCCCCGATGTCGGGCGGTGCGTTCCGCGTGATTCCAGGCGATTATGTGACGACCGACGACGGTGCTGGTATCGTTCACATCGCGCCGAACTTCGGTGCCGACGATGCTTTCGTGGCGAAAAAGGCAGGTGTTCCGCCCATTGTCCTCATCGACAAGAAGGGTCAGGAACGGCCTGTGGTCGATCTCGAAGGAAAATATTTCAAGATTGAGGATTTAGACGAGCAATTCGTTGCAAAGTACGTGAATGTCAGCGAGTGGCAGAAGTTCGCAGGTCGATTCGTTAAGAACGCCTACGACGAAACGCTCACCGAGAAAGACGAAACACTCGACGTGGCCATCTGTATGGATTTGAAGATGCAGGGCAAGGTCTTGAAAATCGAGAAACACGTGCATAATTATCCCCATTGCTGGCGCACCGACAAGCCCGTGCTCTATTATCCGCTTGACTCGTGGTTTATCCGCTCGACGGCGAAGAAAGAGCGGATGGTCGAACTCAACAAGACCATCGGCTGGCATCCCGAATCGACGGGAACGGGTCGCTTCGGCAACTGGCTCGAAAACTTGAACGACTGGAACCTTTCGCGTAGCCGTTTCTGGGGAACCCCGCTGCCGATTTGGCGCGACGAAGAGGGAAAAACCGAGAAATGCATCGGGTCGGTCGAGGAACTATACAACGAAATCGAAAAGGCGGTTGAGGCAGGCGTAATGGCTCGTAACCCATTGAAAGACAAGGGCTTTGTGGTTGGCGATATGTCGCAGGCGAACTACGACAAAATCGACCTGCATCGTCCGTATGTCGATGAAATCGTGTTGGCGACCGCCGACGGCAAACCGATGAAACGCGAAACCGACCTCATCGACGTTTGGTTTGATTCGGGCGCAATGCCTTACGCGCAGGTGCATTATCCGTTTGAAAATGCCGATGCCATCGACAAAAAACTGGCGTTCCCTGCCGATTTCATCAACGAGGGCGTTGATCAGACACGCGGCTGGTTCTTCACGCTGCACGCCATTGCCACGATGGTTTTCGACTCTGTCGCCTTCAAAAACGTGATTTCGACGGGTCTGGTGCTCGACGCGAAGGGCAACAAAATGTCGAAACACGTCGGAAACGTGGTGAATCCGTTTGAAATGATTGAAAAATACGGTTCCGATGCCGTGCGCTTCTATATGATGACCAATTCCGAGCCGTGGGACAACCTGAAATTCGATCCAGAGGGCATCGACGAGGTGCGTCGCAAACTGTTCGGAACGCTGTTTAATACCTATTCGTTCTTCGCGTTGTATGCGAATGTGGACGGGTGGAACAATTCACAATTTACAATTAACAATTCACAGACCGAAATCGACCGTTGGATTCTCTCTCGTGTCAATTCGCTCATCAAGAAAGTCGATGTCGAACTGGAGAACTACGACCCGACGCGTGCAGGCCGCCTCATCGACCAATTCGTGAACGACGACCTGTCGAACTGGTATGTGCGACTGAATCGCAAGCGTTTCTGGGGCAAGGATATGAGCGACGACAAACGCTCGGCCTACGACACGCTCTACACCTGTCTGATGACGGTTGCCAAGTTGCTTGCGCCGTTTGCGCCGTTCTATTCCGACCAACTCTACAAGGACCTCGGCGGCGAGAAGGACAGCGTGCATCTCGACCTCTATCCCAAAGCCGACGAAAGCGCCATCGACCTCGATTTGGAGGCACGGATGGATATGGCACAGCGCATTACGTCGATGGTGTTGGCGCTGCGTCGCAAGGTGAATATCAAGGTTCGCCAACCGCTACAGAAAATTATGATTCCCGCCGTCGATGCCGAGCAACAGAAGCACATCGAAGCCGTGAAACAACTGATTATGAACGAGGTGAACGTCAAGGAACTTTCGTTTGTGGAAGGGCAGGGCATTCTCGTGAAGAAAGTGAAGTGCAATTTCCGCACAATGGGCAAGAAGTTCGGCAAGTTGATGAAGGCCGTTGCTGCCGCTGTCGATGGTTTCTCGCAGGAGCAAATCGCCGAACTTGAGACGGTCGGAAAAATCGCCTTGTCGGTTGAAAATCAGGAAGTTGTCATCGAGAAGGAAGATGTCGAAATCTTCAGCGAGGACATTCCGGGCTGGCTCGTCGCCAACGAGGGCAACCTGACCGTCGCTTTGGAAGTGGAACTCACCGACGAACTGCGTCAGGAGGGTATGGCTCGCGAACTCATCAACCGCATCCAGAACCTGCGCAAAGACACAGGACTCGAAATCACCGACCGCATCAGCGTGGTGGTGGCACCCAACGAGCAGACCGATGCCGCCATCAAGACCTACGGCGACTACATCGTTTCGCAGGTGTTGGCCGACAGCATCGAAATCGCTCCCAACGACGGCGCAGAGATTGATTTCGACGACTTCAAGTTGAACATCAAAATCGCTAAATCGTAAAAATCGTCAAATAGTAAAATTGTAAAATCGTAAAATAGTCAAATATCATTATGGCAGAGAAAAAACGCTATTCCGATGCCGAACTGGAAGAATTCAGGGGCATCATCAACGAGAAACTCCATTTGGCTCGTCGCGACTACGACACAATGATGCGCCAGATTATGAATCAAGACGGCAACGATGTCGATGACACATCGCCCACGTACAAGGCACTCGAAGAGGGTAGCCTGACGCAGTCGAAAGAAGAACTCGTGCAGATGGCCAACCGCCAGCAGAAATTCATCACGGGCCTCGAAGCCGCTCTCGTGCGCATTGAAAACAAGACCTACGGCGTTGACCGCATCACGGGCGAACTGATTCCGAAGGAACGCCTCCGCGCCGTGCCTCACGCCACGCTGAGTGTAGCCTCGAAACAAGCCCGAGACAAGAAATGACGAAGAAAAAGACTGCTTGGCTCGCCCTGCTGTTCATCGTCGTGCTTCTGGTGATTGACCAAGTCATCAAAATCGCGGTGAAAACGAATATGCACCTCTATGAAAGCATCTGGATTACCGACTGGTTTCAGATTCATTTCATCGAGAACAACGGTATGGCCTTCGGTCTTTCGTTCATCAACAAATATGTGCTGACGATTTTCCGCATCGTCGCCGTGACGCTCATCGCCGTTTACCTGCGCCGACAAATTCAGCAGGGCGCACGAAAGGTCTATCTGGTGCTGCTGTCGATGCTTTTGGCAGGCGCGGCTGGCAACATCATCGACTGTATGTTCTACGGCGAGATTTTCACAGCCTCGTCGCCCTTCTACGTCAGTTATCTCGTGCCATTTGGACAAGGTTACTCGGGCTTTCTGACGGGAAAAGTGGTCGATATGTTCTATTTCCCGCTCATCGTCACGACGTGGCCCGACTGGATGCCGTTTTGGGGCGGCGACGAGTTCATTTTCTTCAGTCCCGTCTTCAATTTCGCCGATGCCTGCGTCAGCGTAAGTGTTGTGGCGCTGTTCCTCTTTTGTAGGCCAGAATTGGCTACGCTGTCGGTGTCGAACGAAGAAGAATCGAGTGAAGAAGCCGTTTTGAATGAAAAATCGTCCGAAAAAGATGTTTTAAACGAAGAATCGACCGAAGATGAAACGTGATTTCCGTTTTCCGATGCAGACCCTCGCGAGTGTTCTGCTGCTGATACTCCTGTTCACGGTGTCGGCTTGTCGTTCGCGTGGCGAGAAAAAGCATCTTTCACAGGGAAAAATGGAAGCGATTCTCTACGATTACCACATCGCCGACGCCATTCAGGGAATGGACTACGATTACAAGGACACGCTTCGGATGCGCGTCTATAAGCAGGCGGTGTTGAAGAAACACGGCGTTTCCGAGGCCGATTTCGATTCGTCGATGGTCTATTACACGCGCCACGCCGACCAACTTTACAACATCTACGAGCGACTGTCGAAGCGGTTCGCCGACGAAGCCATCGCGCTCGGAACTTCCGCCAGCGAAGCCAACCAATTCCTGACCATTTCCAACACGGGCGACACGGCCAATGTCTGGTCGGGCGACCCCTCGTTTGTGCTGATGCAGCATCCCGGCTTCAACGTCTATTCCTTCACGCTCACCGCCGATTCGACCTACAAGCCCGGCGACCACTTCGTGCTCAGTTACGACGCGAAATTCATCTACCAAGACGGAATGCGCGACGCGATTGCACTGCTCGCCATCACTTTTGACAATGACAGCACGGCGTCCGCAATGACGCGGATGTATGCCGACAACCTCTATAAAGTGAATATCGCGGACGCGAAAAAACTCGGAATCAAGCAGATTTCTGGCTATTTCGCCCTCCAGCGCAACACCAGCAACGACTCGCAATCGACGCTGAAAATGCTGCACGTGGGCAATATCGCACTCGTCAGAATGCACTCGGACGGAAATTCGGAACAATCCGCTCCAGAACCCGAACCCCGAGGCCAACGGCTCGACGACAGGGGGATGGAAACGATGGAGCAACCGCTCGAACTGGAACTCGACCCAGCCGAGAAAGAAAGCCAACTCCGTCCCGAATAAATCAGAAAATCAATCAATCTAACCAAACTACTATCAACAATGAAAAAATTGATTCTTTCCATCGTTTTGCTTTGCGGTTTCCACGCCGCAGCAAACGCTTGCACCAACTTCATCGTGGGCAAGAAAGCCTCGACCGACGGCTCGGTCATTTGTACCTACAACGCCGATTCCTACGGAATGTTTATCGGCCTCTACCATTTTCCGGCAGGAAAACACGCACCGGGCACGATGCGACAGGTCTATGACTGGGATTCTAACAAGTATCTCGGCGAAATTCCCGAGGCTCCCGAGACCTACAACGTCATCGGCAACATCAACGAGTGGCAGGTGACCATCGGCGAAACCACCTACGGCGGTCGCGACGAAATGGTCGACACGACTGGCATCATCGACTACGGTTCGCTGATTTACATCACGCTGCAACGATCGCGCTCGGCTCGTGAGGCCATTCGCGTGATGACGTCGCTCGTCGAAAAGCACGGCTACTGCTCGAGTGGCGAGACTTTCTCGATTTGCGACCCCAATGAGGCGTGGATTCTCGAACTGATGGGTACGGGAACGCCCGGCAGCGAGTTCTATTCGCCGAAGATGAACCGCGTGGTTTGGGTGGCGATGCGTGTGCCCGACGATGCCATTTGTGCCCACGCCAATCAGAGTCGCATTGGCAAGTTCTTCACGGGCAAGAAAATCAACCCCAAGGGCTTCTATCCGACCGAGAAAAACGCGAAGGCCGACCTCTATTATTCTAAAGATGTCATCAACTATGCTCGCGTGATGAAGTGGTACGATGGCACAGATGCCGATTTCTCGTGGAAATGGGTCTATGCCGCGCCCGATTTCGGTGGTCGTCGCTATTGCGATGCCCGCGTTTGGGCTTTCTTCCGCCATTTCCAAGACGGTTTTGCCGAGCGTTATCTGCCGTGGGCACTCGGTGAGGACCCGAAGGCCGAGGATATGCCGTTGTGGATTATCCCGAACCGCAAACTCAGTATGCAGGATGTCGAAAAATGTATGCGCGACCACTATGAAAACTCGCCGCTCGCCGTCGATTCAGCCACTGTTGGCGGTGGAATCTGGCAGATGCCGTATCGTCCGTCTCCCCTTTCTTTCGAGGTCGATGGCAAGAAATATTTCAACGAGCGTCCGATTTCAACGCAGCAGTCGGGCTTCTCGTTCGTGAGCCAGATGCGCTCGTGGCTGCCCCGACAGATTGGCGGTTGCTTCTGGTTCGGCAACGACGACGGCAATATGGTTCCCTACACCCCGATTTACTGCGGAAACACCGTGCAGCCCGAGTGTTACAACACGCCCGGCGCCGATGCGTTCCATTTCTCGTTCAAGAATGCCTATTGGGTGCAAAACTGGGTGGCGAATATGGTCTATCCGCGCTATTCGCAGATGTTCCCGGCACTCGAAGCCGTGCGCGACTCACTTGAAAAGAGCTATTTCGACCAACAGAAAGCTATTGAACAGAAGGCCGTCGCCCTGCACGCCCAAGACGAGGCCGCAGCCGTGAAATTCCTGAACGAATACAGCAACGAGAAGGCACAGCAGATGCTCGACCGCTGGAATCAACTGGCGCAGTATCTCATCGTGAAATACAACGATATGGTGGAAAAACAAGAGGAAAACGGTACGTACAAGCGCACGAAATATGGTCTTCCCATCGTGAAGCGTCCCGGATTCCCGACACCTTACGCCCGCCACTACGTCAAGATGACAGGCGATAAGTACGCGATTCCGCAGAACGATTGAGCCGCGTTATTCGACAACTCGACTCAAATTTAGTTCGACGATCAATCCTTCCGAATTCACTTTTGTTTCGACAAAGTATTTGGAAGGATTTTTTTGTGTCTCGGCTTCACCTTCCTGCACGACGGTGAACTTCATGGCGTATTCGGCCTCGTCGGTCTCGGTCGGTTTCTTTTCGATTTTGTAGTCGCCCATCACGCGCCACGTTGCTCGATGCATATACGACGCCACCTTGGCCGCAGGCACGTTTTTCTCGCCTTGGAATTGCAGCAGCACATCGGCCAAATCGGTCTTCATCGCCTCGTCGTTGCGAGCGTTGGCATTCTGGAAAAAGCGGCGAATCAGGTTCTGGAGCATCGTGTTTTCCTCGGGTTGCAGGTATTTCATCCGCAAATTCTTGATTCCCTCGTCGGCATCATCGACGTGGGCACCGCTGGGATGTTCTTTGAGGTATTGCTCGTAGCCCTGTTCGGTATTGAGTTCCTTCGCTTTGGCCCAGTCGATGGAGTCGATTTTGTTGAGTGCCTCGCCCTTGTGGGCCGAGTTTGGATATTTTTCAAGATATTTCTGGATGGTCGTTTTCGAGCGGCTTGCACAAGCCTCGGCCCAGTCGCGACTGGCTTGTTGAATGGCCAACAGCCGAGCCTCGACCGAGTCGCGACGATCGGAGTTGGCATCGCGATAGGTGTCGAGGAAACTCTGCAAAACCAGCGGGTCTTCGCTCGTGATGGCATAGTTGTAGGCCTCGGCTTCCTTCGTGTCTTTGGCTGTGTGGTAGAAGTAGAACAGCGTTCCACAGGTGACGGCGGCCATCAGCAACGAGAAAAAGAAGATTCCGTAATGGCTTTTTTTCTCGGGTTTCGGCTGCGGAGCCTCGTTTTCTGCCGGTTTTTTCGTCGGCGGAATGGGTGGCGGCGTCGCGTTGGCCGTGTTTTCGCGCTTTTGTCGCGTGTTGGGATAGCTACAAATCGGACACGCATCGTGTTCCGAGAAATAGATGGCGCCACATTGGTGGCAGCGCACGACTTTTCCTGCGATTTCCACACCGCACGACGGGCAGGTGGGAGCTTTGTCACTGACTTGGTGTCCACATTCCGGACATTTTATAATTGCCATATTCTTGTTGAATTTTTAAGTTATTTCTGTAAAAAATTATTCTTCATAGTGGCGGAAGCGAATTTCCCGAAGTTTGTGCCGCCCCATGAACCGGCTTTTGTCAATAAAACCGTTCACGCCGCGGATTCGACCTTTCGCCGTGTATTGCCACATCGTGATGTCGCGATTGTCCTTCAGACGGGGTTCGTAGTCGGTATATTGCGCAATCATCACCAGATAATGGTCGAGTTTTCCTTGCAGATGTTTGTCATAGAAATTCGCACCCGTATAAACGAGCGGTTTCTGCTGATATTCTTGCTCGACCATCTCCAAGAACTTGAAAAGAGAGTCGCAAAACTGCGCCGTGGGCAGTCCGTTGGTGGTCTCAACGTCGATCATCGGAATCAAATCTTGTTCCTGCGGACGACATTGCGCACGGAAATTCTTTAGTTGCAACTGCTGGTTGGTGATGGGGCGATAGAAATGGTAGGCACCGACCTTCAACCCGTGACGATGGGCGAGGTCGATGTTCTTCTTGAATGTCGGGTCGATGCGGTCGCCGCCCTCCGTCGCCTTCAGATAGACGTAGGAATTGTGGGCATCCTGGCCGACATGTTCCCAAAAAACATTGCCCTGATAATGGCTCAAGTCGATGCCGTGAACGTGCTGGCACGTGTCCTCGCACTGGACTTGTGCATGGAGTAGCGAAGCCGTAAAAAGAAGGAAATATAGTGCTATTTTTCGTTTCATGGGTGCAAAGGTAGAAAAAAAATGGAAAAAAGTTTGAAAAAAAATGGAAAAAATGGTATAATTTTCAAGATTATTTAATAACTTTGCACCGCTTTAAGATTTTTGCCATTCTCTTTAATGCAGCACAGGGCATTGGCAAGGGTCAGACAAGTCGAAAAACGATAACTAATCTATAACGATCATTAACAACATCAATAATCTAAAAGTGCTGCAAAACACACAAAAAATGGAAAAAGTTATGGGAAAAATGAAAGGATTTGCCATGCTTAAAATCGGCGAAGTGGGCTGGATTGAAAAAGACATTCCGAAGCCCGGGCCGATGGATGCGATTTGCAAACCGCTTGCCATTGCGATTTGCACTTCTGACGTTCACACCGTTTGGGAAGGCGCCGTGGGCGACCGCCGCAACATGATTCTCGGTCACGAAGGTTGTGCCGAAGTCGTCGAAGTGGGTGAATGTGTAAAAGATTTCAAGCCGGGCGACCGCGTGCTCGTGCCCGCCATCACGCCTGATTGGAACTCGCTTGAGGCTCAGGCTGGCTACTCGATGCACTCGGGTGGTATGTTGGCTGGTTGGAAGTTCTCGAATTTCAAGGACGGTCTTGATTCCGAGTATTTCCACGTGAACGATGCCGATGGCAACCTCGCTCTTATGCCCGAAAACATTAACACCGTCGATGCTTGTATGCTGTCAGACATGGTTCCGACAGGTTTCCACGGCGTTGAACTGGCCGACGTGCAGTTTGGCGACACGGTGCTCGTCATCGGCATTGGACCGGTTGGTCTGATGAGCGTTGCCGCCGCCTCTTTCCGTGGTGCTTCGCGCATCGTGGCCGTCGGTACGCGCCCGAACTGCGTTGAAGCCGCTAAAAAGTACGGTGCCGACGAATTCATCAACTACAAGGATGGTTCTATCCACGATCAGGCAATGGCCATGACCAATGGAAAGGGCTTCGACAAGGTGATTATTGCCGGTGGTACGTGCGAAACGTTCGACGAGGCCATCCGTTCGCTGAAGCCGGGTGGAAAAATCGGTAATGTGAATTATCTTGGCAGTGGCGACTACATCAACATTCCGCGTGTGGAGTGGGGCGTAGGCATGGGTCACAAGCAAATCAACGGCGGTTTGATGCCGGGCGGACGTCTGCGCATGGAGAAACTCGGTGCGCTCGTCGCTTCTGGAAAACTCGACGTCAGCCTCTTGGCCAGCCACATCTATGACGGTTGGGAGTACATCCCCGAGGCTCTTCAAATCATGAAGGACAAGCCTGCTGAACTCATCAAGCCCGTCGTCAGATTAGCTTAAAATACAATGAAAATCCTCGTCGTATCGGGTTTTCTGGGTGCCGGAAAGACCACGTTCATCAAAGAACTGATCAGGCGCACGAAGAAACAACCTGTGATTCTTGAAAACGAATACGGCGACAACAATCTCGACAGCCGCTCCCTTTCCGGGGGCGGCGCTCTTGAGATACAGGAATTTATGGAAGGGTGCGTGTGTTGTACGAAGAAAGATTCCTTCGTCAATACCGTCCTTTCCATTTCTGCAGCAATGGATCCCGAATACCTTGTCATTGAACCGACAGGAGTCGGGAAACTCGGAAACATTCTCAGCAGCATCCGCCGAATCGAATACGAGCGAATCGCGCTGCTTCCGTCGGTGTTGGTGCTTGCGCCGAGGTCCATCAACTCTTATCTCAAGGAATTTCCCGAAATCTACACCGATCAGGTCAAACACGCCTCGAAAATCGTTTTCTCGAAGTCGGAAAACGAATCGCCAGAACTTTTGCAGCGGGTGACGGAGCAAATTCGCGCCATCAACGCTGATGCCGAAATCATTTCCTCGCATTATTCGACGATGGACGACCAATGGTGGAACGCCCTTTTCGAGAATTCAGAATCGGCTGTGAAGACCGTCTATGTCCCTGAATATCGGAAAAGAAGCCTCGGCTATTCCTTGAACGACGTCGCCCAAAATCTTGGGCAACCGCAACAAATCACGTTGAAAAATGTCGCCCTTTCGTCGCCTGCCGAACTGATCGTTTTGCTCGAAGACGTTCTTCGCGGTCGCTTCGGCTACATTCCCCGTGCGAAAGGCGTTGTCCTCGTCGGGACAGAATACCTGCGTTTCGACCTCGCCGACGACCTTTACGCCATCATCGGAGCGGACGAGAAAGAGCCGAAATCCCAGTTGACTTTCATCGGCAACAGACTCGATGTCGAGGGACTTCGCGCTCGTTTTCAGCAGTTGTAATTCCTTATCCTTTTTCCTCGGGTCGCGTCACCCACGTAAAACCTTTCAACGGTCGTTTTTCGGGCCAAATCATCGAGAAAATCAGTGCCACGACAACGCTCACGGCGATGGCCGTGAAGCCGAAAAGCAGGAAGTTGGCCGTCGTGTAGAAATTCATCCAGAACACGGTGGCGGTGCCTGCGAGGAAGCCGATGAAGGCAGCGCGTGCGCCGATGCGTGGGAAGAAAATTCCCATCAGGAACAGTCCACCGACGGCACCGGAAAGCAAGCCGAGAATCGTGTTGAAATAGTCGAGCAGCGACTGGATGTTCATCGTTGCCATCAGAATCGCAGTCACCATACCAATCAGACCGGCGACAATGCCCGTGACACGGGCGGTTCTCACAGTTGCCTTGTCGCTGATGTTCGGTCTTGCTTTCTTCCAAATATCGACGGTGAAGGCGGTCGAAATCGAGTTGATATTCGACGAAATCGTGGACATCGTGGCAGCGAAAACGGCTGCAATGAGTAGTCCGGCGATGCCTGCGGGCAACTGGCTCATCATAAAGAACGGGAATATCGCGTCGGTCTTCTGCATCGTCAGGTCGGTGGCCGTCGGATGGGTCTGGTAGAAGGTGTAGAGGCCGGTTCCGATGGTGAAAAACGCGATGGTGACAATGACCGACATCATTCCGTTTGTCAGGATGCTTCGTGCGGCAGAACGCTCGTCTTTCGTGGTGAGATAACGCTGAATGACGGTCTGGTCGGATGTGTAGGAAATCAGGTTATTGGCGAGTCCGCCGAGAATGACGACCCAGAACGTGGCCGTGCGGTAGTCGAACGACCAGTTGAACAGGCGGAATTTATCGTTGGCAGTGGCGATTTGGAAGAAATCCGACGCTCCGCTGCCCGTGTTCAAAATCAGGTAGCCGGCAGCGAGGAAAGCACCTCCGACGAGGATGATGCCCTGCACGACATCGCCCCAGACAACGGCCTCGACACCGCCCATCGTGCAATAGACGATGGTGACGACGGCCATCACGACGATGCAAAGATAGATGTCGATGCCTGTAACGGCGGTCATAGCGAGCGACGGCAGGAACAGCACCAACGCCATACGAGCAACCATAAACACGATGAACAGCACGGATGCCATCAGTCGGATTGCGTAGGAAAAGCGGTGTTCGAGATATTCGTAGGCGGTTGTGACGTTCAGACGACGGAAAAACGGCAGGAAATACTTGATGACGGGGAACGACACGATGAGAATACAAATCTGCATCGGGTAATAGGTCCAGTCGGTCATATATGCCTTTGCCGGAATCGACATATAAGTGATGGCCGAGAGCATCGTGGCAAAAATGCTGATGCCGGCAGCCCACCACGGGATGCGGTTGCCGCCTTTGAAGAAGTCTTCCGAGCCCGATTCCTGTTTCATAAAATAGTAGCCGAGCAGCAGCATTGCGATGAGATAGACGACGAGCACAATCCAGTTGAGCAGGCCGAATTTCGCCGTGTAACTGATGGTGAGTTTCGACGCTTCAGCCGAGCGGATGCCGGGCTTGAGTTCGCCGTTGATGATGTAGAACGTATTGGCTTCGCTGCCTTTCACGACGGCGGCTCCGGCGCGTGCCAGCCGTTTGTCGGCAAACTGCGACGACCACGCGCCCGTGATGGTGTTATAGACAAGCAGCGAGTCACGGAACTGATACCAGTCGGCCTCGTGGGTGAGGTAGTCGGGTTGCGGATTTTGCAGTGCCGACTCGAAAATCTGCTTGTTCACACCGCCGAAAAACAGGATGTTGTTGGCACCGCAGGGCAGGGCAGTGGCGCCGACGAAGGCGATGCCCCCCTCGCTCCCCCCAATTGGGGGGAAGGTCGGTGATAGATTTTTGGTGTTGGGTGTTAGGTGTTGGGTGTTAGGTGTTGGGTGTTGGGGGATGAATTTCGATGTTTTCGTTTTCAGATTCCACGCGATTCCCTTTTCGCTACATTTCTTTGTCGCAGGGTCGAAACCGCCGAAAAGATACAACTCCTGACCAATTTCGCCGTTCTGAACCACCAGACAGGGCTGTAAACGAGCCTCTTTGTCCGTCGTTTGGAACAATTCGACCCATTCTTTGGCATTTTTGCCGTAATCAAGGCTGAAAACTACGTGATTGGGCTTGCCGTCGCTTTGTCCGCCTGCGACGTAAATCGTTCCGTTGTCATAGACGGCGGCGTGTTGGTCGAGGCCGACGGGCAGGGGTGGAAGACTTTGAGGTTTCGAGTTTTTAAGGTTTTGGGAAGTGAGCAGAAAAACGGCATTTTCCGACGTTTTTCCGTCGCTCGTTCCACCGATGCAAACCAATCCCTCGGGCACAGCAACCGTCGCACCGTAGGCCAACGGTTTCGGCAGTTCGCCCAGTTTCAACCAGCCGTGCGGGTCGCTCAGGTCGAGTGCGAAAATCTCTGCATAAAAGCGTTTCGCGCCACCTTCCGCCGCTGGAATTTCGGGGAAATTGCAGCCACCAGCCACCACGAGGTCGCTTCCCAAAACGCCTGCAAACGGCGCAGCCACACCCTGCACGCTGTCGCCCACCGCCAACTGCGGCAGGTCGCTCATCTCAAATTCGTTAAACTTCTTTTCATCGTTTTTGCTTCCGCAACTCACCGCCAGCATCACCGCCAGCGCGAAAATTGTCGCTAATTTCAATCGTTTCATATCGTTATTTTTTTTTTGTTTTGTCATTCGTGAATTATACCATTTTTCCTATGTTATTCTAAAAATCTTCTTGTTCGTAATAATACGTGTTATAACTTCTTTCCATCGGCAGCCATCATTTTCAGTTGACTACAACGTGTAGTCAACTCACGATTTGCCTTTTTGAGCCTCGTTTTCAGAACGCTCCAATATTTCCTTGCATTCGCACTTTCCGTGACGGCTGCCACAACATCAACGGCAGAGAAAAACCATTGATTCCTCTCCTCGTCCCACACGGCGCGAACCTTATAATCTTTATAGAATCGTATAGATATTTTGCTCATTCTGACAGGTCCAAAATAATGGAACTTTTCATAAGTCTTGTTTGATTAGTTTTTGATACATTTTGAAGAGTTCGGCGACGCAGTGGCTTTCGGTGAACGACGATTGGGCGGGGAAGCCGTAGGCTTTCATCACGGCCTTGTCGTTGTCCTGATGGGCGCGGCGCAGTTTGGCGGGCATCGTAACTTCGTCGTAAAGGTCGGCCAGCGACGAGTCGGGATAGTTGGCACGCGCATCGAGGATGGCCTGCGCCGTCTGCTCGATTCGCGCCCGCTGCTCGTCCGTCGGTCGAGGCCACGGGAAATTGTTATAGACGATGTTGGCAGAATATCGATAACGCATCTCCAACCGACCGCAGACCACGCGCATCCACGCCATATGGACATTCGACTCGAGAACGCCGAAATGGTAGAGCGTGGCGTCGGGGATGATTTGCACGGCATCGCTGGTGAAATTATTAGGCGACATAAATCCCATCGGAATATACCGACGACGCTCTGAAGAAACTCTTGGAACAATAATAAAATTGTTGTCGGGCATATTTTCGACGTGGAATCGGGTCGGACGGTCGGCAAGTTTCCGAGTTCCAGCACTATTGCTTGCCAGTCGCAAATTCCGAACAGCCTCAATCCGCTTCATACAATGTGGCATCTGCCTGAGTTCCGCAGGCGAACAATCGCCCAGCCACAGGCAATAGCGCGGTTTTTGGTGGATAAATTCTTCTGCTCCGTACCAAGGCTTGAAAAGTTGGGCAGATTTCGGCTCGATTCGGATAAAATCGTCCATTCCATCCTTTGTAAAAAGATAATTTCCGCCATCAATCGGCTTGTTCCCGATTCCGATTCCAGGCACATCGCAAATCGGTTTCGGTCGGCTGCCGACAAACACGTCGGGCGCATCGGCCAGATAAGCATTGATGTTTTTCGCCTCCAACTGCTTTCCGTTGTCGAAAATCAGCTTCGGCGGCAGATTCTGATAGCTGAAACCCACGATGACGCAATGGACGTGGGCTTTGAGCGAAGCCTCGCTGTCCCAACGGAAAGTCCGATGTGCAAAATTGATGCAGATGCCGTTGTCGAAGAGCTTCTGCCACAGATTCGCCACCTGCTCGCCTTGACAGATGCTGTTGGTCGAGACAAGCGCCGTTCGCGTGTCGGGGCTGTATCTCATCAGGTTGGCCGCCTTCTTGTACCAGCAGCTGACATAATCCATATTGCCCACATTCTTCCATTTCGCCCCGAAAATGTCGAGCATATCCTGTTTCTGGCTTTCGCTCATCAGACGTGCGCCCACAAACGGCGGGTTGCCCATAATGTAGTCGAAGTGGACCTGATAGCGTTTCGTGTCGGGCTTCACATTTCCGTCGAAACGCTTGGCCACCACGTTCAGTTCGTTGTAAACCGCTACCGATTCACTTGCCATCATCGGTTCGGGTTCGAGAATCAAGTGCAGGTTCTTGGCATAGATGGTCGGGATGTCCGACTTCACCTCGACGATATCCCAATCCATTCTGAGCGCGTTGCCCTCGCGGATGTTCGCATAGGATTTCAGCGGCAGGAAGTCGATGTCGTGACGGATAATCTTCTCCGTCTCCGTCAGCATCTGCGCCTCGGAAATCCAGAGCGCGGTCGTGGCGACGGTGACGGCGAAGTCGTTGATTTCGATGCCGTAGAACTGCTGAATCGAGACCTTAATCGGGTTCTTGAACTCGCCCATCATCATCTGGCCGTGGTAGCGCTCGCGGATAACCTCGTTTTCCAATCGCCGCAGGCTCAGATAAGTCTCCGTGAGGAAATTGCCGCTTCCGCAGGCAGGGTCGAGGAAGGTTAGCGATGCCAGACGGTCTTGGAAGGCATCGAGCAGTTTCTGTCGCTTGCGCTCGGTCTTCTCCTCAAGAATTTCGTCGAGTTCGCGCCGAAGGTCGTTGAGAAACAGCGGGTCGATGACCTTGTGGATGTTCTCAATCGAGGTGTAGTGCATTCCGCCAGTGCGCCGCGTCACGGGGTTCAGCGTCGATTCAAACACCGCGCCGAAAATCGTGGGCGAAATCTCGCTCCAGTCGAAGTCAAGGCTCGCATTCTGAAGCATCGTCTGTCTCAGTTGCTCGGTGAACTGCGGAATTTCAATCTCCTCCTCAAAAAGTCCGCCGTTGGTGTAGGGAAACGCCTTCAAATCGTCGCGCAGATAGCGGCTCCGCTGGTCGTCGGGCGTGTTGAGAACCTTGAAAAGTTTCAACAAAGCGTCGCTGAGGTCGTCGGCGCTATATCCGTTGAGATAGTCGTGGAACTGGTCGTGGCGGAAAATACCAGCGTCCTCGGCATAGAGACAGAACACGATGCGGACGCAGAGAATGTTGAGCCATCGCAAGGCTTCGGGGCTGTTGTCGTCGTATTGTTTGAGCAAAGCCTCGTAAATCTTGCCGACAATCTCGCCCGCCTGCATCGACACCTCCATCTCCTTCGACAAATGCTCGCTCTTCGTGTCCACAAGAAACATCAGTCGATAGTATTCCTTGCCCAGATTTTCAAGCAAAATCTGCTCAGGCTCGCCATTGGGCTGCTCCATATCATAGACCAGAAACTCGGCGAAATTGCAAGTCACAATCCATCGCGGACGCTCCGAGTACGGCAACTCGGCAGCATAGCGCTTCGCCTGCTGAAACGGATTCAGCACCGATCCGTCGCTCTGCACGACACCCTTGCGCAAGTCCTTGTCAATCGACTTTTGCTCAATCAGCACCTTCGTCGAGGGAATATGCCCGTCGATGAAGTTCGTCTTATCGACCTTCACCTGCTCCTCATATCGGATGAACGTGCTTGGATTCTCGACACCAAACACCTCCGTCAGCAATTCCGTCCAAAACACCTGCGAGTCACCCTTTTCGTAACCCCTGCCTTTCCATCGCGCTGCAAACTCCGCAGCCGCCGCAGACATTTGTTTCTCAGTTCTCATATTTACAATTCCACTTTATTTCACTTGCAAAGATACAAAATTTCTCGCAATTATTTTCCTTTTTCCGATTTTATATTTGATTTTTCCAACCCATAGTCCTCGCGGCGATCGACGTAGAGAAGCAGGGCGGCAACCGCGACTGAGGCGAGGGCGAACAGCGCGAAGACGGACATCGGAACGGTGACATCGACGTGGCCGTCGGGTGCGGTGTAGTCGTCGATGATGTTGCCAATATACATCGGCGCAAGCATCAATCCGATGTTTTGGATGAAATAGATGATGCTGTAGGCCGTGCCCAGTTGTTCCAAGGGAACGAGTTTCGGCACACTCGGCCACATCGCACTCGGAACGAGCGAAAACGCCACGCCGAGCAGCACCATCACCACCGTAGCAAACCACGTCGCATTCGCCATCGGCAACGCCAAAACGACGTGGCAAACGAGCACGAGCGCACAACCGATGAGCATCAGCGTGGCACCGCGCCCGATTCGGTCGTAAACCGAGCCGAAAAGCGGCGTGAGAATGATGGTTCCGTAGGGTAGCAGCGACACAATCCACGCCGCCGTGACGGGGTCGATGCCGTATTTATTGACGAGTACGTCGGTGGCGAATTTGAGGAATGGGCGAATGCTCGTGTAGAACAGCACGCATAGCAGCGCAATGAGCCAATAGCCTTTGTTCGTGGCGAGTCGCGAGAGGTTTTTCGTCAGTGAAAAGTCCTTTTTTTCGCCCTCGGTTTTCGCCGATTTGTCCATCAACGTATAGACGATGAACATCAGAAATCCTGCCAACAACAGCAGTGCGCCGACGAGCAGCGATGCCGACAGTCCGAAGTTTTGCGCAATGAGCGGACTGAGGCTGATGGCCGAGGCGGTTCCAAGTCGCGCCATCGCCACTTGAAGTCCCATTGCTGAGGCGAGTTCGTGACCTGTGAACCATTTCGTGATGACTTTCGAGACAGTGATGCCCGTGATGTCGCAACCCACGCCAAACAGTCCGAAACCCATCGCCGAAACGAGCACTTGCGTCTTCAAATGTTCGGGTATCAGGCCGAAAAACGTGAACGGCATTTCAACGTAGGTCGTCGGCACGATTCGCGAGAGCGCCAACCAATTCACCGCCGAGCCGCCGAGCATCATTCCCGTGGCGAGAATGCCCGTGAAGCGGATGCCGCACTTGTCGAGGATGATGCCGCCGAAAAACAGCATCAACAGGAAAATGTTGAAAATGCTGTACGACCCTGCATAAAAACCATATTCTGCCGCTGTCCACGCCATTCCGCCCTCGTCGAGCGGGGCTTTCAGCGTGGTGGAAAGCGGCGACACGATGTCCCAAAACACGTAGCCAGTCATCATCGCAAACGACACGATGACCATCACCGTCCAGCGTTTTAGTGGCGATTGATTTGTATTCATAATCTGCAAATTTACGCAATAATTCTGATTCGGCAAAAGAAAAACGATGAAAATGACGAGATGCGCAATCTTTCGCCCGAAAAAATAAAAAAAAGTAAAAATTTTTGTGTGTTTAAAGAAAAAATTGTAAATTTGCGATTGAATTTTAACAAATTGATCATTTAAAAGAAAATTATGTTTGGAATTGGAGTACCTGAACTATTAGTCATCGCGTTCATTATCCTGCTCGTTTTCGGCGGAAGGAAGATTCCCGAACTGATGAAGGGCTTGGGAAAGGGCGTGAAGAGTTTTAAGGACGGAATGAAAGAGGTCGAGGACGACCTGAAACTGGACGAGAAAAAAGAGGCGAAGAAGGATGAGGCGTGACACGGAAGTGGCCTCGTTCTGGGACCATTTGGACGAACTGCGGACGCGGATTCTTTGCTGTCTGGCGGTGGTCGGCGTGGTTGGCATTGTGGCGTTCAGTTTCAAGGAAACGCTGTTCGACATCGTGCTGGCACCGCGCTCGAGCGACTTTTTCACCTTTCGGCTGATGGGTGTCGAGCCGTTTAGCGTCGGACTGATGAACACGGGGCTGACCGAGCAGTTTATGATTCACCTGAAGGTGTCGATTTACGCAGGACTGCTGGTCGCGTCGCCTTTCGTTCTCTACCAGATTTTCGCCTTCGTCTCGCCAGCACTTTACGAGCGCGAGCGTCATTATGCCGTGCAAATCGTGGGCAGCGCCTATGTGATGTTCGCCATCGGAACGCTGCTTAACTACTGCCTGATTTTCCCGCTGACGGTGAAGTTTCTGGGCACTTATCAGGTCAGCGCAGACGTGGCGAATATGCTCACGCTGCAGTCGTACATCGACACGCTCATTGCGATGAGCCTTGTGATGGGACTGGTGTTTGAACTGCCCGTCGTGTGCTGGATTCTCGGACGGATGGGACTGCTCAATCGGCAGTTGATGCGCGAATATCGTCGCCACGCGGTGGTTGTCATTCTCATAGTGGCTGCCATCATCACCCCGACGACCGACGCCTTCACACTCATCATCGTGTCGCTGCCGATTTGGTTGCTTTATGAAATAAGCGTTTTTACTATCAAAAAATAACTCTCAACTGTCAACTCTCAACTATAAACTGTAAACTATCAACTCAATAACTATGTTAAGAAAAATCAGAATTACATTGGCCACCGTGATGTTTATTGGCATCACGCTGCTCTTCCTCGATTTCACGGGCGTGGCGCATTGTTGGCTCGGATGGATGGCGAAAATCCAGTTTTTGCCAGCGATTTTCGCGCTGAACCTCATTGTGGTTGTCGCCCTCATCGTGCTGACGCTCATTTTCGGTCGAATTTATTGCTCGATCATTTGTCCGCTCGGCATTTTCCAAGATGTCATTGCGTGGCTGGGCAAGAAAGCGAAAAAGAACCGCTACACGGCCTCGAAAGCCATTTCGTGGCTGCGTTACACGATGCTTGGCGTGTTTGTCGTGGCACTCGTGGCAGGCATCGGCAGCATTTTCCAGTTGCTTGAGCCGTATAGTGCTTTCGGGCGCATTGCCACAACGATTTTCCAACCGATTTGGAAACTCGCGAACAACGGCTTGGCGGCCATCGCTGAAAGCATCGACAGTTATGCGTTTTACTCGGTCGATGTGCTGTTGCCGTCGTTTGGAATGGTGCTTGCCATCGCCGGCATCACTTGCTTGGTGCTGATTCCATTGGCTTTCGCGAATGGTCGGACCTATTGCAACACGATTTGTCCCGTCGGCACGGCGTTGAGTTTCTTGAGTCGTTTCTCGCTGCTGAAAATTCGTTTCGACGCGGAAAAATGCCGCAGTTGCTCGCTTTGCATGAAGAATTGCAAGGCTTCCTGTATCGATTTTAAGACACTCACGGTGGATTATTCGCGCTGCGTGGTTTGCGGTAACTGCCTGAAAAACTGCAAGTTCGGTGCGCTGAAATATGCCGTGTCGGGTGTGAAGAAATCGGAATCGGCTGACGCTTCACGCCGTTCTTTCCTCGTTGCGACGGCAGCGTTGGCTACGACCGCGATGGCACAGGAAAAGAAGAAGGTGGATGGTGGATTTGCCGTCATCGAAGACAAGGTTGCGCCCAATCGCCAGACACCGCTCACGCCGCCGGGGTCGCTTTCCGCGAAAAACTTCGCCCAGCACTGCACAGGCTGCCAACTTTGCGTGTCGAAATGCCCGAATCAGGTGCTGCGTCCGTCGTCTGACTTGATGACGCTGATGCTGCCGACGATGAGTTACGAAATGGGCTATTGCCGTCCTGAATGCCATCGCTGTTCGAAGGTTTGTCCGACGGGTGCCATCAGGCCGATTCGGCACGATGTGAAGGCTTCGACGCAAATAGGACACGCCGTTTGGGTCAAGAAAAATTGCATTCCGCTGACCGACGGCGTGGAGTGTGGCAGTTGCGCCCGCCATTGTCCCGTCGGAGCCATCGAAATGGTGCCGGTCGATGCCGAAAACGAGGAATCGGCCTACGTTCCGGCGGTGAATGAATCGCGCTGCATCGGCTGTGGAGCCTGCGAAAATCTTTGTCCGGCACGTCCGTTCTCGGCGATTTATGTCGAGGGTCACGAAGTGCACAAAGAAATATAAGAGTTCAGTATCAACCTTTAGAATTTTAGTGAAATGGAAAAGAATATATCAAGAAGAAGTTTCCTGAAACTTTTCGGAGCCGGAACTGTTGCCACAACTGCCGCACTCGTCGGTTGTAAAAACAAGGCGACGAAGGCCGTCGAAGAGGAATATAAAGAGCAGGTAGAGCCGCCCGTCGGCAAGATGACCTACCGCACAAACCCGAAAAATGGCGATAAGGTTTCGCTGTTGGGCTACGGAATGATGCGCCTGCCGACCCTGCCCGTCGAAAAAGAGGGCGAAGACCCCGAATTCGACCAGGAAATGATTAACAAACAGGTCGATTACGCCATCGAACACGGTCTGAATTATTTTGACACAAGTCCCGCCTATTGTCGCGGATTGTCGGAGCATTGCGTGGGCATCGCACTCAGCCGACACAAGCGCAGCGAGTATTTCGTGGCGACGAAACTGTCGAATTTCGCACCCGAAACGCAGACCCGCGAGGCCAGTATTCAGATGTATCGCAATTCCCTGCGCGAACTGCAGGTCGATTACATCGACTATTACCTGTTGCACAGCATCGGCGGCGGTGGAATGGAGGCTTTCAGCGCACGCTACATCGACAACGGAATGATTGACTACCTGCTTACCGAGCGCAAGGCCGGACGCATCCGCAACCTCGGTTTTTCCTATCACGGCGACATCGAGGTTTTCGACCATCTGCTTTCGAAGCACGACGAATATCAGTGGGATTTCGTGATGATTGAGTTGAACTATCTCGACTGGGACTACGCCAACGAAATCAACGACCGAAACACCGATGCGCGCTACCTTTACGGTGAACTTGAAAAGCGCGGCATCCCGACAATTGTGATGGAGCCGTTGCTCGGTGGACGACTGGCGAATGTGCCGCAGTTCGTGGCGACCGAACTCAAGAAACGCGACCCCGAACACAGCGTGGCGTCGTGGGCGTTCCGCTACGCCGGAACGCGCGAGGGTGTGCTTACGGTGCTGTCGGGAATGACCTATATGGAGCATCTGAAGGACAATCTGCTGTCGTACTGTCCGCTCAAGCCGCTCACCGAGGAGGAACAGCGATTCCTCGACGACGACATCGCCCGAAAACTCTTCTCGATGCAGAACATTCCCTGTACCGACTGCAAATATTGTATGCCGTGCCCTTACGGAGTCGATATTCCGGGCATTTTCGGACATTACAACAAGTGTAAAAACGACGGCACGCTGCCCACCGACGTGCTCGACCCGGAGTATGCGAAACTGCGCCGAAACTACCTCATCGGACTCGACCGAAGCGTGCCCCGTCTGCGTCAGGCGAACCACTGCATCGGATGTGGCCAGTGTGAGCCGCATTGTCCGCAGAACATCCGCATTACGCGTGAACTGCATAAAATCGATGATTTTGTCGAAAATTTGAAGACAAACAAGATGTTCCGAGATGTGAAAAAGGCTAATCAGTAATGGAAAAATTTTGTCCGAAGATAGCCATTGTCGATGGCAACACACTGGCGGCAATTGGACTGCGACAAATGTTGCAGACGGTGATGCCGGTGATGCAGGTCGATGTGTTCGGGTCGTTTGCCGAGTTGGAGGCGAATGAGCCAGAGGGCTATTTTCATTATTTCGTGGCGATGAATCTGGTGCTGGAAAATCGCAGTTTTTTCCTTGAACATCGTCGGAAGACCATCGTTCTGACGACTTCGACCGACCCGAATGTGCAGATGCGCGATTTTCATTCCATCTGCATCAATCAGCCTGAGAAGCAATTGGTGAAGTCGCTGCTGATGCTTGAACAACACGCGCACGGTCAAGGGCGGAATCTGCCTCAGATGCCAACGATGAAAGAAAAAATCCTGACCAATCGGGAAGTGGAAGTGCTGTCGCTCATCGTGCAGGGTTTTATCAACAAGGAAATTGCCGACCGGCTCAACATCGGCCTGACGACGGTCATCACGCATCGCAAAAACATTATGGAAAAACTGGGCGTGAAGAGCGTTTCGGCACTCACGATTTATGCCGTGATGAACGGCTACGTGGACATCAATCGAATTTAGAGGAACGGAGCCAATAGATGGGCGAACCAGCCCCTGAATTTCTGCCACGACGTGCGGAACTCGTCCCACGATTCTTCCGTCAGGCGGAAACTGTCAGCCTTGTCTTTTTCAAACATCTCGTCGAGTTGCCGCGTGATGGCCTTGTCGATGATGACGGCATTGGCCTCGTAGTCCCAACGCAGCGACCGCGCGTTGAGGTTGGCACTTCCTACGGTGCAAAAACGACCATCGACGGTGATGATTTTCGTGTGGTGGAAGCCCGGCTCGTACAACCAGACCTCGACGCCGTGCTTCATCAGTTTGTGGACGTTGTAGAAAGCGCAGTCGGGCGTCAGCGGAATGTCGCTCTTGGTGGAAACCATAATTTGAACGTTCACGCCACGTTTGACAGCCTTTCGAATCTTGCGCTTGAACTTCCGGTTAAGCGTCAGATAGGGATTGATGAGTTTGATGCTGTCTTGCGCGTCGTCGATGGCGTGATAGTAGAACTCGCGGATGATTTTATTCGACTTACGCGGTTCGCGGTTGATGATGCCGACGGTGGAGTGGATGCCACCCTCGGTTTTTCCTGATTGGGGAATAAATATGTCCTCGTCCGTCGTCTTTTTCCAGATTCTGGCGAAGATTTCTTGTAGCGTTTTGACTTCGCTGCCCTCGATTCGGCAGTGCATATCGCGCCACGAACCGACCTGCTCGGTGCCGTTGATGTAGTAGTCGGCCACGTTCATACCGCCGATGTAGGCGATGCTGTCGTCGATGACAACAATTTTGCGGTGGTCACGCGAAAAAACGTGGTTAATCCACGGAAAATTGAGCGGGTCGAACTTGTAAATTTGGATTCCGCGCTCGCGAAGTGCCTTCAAATGGTGCTTTTTCAGCGGTTGGTTGTTTGAGGCATTGCCAAAAGCATCGAACAGCGCCCGAACCTTGACGCCCTCGGCGGCTTTTTCCGCCAGAAGGTCGAACAGAAGCATGGCGATGGAGTCGTTTCGGAAGTTGAAATATTCGAGATTCACGCTGCTGTGGGCTTCGCGGATGGCCTGAAACATATCGTCGAACTTTTCCTGTCCGCTCATCAGCAACTTCACTTTGTTGTCGTGCGTGAAAGTAATGCCTTCCTCTCGCAACTGATTGATAATCAGTGAGTCGGAAGTCTGTGCGTTCAGACTAAAAGGTAAAAAGATGAAAAGGTGAAAAAGTAAAAACCGTGTCACCCTTCTATTTTTCATATATTTTTCCATTTTTTACCCTTTTACTTCCTTTGATTAAATCATACACGAATAATGGTCGACCACGCCGAGCAGATGGTGCTCTTGGTCGCCGACAAGTACCGTGTGAATCTTGTGCTGCTGCATAATGCGCTGCACCTCAGTGATTTTCGTCGTTGGAAGCACCGTTTTCGGTTGTCGCGTCATGATGTCGTCAACCGTGTGGTTGAAGAAATCAGCCTGCCAGTGTTCCATTGCACGACGAATGTCGCCGTCGGTGATAAGTCCAGCGATTTTCCCGTCCTCGAGCGACACGCCGAGCCCGAGTTTGCCCTTGCTCACATGGATAATCGCCTCGCCGAGGTGCATTTCCTTCGGAATGACGGGCAGGTCGTCGCTGCGCATCACGTCGCCAGCGGTGGTGAGCAGTCGCCGTCCGAGTTCACCGCCCGGATGGAACTGAGCGAAGTCTTTCGGTTTGAAGTTGCGCTTCTCCATCAGCGCGATGGCGAGCGCGTCGCCCATGACGAGTTGCGCCGTAGTCGAACTTGTGGGCGCGAGATTCAGCGGACAAGCCTCTTTTTCGACATGTACGTTTAGGTGGATGGTCGAATATTTCGCCAGCAGCGAGTCGCCGTTGCCGCTCATGCCGATGATGGGCACCCGCATTTGGAGCAGCATCGGGATGAAGCGCAGCAATTCGTCGGTGAGGCCCGAGTTGCTGATGGCCAAAACCACGTCGTCGCGAGTCATCACGCCGAGGTCGCCGTGGAAAACGTCGAGCGGATTGATGAAAAACGAGGGTGTGCCTGTCGAGGCGAGGGTGGCGGCGATTTTTGCGCCGATTTGTCCGCTTTTTCCGACACCTGTCACGATGACTTTGCCGTGACAGCGATAGATGAGTTCCACGGCGCGGTCGAACTGCTCGTCGAGTTTCGGAATGAGATCGAGCACGGCCTGCGCTTCGTCGCGGATGACCTGAATGGCGTATTCCTTGGGTGATTTCATATGATAATTCTTAATTTTTAATTGTTAATTCGCGCACAAGCGCGTCCAGTTTTTCAAGTTCCAGCATATTCGCGGCATCGCTCAGACCGAGGTCGGGCGTGGGATGTACCTCGAAGAAGTAGCCCGTAGCGCCGAAAGCCTTCGCCGCCAATGCCATCGAAGGCACAAAACGGCGGTCGCCAGAGGTTTTTCCGTCGCCTGCACCAGGTCGTTGTACGCTGTGGGTGCAGTCCATAATAACCGTCGGCACGATATCAAGCATATCAGGAATGTTGCGGAAATCGACCACGAGATTGTTGTAGCCGAAGGAGTTTCCGCGTTCCGTGAGCCAAACCTCCTGCGCACCGGCGTCGCGAGCCTTTTCGACAGGGTAGCGCATGTCGCGACCGCTCAAAAACTGCGCCTTTTTGATGTTCACCGTGCGTCCCGTCCGCGCCGCCGCCACGAGTAAATCGGTCTGACGGCAGAGAAACGCCGGAATCTGCAAAACATCGCACACTTCGGCAACGGACGCAGCCTGCCACGCCTCATGGATGTCGGTGAGGATGCGCAGACCGTGCTTTGCCTTTACCTCGGCGAGCATTTCGAGCCCTCGCTCTAATCCGGGACCTCGGAATGAGCCTGCGCTTGTGCGGTTGGCCTTGTCGAACGATGCCTTGAAAATGATGTCAGTGCCGAGCGTTTGGTTGATGCGCACGAGTTCCTGTGCGACGGTGTCGAGCAGTTCGGCAGATTCGATGACGCAGGGGCCTGCGATGAAAATAGGATTCATATTTTTTTAATCGTTTTTGTTACTAATCAAGTGAATGTCGCGCTGGGGGAACGGAATTTCAATCTTGTTCTCAGCCAGCGTGTTATAGACACATTCAAGCACACGACCGCGGTCGAGCGCTTGCGAAATCACGGGCAGCCAAACACTGATTTTCAGGTTCACGGAGTTGTCGCCAAACTCTTTCACCATCACGTCGGGAGCCTTCATCGGGTCGGTGATGTGCAATTCCTTGATGGCATCAACCAGTTTCTGACGACATTCGGCAATGTTTGTGCCGTAGGCCACGCCAACATCGAGCAAAACGAGTTCGTAGCCGTGATTTTTCGTCAGATTCTTGCAGTTTTTCGTGAACAGTTGGCTGTTTGTAAAGGCTATCACCGAGCCATCGGTGGCTTCGAGCAAGGTAGAGGTGTAGTTGATGGCCGTCACCTTTCCACGAATGCCGTCGCAGATAATCCAGTCGCCGATTTTGATGCGTCCAGCCATCAGCGAAATGCCGTAATAAATATTCTCAATGATGTCTTTCAAGGCGAAACCGATACCTGTCGAAAGTCCGCCCGAAACCACCACGAGCCACGTGTTGTTCACTTTCATAATACCGAGCGAAATCAGCAGCCATGCACCCCAGACAACGATTTGCACAATGTTTTTCGTCATCAAACTGCGCGTTCCGGCTGTCGAAATGTCGCTTTTCTCGAAATACAGCCGTAGCAGGCTCTGCAGCGTCTGGTTGATGTACTTGAAGAGGAAGAAAAGGCTCACCACAAGGGCAATCGACTTGATGCTGATGACAATGTTCTCCGATTCGATGAATTTCTTGTTGAAAATGTGGCGCGTGGCCTCGCTCAAATTGAAGACGTCGGCGGCCCAGTAGAACGAGAAAAGCACCGAGAACACGGCAAGAACAGGCAGTACCACCGTCGTGAGGAATCGGAAAAACCAAGTCGATGTGATGGGTTTCACTTCGATGTTTTTGCGTAGGGCATACGACTTCAGCCACCCCGAAATGCAGGTGAGCGTGAGGATGCACGTCAGCAGCATAATCCAGAGGATGAGCAGTTGCACACTGGCGAGCGTGTAGCCCAGCCACGAACAGCCTACCGAAGCAGCGAAAACGAACAGCGAAATGTAAGTATAGAAAACGTCGCTACGCGGAATGTTTCGATTGTATTTCCGAATGACCCACCACTGCCAAAACATACAAATGAGCAGCGACGGCGGAAGAATTAGATTGACTAAATCGTTGGGAATCAATACGATACGAAAAACGATAATCAATAGTCCCATGAAGATGAGCGGCGCATAGATTTTGAACGCGCTCTTGATTTGCGAACCATCGAGGCGGATCAACAGCGAAATCAGAATCACGCCGAGCAGCCAGGTGTATTGCACGAGCAATTTCGACGCCATAATCAGGAAATTCTGCTCGACCGTCGCACGAATCACGCCGAGAATCAATGCCAAAATCACCACCGACGCCGCCATGATGATGCAGGTGCGCTTCGCCATGAACGACTCGGTTTGGAAGCGTTTCGGCAGCAGCACACGCACGGCCACGAAAGTGACAGCAAACGAAATGAGGCTATAGATGAGCAATGCAGAGAAAAGAAAAATCATCACTCGCGCATCCCAATCGGACTTCACTTTGTTGTACGACTGGTATTTCTCGGCGATGGCCTGCCGCGTGTCGCGCAAATTGCCGCCCAAGTTCCGCAAAATATTGAAAAAGTGGTCGCCTCGGTTGTTGAAAATGCTCGTTTGAATGTCCAGATAACGCTTCTGGGCGTAGTCGTTGAGATTCTTCAGTTGCTGTTCGGTGGTCTTGTAGTAACCGATGTAGTCGTTGAGTTGGTCGCGGTTGTCCTTCAGCGTCTGGCGAATGTTCACCG
>Ga0310690_10000915_pt1 | contig 57327 bp, 57 predicted proteins | sample AusTroGonzalo_MG_2_FD_207661 | JGI IMG/M metagenome (GOLD analysis project Ga0310690, IMG submission 207661) | Bovine rumen microbial communities from tropical cattle in Woodstock, Queensland, Australia - Gonzalo_04 (v2) (version 2) | ecosystem: Host-associated > Mammals > Digestive system >... | reverse complement strand
AGGTTGATATATCTTTTGGCTAAGTTATGTGTTTTACCTGAGCCTGCAGAAGCTTCTAAAATAATAAAATTGTTCATTTTTTTAAAATAACAATACGAATTACAGCTAAATCAAAAATCACGAAGTGATTTTTGCATTTCTCTTTCAATATCTTTTTTCTTTAAAAGTTCTTTTTTATCGTAGGTTGTTTTTCCTTTGGCAAGTCCTATTGACAGTTTTATTTTACCGTATTTGCTTACATACAGTTCCAACGGAACTATTGTATAACCTTTTTCTTTTACTTTTGAAGCAAGTTTGATAATTTCTTTTTTATGTAACAATAATTTTCTTAACCTTTTGGCATTATAATCTTGAATATGTGTTGAAATTTGACTGTAAGGTGCAATATAAGCATTTTCCAAAAAAGCTTCACCGTTTGTAATTCTGACTAAAGAATCGGTTAAACTTACATTGTGCAATCTTGCCGATTTTACCTCGTAACCGGACAAAACTATCCCTGTTTCATAATCTTCAAGTATATGGTAATTATGAAGTGCTTTTTTATTTGTAAAAATTGTAGTTTTTTCTTTTTTTATATCAGCCATATTCTAAAATTATACATAAAAAAAACTAATTTGAAAATTAAACTATATTTATTGTAAAATATTTGCTATTGTTAAAAAAAACGAAAATTATGGAAAAAATATTAATAGAAATTTTAGGATATATTTCCGCAACAATTACTACAATAGCATTTCTGCCTCAGATTATAAAAACTTTAAAAACAAAATCCGCAAAAGATGTTTCAATGGGGATGTTTGTTTTGTTTACTGTCGGTGTATTTCTGTGGGTTGTTTACGGCTTTTTAACATGGACGATGCCGGTTTTAATAGCTAATATAGTTATATTTTGTTTGGCATTAACCCAAATTATATTAAAAATAAAATATGATAAATTAGAAAATAAAGGATAAAAAAATGAAGTATATTTTTATGACGGGTGGTGTTGTAAGTTCTTTAGGTAAAGGTATAACGGGTGCAAGTATCGGTAAATTGTTGCAGTTGCACGGGTATAAAGTAAATATGATAAAAATGGACCCGTATATAAATGTTGACCCTGGGACAATGAACCCTTTTCAACATGGTGAAGTTTATGTTACTGCCGACGGAGCCGAGGCGGATTTGGATTTGGGAACTTATGAAAGGTTTCTTGATATAGTAACAAAAAAAGCTAACACAAATACTGCAGGAGATATTTATCAGACGGTTATAAATAAAGAAAGAAAAGGTGAATATAACGGCGGAACCGTGCAGGTAATACCGCATATTACAAACGAAATTAAAAAAAGATTTAGAGCTTTCGATAATCAGACAGATATTACAATTATTGAAATAGGCGGAACAATAGGCGACATTGAAGGTTTGCCGTTTATTGAAGCTACAAGGCAATTTATGTTGGAACAAAAAAGAGAAGATGTAATGAGCATTCATTTAACATTTGTTCCGTATATCGAGGGTGCAAAAGAACTTAAAACAAAACCTACTCAACATTCGGTAAATAAATTGAGAGAAGTCGGTATAATTCCCGATATGATTATATGCAGAACACAGTATCCCGTTAATGATTCCATGAAAGGTAAAATTTCATTGTTTTGTAATGTTCCGAAAGAAGCCGTAGTTGAAGCAAGAACATGTGCTTCAATTTATCATATACCGGAATCTTTGCACGAGCAGGGTGTAGATGCATTTGTTTTAAAAAGATTAAATTTAAAAAGTAAAATAAAGTTTAGCAACAAGTGGTTTAAATATGTTAAGCAGGATAAAACAAATTATCAAACCGTAAAAATAGGTGTTATAGGTAAATATGCAGATTTAAAAGATGCATATAAATCCATAGACGAATCGTTAAAAATATCTGCAATGGATGCAAAGGTAAATGTTGATGTAGAATATATTTCTTCCGAAGATAAAGCATTGATAAAAAAATTAAAAACATTGGACGGAATACTTGTTCCCGGAGGTTTCGGTGTAAGAGGAATAGAAGGTAAAATTTCCGCAATAAAATTTGCAAGAGAAAACAAAATTCCTTTTTTGGGAATATGTCTCGGTATGCAATGCTGTGTAATTGAAGCGGCAAGACATTTGTTAAAGTTTAAAAATGCAAATTCTACCGAAATTGACCCTAAAACAATATATCCGGTAATAGAAATGCTTGAAGAACAAAAAGATGTAAAATATCTCGGCGGAACTATGAGACTTGGAAATTATGAGTCAACATTGGTTAAAGGTTCTTTGGCACATAAACTTTACAAAAAAGATACTATAATTGAAAGACACAGACACAGATACGAAATGAACCCAAAATATATTGATATGTTCAAAAAAGCAGGATTTGATGTTTCAGGTTATCATAAAGGAGTTTTGCCTGAAATTGTTGAAATAAAAAATCATCCGTTCTATATAGCCGTTCAGTTTCATCCTGAATTCGGTGCAAGACCTGCAAAACCGCATCCGTTATTCCAAGGTTTTGTTTTAGCTGCAAAAAACAGAAAATAATTATGGTTTTATCAAACGAACAGCTTGAAAGATATTCAAGAAACATTTTATTGAAACAAATCGGTATAAAAGGGCAAGAAAAACTTTTATCGTCAAAGGTTCTTGTTATTGGTGCAGGCGGGCTCGGTTCGCCCGCAATAATGTATTTAGCTGCTGCAGGAATAGGAACAATCGGAATAGCCGATAAAGATACCGTAGAACTTTCAAACCTTAATCGTCAAATAATTCATAACACTGATAAAATAGGCAAAAATAAAACCGAATCCGCAAAAGACACAATAACAAAATTGAATCCTAATATAAGTGTAAATATTCATAACGGTTTTATATCCGAGCAAAATATTAATAATTTAATTTCAAATTATGATTTTATAATAGATGCAACCGATAATTTTGAAACAAAATTTTTAATTAACGATGCTTGTGTTACTTCCAAGAAACCGTTTTGCCATGCAGGTGTTGTAGGTATGCAGGGACAGCTTATGACTTATGTTCCCGATAAAAGCTGTTGTTACAGATGTATATTTAAAGAACCGCCGTCAACAGATTGCGTCCCTTCTTGTTCTCAGGAAGGGATATTGGGTGCTGTTGCGGGTATTATCGGAACTTTACAGGCAACTGAAGCAATAAAATATATTTTATGTATAGGTGAATTGCTTACCGGATATTTGCTTACATACAACGGTTTAACTTGTGAATTTAGAAAAGTTAAGTTACCTGCTCCCGATAAAAATTGTATTTGTTGCTCATGAATTTTGCAAATCAAAAAACTACAAAGTAACTTATAACCCTTTATTTCAATTTCTTAATTATTTCAAAGTTTGTAAATCTTTTCCTGAAGGATTCTGAAAAATAGATAATTCAAATTCACCTATTACCGATAAAATATGGTCAAAAATATCGGCTTGATGAGCTTCATATTTTAACCAATCGGCAGTATTTGTAAAGCAGTAAACTTCAAGTGGAATACCGTTAGGTGTAGGGTCAAGTTGGCGAACAAATGCTGAAAAATCCGTATTTATAAAAGTTCTTGTCCGTATATATTGCTGACAATATATTCTAAACAAACCGATATTTGTTAAATATCTGCCGTTAAATATTGTATCTTGTATATTGTGTTCTTTATTGTATTCGGAAATTTCTTTTTCTTTACCGTCAATATAATCTTTTAATAACTCGAATTTTTGAAATTTTTTAAGCATTTGTCCGTCTAAAAATTTTATACTTTGCATATCTATATAAAAACTTCTTTTTATTCTTCTTGCACCTGCTTTTTGCATTTCCCGCCAATTTTGAAACGATTTTGATATTAAATCGTAAGCGGGAATTGTTACAATTTTGTTATCCCAATTTTTTACATAAACGGTTGTAAGTGAAATATCGGTAACATTTCCGTCGGCACCGTAAGAAGGCATTTCAATCCAATCGCCGAGCCTGACCATTTTGTTCATTGACAGTTGCCAACCGGCAGTAAGCCCTACAATAGTGTCTTTAAATACTATCATAAGAACCGATGCCATTATTCCTAAAGATGAAATAAAATAAGTAGGTTGTTTACCGATACTGTAAGCAAAAATAATCAAAAACCCGAAAAAGTTTATAAATATTTTAATAAATTGAACAAACCCTTTTATCGGAATATCGTTTTTCGAGTCATGAACTATTTGAGTAACCGTTAAGGCTTTATTTACAATAACCAAAATACACAGTAAAAAATAAATGTTGATTATTTTGTTTGCAAGGTGCTTTATCTCCGCATAATGTTCGGGCGGGAAAATAAAACCGGAAATAATATTTGCAATAAAACCTGCCATAACATAACCGATTACCGCAAATACATTTGCTTCTTTTAATGCGTAATTCCAAATTCTTTTTAATTTAAAAAGTTTGCTGTTTAAAATTTTTCTTGAAAGAAATGTTGATAAATACCAAGTTAAATATAAAAACAAAATAAGAAATAACAATGTAGTTATCATTGCTATAAGGTCTATATAAGCATTTGGAACCCCGAAATTTGTTAATAATAATTTTACATAATGCATGATACTCTATATTATAATATAAAAAAATTTGATTGCAAAGTTTTAATTTGATAAAATACAAAAGATTTGTAAAAAATTGTTGATAAATTGATAAGAGGTGGCAAAATGAGTTGTATGTGTTCGGAAGAAGTTAAAAAAATGTGTCCTGTTGCAAAAGGGGCAAAACATGGTCCTGCACCTATACCTGAAGAAGGTAAATGGGTAAAGGCAAAAGAAATTAAAGACATCAGCGGTTTAACACACGGAGTAGGTTGGTGTGCACCTCAGCAGGGAGCTTGCAAACTTACACTCAATGTAAAAAACGGAATAATTGAAGAAGCTCTTGTTGAAACTTTAGGTTGCTCGGGAATGACACATTCCGCGGCTATGGCTGCAGAAGTTTTATCGGGTAAAACATTGCTTGAAGCATTAAATTCCGATTTGGTTTGTGATGCAATAAATACTGCAATGAGAGAATTATTTTTACAAATAGTTTACGGAAGAACTCAAACTGCATTTTCCGAAAACGGACTTCCCGTCGGTGCCGGGCTTGAAGATTTAGGTAAAGGTTTAAGGTCTCAAGTTGGAACGATGTACAGCACAAAAGAAAAAGGTGTTCGTTATTTGGAAATGGCGGAAGGTTATGTTTTGGAAATCGGTCTTGATAAAAATTCCGAAGTTATCGGATATAAATATGTTCATATCGGCAAAATGATGGAAGCTATAAGAAAAGGTATGGACCCGAAAGAAGCTTTGGAAAAAAATACGGGAACTTACGGAAGGTTTAACGAAGCGGTTAAAAAAATAAACCCAAGACATGAATAAAAAATTTTGCAGTGCAAAATTTAGTTTAGGGTTGAGAGTTTAGAGTTGAGGAGTTACTACTTTAGAGAAAAAAACTTCTCAGCTAAGAAAAACAAAGTTTTTTCGTTCTCAGCTGAGAACACGAAGTGTTCGGCTCAGCTTCTCAGCTAAATATAATTAAAATAACGGAGTAAAAATATGGTTAAATTTGAAGGTTATGAAAGAAGGATAGACAAAATAAATGCTTGTATGAACAAATACGGCATAAAAGATTTGGAAGATGCAAAAGCAATATGCTCTGCAAAAGGCATTGATGTTGAAGCTATCGTTAAAGGTGTTCAACAGATAGCATTTGAAAATGCAGTTTGGGCTTATACACTCGGTGCTGCAATTGCAATAAAAGAAGGTGCAAAAACCGCATCTAAAGCTGCAGAACTTATAGGAATAGGTCTTCAAGCATTTTGTATTCCCGGTTCTGTTGCAGACCAAAGAGCGGTAGGTTTAGGACATGGAAATTTAGCTGCAATGTTACTTAGAGAAGAAACAAAGTGTTTCTGTTTCTTGGCAGGGCACGAATCTTTTGCAGCAGCAGAAGGTGCAATAGGTATTGCAAGAACTGCCAACAAAGTAAGGAAAGAACCTTTAAGAGTTATTCTTAACGGACTTGGTAAAGATGCCGCTTATATAATTTCAAGAATAAACGGTTTTACTGCTGTTGAAACCGAATATGATTATCATACCGGAAAATTAAATATAGTAAGTGAAAAAGCTTTCTCCGATGGAGATAAAGCAAAAGTTAAATGTTACGGTGCAGATGATGTTAGTGAAGGTGTAGCAATAATGATACACGAAGGTGTAGATGTTTCCATTACCGGAAATTCTACAAACCCTACAAGATTCCAGCATCCTGTTGCAGGAACTTATAAAAAATGGGCAATTGAAAACGGTAAAAAATATTTCTCTGTAGCATCAGGCGGCGGAACGGGAAGAACATTACATCCGGATAATATGGCTGCAGGTCCTGCTTCTTACGGTATGACGGATACCATGGGAAGAATGCACGGTGATGCACAATTTGCAGGTTCATCTTCAGTTCCTGCACATGTTGAAATGATGGGGCTTATCGGTATGGGCAATAACCCGATGGTAGGTGCATCGGTAGCAGTAGCAGTAGCAGTTGAACAAGCAGCAAAATAAAAAACAAATTAAATTCGTTGATGTATAGAAGTATGGATTTATGGAAGTATAACTGCCGTATAATTCAAAAATAATTAAAAGGTTGAATAATTTATTAATAAATTATTCAACCTTTTTCTTTTTAATTTATAGAATAAAGTTCTGAAGTTTCCGCTTCGGCGATAATTTCATATATTTGTTCTATTTCTTGTAAACTCATACCGTCTTTACAATAGGCCGAATAATATCCGTTTGAAGCTGCTATATTCATAACATAAATTTTATCTTCGGTTCCTCTTATGTTTACAGGAACTCCATTTTTTAATCTTAAAGTTTTATTTACAGGATAATCTATATAAACTCCGCTGATATCGCCGTTATTAGAAAATTCTTCAGAATTTGTTTTTCTAACACAAACAGTTCTGGTTTGGTCTAACGGATAATTTATTTCTATCATCTCTTTCATTGCTCTAACATCACATTTTGAAAGTTTTAGCGGAAAAGTAAAACCTGCAATTTGTGCAGCTTGGTTAAAATTTGCTCCGCAGTCTGTCCATGGATTTGCCATACCTATAAGTTTAGGCTTTTCTTCAACGGCTTTTCCCGAACAACTTATTAAAATAACAAATGTTAGTAGTAAAAATAGTATTTTTCTCATAATGGTTTTATTCTATCATAAGTTTGTTTGTAATAGCAAAATTTTTTGTCTTATTTTTAAAATATTAAGAATTTTTACCTTATAGTCGTTGGTTGCTCTTGAAGACTTTTCAGATTTTGAATTAGGACGAAGCATTTAGCGACTGCAGTGTACTAAATGTAAGCGATAGCGGATGGTACATAAAGGAGCGAAATGCGAAATTATAATTCAAAAGTAAAAGTTGCTTAGCTAAAAAAATAATTTAGGCTTATGCATCGGCAAAAGTTTTTCCATCGTTTAGTATAATTTTAAGTTTTTTGTACTTACTATGAAAATCATTTTTTAAACGATTCATATATCTTTTACATTCCCATTTGCACATAGGTAAATCGTGTAGCAGATAATTACCGCAACTCTCCGGTTCAGTAGCGGGAACTTTAGTTTGTGTTAAGATCCATTTAAGACATTCGATTGTGAGTTTTCGCATGTCTTCAACGGTATATTTTCCTGTCATAATGATATACATTCCTGTAAGGCATCCCATAGGGCCAACATATACTACATCTTCTTTTACTTTTGAATTTCTAAACCATGTTGCCATTAAATGTTCCATACTGTGCATGGCGGAAGGAGCAACCGCAGGTTCTTTATTAGGCTCGATAATTCGCAAATCAAAGGTTGTAAAACCGTTATCTTCTCTTGAAACGTATATACCGGGCTTTAAATGTGTATGATCTATTGTAAAACTTTGTATAACTTCCATAATATATGCCTCCCGTAAAGTTAAACTTATATAAAAAGAGTCACTGTTTTTACAGTAATTTTTATTCTACCATAAGTTATATTGAATTAGCAATTTAATTTAATTGTATCAGATTAAACTTTGCAAATATATTTTAGTATAATTTCTTTATAATCAAATAAAACGGAGGAAATATGAAAATAGTTATAGTCGGTGGCGGTGCATGCGGTGCAAGTTGTGCGGCAAGGTTAAGAAGATTAAACGAACAGGCTAAAATTACGATTTTAGAAAAAACTAACGAAATTTCCATAGCAAACTGCGGTCTGCCTTATTATGTTTCCGATGTTATAAGTCAAAGAGAACAAATTTTAGTTTCTACTCCACAAAAATTTAAAACAATGTTTAATGTTGACGTTTGTTTAAATACGGAAGTTATCGAAATTAATACCAAGGAAAAATTTATTGTTACAAATAAAGAAATAAAAATAGAATACGATAAACTTGTTTTGGCTCAGGGAGCTTCACCTATAGTTCCGGAATTTATTGGAATGAACAAAGAGAAAGTTTTTTCGGTTAGAACATTAGTCGATGCAGACAAAATTAAAAATTATATTAAAGAAAACAATTCTAAAAATGTTGTAGTTGTCGGCGGTGGTTTTATAGGTGTTGAAATGGCGGAAAATTTCTGTCATTTGGGTTTGAACACTACATTGGTAGAATTAAGTAACCAAATTTTAGCACCGATAGACGAAGAAGTTGCAATTATTGCACAAAACGAAATGAAAGAAAACGGAGTGAACTTAATTTTATCAGACGGTGTAGAAAGTTTTAAAGATAACAAAATAATTTTAAAGTCCGGCAAAGAGATAGTTTTTGATATTGTTGTTATGGCAATAGGTGTAAAGCCGGAAATCACATTGGCAAAAAAAGCAGGTTTAAAAATAAATAAAGGTATTATAGTAAACGAATATTTGCAAACATCAAATGAAGATATTTATGCAGGTGGCGACAATGTAGAAACAAAAGATTTTATTTCAAATACAAATACCATTGTTCCGCTTGCAGGTCCTGCAAACAGACAGGGCAGAATAATAGCAGATAATATTTGCAACTTAAACTCCAAATATAAAAATACTCAAGGAACTTCCGTCGTTAAAGTGTTTAATCTTACTGTTGCAAGTTGCGGAAACAATGAGAAACAATTAAAATTAAAAAATATTCCGTATTTAAAAACATTTATTTATGTAAGGTCTCATGCAGGATATTATCCCGATTCCGATTTAGTGCTATTTAAATTATTGTTTAATACCGACGGATATATTTTGGGTGCACAAGCTATCGGTGCAAGCGGAGTAGAAAAAAGAATAGATGTTATTTCTTCAATAATGAGAAATAACGGTAAAATCCAAGAAATGATAGACAGCGAACTTTGTTATGCTCCGCCTTATTCATCTGCAAAAGATCCTGTGAACATTTTAGGTATGGCAGCAGATAATATTTTAAAAGGGCTTGTTAAATCTGCATTTATTACCGATATAGAAAATTCGTTTCTTATAGATGTCCGTCCTGAAATTTCTTATAAAACAAATACCATAAAAGGAGCAATAAATATTCCTGTTGCACAGTTAAGAACAAGATTAACCGAAATTCCTAAAGATAAAAAAGTTATAGTGTTTTGTGTTACAGGTTACACAAGTTATGTTGCAAGCAGAATTTTAATTCAAAACGGTTTTAACAATGTTTATTCTTTAGTCGGCGGTTTTGAATTTTACAGAGAACTTACAAGAAAAGTGGAACCGACTAAAAATAATTTTACAACACAAAATACTATTGAACAAAATAACGAAATAATAAAAATAGATGCTTCAGGTTTGCAGTGTCCCGGACCAATACTTAAAGTTGCACGAAACCTTGAAACGGCAAAACTAGGTACAACTTTTCAGATAATTTCTACCGATCGAGGTTTTAAGTCGGATATCGGTGCATGGTGCCAAACTACCGGCAACACTTTGCTAAATTTAACTCAACAGGATAAAAAATTTATAGCAACAGTTTGTAAGGGGCAAAACAAAACTATGGAAAACAAAGTTATAAATAAAGGTAACGGGCAAACAATAGTAGTTTTTTCAAACGATTTGGATAAAGCATTGGCTTCATTTATTATTGCTAACGGAGCAAAAGCATCCGGAAAAGATGTTACGATGTTTTTTACATTTTGGGGATTAAACATTTTAAGGAAAGCTAACATAAAAGTAAAAAAAGGGTTTATTGATTCAATGTTCGGTTTTATGATGCCCAAAGGTGCCGAAAAACTTAAACTTTCCAAAATGAATTTTGGCGGGCTTGGTACATTAATGATGAAATCCGTTATGAAAAACAAAAATATATCTGCATTAAACGAACTCATATCACAGGCACAACAAAGCGGTATAAAATTTATTGCATGCCAAATGTCGATGGATGTTATGGGAATAAAAGAAGAAGAACTTATAGACGGTGTAGAAATAGGCGGAGTAGCAAAATATATTGCCGAAAGCAGTAATGCAAACTCCAACCTGTTTATTTAAAGTACATTGCAGCAACAAAATATAAAGATTACGGCTAATTTGATGAAACTAGAAAGTAGAAAAAAACTGTCTTATTGTATAAAACAAATCATGTGTTTATTTTTTAAACGACTCATATACTTGCTTTATGATATCAGTTCCATACTTTCGTTCTAATCTGCGAACAGCAAAATGTGCGTGTGCCATATCTTGAAAATGAGTAATAAAAGTATCATTAATAATAACACCTATCCCAGCACTAATAAAAGGCATGGCCTGTGCAACCGCTTTTTCTGTAACAGGAATGCTAAAACGAGTTGCTATTTTTTGAATAAGTTTGACAAGCTGAGGAGCCTCTTTGTCTACTAATTTTCCGGAATTTTTTGTTAAAAACTGATATGCCGATTTAACTTGAGAAGCCATTCCTATTCGTATAGTATAGTAAGCTGTATCAGCCAAATCATCATTTTTACTTTCTCCTCCTAATGCAAATACTTGTAAAACAGCTAATTTAACATTCGTATCATAAATATTTTCCCCTTCGCTTTTAGCAATATCAAAAATAGAACGGAGTATAATAGTGGTAGTAACAGGAATTTCTATTAATGTTCCAGGTATTCCGAAAAAACCTCCGGTAGCTCCTGTTACCCAAGTGCTCATGCGATGTATCTTATCAGACCAATTATAAGGTATTATATTGTCATTTTTCTTCAAAGTAAACAAAGCAAATTCTGCCGCTGTTTTAATAGATAAATTACATGCTTTGGCAATTTTATGTTCTACAGAATTAGGTAATAATTCAAATCCTTTTTCAATTGGTGTTCCTAACACATTCATAGCTTTTATTCGAAATCCCGGGTGTTCTAAAATATCGTATGCTTGATGCAACTCATCCAAATCTTTTTTAGAAATCATTTTTTTTCTCCAAAAATTTTAGGCATTTTTAATTTTATCTGTAATTTGAGTACGCAATGCTTTTGATAATAAAATTGTCCATGGCTTCCTGGATAAATCTGAAATCAATTTTTCTTTAGACATACCTTTTTTTACCATACGTTGCACTAACATAATCACCAATTTATCAATACCGAATTTAGCTAACAAAGTACTAATCATGGCAATAATGCCTAACATAGTAATTCCTGCAACCATACCACCAAAAGGACCACCTAAAATAGACAAAGCCGTCGTAATAGCATATACTCCTGTTGCTCCCGATGTAGCCATTACTACAGCAAAAACAATACCAGCTACCCCAAGACCTGCAACCTTATCTAACATTTGATCAATCATATAATTCTCCATTTAACAAATTACTAAATTTTTGTAATATTAAAATTTATTTATATCTAATAGAAAACTACTATAAATAAGTAATAAATTACTTATCAATCTGTAACACCGCCACAAATGCTTCCGGGGGAAGTTCGACTTTGCCGAACTGTCTCATTTTCTTTTTACCTTCTTTCTGCTTTTCAAGAAGTTTTCTCTTTCTTGTAATATCACCGCCGTAACATTTTGCAAGAACATCTTTTCTCATAGCGGAAATCGTTTCCCTTGCTATAATTTTGTTGTTTATTCTTGCCTGGATAGGAATTTCAAACATGTGGCGTGGGATAATTCCTCTTAATTTTTCGGTTAAAAAGTGAGCGGCGGTTTGGGCTTTATCTTTATGAACTATAACCGAAAATGCATCTACAACTTCACCGTTGACAAGTATTTCAAGTTTTACCAAATCACCGAGTTCGGGAGCAATATGTTCGTAATCAAACGAAGCATAACCTTTTGAAACCGATTTAAGTGCATCATAAAAACCGACAATAATTTCTGCCAAAGGAATTTTATATTTTAAAATAACAATTTTTGTGTTGATATATCTCATATCAACCTGTTTACCTCTTTTCTTTTGACACAAATCCATTAATGCCCCGAGATATTCCGTCGGGGAAACTACCGTTGCCAAAACATAAGGTTCCCAAATTTCCTGAATTTCGGCATTGTTGGGAAATTTTGCAGGGTTATCTATCGTCAACATTTGGTTTTTGGTTTTTATTTTATATATAACGTTTGGAGCCGTAACCAAAAGATTTAAGCCGAATTCTCTCTCTAACCTTTCTCTGACAATTTCCAAATGTAAATGTCCTAAAAATCCGCATCTGTAACCGAAACCCAAAGCTACCGAAGTTTCAGGAATATATGTTAATGAAGCATCGGATAATTGTAATTTTTCAAGTGCAACTTTTAAACTGTCGTAGTCGGATGTGCTGTAAGGATAAAGCCCTGCAAATACAAAAGGATTAACTTCTTTATATCCTTCGTGCGGATGTGTCGTAGGACGAGAGCTTTCCGTAATGGTATCACCTATTTTTACATCTTGTATCGTTTTTATACCTGCAACAACAAAACCTACTTCTCCTGCGGAAAGGCTGTCCGATTCAACAGGTTTTATTTTCATATAACCGACTTCAAGAACTTCGTATTGTGCACCTGAAGCCATAAAAGTTACTTTCATTCCTTTTTTTATTGTTCCGTCGAAAACTCTTATAATTATGACAACACCTTTATAAGAATCATAAAAAGAATCAAAAATTAATGCCGATAAAGGTTCTTCTTTTTTACCTGCAGGGGCAGGTATATTTGCTATAACAGAATCTACAATTTCGTTTATTCCGATACCTTCTTTTGCACTTGCAAGAATAGGTTCTCCGTCAACTTCAAGTCCTTCTTTCATTTGCTCGTAAGCGGAATCTATATCGGCTGTAGGTAAATCTATTTTATTTATTACGGGGATTATTTTAAGGTTTGCATTTTTTGCAAGCATTGTATTTGCAAGTGTTTGTGCTTCCACACCTTGCGAAGCATCTATAACAAGTAAAGCTCCTTCACAGGCTTCCAATGCTCTTGAAACTTCATAAGTAAAGTCCACATGTCCCGGAGTATCTACCAAATTCAAAATGTATTCTTTACCGTCTTTATCTTTATATTGCATTCTGACGGCTTTAGCTTTTATTGTTATACCTCTTTCTCTTTCAAGTTCCATACCGTCGAGAATTTGATCTTTCATTTCTCTTTTTGAAATTGTTCCGGTATATTCAAGTAACCTGTCGGCGAGTGTACTTTTACCGTGGTCGATATGTGCAATAATACAAAAATTTCTAATGTTGTTCATTTTAAAAATTCAATCCTTTAAAATATATATTTTGATATTATACCAATTAAAAAAATTGCAAAGCAAATTTTTTTAGCTTAATGCTTAGAGCTGATAGCTTAAAGTTTAACTATAACGACGAATGGCAGACTCAACGGTGAAGGGGGGACATTCATATATGAAAACTTAACGACAAACGATGAAATACTGCATAAAGTGTGGTACGACAAAAAAGTTTTAAAGTAAACAAAAAACAGCAACTTTTTAAGTTACTGTTTTTGCGGTTAATTATGCATTTATATTTAAATTGCGGTTTTGGTGCCGAGGGCGGGACTTGAACCCGCACGTCGCCGGAGCAACTTGAGATTTTGAGTCTCACGTGTCTGCCAATTCCACCACCTCGGCTTTACAACAAACATGGTGCTGAGGGGCAGAATCGAACTGCCGACACAAGGTTTTTCAGACCTTTGCTCTACCGACTGAGCTACCTCAGCACCACCAAAAACTTTATTCTTCTGTTACTTCTTCCATTCCTTCTTCTATATCTTCAACTGTTTCAACTGCTTCTTTTTTCGGTTTTACTGCGTTTTTTATTTTGTTTACCGCTTCAACTACTTTTCCTTTATGCTCTTCAACTACAACTTTACTTTTTTCTTTTATCTTTTCAGCAATATCGTCACTGAGTTCTTTTAAATCTTCTCTTGTTTCTTTACCTGCTTTCGGGGCAAACAAAATACCTATTGCCGCACCTATAATTGCACCGGCTAAAAACAAACCTAAAGAATCTTTGTTATCCATTATTTTCCTCCGAATTTTTGTTTTTTTTACAAACCAAACCTTTAAACTTCGGAATAATATTCAATAACACTTGCAAAGTTTTAGAAGGAATTAAATTTCCTACGGTAACTACACTTTGATAAAAAGACCTTATTGTTTCTATATCATTATCAACTTCGGACAAAATTTTATCTGCTTTTTTTGTGGTTTGCAAAATTTGAATTAAAGTTATAACAAAAAAAACAGTTGCTACTATGACAGATATTGTAAATAAAATTATACATACAATAATTACTGTGTTCATATTTTTATTATTTTATTAAAAAAAATTTTTTTTTGCAAGTTTTTTTATAATAAAGATTTTTTTAATGAGTTTCTGTTTCTAAAAATTTATAAGTGTATTTTTATTAAAAATTTTATATAATTTCAATCGGAAATTATTAAGAGAGGTTAAAAAATGAAAAAAATTATTTTAAGTTTAATTTTATGTTTAGGAATTATACCTGTTATTTTTGCAGACAATATTTCAAACGACAGTGATGGCTTTGAAAAAGTATCTTCTAAAATTTATGATGCTGTTTATGATATGAGATATTATTCGGATTATAACTTTACGGGACATAGAATAAATGGATACAAAGCACCTATTGCCTATATGACAAAAAAAGCTCTTGCTGCTTTGGTAATTGCTGCAGATGACTTAAGAAAACAAGGCTACAGAATTCTTGTTTGGGATACATACAGACCGCAAAAAGCTGTTACGGATTTTGTAGATTGGATAAATAATCCGGATGATCAAGGTAATAAATCTTTTTATCCCGATATAACTAAAGCAGAACTTATTTCAGGTAATTATATTGCCGAAAAATCCGGACATTCAAGAGGAAGTACAATAGATTTAACAATAATAAAACAAGATGGAAGTTTTGTTGATATGGGAGGAACATTTGATTTTTTTGGTGAACAATCGCACATCGATTATGACAAGCTTACAAAAGAACAAAAGAAAAACAGGCAAATTTTAAGGGATGCAATGTTAAAGGCAGGTTTTGAACCGATTTCTTCGGAATGGTGGCACTTTACTTTAAAAGATGAACCTTATCCGGATACTTATTTTGATTTTGATATAAGATAACGAACAACAAATTATATTGACTTTGTTTATAAAAAAAGATACAATAAAAGACTAAATTTACATAGTAAGGTGGTTTTTAGAGATGAAAAATGGTAAAAGTTATCTTCCTAAAACGGAAGAAATAAAAAGAAAATGGCATGTTATTGATGCGAAAGATCAGGTTTTAGGCAGATTAGCCGTTAGAGTTGCATATCTTTTAACAGGTAAAAGAAAAGTTATATATGCTCCTTATGTAGATTGCGGTGATTTTGTTGTTGTTACAAATCTTTCAAAAATGGTTTTGACAGGTAAAAAACTCGAACAAAAAACTGCTTTCTCTTATTCCGGTTATCCCGGCGGATGGAAACTTACTCCATATTCCGAGTTAATGGCAAAAAATCCTGAAAAAGCTTTCCGTTTGGCAATCAAAGGAATGCTTCCCAAAAATAAATTGGCTGATAAACAAATGAAAAGATTAAAACTTTTCAAAGACGAACAACATATACATAATGCACAAGTTGCTAAAATAGAAAAATAGTATTAGGAGATATAAATATGAGTAATGTAGGTTATGTAGCTGCCGGTAGAAGAAAAGATTCCGTTGCAAGGGTTAGAACATCCGACGGAACAGGTAAAGTTTTGATAAACGATAAAACGGTTGATGAATATTTTTCAGGGCTTGAAAGACATAAAAAAATAGCTTTAAAACCTTTTGAAGTTTGCCCTAACATGAAAAAATATGATTATTATGTTAATGTTTACGGCGGCGGAATTTCAGGGCAAGCAGGTGCCGTAAGCCACAGTTTGGCAAGAACTCTTTTGGAATTGGATCCGTCTTTAAAAGAAGCTTTAAGAAAAGAAGGTTTATTGACAAGAGATCCGAGAATGGTAGAAAGAAAGAAACCCGGAAGGCCGAAATCAAGAAAAAGATTCCAATTCTCTAAGAGATAATATTTTTTTGTTATTAACAATAAAAACTCTTTACAAATCCTTGTAAAGAGTTTTTTTTCTTTTTTTGTCATCCCGCACTTGATGCGGGATCCCGTCGTTGCCGTTTGTTCTTTGTCGTTAATTATAAATTGTCGTTTTAGTTTGTCATTCCCGAATGTCTCTGTCGGGAATCTCGTCTTTGTCGTTCGTCGTTGCTGTCATCCCGTACTTGATACGGGATCACGTTCAACAATGCTTTGTTGCCGTTTGTTTTTGTCGTCATTGCGAGCGAATGCGTGGCAATCTATGTAGTTGCTGTTTGACGTGTTCTTTTAAAAATTCTCTTTTTCGCACTCAATATCGCCATTCGCTTGAAAATTTTAAAGCCGTGCAACAACTTGCAAAATTCTAACATCTAAAGGAATACGAATTTTGCTTCAAACAGTGTTGCACTAAAGAACTTTATAAAATTTATAGTTCTTTACTCTAAAATTTTCTTCGCTCATAGACAGCTACAAGTCATGCTTCAAAAGAAATTTTTAAAAGATTTGTTACCTTGAGTGAAGTTGAGCGATTTTTATGGTCGTTAAGCTCTCAACTCTCAGCCCTAAGCTTTCATCTGTCGTTATTGTTTTCTTCGCAAAATTTTTAAAAAAGTAGTATAATTAACAAATATGCAAATTTGTTGGAGAAATAAATGTTTTTAAGAAAAGATACAAAGGTTTTAAAAATAGGTTCTGTTAAAATTGGAGGAGGAAATCCGATTGCGGTTCAGTCTATGACAAATACCGATACAAAAGATTGGAAAACTACCGTTAAACAAATTAAGGAACTTGAAAAATACGGTTGTGAAATAGTTAGGGTTTCGGTTCCAGATATGGAATGTGCAAAGAGTATAAGTAAAATAAAAAAACATATTTCAATACCGCTTGTTGCCGATATCCATTTTGACCATAAACTTGCAATAGAATCAATTAAACAAGGTGTAGATAAATTAAGAATAAATCCGGGTAATATCGGTTCAAAACAAAAAGTGCAGGAACTTGTAAAAGTTGCTAAAGATTACAAAATACCTATAAGAATAGGTGTAAATGCAGGTTCTTTAAAAGCAGTTCAAGCCTGTTCGACCGTGGCACAAAGAGCAAAAGCTCTTACCTCTGCGGCATTGGAACATGTCGATATTCTTGAAGAGTGTAATTTTAATTCAATAGCTGTTTCCCTTAAAGCATCCGATGTTGCAACAACTGTTGAAGCATATAATTTGTTTGCACAAAAAAGAAATTATCCCCTGCATTTAGGTATTACCGAAGCCGGTTCGATATTTAGGGGAACAATAAAATCATCCGCGGGACTTGCCGTTATGTTATATAACGGAATAGGTGATACGATAAGGGTTTCTTTAACGGCAAACCCTGTTGAAGAGGTAAAAGTTGCTTATCAAATTTTACAGTCTTTAAATTTAAGGACAACCGGTGTTGAAATAATATCATGTCCGACATGTTCAAGAACGAAAGTTAATTTAATAAAAATAGTAAACGAATTGGAAGAAGAACTTGCAAAAGTAAAAAATAAAAATATAAAAAAACAGGTAAAAATTGCCGTTATGGGTTGTGTCGTCAACGGACCCGGTGAAGCCAAAGAAGCCGATTTCGGTATTGCCGGCGGAATAGGTGAAGGGTTGCTATTTAAAAAAGGCGAAATAAAATGTAAAATACCTGAAAGTAAGTGGGTTAAAACATTATTGAATTTATATAAGAAAATGTAAGGAGAAGACAAATGGGTGAAATTTATTTAACAAGAGAAGGAAGAAATAAATTATTGGAAGAACTTGACAGACTTCAAAAAAGAAAACCTGAAGTTCAGGACGAAATAGCAAGGGCAAGAGAACACGGCGATTTAAGAGAAAATGCCGAATATCATGCTGCAAAAGAAACTTTAACAAACCTTATGAAAAGAATTGCCGAAATAGATTCAAAACTTTCAAGGGCTACGATTATCGACGATTTGAATATTGACCCGAACAAAGTTTTTATAGGAGTAACCGTTACAATTAAAGATGACGACGGTGATGAATACGAATATACGATTGTCGATGAAGAAGAAGCAAATCCTTCGGAAATGAAAATATCGATAGGTTCTCCTTTGGCACAAGGACTGCTTGAACATAAAGTCGGCGATGTAGTTGAAGTTGAACTTCCCGCAGGAAATATGACTTTTAAAATTTTAAAAATAACAAGATAAATCGGAGATAAAATAATGTATTTTTCAAAAGCATTTATACCGACATTAAAGGAAGCTCCTTCGGATTTGGATAATATTTCGGCAAAACTTATGGTCCGTTCCGGAATGGTTAGAAAGTTAGGCAGCGGTCTTTTTGAACTTTTACCGTTAGGACTTAAAACACTTGGTAATGTGATTTCCGTTATCAGAGAAGAAATGGCTGCCATAGACGGACAGGAAGTAAAACTTCCGTTACTTTTACCTAAAGAATTATGGATAGAAACGGGAAGATGGAATGTTTACGGCAAAGAGTTGTTTAGAATAAAAGACAGAAAAAATGCGGAATTTGCACTTGCTCCTACCCACGAAGAAGCAATAACTGACCTTGCAAGGAGTTTTATAAAATCATATAAACAGCTTCCGATAATGCTTTATCAATTCGGTATAAAATTCAGGGATGAAATAAGACCGCGTTTCGGTGTTATGCGTGCAAGAGAATTTTTAATGAAAGATGCTTATTCTTTCCATACCGACGATAAGGATTTGGAACAGTATTATAAAAAAGTTTATACTGCTTACGAAAATATTTGTAAAAGATGCGGTTTCAAATACAGGGTTGTTGAAGCTGCTTCCGGTGCTATAGGCGGAAATTTTTCACACGAGTTTATGGTACTTGCCGATACCGGTGAAGAAGAAATTGCATGGTGTAATTGCGGTTACGGTGCAAATTCGGAAAAAGCCGAATGTTTATCCGATGTATATGAAAAATCCGATGAACAAGTTTTGGATATGCAGGAAATATCCACCCCTAATGTAGGAACCATTGAAGATGTTTCAAAGTTTTTAAATTCTTCCGCACAAAAATTTATTAAAACAATTATTTATGTTGCCGACGGAACTCCTATTGCCGTTCTTGTTCGCGGTGACTATGAAATTAACGAAATAAAATTACAATCTGTTTTAGGTTGTAATGAACTTGAACTTGCAACAGCTGAAATTGTAGAAGATGTTACGGATGCTAAAGTAGGTTTTGCAGGTCCTGTTAATTTGAAAAAGAAAATAAAAATATATGCCGATTATTCGGTAGTGAATATCGTTAACGGTGTTATCGGTGCAAATAAAACCGATACTCACATAAAAAATGTAAATTATAATAAAGATTTTAAAGCAGATGTAGTTGCCGATTTAAGAAAAGTTGTTCACGGTGATGTTTGCCCAAGATGTAAAAAAGAAAAGTTGCAGTTTTCAAGGGGAATTGAAATAGGGCATATTTTTAAGTTAGGTACAAAATATTCAAAAGCAATGAATGCAACATATTTGGATGCCAACGGTAAAGAAAATTTAATGGTTATGGGTTGTTACGGTATAGGTGTAACAAGAATACTTGCTGCAACGATAGAACAATCTTATGACGAAAACGGTATTATATGGCCTTTGGCTCTTTCAGCTTATAAGGTTGCAATAATTCCTGTTGATTTTAAAAATGAAAAAATAAAAGAAGTATCCGAAAAGATATATAAAGAACTTAGAAATTTAAAAATAGATGTTTTACTTGACGATAGAGATGAAAGAGCAGGTATCAAATTTAAAGATGCCGATTTAATAGGTATTCCTTTTAGAATTACCGTCGGTGAGAAAAACCTTAAAGACGGTAATGTTGAATTTAAAGACAGGAAAAACGATAAATCAAATACCGAAATAATAAAAGTTGAAAATATTGTCGATTATGTTGCAGGTAAACTGTTAAAATAATATCAACTTTTCAACTATTTGGCAAAATTTGCGGAATTGAATGTGTCTTGTCGTTTTTTTTAAAATATATATTTCGCATTGTTGTAGTTCTAAGCTTTCAGCTCTAAACTATAAACTAAAAATTTGCGGAGCAAATTTTTTTAATTGACAATTTTTTCAATTCTTGATACAATAAAAAAATTGCGAAGCAATTTTAGGTTATTGGTTTATAGGATTATAAGGTTATAAGTTATTTTGTGATTTTTTTATTTTGTCGTTTAGCCTATAACTCCATAACCCTATCACCCTATAACCTATTGTATAAATTATACATTGTAGTTTTTGGAGGATTAAAATGTCGTATAAATGTTATGTATGTGGTAAAGGTTCTGTTTCCGGTAATACGGTAAGCCACTCAAACAAAGCAACAAAAAGGTTGTTCAGACCTAATTTGCAGGAAGTAAGAATTATCGTTGACGGCAAGAAAACAAAAGAATATGTTTGTACTTCTTGTATTCGTTCCGGTAAAGTTCAAAAAGCTATATAATTTTAATTATATATTTTTTAATAAGAGATAAGTTTTACTTGCTTATCTCTTATTTTTATTTCTGTTTTCTTTTAAAAATTTTTTTATTCTGTATTTTGCTTGGTATGTTACCACAAAAGTAAGCCAGTGTTCGCTTGGTTTTATATTTTTCCTGACCAATGCTTCACATGTTTGTCCGGATATAAGTTTATAATTTAACGGAACCATTTTTCCGTTTACTTTTACACCCATGCAAGTGTTTCCTATATCGGTGTGGACTGCATAGGCAAAATCAAGTGCGGTTGCTCCGTCCGGTAACCTTATTATTTTGCCTTTTGGTGTTGATACATATATCTGTTCAAAATTACATTCCGTTTTTAAGTCCGATAAAAATTCTTCACTGCCTTTTGTTTCCAAAATATGTTTTATAAATTCCAAATGTTTTTCCAAATCGATATCTTTTGAGTGGTCTGTTGTTTTGTTGAATTGATCTTTATATCTCCAATGGGCTGCTATACCGTATTCAGCTTTTTTATGCATTTCTTCGGTTCTTATTTGTATTTCAACTACAACATCGCTTTCTGAAGCAACCGTAATATGTAAAGATTGATATAAATTTGCTTTCGGAACGGTTATGTAGTCGGTAAAAGAATTTTCTACAATTTTGAAATCGGTTTGAACTATACTTAAAATTTGGTAACAATGTTCTTGGGTATCGGTTATTATTCGCATACCGAATAAATCCTGTATTGCAGAAAACGGCTTTTGTTGCCTTTGCATTTTTCTGTAAATACCATATAAGTTTTTAGGCCTTGATGATAACCTAAAAGGTATCTTTGCCGATTCCAATTTTTTTGTAATTTCTTTTTCCAAAAAATTTAAGTATTCTATATTTTTTACCGAACGGGCTTTCCATTTTGATTTTATTTCATTATATTTGTCCGGTTCCAATATCTCAAAAGTTAAATCTTCAAGCTCATTTTTCCAATTATAAATTCCTAACCTGTGTGCAAAAGGTGTGTATAAAGTTAAAGTTTCAAGTGCAATTTTTTTCTGTTTATCGGGTGAAAGTGATTTTAATGTTCTCATATTGTGCAACCTGTCTGCAAGTTTTATTATAATTACTCGAGCATCTTTAACTATGGCAAAAAGCATTTTTCGCCAATTTTCAGCCTGTGCCGTTAATTTGTCGTTAAATTTATAAGAACTTATTTTTGTTACACCTTCGACAAGTGCTGTTATTTCTTCACCGAATTCCTGTTTCAATTCTTCCGAAACTACAAGAGTATCTTCTAAAATGTCATGTAATAATGCAGCACATAATGTAGGAATATCCAATTTTAACTCGGTAAGTATTTTTGCAACATTACAGCAGTGGTTAAAATAAGGTTCACCTGTTGCCCTTACCTGACAGTAATGTGCACTTGAAGCAAAATTATATGCTTTTTCCAATAACTCCAAATCGGCATTTGGCATATATTCGGTAACTAATTTTTTTAATTCATTAATCATTATATATTAACCTTTATGGAACATAAATATTCAGCTATATCTTCGGAATTTATTTTATAATTTTGTGCTGCAAAATTTAAAGTTACTATTGATATGTTAAGACCGAAACCGTAAGTGTATTTTAAATTTTCTTTATCGGAAATATCCGAAATAGCATTACCTTCAACACCTGCTCTTAAAGAAAGAAAACTTGTTATATATTGTTCTGCACCGACAGAAATTAAGTTTTGATTTAAATCTCCGAATCTGTAAAACCTTCTTGAATAGTCCATTAAAAAACTAAAACCGCCTAAATAATAACCGATCCCAGTTTCAATAGTAAAAGGTAATTGGTCGTAATTATTGTAATCGTTCCACCACATAAAACCTACAATGTTTTCAAGATTTATACCTAATACTAAATGATTTTTTATCGGATAAGTCATACCTATATCAAGGCTGAACCCATTTCCCGAAGAAGTTTGTGCATAAGGATTTAAATCTGATACGAAACTTTCTGCCAATGTTCCATAAAGGTATGAAATATTTATTCCCAAAGCACTTCCGTTATTCGAGACATTTCCTACAGAAAGAGTTACAGCCTTTATATTTTCTTGCTTTTTGTACCAATTGTTTTCGCTTGAAGTTTTTATTTGATATGAAGATAGTGTTCTCCAAGATATTGCACCGAAATTTTGCATTAACACTATTGACATCAAACCTAATTCCGTCGGATCTATTATATTTAATTCCGTTTTTGGTAAGTCGGAATCTCTTAATATTGATATTAATATTTCTACCTGTAAATTTTCGGTTTGATTGTAAGCAAGTCCTGCAGGGTTAAAATATATATTGTCTGCTCTTGATACCGCCCCTGTACCGGTATTACCCATTGCGATACTTTTTGCACTTAAAGGCATACCGTTATAACTGTTAGGCATTGTAGGCGGTTTTTTTGCCATTGCCATTTGTGAAATTAAAAATAGAATACAAAATACAAAAAACAACTTCTTCATCAAAAAAAATACCTCCGGTATTTTTTTAGCTTATAAGCTGAGTCGGGAACTATGTTCCCTAAGCTGAAAGCTTATAGTTTTCGGTATTTTTCGCTTTGCGAAAAATATAATTATTTATCAAAATTGCAAAGCAATTTTACAATAAACTTTAAGCTATAAGCTTTTTTAACTATTAAGTTTATATAATTTAGCATATACGGAATTTTTATCCAACAGTTCTTGGTGTTTTCCCGTTTCTGCAATTTTACCTTTATCAAGTACAATTATTTCATCGGCATTTTTTACCGTCGTAAGCCTGTGTGCAATTAAAATAACCGTTCTGTTTTTCATCAATGTTTCAATGGCTTCCTGCACAAGTTTTTCCGATTCGGTATCAAGTGCGGATGTTGCTTCGTCAAGTATTAAAATAGGCGGATTTTTTAACATTGCCCGTGCTATTGCTATTCTTTGTTTTTCTCCGCCGGAAAGTTTCATTCCTCTTTCCCCTACTATTGTGTTGTATTTGTTCGGTAAATTGGAAATGAAATTGTGTGCATTTGCGGCTTTTGCCGCAGCTTCAATTTCTTCATCGGTTGCATTTTCTTTTCCGTAAGAGATGTTGTATTTTATCGTTTCGTTAAATAAAAGTACATCCTGTGAAACAACACCTATTTGGTTTCTTAACGATTCAAGAGTAACATCTTTAATATTTGTCCCGTCTATACAAATTTTACCTGAAGATACATCATAAAATCTTAATAATAAATTTGTTATCGTTGTTTTGCCCGAACCCGAAGAGCCGACAAATGCAACGGTTTTGCCTAAAGGAATTTTAAAACTTATATCTTTTAAAATTTCTTTATCTTTTTCATAACTGAACTTAACATTTTGATATGAAATTTCCTTTGAAAAAGTCGGCAATGTTTTTGCATTCGGATTATCTATTATCGTAGGTTGTTGGTCAAGTATCTCAAATATTCTTTCGGAAGCCGTTACTGCCTGTTGTGCAATTGAATTAACCTGTGCAAAATTTTTAAGCGGTTGATATGCAGAAAATACCGCTGCAATAAATGCCATAAAAGCACCGGTCGTCCATCCGCCTTTTATTACTTCTACACCGCCGCAAACAAGCACTATTGAAAAACCTATTGCACCGAGTGCTTCCATTAACGGGCTTGAACGGGCATCAACACGAATAAGCCTTTGTTGAATGTTATAATATTTTTCGTTATCTTTTGAAAACCTTTGCTTTTCTTTTTCTTCATGAGTAAATGCTTTAATTACGGAAAATCCGCTTAACATTTCCTGCAATGAAGAATAAATTTCCGCCATTTGAACTTGCCCTTCTTTTGAGGCTTTTCTCATTTTTTTTGCAAAGTATATAAGAAGTAAAGCAAGCAATGGAATTACAAAAACCACAATAAAAGCAAATTTCCAATGCAGATAAAATAATAAACAAACCATACCTATTGCAGATAGCCCGTCTTTAATAACATTTGCAGGAACTCTTAAAAGTGCATTTTGTATTGCATTTATATCATTTGTTACTCTCGACATTATTTTTGAAGATGAATGTTTAACATAAAAATCGTGGGATAAAGAAATTAATTTTGAATATAATTCAAACCTTAAATTTTTAATTACATTTTGTGCAACATAGTTAAGTAAATAACTTCTGCCGTAATCGGCAAGCCCTTTTACTACAAAAAATAAAGGAACTATTATTGCAATAAAATAAAGCATTTTCATTTTTGAAACAGGGTCGCCTTCTGTTGAAAATACTTTATCAAATAACCACTTTACAAGTGCAATTGTTCCTGTATTTAAAGCGGCAAAAACCACCATACATACCATTGCCGACAAAAATCGCATTTTATAAGGATATACATATCTTGCTAATCTTTTATAGTCCATTAATTGTCCTCCAATATATTTTTTGCAATTCGTTCACAAACTCCTTTTGTGCCTAACATGTTTTTAAATTGCAAAAGTTCTTGCCTTTTTTTATTATAAATATCGGTATTTAAATATTTTAATACTGCCTCTGCTAAATTTTGCGGAGTAGCTTTATGTTGAATATATTCCGGTACAATCGGTTTGTCTGCTAAAATGTTTACTATTGTTATATATTTTACTTTAACTATAAGCCTTGCAAGTAAATAATTTGCCCAAGCAAGTTTATACATAACAACCATCGGTATACCAATTAAAGCATTTTCCAAACTTACCGTCCCCGACGGATTTATTGCTATATCAATATTTTTTCTCTTTTCCCAATCGTTTCCGTCCACAACTTCTATCCCTCTATTCTTCCATACATCCATCCCTCTGTTTTCTTTGTCGTTCGCCGTTTTTATACCTCTATACCTCCATACATCCATACCTCCTGCTATAAACAACTTAAACCTTGCATTTATTTTACTTTTCAATATTTTTACCGTTTCAAGTATTATAGGTAAATGTCTTTTTATAACGGATTGCCTGCTGCCGACAAAAAGCCCGATATTTAACGGTTCATCAAGTTTTTTTTCTTTATCGACATCCGGAACAACATCAATAAGCGGGTTACCTTCAAAAACAGCATCAACACTTGCTTTTAAATAAATATCTTTTTCAAAAGGGAAAATAGGAAAAACTTTTTTTACATATTTTGCTATGTTTTTTATTCTTCCGCTTCGTGAAGCCCAAATTTGCGGACTTACAAAATAATAAACGGGTATATTTAACTGTTTTGCAACTTTTGCAATGTGAATATTAAAACCATAATAATCGGTTAAAATTACTTTGTTTATTTTGTTTTCTTTTAAATTTAGTTCAATTTTTTTTAATAATTTTTTTAAGAATAAAATTTGCTTTAAAGGAAAAAAACCGAATGCATTCAAGTTGACGATATCTTCCAAAAAGAAATCACATTCTTTTTTTAATCTGTTTCCGCCGATACAAAATATTTTTATTGAAGAATTTATTTCTTTTATTGCCTTAACCAAATTAGCGGCATGCATATCACCGGACACATCGCCTGCGGAAATAAAAAAAGATATGTTGTTTTCTTGCATAAATTCCTCTTTAAAATATATTGCTAAATTATATTCAAAAAATAGTTAAATATCAACTTGTCGTTTGTTTTTATATTACGATATCTTTTAAAGAAAAAGAAATTGCTTTTTGAAGTTCCGAAACGGTTGTTTCTATTTGATAACCTATTTTGCCAGCACTAAAAATTATAACGGGTTGTTGTTGAGCGGAAATATCTATAACCGTTATAAATAGTTTTTTCATGCCTAACGGGGAACATCCGCCATGTATGTATCCGGTTAAATTAAATAAATCTTTTTGTTTTAACATTTCAACCGATTTTTCACCCACCGAAACGGCAGCTTTTTTTAAATCCAATTCTCTTGCAACGGGAACCAAAAATACATAATGACTTTTTGATTTTGCAACTGTAACCAATGTCTTAAAAACATAATCCGGATTTTGTTTCAAATATTGTGCAACTTCTACTCCGCTTATTGCTTTTGAACAATCGTAGCTATAAGTTTTGTATTTTATGTTGTTTCTGTCTAAAATTCTCATTGCATTTGTTTTTATCATACAAACAACTCTCTTTAAAATATAAAAAATAATATTTTCTTAAACTAAATTATACATTTTTATTTTGATTCGTTAAATCCGTAAGCGAATAAAACAACCTAAATTTATAATGGTATTATTAAATATAAAAATGGTAAAATAAAAACTTATACAAACTATTATATGAAAATAATTTTTAAATTATGAACGGTAAATTAAAATTTTTATCATTTTTAACATTTTTATCAATTTTGGTATCTTTTTTGTTTTGTTATTTTTATTCGTTTAAAAATATTGTCGGATTTAATTTTTCTTATAATTTTATAACTATGCTTGAAAATATAAATTTTTGGATAAGGTTTATATTGGTTTTTCTTTTATTGTTTTTTATTCAGTTACATTTTATTTTTGATATAAATAAATTATACGGTTTGTTTTATAAAAGCAGGTATTATATTGCAGGTGCAATAATTTTATTTGCCGTGGTTTTTGAATTAAATAACAGTTCAATTGATTTATGGAATATACTCTATGATGATAAAGATCAGATTTCGGATATAATTTTCGGAAAAGCGAGGTGGGCAAGAACTGATGAATTTCAAATTTATACTCCGATGTTAATATCACAAAGCCCTGACTATCCTTATTTTAATGAATTTTTAAGAGGGGAAAAAACCGATGTATCACTGATAGACCCTCAGCCTATAAAAAATATAATATCAATATTCAGACCGTTTCTTTTAGGTTTTCTTTTTTTAGGTTCTGCAAAGGGGCTTTCTTTTTTTTGGATTGTTCGGCTTGTTCTTTTATTTTTATTTACATTTGAACTGTTGCTTTTGATTACCGATAAAAATAAAACTCTTTCTTTGTTTGGAACATTTTTGATAGCCTTTTCACCCGGAATCCATTGGTGGTTTACGATAAGCGGATTAATTGAAATGATAATTTATGGCGAACTTGCAATATTGATGTTAAACCGCTATATGCTTACAAAAAATTTTACAAAGAAAATTTTAATGCTTTTTGTTATGTATATTTGTGCAGGAAGTTTTATTTTGGTTCTTTATCCTGCATGGCAGGTACCATGTATATATGTTTTTGCTGCAATATTATTATGGATAGTAATTAAAAATTATACAAAGTTTAATTTCAACAAAAAAGATTTAATACCGATAATATTTTTTACAGTTTTAATTTTGATTGTTTTTTATTATATGTATGATAAATCAAAAGAAACAATTGATATTATTAGAAATACCGTTTATCCCGGACATAGAACTTCTTTAGGAGGTGAACGATTAACGGAAGCTGAATTGAATTGCAGTTTATGGACACACTTGTTAAGGTATTGGGGTAATTTATTTTTGAGCATAACTGATAATAAACTGGCTTATAATCATTGTTTATATGCTGTTTTTTTTGATTTTTTTCCTATAGGCTTAATTTTATCGTCCATAGTATTTTTTATAGATAAAAATAAAGATAAATTATTAATTTTATTGTCGGCAGTTTTTGTGTTTTTATCCTGTTGGTGCTTTATAGGTTTTCCGCAATTTTTAGCTGATATAACAATGTTAAAAACTTCACCGGAATACAGAACAATTATTATATGGGGTTTTTTAAATGTTTTTATTTTAATAAGGGCTTTAAGTGTAATAAAATTTAGATTTAGTAATTTAATAGCGATAGGAATAAGTTTAATTTTAACTGTTTTATCGGTTATCGCCAATAAATATATTTATCAAGAATATATGGATGTTTTGAAATTAGTTGTAATGGGTGTATTAGGTTTTATTTTGTTTTATCTTGTTTTAAAAAATAAAATAAGTAAATTATTTATAACAATAATTGCAATATTGATGATAATTTCCGGTTTAGCGGTTAACCCTATACAAAAAGGTATTGACGTTGTAAACAAAGTTCCGCTAGCAAATGCAATAAGAAATATAAATAATGAAGAGTCTGGCCTTTGGATTTTTGAAACAGGAACTTTAACAAATGTTTATATAATGAATTATCCTATAATGTATGGTGCTGCAACTTTTAATTCGACAAATCTTTATCCTAATTTGGAAGCCTTTAAAAAAATTGATAAAGAAAATAAATATTTTGATGTATATAACAGACATTGTAATATAGCCGTTAATTTAATAAATAATAATGATTTAAACGACTATGATAAATTTGTTCTTGTTGCACAAGAATATATTATTATAAATATGACGGAAGATGATTTAATCGATTTGAATATCAAATATATATTAACTTTAAGAAATTTATCTTCATTTAATAGTTCTAAAATTAAATTTGAACTGTTGTATGTAACATCAAAATGTGCAATATACAAACTGCATTACGACAAGGCATAATTTAAAATGTAGAATTTATGATTAACAATAGTTTATAAAGTGATAAGAATATTTGGTTATCAGTTTAACGACAAAAATTAAAAAAAACAACTCATAACATAATAACCTCATAAACTTATAATCCAAATTTTTTACCGACATTAAACATTATGTATTATGAATTTTACATTAACTAAAAAATTTGCAAAGTAAATTTTTCAAATGATATAATTACCGATATGAATAGAGCCGAATTGCTGCTTCCTGCAGGGTCATTATCCAAATTAAAAACAGCCGTTTTATATGGGGCTGATGCCGTTTATTGCGGAACTCCGGATTTGTCATTAAGGGCAAAATCTTCGTTTCCTTTGGAACAATTAAAGCATGGGAGCGAATTTGTTCACAATGCAGGTAAAAAAATTTATCTTACATTAAATGTTTTTTCACATAACAGAGATGTTGAAAAACTTTCGAGTTTTATTAATACCGTTAAAGAAGTGCAACCTGACGGCTTAATTGTTTCCGATCCGGGAATTTTTAAATTTGTTAAGGAACATCTTCCGAACATTTCAATACACATATCTACACAGGCAAATGTTTGTTCATGGCTTACGGTTGATTTTTGGAAAAAAATGGGTGCAACCCGTTGTGTTTTGGCAAGAGAAGTGAATTTTACCGAAATTAAACAGATAAGACAGAAATGCCCTGACATTAAACTTGAAATGTTTATTCACGGTGCAATGTGTATAAGTTATTCCGGCAGATGTTTGATTTCTTCTTTTATGGCTGCAAGAAATGCAAACAGGGGAGCCTGTGCACATTCATGCAGATGGAAATATAAATTTTATGTTGAAGAAGAATTAAGAAACAATGAATTTTATCAAATAGATGAAGATGACAGAGGAACTTATTTGTTTAATTCAAAAGATTTATGTCTTATGCCGAAATTAAATAATATATTGGAAGCAGGAATTGATTCTTTAAAAGTAGAAGGAAGAACAAAAAGCGAATATTATGTTGCACAAACGGCAAGAATATACAGAAAAGCAATTGATGATTATTATGAAAGTTCTCAAAATTGGAATCCGCAAAAATATATTGATGAATTAAACACATTGCAAAACAGGGGATATACTTTGGGCTTTTTTGACGGAATGCCTTCACAGACCGCACAAGATTATACAGATACTTCAAGTAAAAGCGATTACAGAAATTGCGGTTTCGTAAGGGAAGTTTATGACGACCATATTGTAATGGAAATAAGGCATAAATTATCCGTCGGTGATACAATAGAGTTGTTATCTCCTTATGAATTTGAACCTTATAAAATTAAACTTGAAACAATTCAACTTGCAAATTCAAATAAAGTTGTTGTTATTTCTCCCGGTGCATTAAACCAGGCAATAAAAATAAATATAAATAAGCAAGATATTGCTTTGTTTCCGAAATATACAGTTGCAAGGATGAAAGCAAATTGCTAAGCAATTTGTTGAGAAATAAAATGTCTAAACTTAAATTGGATTTACATGATATTTTCAATAAAGGCAAACAAATAGATGAAGCATTAATTTCGGTTATAAAACAGGCCGTAGATAAAAAAATAGATGAGGTAATAATAATTCCGGGTAAAGGCAGCGGTCAGTTGAAAAATAGAGTTATAAGGTTTTTAAGTGATAATAAAATAAAAAAATTATATAATAGATATAAAATTGATAATATAAATTTCGGTAAAATAACGGTATATTTTAATAATAAAGGAGATACAAAAAAATGAGAAGTTTTATAGTAATATCTTTGATAAATGCTTTGGCACTGTTTATGATTTCAAATATTGTAAGCGGTATAACAATAAACGAATGGCAAACACTTGCTGTTTCTGCAATGGTTTTAACACTAATAAATATATTTTTAAAACCGATAATTTCTTTTATTACATTGCCGATAAATATTTTTTCGCTAGGATTTTTTACTTTAATTATAAATGCTTTTTTGTTTTATATAGTCGGTAAAATTGTAAAAGGTTTTGTTGTTGCCGATTTTATAACGGCATTTATAGGTGCTTTGCTTTTAAGTGTAATTACGATTTTGGTTGAAACATTAATAATTAAAGACAAAAAAAGAATATTGAAAAAATACGGGACTGTAGAAGCACAAGATTATAAAACAGGTAAAGTCGTTATAGATGTCGATGATATTAATAAAATAAAATAAGAATTAAAATGATAACAAAATCTCTTATTGAAAGAATTTTTTCAGCTGCAAATATATTAAGATGGAATGACCATATTCGTCCTTTTGATTTTTATGAGCTTGATAAACAAGCACATAAAATGATAATTGCTTATATGATTGCAAAATTTGACGAACAATACGGTAGAAAAATAGATTGGATAAAATTAATAGAAGGCGGTATTTTTGAATTTTTTCAAAGAGTCGTTTTAACCGATTTAAAACCTGAAATTTATCATGAAATTATGTCGCAAAAAAAAGATGAATTAAACAGATGGGTTTTAAATAATTTAAGTCCCGATATTAGAGCATTGGGTAACGGTTTTTATAACAGATTTGAAAAATATTTGTTTGATAACGACGAAGCTGTTTATGAAAAAAAAGTTCTTAAAGCTTCCCATGAATTTTCTACAAGATGGGAATTCGGAATAATTTATCCATGGAACAAAATGCTTTACGGTATAGAAAAAACGAGAGAAACAATAGAAACCTGCATAGTTACATATAAGGACCTTGTCGGTATAAAAGAACTGATAATGAATAAAAAATATTACGGCTTTTTGGATTTGTGCGGGCAATTAAGGTTTCAACAAAGGTGGGCACAAACTTTCAGACAGCCCAGAACGAATGTCTTAGGGCACATGTTTGTCGTTGCAATATTTGCATATTTATATTCGCTTGATATGAATATTTGCCAAAAAAGATATTATAATAATTTTTTCTCATCGTTGTTTCACGATTTGCCCGAGATATTAACGAAAGATATTGTAAGCCCCGTTAAAGCTTCCGTCAAAGGTTTGGAAGAAATAATAAAAGAATATGAAAAAAAACAAATAGAAGAAAGAATTTTACCGTTGCTTCCTGAAAGTTGGCATTTTGAAATGGAATATTTTATAGAAAACGAATTTTCCAACAGAATAATAATTGATTCGAAAATAAGAGAAATAGACACGATATTTGATGAATATAATGATGATAAATTTTGTCCTGCTGACGGTAAGCTTGTTGAAGTTTGTGATAAATTGGCGGCATATATAGAGGCTTCGTTGGCATTGAGATACGGTATTCATTCTATTTCTTTAAATAAAGCAAAAGAAAGGTTATATGATAAATTTGCAAATATCAAAATTGCAAATTTAAGTTTTAAAGAAGTTTTTGATTATTTTAATTAAAAGAGGAAAAAGAAAATGGCTTATAAAGGTTTAATTGAAAAGTACAGAAAATATTTGCCGGTAAGTGAAAAAACACCGGTAATAACATTGCATGAAGGAGACACCCCGTTAATACCTGCAAGAAACCTTGCAAAAGAAATAGGTTTTCCGGGAACAATATATTTCAAATATGAAGGTTTGAACCCGACAGGTTCTTTTAAAGACAGAGGTATGACAATGGCTGTTTCAAAAGCCGTTGAAGAAGGAAGTAAAGCGGTTATTTGTGCATCAACGGGAAATACTTCGGCATCTGCTGCAGCTTATGCGGCAAGGGCTGGTATAAAATGTGTCGTTTTAATTCCGGAAGGGAAAATTGCACTCGGAAAACTTTCTCAGGCTGTTATGCACGGTGCATTGGTTCTTGAGATAGACGGTAATTTTGATAAAGCACTTGAACTTGTTAAAGATTTAAGTAAAAATTATCCTTTAACTTTGGTAAATTCAATAAATCCTTACAGAATACAAGGTCAAAAAACGGGGGCATTTGAAATTTGTGAATATTTGGAAAAAGCTCCGGATTATCAATTTATGCCGGTCGGAAATGCAGGTAATATTACTGCATATTGGAAAGGATACAAAGAATTTAATCAATTATTCCCGAACAAATACGGATTACCTAAAATTATGGGTTTTCAAGCGGAAGGTGCTGCTCCCATAGTTAGAGGTTATCCTATCGAAAAACCGGAAACATTGGCAACTGCAATAAGAATCGGTAACCCTGCATCTTGGAAGACGGCAGAAGAAGCAAGAGACCAGTCCAAAGGTGTAATAGATATGGTTTCCGATGATGAAATTATAGAAGCATATAAAATGATAGCAAAACATGAAGGTGTTTTTGCAGAACCTGCATCGGCATCATCTTTTGCAGGTTTATTAAAATATACAAGAAAAGGTTATTTCAAAGACCAAAAAGATGTAACTGCAGTTTGTATATTGACGGGACACGGTTTAAAAGACCCCGACAATGCAGTTAAAAGTTCTACAAAACCTACACAGGTAAAAGCCGATATGAAAGAAATTATAAAAGCAATTGGGTTATAACAAAATGCTTTGCATTTTGTTGAAGTATAGATGTATAGAAGTATAACGATAAAAACAATAGAGTCGTCATTGTTTTTATGTTGGGCGGTTTGTTGCGAAACAATCAAGCCGAGGTCAAATACGAAGCAATTTAAGTTGTTTGTAGTTTCTATACATCCATTCATCCGTACATCTATACATCAAAATTGCAAAGCGATTTTTAAGGAGGTAAAATGCCGGAAGAATTAAAAAAACAAGAAATAAAAATAGAAATAGATGAGCAAACATCAAACGGAACTTATTCCAATTTGGCTTTAATTGCACATTCTCAAACGGAATTTATAATTGATTTTATTTTTGCACAGCCGCAAAATGCCAAGGCAAAAGTTCGCAGCAGAATAATAACATCACCTTTACATGCAAAAAAATTTATGCAGGCATTAAAAGACAATATTGCAAAATATGAAATGAAATTTGGTCCTATAAAAACGGAAAATACTGCCGTTACCGAACAATCGAAATTTTATAATTAAAAAATGAATATAGAACTTATTTGCAGCGGAACGGAGCTTCTTAACGGAAAACTTAATACTCATGCAAGTTTTATAGGTGAAAAACTTGCCGGTGTAGGCTTGAGTTTATCTTTGATTACCACCGTTTCCGACAGAAAACAAGAATTTAAAACCGTTTTGTCGGAAGCTGTTAAGAGAAGTTCCGTTATTATAGTTACCGGCGGTTTAGGTCCTACTTTCGACGATATAACGGTAGAGACGGTTTCGGAAGTGTTAAATGTTAAAACTTATAAAAATGAAACCGTTCAAAAAGCAATTATTCAATATTTTCAAAGAAGAGGAATAAATTGTCCTGCGGCAAACAACGAAAGACAAGCTTATATTTTGGACGATGCGAAAGTTTTGGAAAACAGGTTCGGAACCGCACCCGGGCAAATGTTTCATTTTCAATATACGGAAAAAGAAAATAAAAAAATTCGTAAAACAATATTTTTGCTTCCCGGACCTCCGAGAGAAATGCAACCTATGTTTGAAGAGTCCGTCTTGCCTTTTATGAAAAGTTATCAGGTTAAAATGAAAAAAACATTAGTTTTGCATATTTGCGGTATGGCGGAATCGTTAGTTGACGAAAAAATAAAACCGACAATAAGTTATTTGGCAAATAATGATGATATAGAATTTGCAATATTGGCACATAAATTTTTAATAGATGTTAAAGTTTCGGTCAGCGGTGAAAACGAGTTGATAATTGATGATATGTTAAAAAATATTAATCAGGAATTTATTAATATTTTGGGTGATAATATTTACGGATATAACGGAGATACACTTGAAAGTGTTATTCAAAAAATGCTTGTAGAAAAAAGAAAAACACTTTCCGTTGCCGAATCATGTACGGGTGGAATGGTTGCTGCAAAACTTACCGATGTTCCCGGAAGTTCTATATATTTTAAACAATCGGTTGTAACTTATTCCAATCAGGCAAAAATTCAACTTTTAAATGTTAAGCCTGAAACTTTGGAACAATACGGTGCCGTAAGCGAACAAACGGCAAACGAAATGCTTGACGGAATACTTTCTTTATCAAAAACCGATTATGCAATAAGTATTACCGGTATTGCAGGTCCCGGCGGTGCAACAAAAGATAAACCTGTCGGGCTTGTTTATATAGGTGTATCCTACAAAGGTAAAAATAATGTAGGGAAATTTGTATTTAACGGAACAAGAGCCGATGTTAGGGAAAGAGCAACAACGGTTGCCCTTGACAGTATAAGAAGATTAATTTTAAAAACGAAAAAATAATAAAATTTTTATTTTAATTTGACATAAAATAAAAAAAAATATAGAATGAACACAATAGATGTAAGATGTTCACTAAAAATCTTTTATAAAAATCTTAAGAATAAAATAAAAAATCTTTTCCAAAATATGAAAATCAAAAAAGAAATAATAAAAATTTTAAAAATAGTATAAACATTTATTTACAGGGGGCTTAATGTCTGCCGAATCTATGGAAATTACAGTATTATCTAAAAAAACAATGGTAGAGCTTGTTAAACTTGCAAAAAGTATGAAGTTGGAAACTATTACAGGTTTAAAAAAGCAAGAGCTTATTGCAAAAATTCTTGAAGCTCAAATGAAAGAAAAAGGACAGGTTTATGACGAAGGTGTTTTGGAAATTAAGCCGGACGGTTTCGGCTTTTTAAGATCTGTCGATTACAATTATTTATCGGGTCCCGATGATATTTATATTGCACCTCCTCAAATAAAAAAGTTTGCACTAAGAAAAGGTGATACTGTAGGCGGGTATGTTCGTCCTCCTCAAAACCATGAAAAATATTTTGCATTATTAAAAATAACTTCGGTAAACGGAGAAGAAAAACTTGATAATATAAGGGAAAGACCTTTATTTGATAATTTAACTCCTTTATATCCGAACGAAAAAATAGTTTTGGAAACTACAACAAACGAAATTTCCACAAGAATAATAGATATGTTTATTCCTATAGGAAAAGGGCAAAGAGTTCTTCTTAATGCACCTCCTAAGACGGGAAAAACGGTTTTGCTTCAAAAAATAGCAAATGCAATTACAACAAATAACCCGGAAATAATTCTTATGGTTTTGTTAATAGATGAAAGGCCGGAAGAAGTTACGGATATGCAAAGGTCGGTAAAAGGAGAAGTTGTTTCTTCAACTTTTGATGAACCTGCAGACAGGCATATTCAGGTTGCAGAGATGGTTCTTGAAAAAGCAAAAAGACTTGCCGAACAAGGTAAAGATGTAGTTATTTTACTTGATTCGATAACAAGGCTTGCAAGGGCTTATAATGCTACAATGCCTTCAAGCGGAAGAGTATTATCCGGCGGGCTTGATTCAAATGCACTTCAAAAGCCTAAAAGATTTTTCGGTGCTGCAAGAAATATTGAAGAAGGCGGCAGCTTAACTATTATCGCAACGGCTTTAATTGAAACAGGCAGCAGAATGGATGATGTTATATTTGAAGAATTTAAGGGAACCGGAAATTGCGAAGTTTATTTGGACAGGAAACTTGCCGAAAGAAGAATATACCCTGCAATAGATTTGTTAAGGTCGGGAACAAGAAAAGAAGAATTGTTGCTTAGTGAAGACGAAAAAAATAAAATGTGGATAATGAGAAATGTTATGAGCAACATGAATTCCATAGAAGTTATAGAAGAAGTTACAAAAAGAATGAAGGCTTCAAAAACAAACAAAGATTTTTATAAGCAAATGGAACTGTCGGGAACAAATTAAAAAATGCGAAGCATTTTTTGAAGTATGGAAGTATAGATGTATGGAAGGGTGGAAGGACAACAATAGTTGAAAGGTTAAATGGTTGAAAAGTTTGTCTTTTCCGAAAGTATCTGTCTTATCAGCAGTTAGCTTTAAGCTATAAGCTAAAATTTGTTTTACAATTTTTTGGGAGGTAAAAATGAGTGATGATATAAAAGATATTGCGATGAGAATAAAAGATTTAAGAGATATTGCAAATATTTCTCTTGAAAGTTTGGCAAAAGAACTTAATATTGATGTTAAAACATATGAACAATATGAATCGGGGCAAACTGATATTCCTATAGGAATAATTAAAAAAATAGCCGAAAAATTTAAAGTGGAATTTATAACACTTATTACAGGACAAGAACCGCATTTAAACAGATATAGTGTCGCCAGAAAAGGTAAAGGTGTAGCGGTAGAAAGAAGAAAAGAATATGACTATCAGGATATAGCTTACGGTTTTACGGGTAAAAAAGCTCAAATATTTTTGGTTACGGCAAAAGACAGAACAAATGAAAAAGAGCTTACTCCTTATTCTCATGACGGGCATGAATTTGATTATGTTTTGGAAGGAACTTTGAAAGTTCATCTTGACGGTAAAGAAATAATTTTGGAAGAAGGCGACAGTTTATATTTTGATTCAAATTGTAAGCATTATATGACGGCTGTAGACGGTAAAGTAACAAAATTTATAGCAATAGTTTTTTAAAAATTTGCTTTGCAAATTTGGGTTATTAGAATATAGGAGTATAAGGTTATAAGTTTTTTTAGTTTTTTATACCCGGATAACCTCATAACCTTATAACCTTAATGCAGAGTAGGTTTTAATTATAAGTTTCATATTATAAATTATGCATTACATCTTAAGGAGAAATATAGATGATACTTGATAAATATGCAAGACGAGATTTTACATCTTATGAAGATTTTTTTGAAAATTTTAAAATAAATGTTCCGGAAAATTTTAATTTCGGATTTGATGTCGTTGATGCAACAGCAGATGAAGAACCTGACAAAAAAGCATTGGTATGGTGTAACGAACATGGTGAAAACAGAACTTTTACTTTTTTGGATATGAAAAAAGAAACTAATAAAGCCGTAAACTTTTTTAAATCGTTAGGTATAAAAAAGGGCGACTTTGTTATGCTTATATTAAAAAGAAGATTTGAATATTGGATAAGTTTGGTTGCTCTTCATAAATTGGGTGCTATAGCAATTCCGGCAACACATTTATTGAAAGAAAAAGATATTTCTTACAGAGTAAATGCTGCAGATGTTAAAATGATTATAGCGGTAGATTTTTCAGACTTGTTGCAAAGAATAGATAATTGTCAAAAAGATTGCCCTACACTTAAACATAAAGTTGTTGTAGCAGGTACCAGGGACGGTTGGTATAATTTTACGACGGAAGTTGAAAAACAGTCCGATGTGTTTGAAAGACCTACCGGAGTTGAAGCAACACATAATGATGATAAAATGTTGATATATTTTACATCGGGAACTACAAGCCTTCCTAAAATGGCAGTTCATGATTACACTTATCCGTTGGGACATATTTTGACTGCAAAATTTTGGCAAAATGTAGAAGAAAACGGTTGTCATTTAACTTTGGCGGATACCGGTTGGGCAAAAGCGGCTTGGGGTAAAATTTACGGGCAATGGATTTCAGGTTGTGCCGTATTTGTCTACGATTTTGATAAATTTCATCCGACGGATGTTTTAGATATAATATCAAAACATAATATTACTTCATTTTGCGGTCCTGCAACTGTCTACAGGTTCTTAATTAAAGAAGATTTATCTAAATATGATTTTTCAAAGTTAAAATATTGTTGTGTAGCAGGTGAAGCATTAAACCCGGAAGTTTTTAATAAATGGGAAAAACTTACGGGACATAAAATTATGGAAGGTTTCGGGCAAAGCGAAGGCCCTATTTTAGTAGGAAATTTTGTATGGATTAAACCTAAACCGGGGTCAATGGGAAAACCTTCTCCGACATTTAACATAGATATTGTTGACGATAACGGTAACCCTTGTGAAGACGGTAAAGAAGGTAACCTTATAATAAGAATGCCTAATGGTAAAAAACCTACGGGACTTTTTTGCGGTTATTATAAAAGCCCCGATAAAACAAAAGAAGTATGGCACGATAATATGTATTTTACAGGCGATGTAGTTTATAAAGATGAAGACGGCTATTTTTGGTTTGTAGGAAGAGCCGATGATGTTATAAAAAGTTCAGGTTACAGAATAGGACCTTTTGAAGTTGAAAGCGCATTAATGGAACATCCTGCAGTATTGGAATGTGCAATAACTGCAGTTCCGGACCCTGTTAGAGGGCAGGTTGTTAAGGCAACAATTGTTTTGGCAAAAGGTTACCACCCGAGCGATTCTTTGGTAGTGGAATTACAAAACCATGTAAAAACAGTTACTGCTCCTTATAAATATCCCAGAGTTGTAGAATTTGTTAAGGAATTACCTAAAACTATAAGCGGCAAAATAAGAAAAGTTGCAATAAGACAAGCCGACGAACAAAAAATCACGAAGTGATTTTCGTCAATACATCTATACATCCATACATCAATACCTCAAAAATTTGCTTTGCAAATTTTTAAATAGGTTTCAAGGTTAATTTTATCCGGGCGGAGCATTATATCAATGTTAAGCTCGGATAAAATTTTTTCAGCTTCCTGTTTGTCTTTTTTAATGAAAGAAGTTAAACAATTAAGTATTGTTTTTCTTCTCATTGAAAAACAATGTTTTATTAGCGGAAATAATTTCGTATCCGGTTCTTTAGGAAATTTATTGATAAGTTTTGCTACAGCCGACATTACTTTTGGTTTTGGGTTAAAACATCCAGGAGGAACATCAAATAAAAATTCCGCATCGGCATAATATTGCCTAAATAGTGAAATATATCCGTAATCTTTACTTCCTTCATTACTTATAAGTCTTGTAATAACATCTTTTTGTAACATTATTACTGCGGTTATAAAATTTTTGTTCGGTAAAAATTTTTGAACGATTGCAGTTCCTACATTATAAGGTAAGTTTGCAACAATTTTAAAAGGTTTATCCGGTAAATCGAATTTTAAAAAATCTTTATTTATTACCGTAATATTTTTATTATCTTTATATTTTATTTGTAAACTATCTGCTAAATTTTTATCAATATCAACTGCTATTAAATTATCGGTATAGTCTTTTAAAATATCCGTTAATGCCGCTTTACCCGGACCTATTTCTATAACTATGTCGGTTTTTTTTATATCGGCACTTGATACTATTTTATTTGCAATATTCGTATCAATTAAAAAGTTTTGTCCGTGCGGTTGTCTCATAAATTGTTTCCTTAAAGTTTTATTAAGTTTATTATATAAAATTATATTTTAAATTATAAATTTCCATTTTGTAACTTTTTTGTTCTTTAGGTTGTCTTAATGTTACAAGCAGTTAAAAAATTAGTAAAAGGAGAACAAAAATGAAAAAGATAATAATAAGTTTGATGTTAATGGCAGGGCTTGCTGTTTCAAGTTTTGCTGCAGGACCGGCAGGAAAGCCGCAACCTAAAAATGTTCATAATAATAAAGTAAAAATTGAACAGAAAGCACCTAAACAAAATGTTAAGGTTGTAAAAGTTGTTAAAGAAGCTCCGCATAAACATTACAGTAATCATGTTCCTAAACCGCACCATAAACATCAACCTAAGAAGGAAGTTGTTGTAGTTGAAAAACATTATAATGATGTTTATCGTTACAATTCGTGCAACGATAATGCCGTAGCAGCTTGTGCAGCAGTCCTTGGTGTAGGTTTACTTGTAGCAGCAATCAGCGGAATATAAAATTTTTGCTGTGCAAAAATTTTGAGGTATGGATGTATTGAAGTATGGAAGAATAGGAACAACAAATATCAATGTAAAACAGCAGGTTATATCTTATAACCTGCTGTTTTTATTGTTAATTAAAGTTATGTGGACAATTTCGGATTTTGAAAATAACCTCATCGGAGGTCCCCACCATCTTGTTCCGGTAGTTACATAAATATATGATGTATATTTTTCTTTTACTTCTTTATACAATCCGCAAAAATATTTATAAATAAATAACTCAATAATATCAAACGGCGGTATTTGTCCTGCATGTGTATGTCCGGAAAGTTGTATGGTTACCGGATATTTTTGAACTTCGGAAAATATTTGCGGTTGATGTGATAAAAATATTATAGGTTTTGTTTGGTCAACACCTGTTAAGGCTTTTTTAACATCTGCTTTTTTATAATTAAAATATTTTGAAGTTTGAATATCGGTTATTCCTGCAACATAAAATTTATCGTCAACCAAAGCATTTGTATTATCAAGTAAAATATAATTTGCTTTTTTGCATACGGTTTCAAAATTTTTTATACCTCTGTAATACTCATGGTTTCCGTTAACCGCAAACACTCCGTATTTAGCTTTAAAATCGGCAAGTCCGTAATTCTTATAATTTTGTGTTATGTCTATATCGGCTAAATCACCGGTAAAAGCAATAATATCCGGGTTAAGCGAATTGGTTATTTCGACAATTTTTTTTATGTCATTATAGTCAGTTGCCGTATCTATGTGAATATCCGACAAATGAACTATTGAAAGTTTTTCTACCGGTAAATTATTTACGGGTATTAAAATTTCCGTTATTTTTGGAACACCGCAAGTATTAAAAACCGAATAAGTCGATGAAACTGCAATTAAAAATATTGTTATAAGTGTAGTGTTAAAACGAAAGTGTGCCGTATGGTTAAATATAAACAAAATATTGGATAGTAAGAAAAAAGTAATTGTTATCGAAAAAACACCTAACCAAATGTAACCGGTTTTTGCTAAAAGTTTTGTGGAAACGGAAGGCTCGTTTGATCTTGCAATGTTTAAAGCAAAAACACTTAAAAATGCAACAATTAAGTATAAAATTAAAAATACCGCAAAAGACAATCCGTGCAGTTTCAAGTCGCTGACTACACGGTAAATTATATAAACATTACCTAAAAAATAAATTGCAAAAAATATTAAAAAAAACATTGTTTTAATTTAAGCTTTTTTTCAAAATCTTTTTTCTGGCTTCAAGGATAAATGCGGTTGATGTCGGACATAAATAGTCGGGGTATGTCCACGGGAGTTTTGTAAAACCTTCTTTTCTGTAAATGGTAGTTACTTCACCGTAAATACCTTTTGACAAATAAATTCTGTGGCTGAAATCCTTTGTTGAGGCAAGTATTACATTTGCAGGTGTTATATAGCCGGGGTCAATATTTACTATTCTGTTTTTGTTTACGGCAAAAGAATCTTCAATGTTGTTTGTTTCGATTTTTATATCGGCTAACATATCCGGTTGCATAAGTTTTTCAAAAGATATCCATTGCCTTTTAAGTTTTTCGCCCATTTCTTTGTTGTAATATTTTGTGAATGTAAAATCTATTGCAGGACTGTAAATATCTATTTTATTGTTGAACTTTTGTTCCAACAACAAATAAACTTGTTTTATATCAAAAGTTTCGTTGAATATGAGCCCGAAAAAAAACTTTACCGAATTTGCTTTATTTATGTTTCCCATAATAAAATTATTTTACAAAAATAAATTAAATTTGCAAAATATATATTAAATTTGTAAAATACAGAATAGTTTGGGAGTGTATTTACGGGTGAGCGGTAAGCTCGCCTTTTATTTTTTAAGGAAGAAAAATGGAACTTGTTAAGCAAATAGAAAATAATTTGTTACCGATAGCGGATAAAGAAAACATAGAGATAGTCGATATTGAATATGTAACCGAAAACAAACAAAAAGTTTTAAGAATTTATATCGACAAAGAAAACGGTGTCAACCTTGATGATTGCACAAAAATGAGTAACTTGTTCGGCGATATGCTTGATAAAATAGACATAATAAAAGAAGAATATGTGTTGGAAGTTTCATCGCCCGGACTTGACAGAATTTTGAAAAAAGAAAAAGATTTTAACAGGTTTAAAGGTTATAAAATAAAAGTAACTACAGCCGTTGCAATCAATAACCAAAAACATTTTAACGGGCAGCTTGTAACGGTAGCTGATAACAAAATAGTTATGAACGATTTAACAAACGGTATAGTTGAAATAGAAATATCAAATATAATTCGTGCAAAATTAGATGAAGATTTTTAGGAGGAAAAATGTCAGAAAAAGGTGAACTTTTAGCTGCACTTGAAACAATTCAGAGGGAAAAGAAAATTTCAAAAGAAGATATTTTACATGTGGTAGAAAATGCTTTGGTTTCCGCATACAAAAAACATGTTGGTAAAAATGTAAATGTTGAAGCTAAAGTAGATAACGAAACAGGGCAAATGAGTGCTTGTGTTATAAAAAAAGTTGTTGAAGAAGTATCAAACAACCTTACCGAAATTTCCCTTGCCGATGCAAAAAAAGTATATAAAAATGCAAAAATCGGTGAGGAAGTTAAAATTGCACTCGATACCGACGACTTTTCAAGAATTGCCGCACAAACCGCAAAACAGGTTATCGTGCAGAAAATAAGAGAATCCGAAAGAGATTCTTTATACGAAGAAATGAAAAGTAAAATAGGTGAAATGATTAACGGTTCGATATATAAAATTGTCAACAGAAACATTATTGTCGACCTCGGAAGAAGCGAAGCTATACTTCCAGTTTCCGAGCAGGTTGCAAAAGAAAAATTTTCCGTAGGGCAACATATAAGAGCTATTGTTATAAAAGCGGAAAAAAATGTTAAAGGACCTAACACCGTTTTATCAAGAACACATCCCGATTTGGTAAAGGTTTTATTTGAACTTGAAGTTCCCGAAATTTATGAAAAGATTGTTTCTATAGTTGCAATAGTCAGGGAAGCCGGCTTAAGGACAAAAATTGCGGTTACTTCAAATAACCCTAAAGTTGACCCCGTAGGTGCATGTGTAGGTGTTAAAGGTGCAAGAATAAAACCTATCATTGATGAGTTGAGGGGAGAAAGAATAGATTTGATTCCTTTTTCAAAAGACCCCGTTAAATTCATATCACAGGCTTTGGCTCCGGCAAAAGTATTAAGTGTAACGATACTTTCGGAAGATGAAAAGAAAGCAGAGGTTATTGTTGCCGACGATATGCTTTCGCTTGCAATAGGAAAATCCGGACATAATGTCCGCCTTGCAGCAAGGCTTACCGGTTGGAATATTGATGTAAAATCCGAAAGCCAAAAGAAACTTGAAAAAGAACAGAAAAAGGAAGAAAAATCTTCCGAACTTGAACAGTTAAGCGGAATAAACGATAAAATAATTGAAATGCTTTCAAATGCACAAATTACAAGTATTAAAAAAATAGCCGAATTGAAAGTTGAAGATTTGACGACTTTACCTGGAATCGGTCCGAAGACGGCAGAAAAAATAATAAAGTCCGCTCAAGAGGCAATTTCTAAGAAATAGGAGTTTATTTTTATGACAGAAAAAAAAGTAAAAAAAGAAATTACAAATACAAAAGATACTAATAAACCTAAAAAAGCTAAGAAAACAACTGCCGCTAAAACAAAAACAGTTTCCGTAAAAACTAAAGCGGACAATGTTTCTTCTGCAAAAAATTCCGATAAAAAACAGACAAAGAAGAAAACTGCTTCTTCTACTTCAACGACTGCAGTTAAAAAAACTGCAAACAAAACATCAAAAACTGCCGCAGGTAAAACAGATAAAAAAATATCTTCTAAAAAGATAGAAACTGCAAAACAGGATTCTAAAAAAACGAAAACGAAAAAACAAGATAAGAATAAACAGAAACAGGCTTCTCAGCAACAACAGGAAAAAACTCAAGAACAAAAACAAGAAGATAAAAAACAGCATGAACAGGAAAAACAATTTGATAATCAGCAGAACAAACAAGAACAGCAACAAAAAGTTCAGCAACAGCAACCAAAGCAGGAAAATAAAACTGATATAAAACCGCCCGAACAAAAGCAACCGCCGAAAATTCAGGAAACGAAACATGAACCGGAACCTGTTAAACAGGAACCGCCTAAACCGCCGGAACCTGAAAAACCGGCACTTCCGAGAATTACGATAAATGAACTTGTTACAATAAAAGATTTAGCCGAAAAAATGAAAATTAAAATAGGCGACATATTAAAAAAATTGTTGTCTATGGGCAGCATTGCAACATTAAACCAAAGAATAGATACAGATACCGCAACAATCCTTGCAAACGAGTTCGGTTTTGATGTTGATTTTGTTTCATTATATGAAGAAGAAAATATAGAAGAAGGTAAAGAAGATGACAAAGCTTCACTTTTACCCAGGTCACCTATCGTAACGATTATGGGACATGTTGACCACGGTAAAACATCGTTACTTGATGCTTTAAGACATAGTAATGTTGTTGCGGGTGAAGCAGGCGGGATAACTCAGCATATAGGTGCATACAGAGTAAAAACTTCCGACGGTGAAATTACATTTTTAGATACTCCGGGACACGAAGCATTTACCGCAATGAGATCAAGAGGTGCACAGGTTACCGATATTGTTATATTGGTTGTTTCTGCTACCGACGGTGTTATGCCTCAAACAATAGAAGCTATAAACCATGCAAAAGCGGCAAATGTTCCTATAATAGTTGCCGTTAATAAAATAGATTTACCTAATGCAGAACCCGAAAAAATAAGGCAGGAATTAAGCAATTACGGTTTATTGCCCGAAGAGTGGGGCGGCGATACGATAATGGTTGATATTTCCGCAAAACAAAAATTAAATATTGACAGCTTGTTGGAAATGGTTCAGCTTAAAGCCGAAATTATGGAATTAAAAGCAAACCCGAACAAAAGAGCGGAAGGTGTAGTTATAGAAGCTAAACTTGACCCGAGAAAAGGAACTGTTGCCACAATTTTAGTGCAAAGCGGAACTTTAAGAGTTGGAGATAATATAGTAGTCGGAACAACTTACGGTAAAATAAGGGCAATGGTTGACGAATACGGAAAAAGATTTATGGCAGCCGTTCCGAGTATGCCGGTTGAGGTATTGGGAATAAACGAACCTCCTCAGGCAGGCGATAAATTTGTTGTTTTGGAAAAAGAATCACAAGCAAGGGAAATTGCCCAAGCAAGAAAGGAAAAAGTAAAAGCCGAAGCATTAAAACCAAAACACCATGTATCGTTGCAGGATATAAGCATGGGTAAAGTAAAAAACTTGAACATTATTTTAAAAACAGATGTTCAAGGTTCGCTCGGTGCATTGTGTGATGCACTTGAAAGAATGTCAAATTCGGAAATAAAATTAAACATAATTCATAAAGGTGCAGGCTCAATAACAGAGTCGGATGTTGTTTTGGCTGCAGCTTCGGATGCAATGATAGTAGGTTTTAATATAAGACCTGATGCGGCAGTTTCAAAAGCCGCAGAGCAGGAAGGTGTTCATATTAATGTATATAGAATTATTTATGAATTGATAGCCGATATTAAAGCTGCAATGGAAGGTTTGTTATCACCTGAAACAAAAGAAAGAATAACAGGTAAAGCCGTTGTAAAACAGGTATTCAAATTGTCTTCTGCAGGAACAATATCCGGTTGTATGGTTACCGAAGGTAAAGCCGAAAGAGGTGCAAAGGTTAGGCTTTTAAGAGATAATGTTATTGTTTTTGAAGGCAGCCTTTCTTCACTTAAAAGGTTTAAAGACGATGTAAGAGAAGTTGAAAAAGGTTACGAATGCGGTATAGGACTTGAAAAATTTTCCGATGTTAAAAGCGGTGATGTTATGGAATTTTTCACAATAGATAAACTTGCAAGAAAACTTGTAGAGGAATAAAATGAGAACATATAAACGGGCGGATAGAGTTGCCGAATTAATACAGGCAGATACCGTTAAAATTTTAAGAGATATAAAAGAACTTGATAAAGGATTGCTTACCATTACGAAAGTAAAACTTACCGACGATTTGCAAACCTGCAGAATTTTTTATTCGGTTATAGGAACCGAAGCCGATAAAAAAAATGCCGATACAGTATTAACGGAAAAATTAAAACAGATAAGGTACCAACTTGCAAATACTATGGACTTAAGAAGAGTCCCGACGATAGAATTTGTATATGACGATTCTGCCGAGAAAGCCGAAAAAGTTTTTGAAATACTTGAAAAAATAAAAGCGGAAGAAAAATAATTTTATAATAATGAAAAAGATAACACTTGAAAATACAAGCAAAGAAAAATTATTAAAAGAAATAGCAAAAGAAATAAAAAATGCTAAAACTTTTTTTATAGCAGGGCACAGAAAACCCGACGGCGATGCACTCGGTTCCGGGCTTGCACTTGCCTCTCTGCTTAGAAGATTGGGTAAAAAAGTTACACATTGTTCAATTGATGAAATTTCGCAAGATTTAAAATTTATGCCCGGTTCAAAAATAATAAAAATAACGAATAAAGTTGATAAAGTTTTTGATTGTGCCGTTATTTTGGAAAGTATGAATTTTGAAAGAATGGGTAACATAATAAAACCCGAACAGGCAAAAAAAATAATAAATATAGACCATCATCTTTCTCATAACGATTTCGGTGATATAAATTATGTAGTGCCGCAATCTTCATCGGTATCGGAATTGATTTATGATATTTTTGAAACTTTAAAAGTTAAACCTACAAAAACAGAAGCTGAAAATTTATATATAGGTGTCGTTACCGATACTGGCAGGTTTCAACAATTAAATACGACATCTCATTCACATATAACTGCTGCAAAGTTATTGGAATTTGGTGTAAATTCAAGCAAAATTTGTAAAACTTTATTTTCTACATTTTATTTGCAAAAGCTAAAATTATACGGTTTGGCATTATCAAATATAAATACGGCATTGGACGGTAAATTTGTATATATAAAATTGACTAAAGATATGTTTGAAAAATCAAAAGCCGATGATGCCGATACCGACGGTATAATAAATTATTGTATATCCGTTCCGGGTGCCGTTGTCGGTTGTATTTTAAAAGAAGTAAATAAAAATGAAATAAAAATAAGTTTCCGTTCAATAGAAAAATTTAATCTTTTAAACATAGTTAAAAATTTTTCCGGCGGCGGGCATAAAAATGCCGCAGGTTGCACAATAAATTCCGATATTGACACTGCTTTAAAACAAATAATTAAAGTTTGCAGGGACAATTTAAGTGCAAAATAAACAATACAACGAATATAACGGACTTCTGCTTGTTAACAAACCTTCGAAAATAACATCTTTCGGTTTATTAAAACAAATTAAAAAAAAACTTTCGGTTAAAAAAATAGGACATTGCGGAACGTTGGACCCGCTTGCACAAGGGTTAATGTTGGTGCTTGTAGGTAAAGCAACAAAAAAACAAGATTCTTTTATGAAGAAAGATAAAATATATAAAGCAACAATTAAATTGGGTATAAAAACAGATACTGCGGATATGGCAGGCAATATTATTGCAACTGCAGATTATAAACATATAACATTTGAAGATGTTAAAAAAATATGTGAAAGTTTTACAGGTGAAATAGAACAGATTCCGCCGATGTATTCGGCACTTAAAGTTAATGGACAAAAATTATGTAACCTTGCAAGACAAGGTATTACAATAGAAAGGAAAAAAAGAAAGATAATAATATATTCTATTGATATATTAAATTTTAAAGATGATATTATTGAAGCAAGAATTAAATGTTCAAGCGGAACATATATAAGAACCTTAGCCGAAGATATTGGTAAAGCATTAAAAACTGAAGCCGTTTTAAACGGACTTATTCGTGAACAAATTGACAATTGGAAGCTTTCCGATGCTTTAACCGTTGACCAACTAACCGAAACAAACATCATTTCTATTTAGTTTCAACTCTAAGCTCTCAACTCTCAACAGTTTTTTTATGTAGCAAAAATTCACAAAATTTTCACATTTTAAATTGCATATATCGTAATTTTATGTTAGAATAATAATGAGTTTGAGTCTATATTAAGTAGTTTCTAAGGAGAAAAAGATGAAAAAAATAAAAATTTTATCTGTCTTGGTGGCAGTAACATTTTGCTTTAGTATTGTAGGTCATGCATTTGCAGCGGTAAAGTCTACTTTAAATGGTAGAACTACAGAATCTGTATTAGAAGAAAATTCGTATACAACTCCCTCACAAGCAGCTGTTACTGGAGAGCATACAGTAGAAAAAGTAATAAGAAAAGATAATAAATATTATGTGGAATTTTCGGCAAACTCAAAAACATTTAAGGTGGAAATTGTAGACAATAGGGATAAAAATATAGTAGATGCTTATGATAAAGCAAAAGGTCTATATATTACGATTCCAAAAGATGCAGAAGTAAAAGACGGTGTAATATCTAAGTATTCAAGTCTTAAACATTCTAATTCCTATAGTAGTACTCACTACTTAGAAGGTCCACTTTCTTTTAATAATTTACAGGTAAACGGTATACAAAAGGAAACAATATATATACCAACCGGCAGGGTAGCGGAACAACAGACAAGTTTTGTCGGATATGCAACTCTTCCCGAAAACGGAAGAAAAATTTATGTACAAGTATCGGCAGAAGATGCAAAAGTTGCAGAAGCAGGAGGAACTGTCACAGCTTCGTTCAATCTTTCTAATGGCAAATTTGTTGAATATTATAGAACAGATTATGTTAATGATGACAAACATATAATACCATCAAAATATGTAAAATTTGAAGTAAAAGAATCGGTAGATGTTAGTGGGAATCATAAGGTAGAAGGTATCAAAAGAGAAGACGGCAAATATTACGTAAGTTTTTCAGCCGGGGCAAAAACATTTTGGGTAGAGGTAGTGAAAGAAGAGGATAAAAATGAAATAGATGCATATGACAGAGCGAAATTAGGTTTATATGTAGAAATTCCAAAAGGGGTAGAAGCAGAAGATGGAATAATATCGCAGTATTCAACAATTTATAATCCGGATTCATATAGTCCTACAGCATATGCGAGTGATATAAATGTAAAAGGTTTATCGTTAAGCAATGTGCAGAAAGAGACAGTTAAAATACCGACGGGTAGAGTTCCTGAAGAGAGAGAGGCATATATTGGGACGGCGACTACAGAAAATGGGAGAAAAATATATGTAGAAGTACCGGAAGAATATGTAGGGAAAGATATAAAAATATCGGTAAACATATCGGATAAAGATTATGTTAAATATTATAAAGCTGATGAAGGCAAATATGTATTACCGAAAGAGAATGTAAAATTTGAAGTAAAAGAATCTATAAATAATTTGAAAACAAATGATGAACAATTGAATATTTCAGAACAAAAAGAGAAAGAATATAGAATAAAAAATAATGATACTTATGGAAAAATAAAAATAGGGAAAGGTAAAAATAAAAACTATTTAATAATATACAATAAAAATGATAAGGAAGTTACAAAAGTAAAAGTAAAAGGTTGTAATAAAAAACAAAAAAATTATCTTATAGATTATTACAATAAAAAAATAAGAAATAAGAATAAAAATTATAGATCAGTTAAAAAATTATTAAATAATTTAAACAAAAAAGCTACAGAATTTAGAATATTAAATAAATATGGAAAAGAAGGATTGAACAAAACAAATAAAATTACTAATAAAATGACAGGGTACAATCTAACAAAAGTTTACAATATAATGGAAAATAAAATATCTACTAAGAGTCAATTGAATAAAGTATATTTTATGCTGAAAAGTAATAAAAAAAATACAGAAAAAGATTTAATAGAAGCAATATTAAAAGTAAAAAGACATATTAAATAATAGTAGTTTATTCTATAACATAAGATGTAGTTTTTATCTTTAACTATCAACTCTAAGCTATCAGCAATAAAAACTAAAAATTGCTTTGCAATTTTTAGTTTTTATTATAGTATTTCAAAGCTTCCGGCAAGTGTTTCTGTATGTCTGCTATTCTTTTTTCATCGGAAGGGTGTGTAGACAAAAAGTCCGAAAGTCCGCCTTGCGAACCTCCGCTTGCTGCAGCCATTCTTTGCCAAAATTTTATGGCTTCTCTCGGGTCATAGCCTGCTTTTGCCATAAGTATTAAGCCCATATAATCGGCTTCGGATTCGTGCTTTCTGCTGTAAGGGAGAATAACTCCTACATTCCCTGCAACATTTACACCCAACATTATAAGTTCTCTGTTCGGATTGTTTTCAAGTTTTAAATTTGCAAGTGCAAGTCCGTATTGAAAAAGGTTTGACTGTGCCGACCTTTCCGCACCGTGCCTTGCTATTGCATGTGCTATTTCATGTGCCATTACGGTTGCAAGCCCTGCTTCCGTTTGAGTATAAGGTAAAATTCCTGTATATACTGCAACCTTTCCTCCGGACAAGCACCAAGCATTTGCTTCATCACTTTCCAATAAATTAAATTCCCAGTCATAATTATATCCGGAAGCTGTAGCTATTTTTTGCCCTACTTTTTTTACAAGAGCTGTTTTTGTCTTATCGTTAGATATTTTTGATTCTGCCAAATATTGTCCGTAACTTGTGGCTCCGGCTGCAACTTCTTCTGCTTCGCTGCTTAAAATTAACTGACTTCTTCCCGTTAAAGGAACCGTATTGCATCCTGTAATAAAAAACATCAATCCAATCAAAGATAATAAATAAAATTTTGTTTTCATAATAGAATAATTATAGCAAATTTTTAAGTTGTTTCCATATTAATAAAAAAATTCCTTTAAAATAAAATTTGAAAAAGATATAATGAAAAGATATTATTTAAAACGGATATAAAATGAAAAATAGTGTTGTTACTTTAGGAACTTTTGACGGTTTTCATTTAGGGCATAATGCGGTTATAAAGAAAACAGTTGAAACAGCAAAAAAATATAACTTAAAAAGTATTGTTATAGTTATAGAAAAGCCTTTAAATAAAATAGAAGGAATACTTACTTTAACTGAAGAAAAACTGCAATTGTTGGCATCTTACCCCGTTGATGAAATTTTGCTTATAAAACCGGATAAATTCATAAAAGAAATGTCAGCAGATGATTTTTTGAAAAATATAATATATAAAAATTTAAAAGCTGCACAAATTGTTGTCGGTTATGATTCTTGTTTCGGTAAAGACAGGCAAGGAAACATTGCATGGCTTAAAAAAAATGTTAAACAATACAATATTGGTTTAACGGTTATTAAGCCCGTTAAAGTTTTAAAGCAAATAGTATCTTCAACAAAAATAAGAAATTTAATTTTAAAAAATAAAATGGATACGGCAAATTTAATGTTGGGAAGAAGTTTTGAAATTACCGGCAGGCATATTACCGGAAACCGAATCGGCAGAACAATAAGTTTCCCGACTGTTAATGTTGCAGTTGATAAAAATAAAATTTTACCCAAAGGGGTATTTGCTTGTTCGTTGGTAGGGGGAAATGAAATTTATAAAGGACTTTTAAATATAGGAACAAACCCTACAGTAAAAAAAATAAAGCATAAATTATCTTTGGAAGTTCATCTTTTAGGATACAGCGGTAATTGGAAATATAAAAACATTAAAATTTTAGTTCATAAATTTTTAAGGAAAGAAAAAAAATTTAAAAATTTGGATGAACTTAAAAAACAAATTGAAAAAGACGTAAAAATTTGCAAAGCAAATTTTTGAGGTATAGAGGGCTGGAGGTATGGAAGGATAGAAGTATAGAGGAATAACAACGAAATAGCAATGACAAAAAGCAAAGTTGTCATTGCGGACTTGAGCCGCAATCTATAGATATAAAAGTTCCTCTTTGTTGTCATTTCGAACGACAGTGAGAAATCTGTAGTTTTCGTTTCCATACATCTATACATCCATACATCAATACATAAAAAATCGCAGAGCGATTTTTAGGGGGTATAATGAAAACAAAAGGAATAATTCTTGCAGGGGGAAAAGCTACACGTCTTTATCCTTTAACACAAGTTGTTTCAAAACAGTTATTGCCCGTTTATAACAAACCTATGATTTATTACCCTATGTCAATGCTTATGCTTGCGGGAATAAAAGATATTTTAATTATATCAACCGAGGAAACTTTACCTTTATTACAAAATTTATTTAAAACGGGTGAAAGGTTGGGAATAAATGTTTCTTACAAGTTACAAAAAAAACCTAACGGTTTAGCCGAGGCCTTTATATTGGGCGAAGAATTTATAGGTAAAGATAATGTAGCACTTGTTTTGGGTGATAATATTTTTTACGGACACGGAATGTCACATATTTTGCAGGAAAGTGCACAAAAACAAAAAGGTGCAACGGTATTTGCTTATTATGTTGACGATCCGCAAAGGTATGGAATAGTAACTTTAAATTCGAAAAAAGTTCCTGTTTCAATAGACGAAAAACCCAAAAATCCAAAATCGAACTGGGCTGTTACGGGAATGTATTTTTATGATAATAATGTTGTTCGGTATGCCAAAACAATTAAACCTTCAAAAAGAGGGGAACTTGAAATTACCGATATAAATAATATTTATCTTAAAAACAAAAAATTATCGGTTCAACTTTTAGGCAGAGGTTTTGCATGGCTTGATGCCGGAACTTATAATTCTTTGCTTGATTCATCACTGTTTATAAGAACTATAGAAGAAAGGCAAGGTATAATGGTAAGTTGTTTGGAAGAAATAGCATACAGAAAAGGTTTTATAGATAAAAAAATGTTGTTAAAAAATGCAAAAATGTTCAATAATGTTTATGCAAATTATTTAATGAAAGTTGCTAACGAGAAATAGAATATGAAATTTTTTATAGAAACAATCGGTTGCCAAATGAATGTTAACGATTCCGAAAAAATAGCGGTTTTTTTATTGGAACACGGTTGTGTATTTACCGATAAAGTTGAAGAAGCCGATATAGTTATATTAAATACATGTTCGGTCCGTTTTTCTGCCGAACACAAAGCATATTCTTTTTTGGGAAGGTTAAAAGAACATAAAGAAAAAAAACAAGATATGATAGTGGCGGTTGTAGGTTGTATGGCTCAATACGCTTACAAGGAAATTAAGCAAAGGTTCGGCTTTGTAAATTTTGTATTGGGTGCAAAGCGTATTGATGAGTTTTCAAAATATATAAGTAAATATATTGATATAAAAAAAACAAATCCTATAGAAATTAATAAAGATAAACAATTTTTTAAATTTGTAACTATAATGCGAGGTTGCCAAAATTATTGCTCTTACTGTATAGTACCTTATGTCAGAGGTCCTGAAATAAGTTTGGATTACCAAGATATTGTAAATGAAGTAGATGTTTTGGTTAAAACCGGTGTAAAAGAAGTTACATTGCTTGGACAAAATGTTAATTCTTATAGTAACAGAGGTGTAAATTTTACACAACTTTTACAAAAAATATCATCGCAAACGGAAATAGAAAATATTCGTTTTATGACCAACCATCCTAAAGATTTATCGCAAGATTTAATAGATGAAATTGCCGCAAATTCTAAAATTTGTAAACACATTCATTTGCCAATGCAATCTGCTTCCGATAATATTTTGGAAAAAATGAACAGAAAATATACTTATAATCAGTATGAAGGTTTAGTTGATAAAATAAGAAGTAAAATTCCGGATATAAATATTACTACCGATATAATAGTCGGCTTTCCCGGAGAAACCGATGCTGATTTTGAAAAAACTTTAAATGCCGTTCGTAAAATAAGGTTTGGCGGGATATTCGGCTTTAAATATTCTCCGAGGCCTAAAACCGTAGCTTATCAATTGGAAGATGATATAAGTACTGAAATAAAAAAACAACGGCTTGCCGTTTTACTTGAAGAATCGAATTTAATATCAAAAGAAATAAATGAAAGTTATATCGGTAAAATTGTTGATGTATTGGTTGAAAATTATAATAATAAGGTTTGTGACGGAAGGAACAGTCAAAATATAAAAATATTTTTTGAATCGGAAAAATCTTTAATAGGAAAAAAAGTTAAAGTTACAGTTGTTAAGCCATTGGCAAACAGTATGTTTGCCGAATTATCTATATGAAAAAATTTATAGGATTAATTTTATTTTTAATGATAGCAGCTGGTTGTATATGTTTTGGTGATTATTATATAAAAGCTTCAAAATATTATGACATTATAAATAAATATTGTTCAATGTATTCGGTTGACCATGTTTTAATTCAGGCAATTATAAAGACGGAATCCAATTTTAATGTTAATGCAAAGTCCAAAAAAGGTGCAATAGGTTTAATGCAGTTGATGCCTTCAACGGCTAAAGAAATAGCAGCAGTTTTTAAAATTGAAAATTTTGATACCGAAAAATTATATGACCAGGAAACAAATATAATGTTCGGAACATACTATTGTTATTATCTGTTGAATATTTTTGACAATAATTTGAATTTGGCACTTGCCGCATATAATGCCGGGCTTGGTAATGTGCAACAGTGGAAACAGTCAAACAATAAAATAGAATATGACGCGGAACATATACCGTTTAAAGAAACAAAAAAATTTGTAAGAAAAATAAAAATATCATATTTTATTTTTAAAACTATAGAAAAAATACAAAACATTCTTTAAAATTTGCGGGGCAAATTTAGCTGAGAAGCTGAGGAGCTGAAAAGCTGAGAAGTTGAATGACAACGGCAAAAAATAAGATATTTTTTTAACGACTGTTCATTTCGTCATTCCTATGATTATTTATACCCGAAATGACAAAAAGAAAAAATAGTGTATATATAACAATAGGTGAAGATGAAAATGGTAATCTTTTCTATGATTTGGACAAAAAGAAAACTCTTGAAAAGTAAACATTATCACAAGTAATGTCCTTCTCAAGAGCAGAAATAGTATAATATAAAAAGCTGATAATGTCAATAAAAAATTTGCTTTGCAAATTTTAATTATAAATTATCGTTTAATCTTTCTTCAAAATCAACTTTAAAATTCTAAGAACTCTTTGTTGTTCACTTACGGAAAGCCCTTTCAATAAATCAACAAATTCATTATTTATTATTTCATATTTTGTTACATCAATATTTTCAAATAATTGAACAAATTTTATATTTAATGCATCCGCTATTTTATATAAAGTTTCTAAAGAAGCTACTGCTTTACCAGTTTCAATTCTTGCCAAAAAAGACCAATCCATATCAATTTTAAAAGCTAAATCTTCCAAAGTCATTTTCTTGCTTTTTCTAACAGTTCTTATTTTTTGTCCTATATTGGTATATACTTTTTCTATTTTCTTCATGTTTTATAATCCTTTACCTTATGTTATGATACTAATTTGTCAATAATTTTTAATATGTATTAAAATACCAGAAATTACATTGATTATAAAACCAAAAAAATGTATAATTATTACATGCTGTTTGGGTTAAAATAGCAAATAAAAACAAGGAGAATATTTTATGGAAAATAAAAGGGATTTACTATCTGAATTTTATAAAAAGTATAAAAATGTAATGTTTTCAGATGAGGAAAGTAAAAAAGAATTAAAAGAACTTGCAAGTAAATTGTTACCTGATATTATGGAAAATAAAGATAATGTAGCAATAACTATTTTAAAAGATTTTTTTAAATACTTAAAAGAATATAAAACAGGTGTCATTTCAAAAGAAAAGATGAAATCAATAATAAAATGGTATAGAGATATTTTTGGTGATGAAATTCTCGGTACATTAATTAAAAAATATATTTCTGATGATGAAGTTAATGCTTGTTTATTTCCTTTGATTAATGAATTAAATTTGCAAAATATTATTGGTTGTGCAGGCGGGATATAATTTAATAATTACTTATAATTGAGGATAAAGAAGTGAAGAAAATCTTATTTTATAGTTTATTGCTTTTTTTAATATGCGGTTGTAATTTACAGGTTAATGATGAAAAAATTAGTAAAGAAGAAGCTATTCAGTATATAGATAGAATTGCTTTCTCGGATAATTATAATAAAAGAAGTTTTGTGAGTGAAAATATTTGTCCTACTTGTGAAGAAAAAATGTCCTGTGACTATTATTCCTATATTTCTTCTCGTAATTATGGAGATTTCTCAGGAGCATCTCGAAAACCTAGTATAAAAGTTGAAATTTGTTATAACTGTCAAAATTTTTTAATATTAACAGAGTGTCAATCTCGTACTGCTCAACAAAGCAGACCTAAAGGTTTTCATAAAGATAGAAATGGAGATTGGATAAAAGAATTATATAGAGGACATATTCATAACTACTAAAAATAAAAATTGTTTGTAAATCAAATTTTAAAATTTGATTAAACTGACAATGTAAAAAATAGATTGTTATTAACTGATTAAATATGAA
>Ga0310690_10000914_pt1 | contig 57336 bp, 49 predicted proteins | sample AusTroGonzalo_MG_2_FD_207661 | JGI IMG/M metagenome (GOLD analysis project Ga0310690, IMG submission 207661) | Bovine rumen microbial communities from tropical cattle in Woodstock, Queensland, Australia - Gonzalo_04 (v2) (version 2) | ecosystem: Host-associated > Mammals > Digestive system >... | reverse complement strand
ACGGATGTGACCTCCGAGGGCTGTAACCTTCTCATCCGCCATAATGGAGCGACCCTTATCACTTCGGCCTCCGATCTGCTGACAGATATGGGATGGAAGAAAGTGGTATCGATGGAAGAGGAGACAGACACCTCACAGCAGGCAACATTATTCCCTGAGTTTTCGCCAGAAGAACAAGCCGCTGTGGATGTCCTGCGTCAGGCCGACGGCGATGTTTCCATGTCCGACCTGGCTAATGCCCTCGGCATTGCCATACACAAAGTAACGCCCCTCATGCTCGCATTGGAGATGAAGGGCGTAGTAAAGATTCTTCCAGGCAGCAGATACCACCTGTTTGGAATTTAGAAGGCAGCGCGGATGGCGTCGGCAACAGCTTGCATTTCCTCTGCAGGCAGTTGGAGCTTGGGATTGGAGAAGAGCATATCCTTCTCACTCTGCATGGGGATGAGGTGGATGTGAGCGTGGGGCACTTCAAGGCCCAGAACAGCCTCGCCGACCTTCACACAGGGAATCACCTTCTTGATGGCACGTGCTACACGCGCAGCAAAGATGTGCATACGACCGATTTCATCGTCGCTGAGGTCGTAGATGTAATCCACTTCACGACGCGGGATGACGAGGGTGTGACCCTTCACGAGTGGGTTGATGTCGAGGAATGCATAGAACTCCTCGTTACTGGCGCAGCAGTAGCTGGGAATTTCGCCTGCGGCTATTTTACTGAAAATAGACATCTTTTTATTTGACAATTTACAATTTTACAATTTAATGCTTCGCAAAACGATTAAACGTTAAACGCTAACCCTTCGCTCGGCCCAAAGGGACGCTTGACCCTTCAAGAACCTTTAACCCTTAACTCTTAACCTTTAACCCTTAACCTTCTCTCAACTCTCAACTTTAAACTCTCAACTTTAAACGAATCACTCCTCGTAGCTGATGTTGAGGATTTCAAGCTGGATCATGCCTTGCGGCACGCGGATATCCACGATATCGCCGACCTTACGCCCCAGCAGCCCCTGGGCGATGGGGGTCTTGACGCTAATCTTTCCTTCACGCAGGTTGGCCTCGGTTTCGCTGACAATGGTATAGGACATCTTGGCCTTGTTTTTCACATTCTTCAATTCCACGCGTGTGAGAATCTGCACGGTGTCGGCATTCAGCTTGCTGGTGTCGATAATCTTGGCATCGGCAATAGTGGCCTTGAGTTGCGTGATCTTCATCTCAAGCAGACCTTGTGCTTCCTTGGCGGCATCGTATTCTGCATTTTCGCTCAGGTCACCCTTGTCGCGGGCTTCGGCGATGGCTGCAGCAGCCTTGGGGCGCTCAACAGCTTCAAGTTGCTGGAGCTCGGCCACGAGCTTGTCGTAGCCCTTCTGTGTCATGTAAGCCATTTTTATGTTTTGTATATTATCTACGCTATTTATGCTATGTGCTTGACATAGTGCCTGTTAAGACAGACAAAAGGAAAAGAGCTCCGCTGTTGTACGGAACCCTTCTTTACTTTCATCGGTGCAAAGATAGGCGAAAATGTAATTCGCGCCAAATCTTTTAGCATAAAAATGCATTTCAGCAACCTACAATTCTTCTTCGATGGCTTTGCGCAGGTCGGCGATATTTTCGTCACGAGCTCGCATCTCGGAGCCTCGACCTATCAGGAAATAAGTGGGTAGTGACTGCACGTTATATAGCCTAACCATATCATTATGAATGCCTTCATCGCAATAGACACACACCCACGGCAACTTTTCGCACATCGTCTTCCAATAGTGCTCGTCGGCGTCCAGCGAGACCTGAAAGATTTCCAGGCCACGAGCGTGGTAGTCTGCATACAACTCGCGTAACTCAATGTTCCGCTGTTGGCTCTGCGGCAGGCTATAGGCCGTGAAATCGAGCAGTACGACATTGTCGTGAAAGTCAGACAAGCGACGCTCATGGCTGCTGATGTCAGGGAATCCGAAGTCGATGATGCCGACTTCTTTCACGCGATTACCGTCGATGTTCAGTTCCATCGGTCGCACCTGTCGTGTATTGCGCAGCCCTCGCAGGGCGATGTTACGCAGGTTCTCGGTGCGGCGATGCGTAGGATAGAGGATGTCCCACTGCGTGGCGACGGCGGCGAAGTACTGGATGTCGGAGCGGTTGTCCTCGGGGTTGAAGAGCATTTGTGAACCGATGGTCTGAAAGAGCGCGAAGTACGCCGCTGCGGACGCCGGGTGCTTGAGGATATAGTCGACCTTGAGGGTCTGCTTGTACGTTTCCACGAGTTGCTGCGCCCGCTCCTGCTTCTCCATTGCCGATAGTGTAGCATCGCTCCTCAGGGCTTGCAACTGTTGTTGCAGTTGGATGTTAAGCTGTGTGATGGTCTTCATCATCCTCGAGGCGGCGTTGCCCTGAATCTCATAGTCCGTAGCCATACGCGTATAGGGCGCTTCTACATACACGGGCGCTAACGTATCCACTACGAAGTTAATCATCTGATTGGCAATGCGCAGACGGTAGAACTCGGGGATGGACGCGCTGTCGTCGGGGACCATGAACTCAAATTCGCCGTCAGCCTTCAAGCGCACGGAATCCAGCTGCTGCACGCCATTTAGCGTTATCGCTTCCAGCACCAACGTGGAGTCCTTAGCATCTGTGATGGTGCCGCTCACGGACACCCCGTGAGGGGCGTTCGTGCACGAAACCATCGACAGAAAGAGATAGGCTACCAGCAGGACGAGCAGCGCCATCGCTATCACGCCCCGCATGATGGCTTGGTTCGTCTTTTGAGCCTTGCGTCGTCTCATAGGGATGCTCACTTAACTTATCACTTCTCTTCAGAAGCCTCCTCGGCAGCATCGCGCTCGGCCTTCTTCTTAGCCAGGTATTCTGGAATGCTGAGGCCTGCTTGCTCAAAGAGGTCGTTGAGGGGAGGGATACTCTTCATGAGTCCGCTCACAAAGCCTGCGGTAGAGCCCTTGCCGTCGGCACCGGCAGAACCGCTGTCCCAGACAGTGACCTTGTCGATGTTGATGCCCTTGATGGCCTCCACCTGTGTTTTGACGAGTTCCGGCAGCTTCTCAAGCAGCAGCAGTGAGTAGGCAGCGGTGGCATCTCCGCCAGCAGCTTGCACCATCTTGTCGTAACCTTGTGCCTGACGTGTCAGCACCTCGAAGAGACCCTTTGCCTCGGCTTCCATCTTGGCGAAGACGGCATCGGCTTCACCCTTGGCGATGGCGCGCTTTTGCTCTGCCTCTGCCTCAGCAGCGATGATGAGACGTTGTTTTTCAATCTCCTGTTGCACGATGACATTGGCAGTCTCTGTGGCGCGCTCGCGCTCCGCACGTGCGGTCTCAGCCTGCTGCTCTGCGGCGTAGGCTTCTTCCAACGCCTTTGCAGCCTGCACCTTCTCGGCGGCCTGTGCCTTGCGCTGTGCCTCTGCCTCCTTCTCACGGCGATACGCCTCGGAGTTGGCAATCTCCACCTTTGCTTCGTTCTCACCCTTCACGGCCTGGGCATTGGCCTCAGCAGTACGCACGCGCGTTTCACGGACGGCTTCGGCCTTACCGATTTCACCGATCTTATCCTGTTCAGCTACACGCACCTTAGCTTCATTGATGGCCTTGGCGGCAGCCTCGCGACCGAGCGCTTCGATATAACCGCTCTCGTCCTTGATATCGGTGACGTTCACGTTGATGAGTCGGAGACCGATTTTCTTCAACTCTACCTCCACATTGGTGCTGATGGCTTCCAGGAACTTGTCACGGTCGGAGTTCAGTTCCTCAATGGACATCGTGGCAATCACCAGACGCAGCTGGCCGAAGAGGATATCGCGTGCCAGCTCCTGAATCTGCTGCGGGGTCTGACCCAGCAGGCGCTCAGCTGCAGCCTGCATATAGTCGGGCTCCGTGCTGATACCCACCGTGAAGCGGCAGGGCACATCCACGCGGATGTTCTGGCGCGAAAGTGCATTCGTTAGGTTCGCGTCAATAGAGATGGGCGTCAGACTCATGTAGGCATAGTCCTGAATGATAGGCCACACGAACGTACCGCCACCATGCACACATTTGGCAGAACCTTTGGCGGCGCTCGTACCGTAGATAACCAGAATCTTGTCTGAAGGACAACGGCGATAGCGGTTGAAGATGGCTACCACCAGAAAGAAAGCAACCAGAGCTGCTACGACAATAACGTAAAGTTCCATATCTTGTTTGGTTTAAGAGTTTAAGAGTTTAAGGGGTTTAAGGGTTCAAAGGTTCAAGGGGTTAGATCTTTTCCACCAGCAATGAGCCGCCGTCGATGACTTTGACGACTTTCACGCGGGAGCCGGTGGCGAGGAGCTCGTCACCGTCGGTGAAGGCGTTGAGCTCGTGCACGGAGCCGTTGATGCTGATCTGTATCTTGCCGGCGGCAGCGTGGTTGGCAGGGATGCGGAGATAGACGCTGGCCGTCTGGCCCACGCACTCCTGAATCTTGAAGTTGCCGCTCTTCTCCAGCTTCAGAATCAAACGCATGAGAATAGCAAAGCCAGCCACAAAGACCACACCGATGAGGAAACTCAGGAACACTAGCAGCGCCTTGCTTTGCACCACGGGAGCGAGACTGATGCCGCCCCAACCGAAACCCAGGAAGAAGTTGATGAAGTTGCGCAGCGTGAACAGCGAGAAGATGCCTGCCGACCCCAGTGTACCTTCGTGGCCCGAGTGGCCGCTGGAGATGTCAGCGTCGCCGTCCATGTCGGTGTGGACATCGAAATCAGTACTCACGTCGGCATCGACATCCGAGTCCATGCCGCCTACCCCGATGAGCATAAGGGTGTTCTGAATGACAAACACGATGCTCGCTGCAATGGCGCAAGCCCAGAAGACCTGCATCGTTGCGTCAAGCGAGCCAAACCAGTTAGTAATCGTCGTAAACATACACTTATTTGATGATTTAAATCTTAAATATAAATAGGTATTGATGAGTGTCTAGCACTCATTTCACGGACAAAGATACAGCTTTTGTCTCTCCCAGCCAAATCTTTTTCAAAAAATTGTAGAAAAATCCCCTACGGTGCCTGCTTTGTGTGATATAGCAAAGAGCCATCAGGTGCTTGGCCGTTGGCATCAATGCATATTTGTGTGCTTTGGCTATTGTTGAATTAGGTAAGGAGCGTGGACTGTCCGTGTTTTGATGTTCACGCAGAGTTTTAATTAGTTAGTATTTGAATTTGCACAAGTTTTTTTGGCGGTGCCGTAAATATATCGTACCTTTGCGGCCTGAAAACATACATAGCGAGAATGTTAGAAATTAAGAACTTGCATGCTACAATAGGCGGCAAAGAGATCTTGAAGGGTATCGACCTGACTGTACGCGATGGGGAAATCCATGCGCTGATGGGGTTGAATGGAGCGGGCAAGAGCACGCTGTCTAATGTGCTGGTAGGGCATCCGGCGTATACGGTGACGGAAGGGAGTGTGACGTTCAACGGTAAGGACCTGTTGGCGCTGTCGCCCGACGAGCGCTCTCACGAGGGTCTCTTCCTGTCGTTCCAGCAGCCTGTGGAGATTCCGGGTGTCTCGATGGTGAACTTCATGCGGGCGGCCCTCAATGCGAAGCGTAAGTATCAGGGGGTGGAGCCCATGGAGGCGGGTTCGTTCCTGAAGCTGATGCGCGAGAAGCGCGGTATCGTGGAGCTTGACAGCAAGCTGATGAACCGTTCTGTCAACGAGGGTTTCAGCGGTGGCGAGAAGAAGCGCAACGAGATTTTCCAGATGGCGATGCTGGAGCCGACGCTGTGCATCCTTGATGAGACGGATTCGGGCCTGGACGTGGATGCCCTGCGCATCGTGGCCGAGGGTTTCAATAGGTTGCGCAAGCCCGAGACTTCGGCTATCGTGATTACGCACTACCAACGTTTGCTGGACTACCTGAAGCCTGACATCGTGCATGTGCTCATCGACGGGCGCATCGTGAAGACGGGCGGGCCGGAGCTGGCAGCAGAGATCGAGGAGCGCGGTTTCGACTGGCTGAGGACAATTGAAAAGTGAAAAGGGTTCAAGAGTTCAAGGAGTTTAAAAGGTTTAAAAAGGTTCAAAGGGTTTAAGAAGTTCAAGGGGTTCAAAGGGCTTAAAATTTAGAATTAAAAATTTAAATATTGAAAGGTGATTACGTTTCAGACCATACGTGTAGATATGCCTGTCATCGACGAGTCACGCATCAAGGCGTGGGTGGAAGCGGTGGCGGAGGGCTATGGGCGTCGCGTGGGGAATGTTGCTTATATCTTTGTCGATGACGAGGAGATCCTGCGTGTCAACCGCCAGTTCCTGCAGCATGATTACTACACGGATATCATCACCTTCGACGACAGTAGCGACACGCGCATCAACGGTGACCTGTTCATCAGCTTGGACACGGTACGCTCGAATGCCAAGGGGCTGGGTGTTTCGTATCAGCAGGAGCTGCTTCGCGTGATCATCCACGGCATCCTGCATCTCTGTGGCATTAACGATAAGGGTCCGGGTGAGCGTGAGATTATGGAGGCGGCAGAGGAGAGGGCGCTGAGGTCAATTGAAGAGTGAAAAGAGTTTAAGGAGTTTAAAGGGTTCAAAGGGTTCAAGGAGTTCAAAGGGTTTAAAATAGAGAATTGAAATATTGAGATATTGAAAATAGAGAATTGAAAGGGACAGAGCAATATATAGAATTCTTCCGGAGCGAGCGACAGCGGATTGATGCGGGCTCGCCAGGGGTGATGAACGCGCAGCGCGAGGCGGCCGCTCAAGCGTTGCTGCGTCAGGGTTTCCCTACGCAGAAGGTGGAGCGTTACAAATATACCGACGTGGCTGCGGCTTTTGCGCCGAACTACGGTATCAGCCTTGCAGCTGCCAGTACGCCTCTGCAGGAGGATGCTGTTATTAGCCGCTATGGCACGCTGGCCCGCGTGGATGCCGACGCCATCACGGCGCTCAACACGATGTTGTCACAGGAGCTCATCGTGGTACATATTGCAGCGGGTGAGCAAAAGGAACACCCTGTGCAAATTACCAATACTCTGCGCGCTACGGCCCCACTGATGCAGAACCGTCGGCTCCTGATTGTGGCTGAGGCCGGTGCAGATGTGCAGGTTATCCTGGGTGAACGGGCGGAGGCTCAGCAGGACTTTCTGACAACGCAGGTGACGGAGGTCTTCGTGGGTGAGGGAGCGCGCGTGGCCCTCTATGATATCGAGGATACGCATGAGCGCTGTCGCCGCTTCCATCAGGTGTTTACGCAGGTGTCTGCAGGCGGCCACTTCACGCATACAGCCTTCACTCTGGGCAGCGGTCTCACCCGCAACCAGACGGACGTACAGCTGGTTGGTGAGGGTGCTGATGTGCAGCTGCTGGGCTGTGCCATCCTCAACGGACAGCAGCACGTAGATAATAACACGCTTATCGACCACCGAGCTGCTGGATGCACGAGTCGCGAACTATATAAATATGTAGTGGATCAGGCTGCCACGGGTGCTTTTGCGGGCCGCGTTCTGGTGAGTCAGGAGGCACAACGTACCGACTCCGTAGAGCGCAATGCGAACCTGGTGTGTACGGATGAGGCGCGGATGTGGACGCAGCCGATGCTGGAGATCTATGCCGACGATGTGAAATGTTCCCACGGCAGCACCGTAGGCCAGCTCAATGAGGCGGCGCTGTTCTATATGCGTCAGCGCGGCATCAGCGAGTCCGAGGCACGGATGCTGCTGAAGCAGGCCTTCGCCAGTGAGGTGCTCAACGAGATACCGCTGGAGGCACTGCGGCAGCGCCTCCATATGCAGGTGGAAAAGCGTTTCCGCTCTTGTGACGACTGTAAACTATGCAACAACCACAAACTTTGAATAATATGAAAAAGCTTCTTTCTTTCAGCGCGCTCGCACTGTTGTTGTGCGTAGCAGCTTGTAAAAATGGTGGTTATAAGATCACCGGTACCGCTACTGGTGGCGAGGACGGCGACACCGTCATCCTGGCCGAAGTACACAATATGTTTGACATCGACACGCTCCAGACCGCTGTCATCAAGAACGGTCGCTTCGTCTTCGAGGGTGTTCAGGACACAGCTGCCATGCGGTATGTCATCTGGCGTTCTACGACCGACCCCGACCTGGCTGTAGCTACGCAGTTTGCACTGGAGAATGCAGATATCACTATCAAGTTGGACACGACGCAGAATGTGGCAGCTGAAATCAGCGGAACCCCTGTCAACGAAGCCCTCACGGTGCTCTCACAGAAGGAGTTGGAGATCAACGTGAAGGCGCAGGATGTACTGGCTGTCTTCAACGATCCCGATGCAAGTGATGAGGCGCGCGCCAATGCGGAACAGCTTCTCAATGGACTGCAGGAAGAGGTGAGCGATCTGTACAAGACGTTCATCACAGAGAATATCCAGAATGTGGCTGGCCAGACCTATCTTGCCGGTTATGCCGGGATGCTGGGCGATGAGTTTGTCGTTGAGCAGCTGGCCGCCATCGCAGAGGATAATCCCTATCATATCCTTGACAAGGTGCGTGAGATCTACGACATCAAGGCACAGACCGCCGTGGGACAGCGCTATAAGGACATCAAGGCCAACACACCCGAGGGCACTGAGCTCGCCGTAAGCGATGTCATCGCAGGCGCTAAGGTGTTGATGATTGATTTCTGGGCGAGCTGGTGCGGTCCCTGCCGCGCAGAGATGCCGCATGTGAAGGCAGCCTATGAGAGATTCCATGCTCAAGGCTTCGACATCATCGGTGTCAGTCTGGACCAGGATGCTGAGGATTGGAAGCAGGCAATCGCAGACCTCGGTATGGAGTGGCCGCAGATCTCTGACCTCAAGGGTTGGGAGTGTGAAGGCGCCGATATCTACGGTGTGCGCTCCATTCCTGCGACTGTACTCATCAAGGACGGCATCATCGTGGCCCGTGACTTGCGCGGTGAGAAACTTGCTGAGAAGGTCGAGGAGTTGTTGAATTGAGTTCAAGAGTTTAAGAAGTTCAAGGGTTCAAAGGGTTCAAGAAGTTCAAGGGTTCAAAGAGTTCAAGAAGTTCAAAATAGAGAATTGAGATATTGAATGCGGCAACGTTAGAGTTTATCCATGCACACGCCAATGACGATGTTCGGCAGTTGGCGCTGCGAGGTGTACCCGGCGATGTGAACCTGCGCGAGGCATTGACACAGATTGAAGGCCGTCAGTTGGCAGCCCGCAAGTTACCCTTGTTGGCAGCCACTGACGGCATCCTGTATCCTGCGCGCCTCAGCTTGGAGCAGTGTTCCAGCGAGGCGACAGCCGCCTACAAACGTGAAGTCGTCGCTCGCTTGCTCAAAGAGTTCCCCCGAGGGGGAACCGAAGGAGGACCAGTTCTCTCTTTCACGGACCTTACTGGCGGCTTCGGCATAGACTTCATGGCCATCGCCCCGCTCTTCAGCCGTGCTACTTATGTGGAGCGTGACCCCGGTCTCTGCGAGCTGGCCCGCCACAACCTGCCGCTGATGGGCTGTCCTCATGCTGATGTCATTTGCGAGGAAGTGGGGGGAGACTGGGAGGGGGCCTCTTCATTCATCCTTATTGACCCTGCCCGTCGCGATGCCGCAGGCCGCAAGGTAGCACTCATCGAGGACTGCACCCCCGATATCTGTGCACTACAGGAGCTGCTACGCACCAACGCCCGCTACACCCTCATCAAGCTGTCTCCCATGCTTGACCTCACGGCGGCCCTCCGCACCCTTGAGGGCATCGTTGAGGCACACGTTATCAGTGTCGATGGCGAATGCAAGGAATTATTGCTCGTGATGGAAGGCCGGAACAACCTCGGCGAACGATTTGAACACAGCTACCTCAACACCCCAATCTACTGTGTGGATTTGAAGGACCACGCCGCCACCTTCCGTTTCACCCTCGCAGAAGAGAGGTCAGCTCCCGAAACAATCTACGCCCCTCCCTCACGAGGGAGGGGATGGGGGAGAGTCTATGAACCCAACCCCAGCATCCTGAAGGCCGGTGCCTTTAAGAGCATCTGCCGTCAGTACCCTGTCCAGAAGCTGGCCAAGGACTCTCATCTATATGTCTCCGAGCAACTTCTTCCTGATTTCCCGGGGCGCAAATGGCAGGTGGCAGATTTCGCCACCTTCAATAAAAAGGAATTGAAACGCCTGCTTGCTGCTGTGGATGCTGCCGACCTCACCGTGCGCGGCTTTCCCCTCTCCGTGGCTTCTCTGCGCAAGCAGCTCCACCTTCGTGAGGGCGGCGCTCATCACCTCATCGCCACCACCCTCGCCGACAACACCAAAATCCTCCTCAAAGTCCTCCCTTCCTAACATTTCTCACTTTTAACCTCGTTGACTTCTCACTTTTAATTTTTAATTTTTCCCTCCCCTTGCTCACTTCCTCCTACCTTGCCCCCGTTTCCTGGTACCAGCACTACCATACCGTCCTTCTCGCAGGCGATGATCCGGTAATCGACATTGCCGAACACTATGTCAAGCAGACGATTCGTAACCGCTGCACCATCGCTATGCCCGACGGCCCCCAGCACCTGATTATCCCTGTGGAAGCTGCGTCGAGTCATGTGGCCATGTGCGACATACGTATCAGCGAGCACGGAAACTGGCGCCATCACCATTGGAACGCCCTGCGCACGGCCTACGGTAAGAGCCCTTTCTTTGAATATTATGCTGATGAGTTCGCCCCATTCTTTGCTTCGCGAACCCACGACTACCTGGTGGATTTCAATGCTGCTCTCCACGAGGTCGTCTGCCGTCTCCTTGACATCACACAGCCTGTGCCACCTGCGCAGCGGCGTCTTTTGCCCGACGGCACGCCCGAGCCTTATTATCAGGTTTTTGCCCCCCGCCTCGGTTTCCTCCCAGACCTCTCCATCCTCGACCTCCTCTTCAACATGGGTCCCGAATCCATCCTCTACCTATAACAAGAAACCCGCCTCACAAGTTGAAGACGGGTTTCTCGTTAATCGGGTTTCTTATTACTCGGGTTGATAGATGAGGGTGGTGAGGTGGTCGGGGGAGAAGATGTCGGCGGCGATGGATTGGAGGGTGGCAGGGGTAAGGGCTTCGATGGACTGGGCGATCTCGGCGGGGGTGAGGACGCGGTGGTAGTGGAGGTACTGCTTGGCCATCGCGAGGGCTACGTTCTCAAAATGGTCGTAGCTGATGCCGAGCTGCCCGAGAAATTGCTGCTTGGCAGCGGCGAGGGCGCGGGCACTCAAGGGACGGTCTATGAGGCGGCGGAGCTCACGATGTACGAGGCGTAGGCAGCGACGCAGGTCGCCGGGGTCGCAGCCGAAATAGACGCTCCACACGCCGGTGTCGGTGTAAGCGGTGAGGTTGCTCTCCACGGTATATACGAGTCCCGTGCGCTCGCGCAAGGCGAGGCTGAGGCGCGAGTTCATGGCGGGGCCGCCAAGCAGGTTGCTCAACAGCAGCAGCCCATAGTAGCGTGGGTCGGTGGCGGCATAGGCACGCTCACCGAGCATGACGTGGGTTTGGTGGACGGGCTTGGGATAAACAAAAGACCCACCCCCGCCCCCTCCCGTGAGGGAGGGGAGTTGTGGTCCTCTTGAATGGGAATCGAGTGAAACGAGGCCCTCCCCCTCACGGGGGAGCGTGGAGAGGGTCTTCTTTATTTCTTCCATCGTCACATTTCCCTTTATAAACAGCACGGCGCGGGCGGGGCTGTAGGTTCGGCGGGCGAAGGCCTGGAGGTCGGAGGTGCGGTATTGGCGCAGGCGGGCGGCATTGCCGAGGATGCTGCGGCCGAGAGGGTGGTTGGGGAAGAGGAGGGCTTCGAAGTCATCGTAGATGAGCTCGGCGGGCGAGTCGTTGTAGCTCTCAATCTCATCAATGACCACCTCCACTTCTTTGTCGAGCTCCTCCTGGGGGAAGGTGCTGTTGAAGACGATGTCAAGGAGCAGGGGGGTGGCACGCTTCAGGTGCTGACGCATGAAGGTGGAATAGTAGATGGTCTCCTCTTTGCCGGTGTAGGCGTTGAGGTCGCCGCCCACGCTTTCCATGCGATTCAGAATCTGCATGGAGGTGAGGCGCTCGGTGCCCTTGAAGGTCATGTGCTCCACGAGGTGCGCCATGCCGCTCTCGCTGTCCAACTCATGGCGCGTGCCGGTGGCTACGGCGATGCCGGCATAGACGACATCCGTGGCCGAAGGGGCAACGATGACGCGAAGACCGTTTTCTAAATTGAAAGATTGAACCATTGTCGTAATAACGTTATAACGAGATAACGTAATAACGAAAAAATCAAAACTCTTTGAACTGCGGGTTCTTCCGCTCCTTGATGGCCAGGCACTCCATCTCGATGAGCCAGGTGGGACGGCAGACGGGGGCCAGGGTGATGACGCAGGGCGTGTGGGGGAAGCGGTTGTCGAAGAGCTGGCGCACGGTGTCGTAGTCGCCCGTATCGCGCAGATAGACGATGATCTGTGCTACGTCATCAAACGTGGTCTCTGCCTCGGCCAGCAGAGCCTCCACGTTTTCCCACATGCGATAGGTCTGTTGCACGATGTCGCCGACATGGACGACCTCACCCTTATTATTGATGCTGGCGGTGCCGCTGATATAGACGTGGCTGCGGTCGCCGTAGTCGATGACGGTGCCGCGCTCGAAGGTGACACCATATTCGTAGGTGGGGTTCAGGTGGGTCTTGGCATAGAGGTATCGCTGCTGCTCGGGTGCGAAGCCCACGAGGGCATAGGTGCCCAATTGTACCAATGCTTTTGTGTCGGCGGGCGAGCCTCCGATGCCTGTGGAGGCGATGAAATGGGTGCTTTTTGTGAGCCCCTGCGCCTCGAAGTTCTCGCGGCGGGCTCTGACCATGCCGGCATACTGCGTATCTACATCGCGGACATAGAACCAAGTGCGGATGCAGTTGTCGGCCAGCGTGGCGCCATAGCGCTGCAGCAGTGCCTCGTAGTCGGTGAGCAGCGTGGTGGTCTGCTGGGCGCTGTCGCCCTCGGGGGCGCACATTCCCATCCGCCACAGGTGCTGGTAGCCGTTGTGGCTGGCTACAACGAGGTCGTCGCGCTCCGCGACTTCCATGTCGTGGACGAGGTAAAGCCAGGCGGCCACCTTCGAACCGTCGAGGGGCGGCTGCTGAATAAAGCTCGTGGCTGCGGTCTCGTGCTGCGAGATGGAGCTCTCAACTCTCAACTTTAAACTCTCAACTTGGTTCGTGGCATCGCTGAGGAAATAGCGCTTGAAGACCACGCGGGCGCCGGCACATGCCGCGCTGTGCAGCAATGCCTCTTCGGCCTGCTGCAGGCGCTGGAACTGCCCGGCAAACAATTCGCCGCGCGGTTCTACGTGGAGAATCGCGTGATGTTCGGCGATACCAGCTTCTGTGCTGAAGGTGGCGAGCTCTACCGAAACACCTATTTCCGTGTATGGAATCAATGTATAATCCATGCGATGCGTGGCAAAAACGCTGCAAAAGTAGTGCTTTTTTTCGTTAGAATTGCGTTCCTCGCGAAAAAATTCGTTACTTTGCACCCGAAATACTTAAAAATAGGTAACGTGGACCAAGAACTCAACACGCTTATACACCCTTCGCCCCTCCCTAACAGGGGAGGGGACGGGGGAGGGGCTTCTTCCGATTTCGAGAACGCCCTGCGCCCCCTGCACTTTCAGGACTTCGCCGGCCAGACGCAGGTGGTGCAGAATCTGAAGGTCTTCGTGGAGGCGGCGCGTTATCGCGGCGAACCGCTCGACCACACGCTCCTGCACGGCCCTCCCGGACTGGGTAAGACGACGCTCTCCAACATCATTGCCAACGAGTTGGGCGTGGGCTTCAAGGTCACCAGCGGTCCCGTGCTCGATAAGCCCGGTGATCTGGCGGGCATCCTGACCTCTCTGGAGCCGCAGGATGTGTTGTTCATCGACGAGATCCACCGCCTATCGCCCGTCGTGGAGGAGTACCTCTACTCGGCGATGGAGGATTACCGCATCGACATCATGATCGACCGCGGCCCCAGCGCGCGCTCGATACAGATAGATTTGAACCCCTTCACGCTCGTGGGTGCCACCACACGCTCGGGCTTGCTCACAGCACCTCTGCGCGCACGCTTCGGCATCAACCTGCATCTGGAATACTACGATGCCAAGACGCTGCAGGGCATCGTCCTGCGCTCGGCAGGCATCCTCGGACAGCCCATCGATGCCGACGCGGCCGCCGAGATTGCGGGTCGCTCGCGCGGCACGCCACGTATTGCCAACGCCCTGCTGCGCCGTGTGCGCGACTTCGCACAGGTCAAGGGCAACGGGCGCATCGACCTGGAGATAGCGCGCTATGCCCTGGAGGCGCTGAACATCGACCGCCACGGTCTCGACCTCATCGACCGCAAGATCCTGCTGGCCATCATCGATAAGTTCAAGGGCGGTCCCGTGGGCATCACCACTATCGCCACCGCCATCGGCGAAGACCCCGGCACCATCGAGGAGGTCTATGAGCCCTTCCTCATCAAAGAAGGCTTCATCAAGCGCACACCCCGTGGCCGCGAAGTCACGGATTTGGCGTATGAGCATCTTGAAAGACCCACCCCCAACCCCTCCCGTGAGGGAGGGGAGTTAACCCTGCAGTTTGACTAAAAGCCCATGAAACAAGATATAGAATCTTTGCGCCAGCCCCTCCCCTCCCTCACGGGAGGGGTCGGGGGTGGGTCTTTCCCTATATTATCTCGCCAGATCTATGGCAAGCCGCTGGTGTATCTCGACAACGGCGCTACGACGCAGAAGCCGCAATGCGTGATTGATGCCTTGGTGGAGGAATACACCAATGTGAATGCCAACGTACATCGCGGCGTTCACTATCTCTCGCAGGAAGCGACGCGGCTGTATGAAGAAGCACGTGAGACTGTGAGGGCGTTCATAAATGCTCATTCCACCGCAGAAATCGTCTTCACACGCGGCACCACGGAGAGCATCAACCTCGTGGCGGCCACCTTCGGACAAGCCTGCATGCAGGCGGGCGACGAGGTCATCGTCACCGAGATGGAGCACCACTCCAACATCGTTCCCTGGCAGCTGCTGCAGATGCGCAAGGATATCAAGATTAGGGTGTGCCCCATCACCGACGACGGCCGCCTCGACCTCGACGTGCTTCCCACGCTCTTCTCGCCCAGAACGAAGCTGCTGGCCTGCACCCATGTCAGCAACGTCCTCGGCACCGTGAACCCCGTGAAGGACATCATCGCGATGGCGCACGCTCACGGCGTACCCGTCCTCATCGATGCGGCGCAGAGCGTGCCCCACATGGCGGTCGATGTGCAGGCGCTGGACTGCGACTTCCTGGCCTTCAGCGGTCATAAGGTCTATGGCCCCACCGGCATCGGCGTGCTCTATGGCAAGGAGCAGTGGCTCGAGAAGCTGCCTCCCTACATGGGCGGTGGCGAGATGATCGGCAAGGTCAGCTTCGAGCGCACCACCTTCAACGTGCTGCCCTACAAGTTCGAGGCCGGCACCCCCGACTATGTCGCTGCCCATGCCCTCGCCGTAGCCCTCGACTTCGTCAGCGCTATCGGCATGGATAAGATAGCGACATACGAGCACGAACTGACGCAGTATGCACTCACCCGTTTGCGTGAGATTCCCGGCATGACCATCTACGGCCATCCGCAACAGGAGGCTACTCCCCTCCCTGGCGGGGGAGGGGCTTCCTCCGTCATCTCCTTCAATGTCGCTACTCCCCTCCCTAACGGGGGAGGGGTCGGGGGAGGGGCCTCCCTCATCCACCATCTCGACCTCGGCACCCTCCTTGATCGCCTCGGCATCGCCGTGCGCACAGGCCACCACTGTGCCGAACCCCTCATGCACCGCCTCGGCATCGAAGGCACCGTCCGTGCCAGCTTCGCTCTCTACAACACAAAAGAAGAAGTCGATGCCCTTGTGGCTGGCATCGACCGTGTGCGTAAGATGTTCTGATGCGATATGCTATACCGTTAGGCTGGATGTTTCATTTTTAATTCTTCACTTTTCACTTTCTCCTCCCCTACGGGGGAGGTCGGGAGGGGGCTGGAGGGGTACTTTTTAATGCACCGTGGTGCGTTGCCTTTCACACCGTGGTGCGTTTCATTTTGCACTGCAAAGCTACAACATGGCCATTGCGGTTTTCGAATGTTTGAGCAACTTTTTTTGATTGAAGCATTTTTTTCGTGTGCCATGAGATAGCAGTCATTAAGTCATGAATGTCATTAGTCATTAAGGATTTCTGGAAGCGGAAAATGTTAACGATATTTTCGTCAAAAATTTTCAAGCGTCTCACTGTGAGGCGCTTTCTTTTTTGGTACTCTTTTTAACAAATAATAATGGGCTGAAGATGGTGTGGATTTGGAAGAAATGTAGTACCTTTACCACGTTTTGCGCCTCCTAAATTTGGGTTGCTTGGAGGCTGGGATACGCAGGTGCTGGATGCCTTTGCCCTCTACAATACAAAAAGAAGAGGTCGATGCCCTGTGGCAGGCATCGACCGTGTTCATAAAATGTGCTGAATGATGCGTTAGCGACCACGGGAGTGGCTGGGCTGGTTGCCTCGGCTGGAGTTACCTTTGCTGGAACCCTGCTGTGCCAGGCGGTTGTCCTTCTTGTCGGACCGTGGCGAGTTCTGCTGAATGACAGGGTTGCCGCGCGTGGAGCCGTGGTGGCTGGGCTGTACATTGTTGTGCTTGTCATGGCCTTTACCCTTATAGCTGGCGTAGGTCTTCGGACGAGCCTTGTAGTAATGATTCTTGTTGCTGTAAAGGCTATAGACATTGAATGACCAGTTGCCATTCTTCCAGCTCAACGGACGATAGAAGTAGTTCAGGCCCACATACTGGTTGTACTGATGGACAGTGAGGACATACTGCAGATCCGTGTTGCGGCGGTTCCAAGCGGTGCCATAGACATCGTTGCGTCCGCTCACGCTCATCATATAGTCCAGGTTGATTTCATAGATGGCATCATACTGTGCCTCGGTGAGATTCAGCTCATAGGCCATCTTGTCACTCAGGAACAGTGCCTCTTTCTTAGCTGTGCTATAGCTCATTGCATTGGCCGTGATGGTCATCGCCATCATCATTGCCATAAACATCATTTTCTTCATAGTAGTGTCTCCTTTTAAATATTAAGATTAGACATTCGTTTCATGTTTCACGCTGCAAAGTACGGCATTCTTTACGAGGTGACGAAAGGAATGTTCCTAAACCCAGGAGCGGGAATCCCTAATCTTAGGCGGGAATTTCTCCCACACTACTATCAAGCGCTTGCTTATTTCCCTGTCAGGATGCGTTTAATGCTGTCGAGTTTGTTGAGGGCATCAATGGGGGTGAGGCTGTTGATGTCAAGGCCGAGAATCTGGTCGCGGACCTGACTGAGGACGGGGTCGTCGAGCTGGAAGAAGGAGAGCTGCATGTGGTCGCTTTCGGGCATCGCACCAATCTTGGCACCCATACCCAGCCCTTCGCGGTCGGCACTGGCTTCGAGCTGGTGCAGGATCATCTCGGCTCTTTTCACGATGTCTTTGGGCATACCGGCCAGACGTGCCACGTGGATGCCAAAGCTATGCTCTGAGCCTCCGGGCTCCAGCTTGCGCACGAAAAGCACCTTACCGCGCACCTCGCGCACGCTGACATTGAAGTTCTTGATGCGTGCGAAGTGCTTCTCCATCTCATTGAGCTCGTGGTAATGCGTGGCAAAGAGCGTGCGGGCGTGACCGCGCTGGTTCTCATGGATAAACTCCACGATGGCCCAGGCGATGCTGATGCCGTCGTAGGTGGAGGTGCCGCGCCCCAGCTCGTCGAAGAGGATGAGGCTGCGCTCGGAGATGTTGTTGAGGATGTTGGCAGCCTCGCTCATCTCCACCATGAAGGTGCTCTCGCCCACCGATATATTATCGCTCGCGCCCACGCGTGTGAAGATCTTATCTACCCATCCGATGCGGGCACTCTCTGCGGGAACGAAGCAACCCATCTGTGCCAGCAGTGTGATGAGGGCTGTCTGTCGCAGCAAGGCGCTCTTACCGGCCATATTGGGACCTGTGATGATGAGGATCTGCTGCGCTTGGGTGTCCAAGCGCACGTCATTGGCGATATAACGTTCGCCGACGGGCATTTGGCATTCGATGACGGGATGACGCCCCTGGCGGATATCTATCTCTGTGCTGTCATCGACCACGGGACGTATGTAGCTGTGTTCGGCAGCGGTGAGGGCGAAGGATAGGAGGCAGTCGAGCTGTGCCACGAGTTGTGCGTTGCGTTGCAGCTCAGGGGCTATCTGTGCGACAGCAGTCACAAGTTCGGTGAAGAGGCGTGTCTCCAAGGAAAGGATTTTGTCCTCGGCACCCAGGATTTTCTCCTCGTACTCCTTCAACTCCTGCGTGATATAGCGCTCGGCATTGACCAGCGTCTGCTTGCGAATCCACTCAGCAGGCACGCGGTCCTTGTAGGTGTTGCGCACCTCCAGATAGTAGCCGAAGACATTGTTATAGGCCACCTTCAGGCTTTGGATGCCTGTAGCCTCGGCCTCGCGCTGTTGCAGTTGCAGGAGGTAGTCCTTGCCGCCTGTAGCGATGTTGCGCAGCTCATCGAGTTCTTTGTTGACGCCTGATGCGATGACGCCGCCCTTCTGTAGCTGCAGGGGTGGGTCGGGCTGCATCTCGCGGGCGATGCGGTCGCGGATGGCCGCGCAGAGGTTCAGCTGTTGGCCAATTCCTTTCAGCGTCTCGTCGTCGGTATCCATACACGCCTGCTTCATCGGCTCTATGGCCTGCAGGGCTACGCGCAGCTGCACGATATCACGAGGCGATACACGCCCTACGGCTACCTTCGATGTGATGCGCTCCAGGTCGCCGATGACTTGCAGCTGTTCGGCGATGAGCTCGCGGAATTCAGGGTGGCGAAAATAGTAATCGACGACATCGAGGCGGTGGTTGATTTGGGCCACGTCACGCAGCGGGAACAGCATCCAGCGGTGCAACAGCCGGGCGCCCATGGGCGTTGTCGTATGGTCCAGGACATCCAGCAGTGAACGGCCTCCGTCGTTGAGGGGTTGGATGAGCTCCAGGTTGCGCACGGTGAACTTATCGAGGCGCACGAAGCGCTCCTCCTCGATGCGGCTGATGCCAGTGATATGTTGCAGTTGGGTGTGCTGGGTCAGCTCTAAGTATTGCAGGATGGCCCCTGCGGCGATGACACCGGCACGCAGACCGTCGATGCCGAAGCCCTTGAGGTTCTTGACCTCGAAGTGGCGGGTGAGCTTGTCGTTGGCCGTCTGGCTGGTGAACACCCAGTCATCGAGCTCAAAGGTGACGAACTTGGTGCCGAAGCAGCCTTCGAACATCCCTTTGCGCCCGCGTTCATACAATACTTCCTTGGGGGCGAAGTTGCCGATGAGCTTATCCACATAGTCGGCAGGTCCCTCGGCCACCAGCCATTCACCCGTAGAGATATCCAGGAAGCTGATGCCCACGAGGTCTTCCTTCATGAAATGCACGGCAGCCAGGAAGTTGTTCTCACGGTAGTTGAGCACTGTGTCCGTCATCGCCACGCCCGGCGTCACTAACTCCGTGATGCCACGCTTCACGAGTTTCTTCGTGAGTTTCGGGTCTTCGAGCTGGTCGCAGATGGCCACGCGGCGGCCGGCACGCACGAGCTTGGGCAGATAGGTGTCCAGCGCGTGATGGGGGAAGCCAGCCATTGCCGTGTTCTCACCCTCGCGACCATTGTTGCGCTTCGTGAGCGTGATGCCGAGAATATCTGCGGCCTCCACGGCATCTTGCGCGTAGGTCTCATAGAAGTCTCCACACCTGAAGAGCAGGATTGCATCGGGATGCTTTGCCTTCAGGTCGAAGAACTGTTTCATCATTGGGGTGATTTCGGCCATACTGTCTCGTTGAGTGTTTAGCGTTTAGCGTCTGCAAAGGTAAGGAAAAACTTTAAACTTTAAACTTTAATCTTTAAACTTTTTATTCAGGTAGGCATTTTTTCCTGTTTGGAGAGCAGACAGAAGGAGATATAAAAAAACAGAAACGGCCCTTCTCACGAAGAGCCGTACCTAAAAGCTATGAACAAATCTTTGTTGAATCTCTCAGAATAACTTTTAGAGAACATCTAACGATGTAAGTCTCTTGCTTTTTCTGGTCGCATCACTGCGGCAGTTGTGCGTGGCTATTCTGAAATGGAAACCCCCGAAGGGGTATCCTGCAATCAACTTACCTTAACTAACTTACCTAAAGATGAGCCGCCGTTGCGGCTCGGAGATGAAAACCTTTAAAACTAACCTAATACCATGAAAAACCGTATATTGTAGATGTATCTGTCACAGACACTTTCTAACCTTTATCAGTTGTCTTTCTCTTAAGACAGTGCAAAGGTACGCAGAATTCGTGTAATGTGTACACTATTTCTTTTCCTTTTCGGTCTATCTTTTTATTTTATTGATATACATCAAGCCCCTCGCATCGATTGCGAAGGGCTTGCTCAGTTATCGTTATCGTTAAGGTTAACGTTATCGTTATGGTTATCGTTTATTTCGGCTGCTTGCCGATGTATGCGAGGATACCGCCATCGACATAGAGGATGTGGCCGTTCACGGCGTTAGAAGCCTCGGAAGCCAGGAAGACTGCGGGACCTGTGAGCTCCTGCGGGTCGAGCCAGCGGCCTGCGGGGGTCTTGGCGCAGATGAAGCTGTCGAAGGGATGGCGGCTGCCGTCGGGCTGCTTCTCGCGCAGCGGGGCTGTCTGGGGCGTAGCGATGTAGCCCGGACCGATGCCGTTGCACTGGATGTTGTACTCACCGTACTCTGAGCAGATGTTGCGTGTCAGCATCTTCAGACCACCCTTGGCAGCTGCGTAAGCGCTGACGGTCTCGCGACCCAACTCGGACATCATGGAGCAGATGTTGATGATCTTACCGTGACCCTTGGCCATCATGTCGGGCAGTACAGCCTTGGAAACGATGAACGGGGCGTTCAGATCGATGTCGATGACGCGGCGGAAGTCGGCAGCCTCCATCTCGTGCATGGGCACGCGGCGGATGATGCCGGCGTTGTTCACGAGGATGTCAATCGTGCCAACCTCTTCTTTGATTTTCTTCACCAAAGCCTGCACAGCGGGCTCGTCGGTGACGTCGCAGACATAGCCGTGCGCATTGATGCCCTTCTCTTTGTATGCCTTCAGGCCCTTCTCCACCAACTCCTGGTTGATGTCGTTGAAACAGATGGTGGCACCCTGCTCAGCAAAAGCGCTGGCGATAGCGAAGCCGATGCCGTAGCTGGCACCCGTGACGAGGGCAACCTTACCCTCGAGGGAGAAATTAAGATAAGGATTCATAAGTTAATGTATAATTGATAATGTATAATTACGAATGTGGGGGCAAAGATACGACTATAAATTAAAAATGAAAAATTAAAAAAGAAAAATTGAATGATAGAGTGAAAAAAATAAAACCTAAAAATGAAGGAAAAGATAAAAAATTGCCCCCACCTCATGTGAGGCAGGGGCCATTGTCATTGGAAGAGCCCTTCGGGCTGCAGGTCTTCGTAGTCGAGGAGGGCATCGAAGCAGGGACATTGCTTGAGCCATTCGTTGGGCGTGATATGTCCGTTGCCGTCGCGGTCTGGCGACAAATCGCGGTGACCGAGGATGATGGCGTTGGGGAACTCGTCGTGGAGCTTCGTGAGCAGGGTGCGCAGGCTCTTGCGCTGTGCCTTGGTACGCGTGTCGGCCGCTTCGCCGTAGGCATCCAGACCACCCTCGTAACATACGCCTATCGAATGTTGGTTGTGGCCCTTGCAGTGGGCCCCGTTCTGGCTCAGCGGACGCCCCGTGTGGATGGTGCCGTCGCGCGTAATATAATAATGGTACCCGATATCCTGCATACCACGGCGGATATGGTCCTTGCGGCAGCGCTCGAAGCCATAGCATTGCCCGGCCCTGGTGGCCGAGCAATGAAGGATGATGAATGTGATCGTTCGCATAACTGTCAACTATCCAACGCAACTGGTTGTGGTGATAGACGTGAGGATGGCTGTGACAATGGTGATGATGATCTCACCAATTCGCTTCAATGTTTTCTTTGTTGTCTGTTTCATAATAGGAGACCCACCCCCGGCCCCTCGGACTCACCCCCAACCCCTCTCTTTCAAAGAGGGGAGGAATGGCGAGGGGAGTAGATACTTCTGCAATTGGGGGATTTGGTTTTTAAGGGTTAATAATTCTTTTTTTGGATTCGCTTCGCGAAGAAATCTCTCAAAAATCATATTGAAAATCATTCAAAATACTTATTGGTAACTATTCAACTCGTTAGTTTTGATCGTTAGCTTTGAGAGATTTTTGTGATGATTTTTCTTGAGTTTTTGAAGGATGCCCCTTCCCGCAGGCCCTCCTCCCTCACGGGAGGGGTGCCCTTGGGCGGGGTGGGTCTTTTACTCGCCTTCCTCCTCCTCAGAGGTGACCGGTGTCCAGTCGGCGGTCGTCTGCCCATCCTTCTGTGCGCGGAGCGCGGCGGCCTGTGCGGCGCGGGTGGCGACAGGTGCGAATTTGGCCTTCTTGATGAGGTTGTCGAAGGCGGTGCCGGGTGAATAGATGAGGTTCACGCTCTTGATATTTTCGGCAGTGAACTCCTTCGCTGTCAGGGCGCCTTCCGAAGAGAGCGATACGCTGAACTCGCCCAGCTTGCCCATCTGGATCTTCTTGCCTTCCAGCAGTTGCTCCACCAGGCACTTGGTCAGCAGGATGGCTACGGCGGTGATGTCCTCCTCAGCGTACTTGGCGCCGTGGGAGCTGATGTGTTCGGCGAATTTCTCCAGCGTGAGCACCTCGATGACCTGTGCCGTGGCGTATGCCTTCTTGGGCTCTTCGGGGTGTGCGGGGTTCTGACGCATGACGATAGAATACGGAATCATAATGTCTGACTGTTGTTTTTAGGTGAATGATAATGTGTGGATGAACTCATGCCTGCGCAGGCGGTGCAACGGGTTCTCAGGGATGCCGTAGGCGGTAGCGGGAAGAATAGCAATCTTATGGGGTTAAGATTAGTCATCTTGTGGTGCTAAGATTAGTAATCCTATGCGCGTAAGATGCTGCATCTTATGGTTGGGTGTCTTGTTTCTTCCGGCTCCCGGATGGGCACCCACCGGTGTCCCGTTTGCGAGTGCAAAGGTACCACCTCCCTTTCCTCGCTCCGCATGTTCACTACCTGATCCGTCAGATAATCACCTGTTCCGTCAGATAATTATCCCCCCGCCCTACGGGGGAGGGGACGGGGGGAGGGGCTTACGGCGGCCCTATGGCCTCGAAGATGATGCGGACCCAATCGATGCGGAGCAGGCGCGCCGTGGGTCGCCAACCGCGGGCACGCAGGGTGTCCGTGAGGCCCGGCATACGACGCAGGTCGGCGTTGAACAGTCGCAGCGCCCATGACGGGCTGCTGTCAGGGTAATACATCTCAGCCAGTTCCCCCTTTCCATAGGCTTTCACCGGCACCTCTTCCAGATATTTTTCACTTTTCATTTTTCATTTTTTTCCGTGATATTTCCGTGTCTTTCCGTGGTACCATTTTTCACTCTTTCACTCTTTCAATTTACCTTCCGCCAGCATGCGCTGGTATTCCTCGTACGTCACGGCCCCTTTGGCCCATTCCTCTCGTTCACGCATCCGCCGCTCGTGTTCTTCACGTTCCACCTTGCGCACGAGCTCGCGGCGCTGTGCCTCCGCCTCAGCACGCACGATGGCAGGGTCGCGCCAACGCCGGTGTTCAGGGATGTTGCTGTACTTGCCGTTAACCACCTTCAGGAAATTCGCCTCGCGTGTCAGCCATTCCATGTCCGCCCTGAAGCCGCGCTGCCCGCCGCCGTTGAGGAAGTCGCTCTCGGCGGCCATCGTCGCCATCTTCTCCAGCTTTGCCATGGGGTATTTGCGCAGCAGTGCCGTCAGCTGACGCTGACAGATGCCGTCGAGCGTGTCGATGGCAGGGATGACAGCCTGCATGCGACAGATCTCCCCGTTGAAGAACTCCACGAAGTACTGCAGGTCCGCCTTGGTGACCACCGCCAGCGGCTGATCCTCCAGGTACACACGCGCGCCCGCGCTGGTTGCTGCTGTTGTTAAAGGCTTAGCAGCAACAGCAGCCTTCTTTCTCTCTTTGCTTTCTTTACTTTCTTTGCTACTTTCTTTCATTGCTTTCATTTCTGTCTTTCTTTGTTTGAAGGTTGATGAAACGCCGCAAAGGTATGACAAACCGAAATAATATACCCCCTACAATGTATGTATATGTAGGGGGTATAACGTAGCTCTTTTATGTTCCTATTGAAACAAAGCCTTTAGCGTATCGCGGAACTGCAGAGACTGTCGCTGGTCAAGGGCATCGTGGTAGTCGCGGTACATATTACGCCGGTTCCACAGCGTCTCAAAAGCTTTCCATTTATCTTTGATGCTCAGCCGCATGGCCATCTCATCAGCCAGGATGGCCGATTGCGTTCGTGAGAGGGCTGGCTGATAGCGGTCATCCACATATCCAGCTTCCTGCACCTTCTGCCAAAGCGCCATTGCCGCTTCCGTGCCCAGCACCTCGGGCATAGCATTCCCCTCCTCCCTCTCCTCCCTCATCTTCCCCTCTTTGAAAGAGAGGGGGCTGGGGGGTGAGTCTATATACTGCCTCTCCACCCGATCCACATGCTGACTGCCAGACTTGTAGATGTTCAATACGATGCTGCCAAGTATCTTATAATCTGCCTGGTGCAGCTGCTCAAGCAGACGGTTCAAATGGTTCAGGTCATCGGCCGACAACTCTTCCCCGTGGTCTTCGTTTCTCGTCGTCATATTCCTTTTTTACTTCTGAAAAATAAATGATTTACAAAAAGGATGTTGGAGAAAAAACGGAGAGCGTGGACTTACAATTTGGAGATAACACCAATCTTGCGGGCTTAGCAGTTCAGGTGCCCTGTACAGATGTTATGCCAAAAAGCCCACGCTTCCGTAAGGCATGCGTGAGCCGGCAGACATCCTTTCCTGTACATTTAACCTGTTGAACTGCTAATTCGAAGATTGTCAAGAAAGCTGTCGTTGCTCTTTGGGCGCAAAGATACTCCATTTCTTCTTTGCGCCCAAAACTTTTGAGTCTGATTTATGGGCTCATAGCGAATTTATCTTGCGCTTATCGCTTCACTTTCCCGAGATGACAGTTCACGCCGCCCATCAGGATGCCTTCGGAGCCGTAGCCGACTTCCATGAAGAAACGAACAGGGCCCTGACCAAACTCTATGCCGACGGGCGTGGCTTGATAGCCGAAATGGAATTTGACTTCGTCGTGCGTGCCACAACCTGCGCCCTCGAAACGGAACCACTGCAGGTCGCCTCCCAAGCCTACCTTGGAATAGAGCTGGACATGCTTACCAATGAGCCACGTGTATTTCAACATGGGCATCAGAGAAACATAATTGCCGAAGATGTCACCACTCCGTTCTTCTACCAGGCGCCAACGGTCCTGCGGGGTGGCGGGGGCCTCATAGACAGAACGTGTGACGCGGTAACTATACATCGTACTCCAACTCAAGAGCCCGCCCAGGGCTAAACGGTCATTGAAATGGTACATATAGTGACCGTTAAAAGACATGGGGACGATCTCGGTGTCGTTTCTGTCAAGCAGATAGCGGTATTGGTTCTCCTTCACATAGTCATTGAACTTGTTGATTCTGCTGAAGCGTGAAAAGATGCCCATGGACAAACCGAATTCATGACGATGATAGTAGCTGCGGTGGTACTTGAAGCGGCTGATATGACCCTCCTCGTTATCCTGCGCTGCCAACGAGGAGGAGACGAGGACGAAGAAGCTGAACGCAAATAATATCCTATTCATGATCTGTGTTATTTGAGGGGTTGTCGGAAGTTGAGGGTGAGACTGGCTGGTATTTGACTCTCCAGTTCTGTTGCTTCAGCGATTGCTCTGTCAGTTCATAGCGGGCACGTTCAGCGTGGTATTCGCGCTGAAAAACACCCAAGGGGACATCATGGTTATAGACGAAGAGTTGCAGCACAGAATTCTTGCGGAACCAATCCCCCAAGGACTGATTGCCGATTCGAACGTCGGACCTCGGCATCACATAGTGATATGTGGCTTCTGCATCGATAGGATACAGCTTGTCGGGGTACTCCGTACTGATCACCAGCTGAAGCGTATCGCTGCTCTCGTTCTGGAAGATGAAGCCATCATTGTACTCCTCGTAGTCGTTGGTACACGTGCTGGACGACAGCATCAGCCCCAAGGCAATAGGAAGAAAGAAAAGAACTTTTTTCATCGTTTGTATGATATGTTGAGTTTTGACACCGCAAAAATACGTGTTATTATCTCTTGAGCAAAAAATTTAGTCGTTTTTAACTTAAAATTGGCGTTAGAGAGGTTACGGATATGTGATTGTCCAGTTATGTTCCTCCAGCCAGTCCTTCGTCAGCTCGTAACGCTTGAGCTCAAGATGATTTCCCCCAAGAGGGTCGTTGGGATGATGATTCTTGTAGAATTCTGTTACGTCATCAAGTTTATAGATAAATAACTGAATAATCTGGTGGTTCTTGAATATATACTTACGACTTGCATAAGCCTCAATCTTACTGTCTTGGTGCGGAATCCCTATTCCGACATCACCGTTTTGAGCCATTAGTGTGTCAGGGTATTGATAATTGACATATAACACTAATGTGTCATCACAATTATTTCTAAAGATAATGAATTCATAGTTACCAAGGTCCTCGACCAACGGAAAATGGTCACATTGGATGAATATAAAGATTGACAAGAATATAACTATTAAACTACCTTTTTGTACTTTCATATTCGATCATTAGTGTCCAATAAAAATTGGACGAGTTAAATATTTAATCAAAAAGTCCCTTAAAAAGGGGATAATCGAGTTCTTTGACATCGTTGAATATAGTCTTATCGAACAGGTCGGTCAGGTGAGTCTTGTCCGTAAGTGATATGCTGAGGATTTGTAAGACCTCATAGGTTGAGCGTTCCAATTTCATATCATGATGAACAATAGCCACGAGACAATAGGTTATGATGGCAACAGCAATTTGGATGCGGACAGCATTCTCCGTAGTACCACCCCAAAACTTCTTGATTTTGAGATGCTGCTTTAGCCATTTGAAGAAGAGTTCAATCAACCATCTTTTCTTGTAAAGTTCTGCAACTTCAAGAGCTGTGAGATGCTTGGCATTAGTGAGGAATGTGAATTCACGTTCTTCTTCCTCATCATAGAATCTAACGAGTCTGAATGACTCTGGATACTTCTTCTCCGACATATAACCAGTTAGTCTCACCTCGGCATCGGTAAGCACGTTCTTAGGCATGCGTCTCTTCCATTTGACTTTTTTGTACTTCAAGTTCGTCTTTGCTCTGACTACATAGAAGGAATCCATTAGATGTATTCTATAGAGTTCTTTGAATGAGTCATAAGCTCTGTCGAAAATGTAGTAAGCATTAGGCTCACAATGAATTGAAGACATTGCCGTTGAATCATGCTTTGATGCAGTGGTCACTGTGTAGAAGGCTGGAACCTGAGCCTCAACGTCATATAAGACATGGGCTTTGACACCGCCTTTCTTCTTTCTGAACCTTGCCCATGGAAATGTTGAGAGACATAGAGGAATGGTCGTAGAATCAAATGCGTATTTCTTTCCAGGAATATTCAAGAGATTGGTTACCCGTTTCTCGCAAGCCTCCTTCATCATGTAGAAGGCATAATCCTCGAAGATCCTGTAATCACGAGTCTGGTTGGCGTACGCAAGAGTGGCCTTGGCAATGGGCTTACGTCCCAATCCTAGATGATATTGCTTTGCTCTATGCGCTTCAAAAGCAACTATCACATCACGCAAACTCTCGCGATTACTCAGTTGGCCGAACATCATTGCAAGCAGTTGATTCCAGCATATGAATTGCTTCACATAGCGGTTCCCATCATACTTGCGGACGTAGTTGTTGAACTGAGTCCTATTCAGAAAAGCTGTTAGTTGAGCGAAAACGTATTTGTCTTGGAACATAGCAGTCATTTGTATTTGGCTGCAAAGTTACAAAATCAAGTCCGTTTCATCTCAAAAACCTGTTTAATAGACTAAAATTCAATTATTTCAAAGACCGATTAATCAACTTTTATTGGACAGTAGTGATATTCGATTGAGATTAAAAATGAAGGAAATTATAGAATCCGGACAATGTTTCCCGTACCTGCAACATTTCCAACTCATTATGTGAATCGACAAATTTTTTGTTAAAGTCATGTGGCAACAATGGGTTCATGTTAAAATCCCATCCTTGCTCAGTCGTGGGGTGTGCGAATCTTTCAAAAGTATCTTCGTAAAATCCATCAACATACCTGCTAAAGTATTTTAGGGCAAGATAATTAGCATCCCGTTCCACTTTAGAATATTTGTGTAAGCCTTTTTCTTGAGTCGTACTCACCAAGCTCGGAATACCCACAGCAAACAGATAGGCTGGTCCCATATTCTGGCTTTGAATATAGTGTCCGTATTCATGCTGGAAAGTTGGATTGTTGGGATCAGCACGGAGCATCTTACTACCGATAATGTAATTGCTAAGAGTAACGGCACCATAATTTTCTGTTAGGGACGATCTGATGACAGTCGTACCATATTTATAATCAACGTCATCAATATTCCAAAACAGGTTTACCATATGTGAAAAACTATGCCCGATGACGGTTTGTAGTCCTTGCCATGTATGCCTTGAGAATAGTTCCCCTACTTGGAATCCGAAACTCTTATTGGAGTCAAGAGTGAAAAGCCCGCCGATTATCTTGAAATAATTTTTTACATGATGATTTGCGGATTCCCAGAAACCTTTCTCAGAAAATAGTCCTTTAATTCCCCCTATTAACCATGTAAGGAAGAATTCTCCACTCTTATCCGTATATTTCAGCGGATTATTGAGACAATAGCTATAACGGTTGAAGCTCTGGGTATTATCTGGAGCCTGCACGTATGGGTCGGGTGAGAGGAAGCGGGCGACGGCTGGGTCGTAGAGGCGAGCGTTCATGTTGATGAGACCATGTTGAGGTAAATGCTCATGCCCCGTATAGCCACGCTCAAGAAAAAGGGTTGGTTGGTTACTATAACTATAAACTACGTGTGTCTCAGGGTTACGTAGCCGTCCCCATGCGTCGTAGCTCTGTTCACTCCTGAGCGATCCACTCTCTTTGATTATATGGGTGATGCTACCTTGAAAATCACGCAGGATGTAAAAGAGAGAGTCTGTATTAGCGGTTCTGACTAATACAGCGGGGGCATTATAGTAGTTACCAAAGAGATAGAGTCGTTCCTTATAAAAGATGTTATTAAACGTATCCCCCAAAAACTCATAACATCCTCCAAAATAGTTCGCATACTCCGACTGCCATGCCAATTGTCTATAATGAAGCGTTTTATGCGTCCTCTCCCCATTTGCATTGTATGTAAAATAGGTTCTGCTGTTTCCTTCTATTATTGTAGCGGGTCGTTTAAAAGAGGTATAAGTGATACTCTGAGTCACTGTGCTGGACAGATTGTTATATATACCTGCATCAGATACAGCATAGACCTTTCCGGTTATGTCGTAATTTTGCCATCCAGCATCATCTATTTCAGTAATATTTCCGTTATCTTCGTATGTGATAGCTTCACCGTTGTAAGTTGCTAGCCTGTTTAGATTATCGTATGTAAACGTTTCTGTAATGGCTCTATTTTCATCCGTGCGTGAAAGCAGGTTCCCTGTTGCAACGTTGAAATTACAAGTAATATATTGAATAAATGGAGATTGTGGGCCATGATCCTTACTCAGTATCTGTCGCGCTACCTGCCTGCTTGTTGGAGTACCCCACGAGGTGTATCCATATGTTCTGATCAGCTTTCCTGTTTTAATTGTTTTGGGGTTACCCATATCGGTTTCGGCATTCAGTTGATACACCACTTTGCCACCATTGAGTACACCTTTGACAAAATGCCCATGAGCATATCGGTAGATTTCAGTAGCAAGATACCCTACCTGTGAGGTATAGCGTATGGAGTCTGTCTTCCCCTGAGAATAAAAGAAGTCCTTTTGCAGGAACTGATTATTGTAACTTTCCCTTGCCACAGAAACCCGTCCATGACTGTCGTAGTTGTATTCCTGGGAAGTATCATTATCAGAAATGACGGCTGTGAGCTCATTCAAGTTGTTATAAGTATAAGTCGTGCTAAACTCTGGCATAACCTTCTCCGTCAGCCTTCCATATTGGTCATATGTATATTCGATGGTCTCACCGTTGGCATCGGTTTCAGAATTGATGTTACCCTCGTCATCATATTCGTAGGTCGTTGTCCCGGCACTGGGATCGTTGATGGCTGTCCGTCGCCCATAGTTGTCGTAGGTGAATGTGGTAACGACATTTCCAGGAGCCGTAATCGAGAGAGGTTGACCATCCGGGGACAAGCTGTAAGAGAGTGTACCACCAGGATCAGTGACTGAAATAAGATGTCCTGCCGTGTCATAGGTGCGTGTAGAGGAAACTCCATCTTTTGTGGTCGTCGTGGAAAGGCCATCATAGCTGTATGTTGTCTCTCTAAAAATTCCCTCTTTATAGGATATGATACGATTCTGATTATCATACGTATAGCGGTTCCATATGGATAGCGGAGATTCTTTATACGGTTGCGAGACACGAGAGAGGCGTCCGTGGTCATCATACATGCAATCCACATACCGATAAACACTATCAAATCGGAGGTCGCCACGGCGCACTTCCCTGTTCAGCGCATCGTAGACGATTTTTGTGGTCGGTTTTCCAGTCTGAGCCTGCGTAACTGAATAACATCCGTTCGTACCTTCCATGGTCCAGCCATACGTAACAGCCTTCGTAGTACTGTCTGGTAGCGTGACATTTGTCTCCCGACCAAAAGAGTCATAGCCAAACAGGGTGACATCACCCCTGTAGTCTGTCTGGCTCGTCAGATATCCCAGTGTGTTATATGTAAAGTGGGTCACGAATCCCATAGGGTCTGTCTTTTGCGTCAATCGGCCATGAGCATCGTACGCATAAGATGTGGATAGGTTATTGTTTGAACTATATTTACGGGTGGCTTTCGATGTCAGATTCCCATGTGTGTCATATGTCATCTGTTGCTGCAGGGTTAACAGATTGTTCTTATAGAGTTTCTTCTCCAAGGGCTGACATTTATTGTGCGATGTGATTAGCATCCTTTCCGTGGAAGAGTTACTGCCTCTTGTTGTTGTTATCTCCTGATTAGTAAGGTATCCTATATAATATCCGTCACCCACATTAGGATTGCTGGAATACGTATTCACGACTTGCTTGGATATGCCATCAGAATACTCTGTATTTTCTGTCAGGGGGAGCCCGTAGATGTTATTGGTATATGTTGATGTAACTGTAACATCCGTGAGCTCATCTTCTTCCGTTTTCTGGGACAAGGCAATAACAGCTCTCTTGTCTGATTGGATGGTTGAAGTATAATAGAAATTTTTATCAAGAGTCATGCCGCCCAAGAACGTATTTTCCCTTGTTAATGCTCCATGTTTATCGGGAGCATAAGTCCTCGTCACACTCAGCCCGTCGGAACTGATATCCTGCATTTTATAAAAACAACGGAATCCAAGCCCTTGCAAGTGACAGACGGCATCTGTATATCTTTGATTTTTCCATCCAGTCATATCGCCATTCAAGAAGGTCTCTGAACGTCTGCACACCGGGAGGAAAGAGGTCGTAGTCGTATAAGGGAAATTCGCGGGATAATTAGAATCTATGTTGTCATCTATCTCATTGAGAAGATTATATGCATTTTTCTGTACGACACCATAACTATTTGCCATACCAGTCATCATTACCTCCTTAGAGTCATTACGGGGAAAGTTGTATTTTGTTACAATATTATCCTTGACGCTCAGAAGCTGTGCTGTTTTTCCATGTGTTTGAATATCAATGGGAATAAAGGCTGAATTCGAAGATGGATAATAAGTGTTTAGAATACCATTACCCACCTTGTTATTATTTGTCAGATACGTGGTAAAGGAACTGTTGTTATATGAAATGATATCTGCCAACCCATCGCCATTTACGTCTCTGACAAATGCATGTGACCCAGATGTCAATGACGGCCCAGTGAAAGTACCAGTAACGAATTGGCCGTTACCCTTTGAAATATAATATTTCCATAATGTTCCGCTTGTCGTGGGAGGTGTCACCAAATAATCACAAAGCCCGTCTCCATTAAAATCACACGGCAGGACTCTTCGAAAAAAGAGTTGATTCCTATTGATGCCAGAATAGCCAGCTTTATTCCTTAAAACCAAGCCATTTGCCGAAGGCTCAAACGAATATATATCCATACTGGTTGATGTAATGTGGCAGATATCTGATTTTCCGTCACCATCATAATCTATTGCCAACAATTTGTTGGAGTGATTCTGAGCCGCGACTGCATCAGGTTGTTCAGTTCCCCAATATGTTTTATTAAACATAAATGGGGTTCCTTGATAAAGAAGCTGATTCCCATTAAGGTCTATCAAATAACATTTGGTGGCACGGGTATCATTTCCTTTTAAAGGGTGATGTGAAGCCACCGCAAGGATCTCTATCTTACCATCACCGTTATAGTCACCAGCCAAATACGTTTTGGGCTGTATGCTTTGATGGCCGCCATTATCGGTAAAGACGGTCGAGAATGTAAATGTACGTGTGTATGCGATTTGTAATTCTCCGAAGATATTTGCCTTATAAACCCGGAAATCCACTTGGTCAAGGCCATTGACCACCCGATTGTTTATTTTAACGACTTGATCATAGCCTGCACCTTCAAAATCTGCACAGATAACATCTACGAATCCTTCACCTAACGTGATAGAGGAGGATTGTATTGACGTTTCGCCGACAATGCCCCCATATACATAGATATAATTTGTCGATTCGTAAAGATTCTGAAAGTAATTTTTACTCGCAGATTGGTATTGTCTCCAATAAGGATCTCTATTAGGACAAATAATGATTCCATCATCACTGTTATGATAGTCGAACTTGCCTTGGAACGTCAAGAACTGATTAGGGTCGCTTATTTGATAGTAGTTGGAATATATGGTAGCATTGGCTTGTGAATAATTTGTCAATGCTAAATCTTCGCCATAATAAAATCTTAGTGGATTCAGGTATGCATTACCTTCTGTGTAATCCAACTTCGTCAGTAGAGATACGTGATTTTGTATTGTATAATCCAATAAATATTGGCGTAGTATGTTCGTTCCATATTTACAAGTGATCTGGCTTAACCTACGGGGCTCTGAGATTTCTATACCTGCACGGTAAGCCTGAATGGTATCGGGTCGTGAACTCTCATACCCAAAGAGTATGGAATATCCTCCATTATAGCTTACATAGAAAATGTTGTAATGATTATTCTGGAAAGTATAAACATATGTGATGGTATTTCCGTGAATGTCGCTATTTGACATCATAGGATATTCCAACCGGTTCTCATTGTCTTCGGTTCTACCATATATGCACTTGCGACCATCTGGGTAGAAGACTTCAAAATAATAGATGGCATCGGTCGTTCCATAAGCCTTTGCAACAATATTATGTAGCTCCGTTTCATAGGTGATGACACCATTCCCTGTTGCAATCTGTATCAATCGCATTCCATCAAGGTAGAAGGCATCGGAGTTATCAAGTTTTATTTCTTCTGTCTGACCATCAAAGTACATCGTTTTAGATCCGCGGGTAATGCACGACAATCCGCCAACAGACCAACCGACTCCAGCAATGGAGTTGGGGCTTTGGCTGTTGTATGAAAGGGATAACTGAGGAGTAAAACCATGTATACCTGTAGAGGTCTTAATAGGTATTTCATACGTGCGAGCGCCCGTTGGTGAGATTCCCTCAAATATCGGAATCTCACCAACGGGTTTGTTTGTGTCTATACTTACTGAATTAGGAACATGATTATTGATGATCGTATCATTGGATGCCACGCGCTGACGCATTGTTGGCTCAACAGCGTGTGATGCATAATCGTCTGTATGCATGATTTCTATAGAGCTATATACAGATGCGATGATGGAGTCCCGATAATTTTGGAACTGTTCCGCAGTCCATCCAGAGAAGCGGGAGGGATTATCCAAGGAATCTCTCACTTCTTCGTCCATCGTAAGTGGCTGTGCACTCACTGTCATCATATTGAGAAAGGGAACGATGAATAAGCAACAGAGAGGTTGCTTGATGGTATGATGAATATTGATTTTCATGACGTGTGTTTTTCGAGGTTATTTCTTGATGATTTTCCAAGTTCTCTCTTGTTCATCGTTTTTAGCAATGTGCAGGAAATAGGTACCAGCAGGCTGCTTTCGGATGTCAAGTCTTGTTGTAGTTGATGCACAACCCTTATAAAAAAGTCTCTGGCCAGTTGCATTGTAGAGACTTAGAGAATACGTGTCTTCGTCGCTGATACCTAAAATTTCTATACGAAGATTCCCCTCAGTGGGATTAGGATAGATGGTTATATTCTTATCACCCAGCATACGGGAAGAGTTATTCTGTTCAGGTTCGCTCTGGGACTGTTGTGTTTGAATCAGTTGGGAGGAAACACGACTAATACGATTCCCAGCAGCATCATAAGTATATTGTACGAACTGGGAATAGGCTGTACATGCTTGCAGCATGAATATGAAGGCTACAATTCTCTTCATAATGGGATGACAAAAATAGATGAATTGCATGAGATAACAAAGAAAAAAGGGATAATAATAATGAAAGAAGGGAAAAGTTCCCATTCCACAGGGATTGAGACCCCGATGGAATGGGAATAATTAGATGTTTAGAGTTCGATGTCGGCGTAGAACATCCACTCACCATCAATGATCTGTAGCTCGAAGGTGCCTTCGAGGTAGGAAGGAAGGGCGAGCGTGGTGGTACCCACGGGGATAATGATGGTATAAACGACCTCATTGTCCTCATCCACGAGTTGCAGGGTACAGCCGTCGCAAGGTGTTTCGAACGTCAGCACGTTACCGTCAATATATACGGTAGGCTCGACGACGGGGGATTTGGGCTTGGGATTTAAAGGCTTCGTTGGGTCGATTCTACCTTTAATAAAAGGAATAGGCAAACTTTGATGAGGTTGTTGGGCGTTCATGAACGCGGGCATCGCAAGGATGCAGAGAAAAGTTAGAAGTTTTTTGTACATAAAAAGTTACTTTTAGAGTGAATAATCGCTGCAAAAGTAACTCTTATGATTATTAGCGCCAACGATGATGGGTGTGTAATTTTACACAGGCAAATCAATAACGACTGTTAATCAAGCTGTTGCGAAAAAACATTTTCTTCAGGATGAATAGCACAACGAAGATTTTGTGACAATCCAGAGCCACCACGTTCATTAAATAGTAGATGGTTCGTTTGGGCTTTTATGTTGGAAATCCTCTGTGCTGATTGTTTCATGAGTGCAGCAATATCATCTGTGGTTAGGCCGAGATCTAAAAGGACACACACCTTCCATTCATTTTCGGTTACTTCGATTGCGCGTTGTTCAATCATGTGGCAGAAATGAGAAAAGGCAGCTTGAAAGTGGGCCTTGAGTTCTATCCATTCTGAATCAGTCATTGCATCCTTTCTGCTGTAAGCCAGTGATCTTATTTGCACAACAGCTTTACTGGAATAGTATAAGGCCCTTTTATCCTTCGATTTCAGACTCTCATATAGCATCTTTAATTGTTGCTGTTGCTCATACAGCTCATCTATTTCATTTTGCTTGGTCGTTACATAGTCTTGTAGTTGCGATTCCGCCAGATGTAGCTCTTCTTGTGTCTTGGAATATTTATCTGCAGCATGGCGTAAGTCTTCTTCGATGTGTGCAATGACTAAGGCGAGCTCTTGTTCCTTCTTCTTCTTCCTTTGAATGACAACCAGGCCTATAGTGCATAGGATGATGATTGTCACTAATAAAATGAATATGATTGTCCTACGTCGGTTTGCTTTCTGTTCGCTCACTTGTGCCTGCCGCAAATGACGGTTATAGTTATACAAAGATGTCGTCCTATGAACCTCTTCCGTGCGAAGACTTTCATGATAGGCATCATTGGCGTCTGCATAGAGTGGAGCGAACTTGGCGATGGAATCGGCAATTCCACGTTTTCTATATACAGAAAGTAAACCCTTATAGCCTGCTTCATCTTCGCCAGCAGATAGGACGCGACGATAGTAGAACTCTGCGGAGTCAAGTTGATTAACCGCATCAAAATAGGAGGCCATCGTGTAGTAGAACATTTCACGCCCAGGCAATAGGTTTCCTTCTCTGTCGAAGAATCCACTGTCTTCTCGAATCTGCCTTATACCATCTTTTGCACTTTCAAAATCCTTTCTTGCTATATAGATATCTATAATCCCGATATTTGTCATTGTAGCTACTTGTGGGTATCCGTGAAGCAGCGCGATGGACTTTGCAGTCTGTGATATACGAATCATACCAACAGTGTCTAACAATAAAAAGTATGGCCTTAGGAGGGAAGTATAGCCTGAGATCGCTTCCAGCGTATCCCCAATCACCCAAGAATAATGGATGAAGGCTGAATCCGCTTTCAATTCATCCTCTGGCAAATTCTGTGCATGAAACACTTCCGCCATCTGTCCATAGACATTGCGGAGGATGCGGAAGTCGCAGTCGGAGGCGGTGGTGTCGGCGCGCTCGATGGCGGTCTGATAGGCTTCGATGGCCTGCGGCGCCTCGCCCATGTCGGCATGGGCGCGGCCGAGAAGATAGTAGGCCAGCATCTGGTCATTGGCATGATGCCAGAAATGGTCGTAATAGCTGACTAGCGCCAGCGCAGCACTGTCACTCATGAACACCGTATCGGCCTGGTTCTGGGCCCGCAAATCCATCAGCGCAGCGTGCATAGCCCTATCATGCCGGTAGGCCCTCACGCCACCCGCCACCAGTGCGATGACCGCCGCCGCAGCCAAAAGCACAATGATAATCGTATGTTTTCGTCTCACGCTTCGTTAAACGCTCTTTATCTCATTCGCTCAGCAGCACGCATATCTTGTCTTGGAGGTTGCGGCCATCGGCCATGCGGCTGACACCCTGGTTCATGATGGCGAAGGCGAAGAGGTGGTTGGTGGAGCGTTGGGTGGTGTAGCCCACGAGGGTGCTGACAGCCGTCACGGAGCCAGTCTTGGCACGTACGTTGGCGGCAGCGGCCGTACCGGCCATGCGTTTCTTCAGTGTGCCGTCAACGGCGGCGATGGGCAGTGCCGCCAACAGGGGATTGAAGATACTGTCGGGACGTTGGGCGGCATACGTCAGCAGCCGTGTGAAGATCTCTGGGGTCTGGTAGTTGTAGAGCGAGAGGCCGCTGCCGTCGGCGATGGAAGCCTCTGCACCGATAATCTTACTGATTATCGGTGCGATTTGCTTTCTGCTCTTGCCCAACTGATAAAACACCGCTTCGGCGCAGAGGTTGTCGCTCTCCTTCATCATCGGCTGCAGCACTTCCGTGAGGGGCCTGCGGAACGCTGTCAGGCAGCGGGCGGTAGCGGGTGCCTTACCCTTGGCGATTCCCTTTGCGAGTGTGATGCCGACATTCTTCAGGGCTGCCTGCAGTTGAGCGGCAAGTCCGGGTTTGCCGTTGAGTAGGAGAGGGGTCAGCGTCGGGTTGTCATCATCCCAGCACCATCCCCAGCCGAACTCATCCTCGTCTTTGAACGACGCGTCAGCCAGCAGGCGCCCTGTAATCCTGCGCACCCCCACAGCCTTCAGCTGCTGTGCCAGTACGCGCACGTCAGCCGCCGTGAGCAGGGGGTCCATACCACCTTTTATATATAGGTCGCCCTGGAGCACACCGTCCTTCAGCGGTGCCGTCGCCAGCAGCTGCGTCTGGAACTGATAGTGCGGTCCCAGCTGGTCGAGGGCAGCGATGGCTGTCACCACCTTCTCCGTGGAGGCCGGGCGCATGCGCTGTCGGGCGTCATAGCTGTAGATGATATCGCCCGTCGTGAGGTTCACAATCTGAAGTCCCAGCTGTGACACCGTTAGCAGCGAATCCTCTGCCAGTAGCAGGCTGTCGATGCGCAGGGCCAACCGTTCATTGGTGGTCAGCGCCTTCTTGCTCGGTTTCGTGGGCGGCGTCACCTTCGGGGTGGCGGCCGTTGTGCCTGTCATGCCCAGCGATGTCATTCTTCCATCCGGCAGTTGCTGTCTCCTCACCGCCTTCTTCGAGCTTCCGCAAGCCGTTACTGTCGCCACCGCCACCATCATGACCACGGCTCTCATTATCCACCTAAACTGTCTCATATATCTTTTTACATTTATTCATTAACCATGAATCATTAACCATTCGACTCATTGATGTAGTTCTTTGTTATCATATCGTAGTATAGCGCCTCCAGTTCCTCGAGGGTGAGGTTGTTCACTGCGTGCTCAATCTTGCGTATCAGTTCCTCACGGCGGTATTCGTTGGAACTGCAGAATGAATGATAGTAGCTCATTGTATTTCGTTCATGAAAAATCTTTGGAACTCACTTTCAAAGTTGGGTGTCAGAACGTGATTGCCTATAGCATCGCCTATCTTCTGCATCGACCAAAAGCGGCCGCCAGCCAGCTCAGAGGATGATGGCTGTATGGGGCCGTCGTACAAGGTGCGATGCACATACACTAATTCCTTTTCGCGGCTGCTCTCGAAGACATACTTTGCCACGAATTCAGGCGTGAAGTCCGTGATGCCCAGTTCCTCCAGTACTTCGCGCCGCAGCGCATCTTCGGGCATCTCGCCATAGTCGATATGCCCACCTACTGCTGTGTCCCATTTGCCGGGTTGAATATCCTTCCACTCTGGTCGCTTCTGCAGATATACTTCACCCGCACTATTGAAAACATGCAGGTGCACGACCGGGTGCAACAGCTTTGAACCGCCATGGCACTCGCCACGTGTGGCTGAACCAATCACGTGGCCATCTTCATCCACAATCGGGAATATCTCGTTCTGATTATCCATGGATATCCTCAGCTTATAACGCTGTTTCTCCTCAACTTTGTTGTTTATTCTTTTCCGCCCACAAAGATAATGTGTTTTTATGGAACAGCCACAAAATAAAATAATTCTTAACAAACTTTATGCGCACACCGCACGAACAACAAGGGATTAATGTCGCGAGTTCATCATTTTTCTTTGGGAAAAGGACGCTCGTATCAAAATTATGTGTACTTTTGCAGCAAATATATCCTTTTAACTAACGATGATTCGTAAATTTGATTTCCTCATTATCGGCTCAGGCGTAGCCGGCATGAGTTATGCCCTCAAGGTAGCACAGAGCGGCAAGGGAAAGGTGGCTCTCATCTGTAAGACGACCATCGACGAGGCCAATACGGACAAGGCACAGGGCGGCGTGGCATCAGTCACCAACCTCAAAGTGGATAACTTCGAGAAGCATATCCAAGACACAATGGTGGCCGGTGACTTCATCAGCGATCCCGCTGCCGTGGAACAGGTGGTGAAGAACGCTCCCAAGGGCATCGCCGACCTGGTGAAATGGGGTGTGAACTTCGACAAGAATGAGGACGGCGAGTTCGACCTGCACCGCGAAGGCGGCCACAGCGAGTTCCGCATCCTGCACCACGCCGACGACACAGGCCACGAGATCCAGCAGGGCCTCATCCGCGCCGTGCGCCGCAACAAGCGCATCACGGTGTTGGAGAACCACTTCGCCGTGGAGATTATCACGCAGCACCACCTGGGACGTGAGGTGAACCGCCACATGACGGACATCGAGTGCTATGGCGCCTACGTCCTCGACCCCGACACGCAGAAGATTGACACCTTCCTGTCGCGTGTCACGCTGATGGCCACCGGTGGCACGGGTGCCGTCTATGCCACCACCACGAACCCCAATATCGCCACGGGCGACGGCATCGCCATGGTCTATCGCGCCAAGGGCATCGTCAAAGATATGGAGTTCGTGCAGTTCCATCCCACGGCGCTCTACAACCCCGCAGAGACACATCCCGCCTACCTCATCACAGAGGCCATGCGCGGCTACGGCGGCATCCTGCGCCTACCCAACGGCGAGGAGTTCATGCAGAAATATGATAAGCGCCTCTCACTGGCGCCCCGCGACATCGTGGCCCGCGCCATCGACAAGGAGATGAAGATTCATGGCATCGACCACGTCTGCCTCGATGTCACCCATAAAGACCCTGAGGAGACGAAGCACCACTTCCCCAATATCTATGCCAAGTGCCTCAGCATCGGCATCGACATCACCAAGCAGTATATCCCCGTGGTGCCCTGCGCCCACTACATGTGTGGCGGTATTAAGGTGGACTTGAACGGCGAGAGCACCATCCATCGCCTCTACGCTGTCGGCGAATGCTCCTGCACGGGTCTGCACGGTGGCAACCGCCTGGCCAGCAACTCGCTGATAGAAGCTGTGGTGTATGCCGACAAAGCCGCAGAACACAGCATAGCTCACATCGATGAATACCAATTCAACACCCAGGTGCCCGAGTGGAACGATGAGGGCACGCTGACCAACGAGGAGAAGGTGCTCATCGCACAGGATATGAAGGAGGTGGGACAGATCATGTCCAACTATGTCGGCATCGTGCGCAGCGACTTGCGCCTGCATCGCGCCTGGACACGTTTGGATATCATCTACGAGGAAACCGAAGAGCTCTTCAAACGCGTGAAAGCTTCCAAGGACATCTGCGAGCTCCGCAACATGGTCAATGTCGGCTATCTCATCACCCGCCAAGCCATCGAGCGCAAGGAGAGTCGTGGCCTACACTACACGGTCGATTATCCCAAGCACGCCTACGACCAGGAATAGGATTCCAGCCCATGAGTCGGCCTAAGTGCGTCTCACCAACGAATGGTGCGGGCGTTGTCGGGTGTGACCTCGATGTGCACACGGAGGGCATCGTCGGGGAGGAGGTCCTCGATTAGTTCGGGCCATTCGATGAGGCAGAGGTGGCCGCTGTAGAGGTAGTCCTCGAAGCCCATGTCATAGGCTTCTTCCAAACGTTTGATGCGGTAGAAGTCGAAGTGATAAATGGATGATGGATGATGGATGATGGATGATTGCTCTTTGTATTCATCATTCATCATTCGTAATTCATCATTTATCTCGTATTCATTGACGATGGCAAAGGTGGGGGAGGTGACAGGCTCGGTGACGCCCAGCTCGCGGCAGAGGGCTGCGATGAAGGTGGTCTTGCCAGCACCCATCGTGCCGTAGAAGGCAATGACAGTAGGAGATCCACCCCCTTCCCCTCCCGTATGGGAGGGATGAGGCTGACGCAGGGTTGTCAGAAAGGTTTTGGCGGCCGCCGTTATCTCTTCTATGCTATTAATTTTTATTTGCATATTACTCTCAACTTTAAACTTTAAACTTTCAACTACGGGTGACTCCGCCCGTGCCAAAGACTACCGTCTTTTCGGTGTGAGCTCTACAAGCGGGATGAGCATCTCTTCCATGGAGATGCCGCCGTGCTGGAAGGTGTCGCGGTAGTAGGAGACGTAGTAGTTGTAGTTGTTGGGGTAGGCGAAGAAGCTGTCGCCACGGGCGAAGATATAGCGCGTGGAGAGGTTAGGGGAGGGGAGAAACGCACGCTGGGGATTGGTGATCTCAAAAACTTCCTTGGGGTTGTAGTCCAGATTCTTGCCGAGCTTGTAGCGCAGGTTCGTATTGGTGTTTTTGTCGCCCTTGACGCGCACGGGGCTCTGACAACGGATGCTGCCGTGGTCAGTGGTGAGGATGATGTGGTAGTCTGAGGCGGCGAGGGCGCGGAACAGGTCGGCAACGGCGCTGTGACGGAACCAGCTGAGGGTGATGCTGCGGTAGGCGGCTTCGTTGCTGGCTAGTTCACGCACCATGCGGCTCTCTGTGCGGGCGTGGCTGAGCATGTCGATGAAGTTGAGGACGCAGACGTTGACATCATATTTTTCCATCTGTGGCAGCTTCTGCACGAGGCGCTCGGCAGCTGCGGAGTCGTTGACCTTGTTATAGGTGAAGGTATGCTGACGGCGGTAGCGCTTGAAGAGCGTCTGGATGAGGGGTGCCTCGTTCAGGTTCTTGCCCTCCTCGCTGTCCTCATCGACCCACAGGTCGGGGAACATCTCGGCGATGATGTTGGGCATCAGGCCAGAGAAGATGGCATTGCGCGCATACTGCGTGGCCGTAGGAAGGATAGAGCAGTAGAGGCTCTCGTCGATGAGGAAGAGGTCTGCAATCTCGTTCATCAGGATGCGCCACTGGTCGTAGCGGAAGTTATCGATGACGATGAGGAAGACCTTTTCGCCCTGATCCAACAAGGGGAAGACACGGCGCTTGAAGATGTCGGGGCTCATGATAGGTGGACGACCGGGCATCTCGGCATCGTTGATCCAGTTGAGGTAGTTGCGCTCGATGAAACGGGCAAATTGGTGGTTGGCCTCCTGCTTCTGCATGGCTAGCATCTCCTTCATGGCACTGTCGGTTTCGGAGAGTTGCAGCTCCCACGCCACGAGACGGCGATAGACCTCCATCCAGTCCTCGATGTTGCGGGCGTCATCGATGAGCATTCCCATCTTGCCGAAGTCCTGTTGGTAGGCGGTCTGCGTCTGTTCAGTGACAATCTCGCGCTGGTGGATGTTTTTCTTCAGCGAGAGGAGAATCTGTGTGGGGTTGACAGGTTTGATGAGGTAGTCGGCAATCTTGCTGCCGATGGCCTGGTCCATGATGTTCTCTTCCTCGCTTTTGGTGACCATCACCACGGGCGTGGTGGGTGTCACCTCTTTGATGCGCTGCAGTGTCTCGAGGCCACTGAGGCCGGGCATATTCTCATCGAGAAGGATAAGGTCGTAGGTCTTCTCGCGGCAACGGTCAAGGGCATCGAAGCCGTTGGTGACAGTATCGACCGCGTAACCTTTTTTTTCCAGGAAGAGGATGTGAGCTTTCAGATGTTCTATCTCATCGTCGATCCAAAGTAAAGACGCTACGGACCCACCCCCGCCCCCTCCCGTCAGGGAGGGGAGAGGCTGGCGCAATGTATTGTTATAAGCCATATATTAAAGTTTAATCTTTATCTCGTTATTTTGATATTCTGACTTTTCGACTTATCCACTCCCTATCCGCAGGCTCTCCCCTCCCTGACGGAAGGGGTTGGGGGTGGGTCTTAATACATCCAGTCCTCATCATCGTCCTCTTCCTCTTCTTCCTCCTCTTCTTCCTCTTCCTCGTCGGCTTTCTTGTTGCCGTTCTCCTCACCCACGGGCACATCGTCGATATCCTTGGGCATATCGGTGGGTTCGTCGAGGATGAGGTCTTCAGGCACTTCGAGAGGCGAGAGCTCGGTATCGAAGAACTCGGCATAGTCGTCGTAGCTGTAGCGTGTGCCCAGGAGTTTCAGGTTCGCCTCGCTGATGAGGATGGCGCGTATGCCTTCCAGGCGTTCGCGCATATGGGCGTCGGCATAAAGCTGCTGTGCGTAGGCGTGGACTTCGTCATACGTCTGGAAGCCCGTGACACGCAACTGGCTGATGGTACCTGCAGGCACGATTTCGATGTCGAAGTTACGGGCCATGAAGGAGGTGAAGTTGAAGCGGGCTACCTCATACAGGAGCTGGTCCTCGTCCAGCTCGCCAGTGGGGTAGGCAAGGACGAAGACATACGGAACCAGCGGGTCGGCTACGAGGCTGTCAGCCACAGCGGTGCTGTCGCCGCTCTCTATAGCACTACGGCGGCTCCAGATGCTGCTGGCATCCCATTTGTCTGTCGTCAGCAGGCGTCCCTCCTGAATCCCTTTCACGAAGGCTTTAGCTAGTTCGGCGATTTCGTTTTGGGAGTATTTCTCTACCACGAGTTTCAGCTCTGCCAGGAAAGAGTCGCGGTGGCCAGTGTAGAGCTGTGTCATGGCGTGGATGAACAGGAATTTGGCACGATGGGCACCATCCTCGAAGTCGGCGGTGCTCTCCTTGAAGTTCTCGTTGACCGTCCAGTACTGTCCAAGTTTGTAGGCATCGTAGGTCTGGGCATAGAGGGTGTCCTCCAGATGTCGCCCGAACTGTGCCAACTCCAGATAGCGTGGATTGGTGATGGTCTTGGTGTATTCACTCTCCGGGTACGTGTCGCGCAGGAGCTCCAGGTAGTTGCTCATACCTTCCTCATCGCCACGGCGCATGGCCAGTAGGAAGAGGTGGTAATAGACATCGTCCATGTGCTCGAAGTCGGGGAAGTCTTTGACAACGCGGTTCAACGTCTTGCCGGCCAACGGGAAGTTGCCAATCTTGTCCATCTCCAACACGCCGCCGTGATAGAGGCCGTCGCATAGGAGCTGGTTGGAGGCGGCCAACTGGTCCTCGGTGAACGGGATCTGCTTGAGATAGTACTCGCGGTGGTGCGGGTCGTTGGCCAGCGAGTCTTTCAGATACTGCTCTTCGTCGTCCAACTCGCTACCTTCGCCCATCAGATCACCGAGTGCCGCTAAGCTATCCTCAGCAGCGTAGTCGTAGCCCATATCGCCACCGCTATCCATACGTTGCTTGTCACTCAGGCGCCAGTTATCCTCATTCGGACGGTTACCCCAGCGGCGCTGGAAGGCCTGCTTGCCCTGTAGAACCGTTTGTGCATTGTAGAAGTAGAAGGTGGCAGTTTGCGTACCGCGTCGCACGGCACCTGCTTGGTTGGGATTCGAGGTTGTGGGTGGCTTACTGCCTGTCGTGGTGCCGCCCTGCGCCTGCTCGAACTCCTTCTTCTCCTGTTCCTTCTCCTTCTTTTTGAGCTCGGCAATGACGCGGTCAATGGCAGCCAGATATTCCTTCTCCGGGAGTTTGGCTAGCGCCTGAAGGCTATCCTGTAGCTTCACGGCCGAGAGGTGCGGCTCTGCCTCGGTAAGCACTTTGCTGCGGCGTTCCACCTCCTTGTAGTCCTTGTTCTCCTTGTCCATCAGCGATACCAGCTCGTTGTAGCAGGCTGTGGCATCGATGTAGTTTTCGCGCTCCCAGTAAAGCTCGCCAAGATGCTGCAGCACGACAGCCTTGGCAAAGCCGTTCTGTGTGCTCTCTTCGATGCCCTTCTCCCACGCGTAGATGGTGTTCATCGTGTCGCGGTTGGACAGGTAAATATTACCGATAGCGTAGTAGATGCGGTCGAGATAGTTGGCGTTGTTGGGATTCTTGGTCATGCGGCGCAGCCTGCGAATCATCGCCTTTCCCTGTCCGTCGGCCATCACCTCGGTCTGCAGGATGCGGGCGTTGAAGGCTAGCTCGTAAGGGGGATTCAGACGTGTACATTTGCGCAGAGCTTTGTATGCTTGCTGTTTGTCGCCCACCTGTTGGTGTAGCTGTCCCAGGAGATAGTAGAGGCGTGCCCGCTGTAGCTTGCTGCGTGTATGCTTGATGGTCTTGGTGAGTGGTTCCAAGGCCTCTTGCAGTTGTCCCGTGGCGATGTAATATGCGGCTCGTGATGCTGTCGTCTCACGCTCACCGCGTTCGGAGATGCTGTCGCGACGGATCTTGTTGAAAACATCCTCCGCATCGTAAGGCCAGTCTAGGAGCACATAGCAACGTGCCAGCTTCGCGCGTGCCACGCTGGCAACCTCGGGCTGTCCGCTGTAGAGGCGTACGATATAGTTGTAGCTGGCCGCAGCCTCGATGAAATCGCCTGTTTGGAATTGCGCATCTGCCATCATCAACCACGCACGATGCAGGTAGGGGTTGAACTCCTTGCGGTTGAAGTAAGCTTTCTGCTTGTCCGTCATGCGGCTCGACGGCTTCTTGGGTTTGCGCTTGATGCTGTGTTTCTTGATGGCCTTCTGACTCTTCTCGATGGCGGTCTCAAAATTACTCTTACCCATCGCTGCCGTCTTCTTGTCAGAAACGATATACATGGGCAGCAGCTCCGTGTAGTTATCCACGTGTCCCTTTTCTTGCGCCTCCACGCCCTCCAGAAAAGCTACGCGGCCATTGTAGAGTGTGTTGAAATGGGCAGTTGTGGAATGGTAGAAGCGCGTCAAACTCGTGTTCTTCTTGGTAGAACATGAGAATAGCAGCCCTGCTGTCAGCAGGACACCTAACATTTTTAATGTACGCGCGCAAGACATCCTTCTATAGAACGTTTAACCCACCCTTTTTATTATTCAACATCTCAATCTTTCAACTATCAATTATTTGTCAGCTAATAAAAGAGCCTCATCCCTTAATCCTTCGGGGAGTTCTATGCCCCGCAGTTGCAGGCTGCGCAACCAATCGCCCACCTCGCGGGGGAGCGTTGTGTAGAGCACCTCTCGGAATTCCTCTTCTTCATCCCTCGTGTAGTCATCGCTACGACGTCCGCGGAAGCGGTCCAACTCCTCATCGTCGAAGTATTCGACAGGCTCTGTGACTGCCTTCATCAGCAACTCTTTTTCGCAGACAGCGTGCTGGCCACAACAGATGAACTCGGCTCCATCCCCCTCGCTCTGCAAGGGAGGGGCTGGGCGGAGGGTTTTCTTAACCCCGCTCCTTTCTAAATCCTCCCAGAAACTAGGGTACGACTTCGACACCACTTCAGGGTCATTGATGTCGATGCTACCAAGGACGAAAGCGGCAGGAGCGAAGGCCATTGCCATACGGTGGTCTTCATAGGTGTCAATGGCGGTGCCAGGGAAGGGCTTTAGGTACGGGATTTTACCTGCCGGTTGTGCATCGGGGCCGGCCCATTGCATCACGCTGTCGCCCTCCACCTCCACACGCACACCCAGTTTCGCCAGCTCCGTTTGCAGGGCAGCGATGCGGTCTGTCTCTTTGATGCGAAGGCTCTGCAACCCCGTGAAACGGAAGGCGATGCCCTTCAAGGCACAAGTCACTACCAACGTCTGCGCCAGATCGGGTGTCTTCGTGAAGTCCAGTTCTATCTGCTTCGGCACACGCCCGTTACGGAGAAGGCACGTCTTCGTGTCGTCGCCGAAGTCCATAGTCCGTGAGCTTACCGACAAAATCTTGAACATCTCGCGCACGGCACTGTCGCCCTGCAGGCTATCGTTGAAGAGCCCATGGAGTACCGCCGTGGTGTCGTGCTTCTCGTTCAGCAACAGCATCTCGAACCAGTACGATGCTGCACTCCAGTCTGCTTCTACGACATAGGGCGTAGGCTTGTAGGGGTAAGGTTCTACGCCCAATGTGTTGTAGCTTGTCCACTTCGCATTGGCACCGTGTTTGCGCATCATCGCCAATGTCATATCGATATAGGGACGGCTGATAATGTTGCCATTCAAACGCAGTGTCAGCCCCTCCTGTAGCTTTGGCGCTATCATCAGCAGGGCTGAGATATACTGCGAACTCACGTCGCCCGCCAGTTCTATCTCACCTCCTTGCAGTATGGAGCCTGTGATGCGTAGGGGCGGGAATCCCTCCTCACCAATGTATTCTATCTGTGCCCCTAGGCTCCGCAATGCCTCCACCAGCACGCCGATGGGTCGGTGTTGCATCCGCTCTGTTCCTGTGATGGTATGCGTGCCGGGCGTCACCGCCAGCAGAGCCGTTAGGAAGCGCATCGCCGTGCCGGCTGCTTTGACGTCCACGACAGGTGGTAACATACAGTCACTCCCTTCACGCCGCTCCATTTCCAACAAGAACAGCGCTTCCATCATCACTGTGGTGTCATCGCAGTCTGACACGTTCCTCAGCAACCCCGGGAGTCCGCCGCTCAACGCGTTCAGCACCAACGCTCGGTTGCTGATACTCTTGCTGGCCGGCAGGTGTACATCGGGGTTCCATTTCTCTGGTTTGAGTATGCGATAAGTCATATAGAGACAACTTTTATGTTGAAATCCGGCACAAAAGTATGAAAAAGTTTGCACGTATCAAAAAAAACGTCTACCTTTGCACCCGCAAAACGAAAAAGAGTTCATCTTTCACCGTTTTTGCACCGTTCGGGATGTAGCTCAGTCCGGTTAGAGTACGCGTCTGGGGGGCGTGGGGTCGCTAGTTCGAATCTAGTCATCCCGACAAAGAGGAAGCCGGTAATCGCAAGATTACCGGCTTCTTTGATTTCAGTCTAAAAATGTGAGCTTTTGCACAGTGAAAAAGTAAGGAGGCTTTGATGACACAAGACTTGACGAAGTACATGGGCGTGCTGGTATTGTTGATGGCAGCTGTGTCGCTGTGGTGGCCAGCATCGTTCGCGTGGATAGATACATGGACGATTAACCCATTATTGGGTGTCATCATGTTCGGCATGGGACTGACGCTATCGCCACAGGACTGTCGCATTGTACTGAGCCGTCCCAAGGATATCCTCATCGGTTGTCTGGCGCAGTTCACGGTGATGCCATTGCTGGCATTGGGCCTGTCGTGGGCGTTCTCGCTGCCGAAGGAGTTGGCACTGGGCGTTATTCTGGTGGGTTGCTGTCCGGGCGGTACGGCTTCCAATGTCATCACCTATTTGGCGAAGGGTGATTTGGCACTCTCTGTGGGTATGACGGCAACTTCTACATTGCTGGCCCCCATACTTACTCCGCTGCTTGTATGGCTGTTGGCTGATACGATGGTGGAAGTGGATACTATCGGAATGCTACTAAGCATAGTCTATGTTGTCATAGCCCCAATCGTCATAGGTCTGTTGTGTCAGCGTTTCTTGCCACTGCTGACTCAGCGCGTGGTGCCTTATCTGCCGGCATTTTCTTCAATTACAATCGCTATAGTGGTTGGCATTGTGGTGTCACACAGCGCAGATCGGCTGTTGACAGGCGGATTGCTAGTGGTTTTGGTGGTCATGCTTCACAACCTCTGCGGCTTAGGTCTCGGCTACCTGACAGGACGGTTGTTGGGACTTTCGGAACCGAAGCAACGAGCGATCTCCATCGAAGTGGGTATGCAGAACTCCGGCTTGGCCAGCAGCTTGGCAACCCTTCATTTTGCAGCTTATCCTTTGGCAACCATCCCCGGTGCCATCTTCAGTGTATGGCATAATATCAGTGGGGCGTTGGTAGCCCGCCTTTATACAAGAAATCCTTGAAAATTTTGCTTATGTCCACTGTCATCTATCCCTCGCCTATCTTTGGGCCCGTACACAGCCGTCGCCTGGGCGTTTCACTGGGCATCAACCTGTTGCCTGCCGACGGCAAGGTGTGTTCGTTTGATTGTATTTATTGTGAGTGTGGACTCAACAAGGAACGACGTGCCAAGGAGAAGATGCCGACACGCGAGATGGTGCGTACAGCTTTGGAGGCACGCCTTCAGCAGATGGCGGCAGAGGGGCCTACGCCAGACGTGCTGACGTTCGCCGGCAATGGTGAGCCTACGCTGCACCCAGACTTTCCCGCCATCATTGAGGATACCCGGGTTTTGCGCGACCGCTATTGTCCCAAGGCTCGCATCAGTGTGCTGAGTAATGCCACGCAAATATTGCGTCCCGATGTGTTTGCAGCGCTTTGCCGGGTGGATAACAACATCCTGAAGCTGGACACGGTGGATGCAGGTTTCATTCAGGCTGTGGACCGTCCCACGGGCCATTATTTTGTAGAGGCAATCGTGGAGGGTCTCATCCGGTTCCGCGGACATGTGATTATCCAAACGATGTTCCTAACAGGCACAGATGAACAGGGATGCGATGTCACGAACACGTCGGCACAATATGTGGAGCCATGGTTGGAGGCCCTGCGCGCAATAGGCCCTGAACGGGTGATGATTTATACGATAGACCGCGAGACTCCTGTGAGTACGCTACGTAAGGCGGCCCCCATAGTGCTAGACGGCATCGCGGCGCAAGTGCGTGCACTCGGCATAGAGTGTACTGTAGCGTATTGAGGGGTTATTTGTCCTTCCAGAAACTACGGGAAAAGAGGACAAGGACGGAGAGGATTTCCAAACGACCCATGAGCATCAGCAGTGAGAGGAGCCATTTGATGATACCAGGTAGGTGGTTCCAAGACATCGTGGGACCGATTTCCAGACCGAGCGTAGGGCCTACATTGCTGGCACAGCTGAAAGCGATGGTGAAGGCGTTGGTGCTGTCGATGCCTAGGATCATCATGACGAAATAGACGAAGAGGCACATCAGTACATAGGCAGCAAAGAACGCAAAGAGACGTAGCTGGCTCTCGTAGGAAACGTTAATGCCATTGACGCGCACTGGAAGGATGGCATTGGGGTGTAAGATGCGCCGAATCTCATTGCGCACTACCTTCCACAGCATGACGAAACGGATACATTTGAAACCGCCGCTGGTGGAGCCAGAACAACCACCTATGAACATACAGACGGTAAGGATGACCCATGTGATATGTGGCCACTGACCAGCATCGTCGTTGAAGACACCAGTTGTGGTGAGAAAGGAGACAACCTGGAAGAGGCTGTAGCGCAGGGCACCCTCGATGCGATAGTGGCAGGAGCGCATCAAGATGAACATAATCATCGCTGTGCATACCAAAAGGGTAGCGCAATAGAACTTGAACTCCGTGTTCTTCAGGAACTCGCGGAATTTGCGTTTGAAGATGGTGATATAAAGTAGCGTGAAGCTGGTGCCGCACAGGAACATGAAGAGGATGGCGGTGTAGTCAATGGCTACGTTATGGAAGTAGCCCGTACTCGCATTGTGAGTAGCGAAACCGCCGGTGGCAGTGACTGTCATCGCGTAATTGATGCTGTCAAAAAAGCTCATGCCTTCCAAATAGAAGCAGAAACAGCAAACAGCCGTGAGTGAAGAATAGATGCCCCAGATCCAATGTCCTGTGGTGCTAAGGCGGGGGTGCAGACGATGGCGCATAGGCCCTGTGGCCTCAGCCGAGAAAACCTTAACACTACCGCCAACGAGTGAGGGGATGATGGCGATGGTAAAGAAAACGATACCTAAACCGCCGACCCACTGCGTGAGGCTACGCCAGAAGAGAAGCGCATGGGGCAGACGCTCCACATCGTCAATGAGCGAGGCTCCGGTAGTGGTAAAGCCGGAGATGGTCTCGAAGTAGGCATCAGTGACGGTAGGGACATAACCGCTGAGGTAGAAGGGGAAGGAGCCGAAGAGGCTGAAGATGATCCACACGAGGGACACAACAAGGAAGGAGTCGCGACGCGACATGGTGGGTGAGGCGTGGTAACCGATATAATGGAGGGCGACACCCGTGAGGAAGGTGGTCACCACAGAGATGGCAAAGGCTTTGGCGTCACTCTCGCCGTAGCAAAGGGACATCAGCCAGCAACCCAGCATCAGCGCCGCTTCCAGACAGAGCAGCTGACCAATAATCTTCCATATAATCTTCCAGTTAATCAATATCGTTCTTCGTTTAATGTTTAGCGTTTAAATATTCACTTCTCACTTAGACAGCTGGGACAGACGCCTTTGACAAGGTAGTTGAGGCCCTCCATCATGAAGCCGTCTGGCAGTTGAATCGTGGGGATATGTATGGTGTGAAAGCAGAAGGTGCGCTGACAGACACGGCAGTAGAAATGGATGTGTTGGTCATCGGGCGAACAGTGGTCATGCCCTTCGCACAGCTCATACTTCGCTACCCCCGTTCCGTCCTCTATGGCATGAATCAGATGGTGTTCCAATAAGAGCGTCAGGGTGCGAAAGATGGTGGAACGATCAACGGTGTCCAACTCATCGTCCAACTCACGCAATGAACGGGCATGGCGATGTTCTGCCAACGCCCGAAAAACGAGGATGCGCGTGGAGGTAGGTTTCACACCACGGGCGATGAGATGGTTTTCAATATCTGTCTTATTGGGCATCTTAGACTAATACTTAAAACTACTGCCGCCCAGAAACTCGCGAAGGAGGGACATTGGCGGAATCTGCTTATCCTCGATAGGCTCGAAGAAGCCTACGAGTCCTCGCAGACGCAAGGCCTCCTCGTACTCGGGAGCATCCACTGGCACCTCTTCCAGGATGGGCATCACATAGTTGCGCAGCACTGCGAGCTCATAGAGCAGGGCGCTGTTGACCATGCGGTTGCAGTTCTCTTGATAAGGGAATATCCATTTCTCCTCACCCGCTCGCACGCTTGGCCAACGATGGATGGTTTCTTGAGCTGAGTAGTTGCGGAACTTCTTGTCGCGGATAATGCGTCGCAGCAGACGGTTGTCGGAAGTCGAGATACGGCGTTTCTCATCAAGTTGGATAGTGGTGAGAGCCGAAACATAGAGTTGGAATTTGTCCTCGCGAGGGATGTCAGGCGTCAGTTGGGGGTTCAGGGCGTGGATGCCTTCGATGATGAGCACCTCGTTCTCTTTGAGTTGTCGCGGGGTGTCTGTCATCTCGCGTTGCCCTGTTTGGAAATTGAACTTCGGGCATTTCACAGTTTCACCTTTCAACAGGCTTTGCAGTTGGCTATTGAAGAAAGGCACATCCAGCGCTTCCAGGCACTCAAAGTCGTAGTCGCCATTCTCATCGCGTGGGGTATATTCGCGGTTGAGGAAGTAGTCATCCAGCGAGAGCATGTTGGGGCGCAGCCCCACGGCTCCCAACTGCACTGCCAGGCGCTTGCACGTTGTGGTCTTGCCGCTGCTGCTGGGACCTGCGAGCATGACAATCCGACATCCCATTTTCTTTATCTGGTCGGCGACAGCAGCAATCTTGCGTTCCTGCAGTGCTTCCGACACGTAAATAATCTCGGTGGCATAGCCTTGTCGTATGGCGTGGTTGAGTTCGGCAACGGTACTCAGTCCTACGATCTCCTGCCACTGGCGCAGTTCGGCCATGACAGCATCAAGCTTTTTCATAGGCTCTCTTTTTTAAGCATTTGGATGAGCTCCTCCATACCTTCGGAGGCTCCCTTCTGGATGTGGTGGTAGCGATGTAGCGATGTCCATGACACTTCCTTGGGGTCGATGAGGTAGATAGGAACGTGCTCGGGGACATACTGTACGAGTCCCGCGGCGGGATAGACGTTGAGGCTGGTGCCGATGACGACGAAGATGTCTGCCTTGGTAGCAACGTGTAGGGCGCGTTCGTACTCGGGTACCGCCTCTCCGAACCATACAATAAAGGGGCGCAGCTGGCTGCCGTCGGCAGCCTTGTCGCCTATGTGAATGTCGGGATTCTCAGAGGAGAGTGTGACAATCTGCGAGGGGTCATTGGGATTCCAAGTGGATGTCGCCTTCATCAGTTCGCCATGCAGGTGAATCACATGGTGTGAGCCGGCACGTTCATGGAGGTTATCGACGTTCTGTGTGATGACTGTTACATCAAACTCCTTCTCCAGAGCGGCCACCAGCTCATGGCCGCGACAGGGCTTCACCAGAGGTAGTTGTCGGCGTCGTTCGTTGTAGAAGTTAATCACCAACTCGGGATTGCGTTCGTACCCCTCAATGGTGGCTACGTCTTCTACGCGGTGCTGTTCCCATAGTCCACCTGAGTCGCGGAAAGTGCTGATGCCACTCTCTGCAGACATACCTGCACCCGTTAGAAAAACCACTTTTTTCATCTTTGTTTTCGTTTTGCAAGGGCAAAAGTAATGATAATTTACGGTTTAACAAATTACGATGTACTATTTATTTTTCATTTTTCTTTCATTTTTAACTTTTAACTTTTAATTTTTAATTCTAAAATATGTACCTTTGCGCCCGATTTGCAAATAGAACGACAAAAACATGAACAAAATTAGTTATGCATTGGGCCTTGGCATCGGTCAGCAACTAAAGAGCATGGGTATCTCGGATTTCAACGTTCAGGATTTCACGCAGAGCATCTGCGATGTACTCAGCGATGGCGAGCTGGCAATGACACACCGCGAGGCTCAGACCCTTCTCAACGAATTCTTCGACACACAAGCTCGTGAGCAAGCCAAAGGCGCCATTGCCGAGGGCAAGGCGTTCTTGGAAGCTAATGGCAAGAAAGAAGGCGTTGTTACTACTAAGAGCGGACTCCAATATCAGGTGCTCAATGAGGGTACGGGCCGCAGCCCCAAGGCAACGGATAAGGTGCGTTGCCACTACGAGGGCACGCTCATCAACGGCACGGTTTTCGACAGCAGCTACCAGCGTGGCGAACCTGCTGATTTCCCCCTCAATGGTGTTATTCCCGGTTGGACAGAGGGTGTGCAGTTGATGAAAGAAGGCGCCAAGTACCGCTTCTTCATCCCCTACCTGTTGGGCTATGGCGAACGCGGTGCCGGCAGTAGCATTCCTCCTTACTCGACGCTCATCTTCGACGTGGAACTCATCAAAGTATTATAATTAACCCAAAATATTAAAGCAAAATGAAAAAGATTTCCGCAATCTTCGCAGTGGCTATGGCAATGGTCATGGCTTCTTGCAACGGTGGCCCCAGCGCCAACCTGAAAACAGACATCGACACCCTCAGCTATGCCATCGGCATGAGCCAGACACAAGGCCTGAAGGAATATCTGGCCATGCGTATGGGTGTAGATACCACTTATGTGGAGGACTTCCTCAAGGGCTTCCGTGAGGGCATCAAGAGCTCCGATGACAAAGGAAAGGCTGCTTTCTATGCAGGTGTCCAGATTGGTCAGCAGGTGAGCCAGGGTATGCTCCAGAACATCAATCAGATGATCTTCGGCAACGATTCTACACAGTCTGTCAACGAGGCCAACGTCTATGCAGGCTTCATGGCTGCTGTAGCAGGTAATGACAAGGTGATGAGCCTCGACTCAGCCACAGCTTTTGTTCAGACCCGTATGGAGAGCATCCGTGAGAATGCTCGCGCCAAGGCTTTCGCTGAGAACAAGAAAGCCAGTGAGGACTACATGGCCAACATCGCCAAGAAGGAAGGCGTGAAAGAGTTGGGCGACGGCGTGTTCTACGAGGTCGTCACCGAGGGTAACGGCGAAGTGGCTGCTGACACTTGCCGCGTGAAGGTACATTACGAGGGTAAGCTCATTGACGGCACCGTCTTCGACAGCAATCTCGAGAACGACCCCACCACCTTCCGTGCCAATCAGGTGATCCCCGGCTTCAAGGCAGCCCTCACCTCCATGCCCGTAGGCTCCAAGTGGATTGTCTATATCCCTCAGGAGCAGGCTTACGGCGCTCAGGACATGGGCAACATCAAGCCCTTCAGCGCCCTGACCTTCACCATCGAACTGCTTGAGATTGAGAAGTAATATGAAAGCAACTCGTTTAGTTATCATCATTCTTGGTCTGCTGGTGTGCATCAACGCCAGCGCTGCCAAGAAGGTGAAGAAGAACAAGAAGGCTGTTGTGGCAGAGAAGGTGGACACCATCCCGATGCCCGACTTCAGTTATGCCTATGGCATCGCACAGACCAACGGTCTCATGGGCTATCTCGTCCAGCGCATGGGCGTAGATACCACTTATATTGCCCATTTCCTCAGTGGCTTTGATACCCCTGAGATGGACGAGGATGCTAAGAGCATGAAGGCATACATCGCAGGCAAGGAAATCCGCCAGCAGGTGGAGAGCCAGATTGTTCCGCAGGTGAACAAGCAGATCAATGACAGCATAGATCTGTTGGATAAGAGCCGCTTCATCGAAGGTTTCCGTGCAGCCATTGCAGGCAACACCACTATCACGCTTGACAGCGCACAGATTGTGGCCAACAAGCAGATGGAATATTATAATAAGGTGAAGATGGAAGCCAAGTACGGTAAGAACCGTACCGATGGTGAGGCTTTCTTGGCTGCTAATGCCAAGAAAGACAGTGTGAAGACCACTGCCAGCGGCCTGCAGTACAAGATTCTCGTAGCCGGCAACGGTGAGACACCGCAAGCCACCGACAAGGTAAAGGTCAACTATGAGGGCACGCTCATCGACGGCACCGTCTTTGACAGCAGCTACAAGCGCAACCAACCTGCCACCTTCGCCTGCAACCAGGTCATTAAGGGTTGGACAGAAGCGCTCACGATGATGCCTGTCGGTTCCAAGTGGGAACTTTACATCCCGCAGGAGCTCGGCTACGGTGCACGTGAGGCTGGCAAGATTCCTCCCTTCTCCACACTCATCTTTACCGTGGAATTGTTGGAGATTGTCAAGTAAAGTTGATTAAAAACACGCAAAATGACACCAAAGCATCCCTTTGGTGTCATTTTTTTGATAAAAAAGATGGCTGTTGTTGATAAATTCCCTACCTTTGCGTTGCAAAATGACAAATAAAAAGACATTCGTATGGAAAAGATTGACAGCCTTGACAAGAAAATCCTCGAGATTATCACGCGTAACGCGCGCATTCCTTTTAAAGATGTAGCCACAGAATGTGGCGTTTCCCGTGCAGCCATTCATCAGCGTGTGCAGCGTCTGGTAGATGTCGGCGTCATTACAGGTTCGGGTTACGATGTCAATCCCGTTACACTCGGTTACAACACCTGCACCTACGTGGGTATCACGCTAGAGCGTGGTTCTATGTACAAGCATGTGGTGAATGAGTTTGAGAAGATACCAGAGATCGTGGAGTGCCACTTCACCACAGGTCCCTACACGATGCTGATAAAGCTTTATGCACGCGATAATGCCCATCTTATGGAGCTCCTCAACAATCGTTTGCAGGAAATCCCCGGCGTTATCGCCACGGAGACTCTGATCTCGCTCAAGCAGAGCATCAAGAAGGAAGTACCTATCGGTTTGTCTGATGCCGACGTTGCTGCTATCAAGGCACTTACGGCGAAGAAAGCCGAGTTGCTGGCGGATACGGCAGAAGACTAAGACTCACCTCCATCCCCAAGCCTCACCCCTAACCCCTCTCCGAAAGGCGAGGGGGAAGCCTACGGCAGAGAGGGGAGTGAATAGTTGAGAAATGAAAGTTGAACTCTTAAACCCTTGAACCTTTGAACTCATGTTCTGCTTTTGACTGGAAAGCTAGTTACGACAGTTTTCATACGACCTTCCCAGGCACACAGCGCACACCCGTGATAGGTATCACGGGCAATTTTGGCGACAAGGGCTGTGAGCTGGCTGAAGGCTACTATGAGAGTGTGCTGCGAGCTGGCGCCACGCCCGTGGTGCTGCCGCCTACGGAAGATGCCGATGCGCTGTGTACCATGCTGGACAATGTCGATGCCTTGGTCCTCTCTGGTGGTGGCGATATGAATCCGCTCTTCGCGGGTGAGGAACCTGTGCCGCAGCTACATAGCATCAACCCCAAGCGCGACCTGTGTGAACTACTGCTCATACGCCTGGCTTACGACCGTCAATTGCCGATGCTTGGTATTTGTCGCGGCATACAGATGCTGGCGACAGCCCTTGATGGTAGTGTTTGGCAGGACATCGCCACACAGTTTACCCCTCAGGCGCCGCTTCTCAAACACAGTCAGGATTTGGAACGCACCCGTGCCTCGCACACCGTAGCCATCAAGGAAGGCTCGCTGCTGCATCACATCATGGCTACGGACACGCTGGCTGTCAACAGCTTCCATCATCAGGCTGTTCGCGCGGCTGGTCCACACCTGCGCGTTAGTGCCACGTCTTCCGACGGTGTCATT